>Ga0307511_10002182_pt1 | contig 20560 bp, 22 predicted proteins | sample 13_EM_MG_FD_200266 | JGI IMG/M metagenome (GOLD analysis project Ga0307511, IMG submission 200266) | Populus trichocarpa ectomycorrhiza microbial communities from riparian zone in the Pacific Northwest, United States - 13_EM | ecosystem: Host-associated > Plants > Roots > Unclassified | place...
GACGAGCCCCTCCGGGACCATCGGCACGATCCCGCCGACCGTCCGCGCGATGGAGTCCTTGAACCCGTGCTGTTTGACGACGAGTTGGCTGATGACCAGGCCGATCGCGGTCGGGATCATCATCCATGTCACGTACTTGAGGATCGTGGAGATACCGGTCCGCAACTCGGAGTGGACGAGCGTGAACCGCGAGGCCTCCTCGGCGAGTTGGGCGGCGTAGGCCTCACGCCCCACCTTCGTCGCCTCGAACGCGCCACCGCCGGCGACCACGAAACTCCCGGACATGACCGCGTCCCCCGGCTGCTTGACGACCGGATCCGCCTCACCGGTGAGCAGCGACTCGTCGATCTCCAGACCGTCGGCCTCGACGCACTCCCCGTCGACCACGACCTTGTCCCCGGGCCCGATCTCGATGAGGTCGCCCAGCACGATCTCGGAGGTGCTCACCTCCACAGCGGCCCCGTCCCGCCGTACCGTCGGCTTCGCCTCGCCGATCACCGCGAGGGAGTCGAGGGTCTGCTTCGCCCGCCACTCCTGGATGACGCCGATCCCGGTGTTGGCGAGGATCACGTACCCGAACAGGCTGTCCTGGAACGGCGCCACGAACAGCATGATCAGCCAGAGCACGCCGATGATCGCGTTGAACCGGGTGAAGACGTTGGCGCGCACGATCTCGCCGAGGGACCGGCTGCTGCGTACCGGGACGTCGTTGACCTCCCCGCGCGCCACCCGCTCGGCGACCTCGGCGGTGCTGAGTCCATGGGCCCGCCGTGCCGGGATGGGCACGGGGTGCACCGGGTCGAGTTCGGCGCCCGCGTCGGTGTGCGTCATGCATTCGACGGTACGTGCGGATTTACGGCTTCACCCGCCGAGTGCCCGGAAGATCCGACCAGCGGAGGACGGCGGACGGGGCGGAATGATGCCGTGGTTGTACGGGGGTGTCGTTACTCGGCAGCAGTCGACGCCGAAGCCTCCGGTCCCTCGGCCGCCGCCGCGCGCTTGAGGGCCGCGTCCCGCCCCCGGACGTACCAGATACCGATCAGCCCGAGCCCGCCCCCGGCCAGGCAGGTCCACAGCCACCACAGATGACCGTGGTCGTCGAACCAGCCGTAGAAGGGGAGCTGTACCAGGAAGAGGACGAACCAGAGGATCGTGCCGCCGATGATGGTCGGGACGATCGGGCCCTCCAGGGGCTCCGGTGCCTCGTGTGTCGGTGTCCACTTCGCCATGCCCCCAGCTTACGAGGCGACACAAGGCCCAAAGATCTCCGCGGGTCTACGCGCGGAGATAGCGCCTGACGTCTTCATATGTTCATACTGAAACGGTTTCCGTCTGTCCACTTCTGCTCGTAGGAACATCCAATGCAGACCGCCCTCGACCGCTACTTCAAGATCTCCGAACGGGGCAGCAGCCTCCCCCGCGAGATCCGGGGCGGGTTCGCCACCTTCTTCGCGATGGCGTACATCATCGTGCTGAACCCGATCATCCTCGGCAGCGCGAAGGACATGTACGGGCACCATCTCGACAACGGCCAGCTGGTCACCGCCACCGCCGTCACCGCCGCGTTCACCACCCTCCTCATGGGTGTCATCGGCAACGTGCCGATCGCGCTGGCCGCCGGACTCGGCGTGAACTCCGTCGTCGCCCTCCAGCTCGCGCCCCGCATGACGTGGCCGGACGCGATGGGCATGGTCGTCCTGGCCGGCCTGGTCGTGATGCTGCTGGTGGCCACCGGGCTGCGCGAGCGCGTCATGAACGCGGTGCCCTACGGCCTGCGCAAGGCGATCTCGATCGGTATCGGCCTGTTCATCATGCTGATCGGACTCGTGGACTCCGGGTTCATCTCCCGCATCCCGGACGCCGCCCAGACCACCGTCCCGCTCCAGCTCGGCGCCGACGGTCACCTCAACGGCTGGCCGGTGCTCATCTTCATCCTCGGCGTGCTGCTCACGCTCGGGCTGATCGTCCGCAAGGTGTCCGGCGCGATCCTGATCTCCATCGTCACGATGACCGTCCTCGCGGTGATCGTGAACGCGGTCGCGACGATCCCCTCCTGGGGCCTGACCACCCCGAAGTGGCCCGGAAACCCGGTCGCCACCCCGGACTTCGGCCTGATCGGCAAGTTCAGTCTCTTCGGCGGCTTCTCGAAGGTCGGCGTGCTGACCGGCGTGCTCTTCGTCTTCACGGTCCTGCTGTCGTGCTTCTTCGACGCGATGGGCACGATCATGGGCATCAGCGACGAGGCGAAGCTGACCGACGGCGAGGGCAACATGCCCGGCATCAACAAGGTCCTCTTCGTCGACGGCATCGCGGTCGCGGCCGGCGGCGCCAGCTCCTCGTCGGCGACCACCTGCTTCGTGGAGTCCACGGCCGGCGTCGGCGAGGGCGCCCGCACCGGCTTCGCGAACGTCGTCACGGGCGCCCTCTTCGCCGTAGCGCTGTTCCTCACGCCGATCGCCACGATGGTTCCCTCCCAGGCGGCCACCCCGGCCCTGCTCGCGGTGGGCTTCCTGATCCTGGCGGGCTCCGTCAAGGAGATCGACTGGGCCGACTACACGATCGCGATCCCGGCCTTCATCACGATGGTGATGATGCCGTTCACCTACTCGATCACCAACGGCATCGGCATGGGCTTCATCACCTTCGTGGTGCTGCGCCTGGTGGCGGGCCGGGGCCGGGAGGTCCCGGTGCCGATGTACGTCGTGGCGGCGGTGTTCGGCTTCTACTACCTGATGCCGGCCCTGGGCCTGACGTGACCCGATGGGTCACGTGACCCCGTTGACCCCGTAGAACTTCTCGGTCTCCTCGACGGCGGTCTGGAACCGCTCGTCGAAGTCGTCCCGGATGAGCGTCTGGACCACATAGTCCTGGACGCTCATTCCCCTTTTCGCCGCATGGTGCCGGAGCCGATCGAGCAGCTCCCCGTCTATCCGCAGGCTGAGCACGCTGGTCCCCATAGAGACGAGGGTCCGGGGCGGCTCCGGCCACCGTGTCACGTTCCGCTCCCGGATCACTCATATGGGTGACGGAAGGGTTCAGTGGCCAGGGTCACGGGCATCTCGGCGTGTCCATCGGCATTCAGTTGGTCTTTAGCGAGGGTAATGAGTTACGCTAAAGAACATGCCGGACCTTACCCATGGCGACGACGTTGCCGCCGTGAACTCCCTGCGATCAGCCGTGATGCGGTTGTCCCGTCGACTCAAGCACCAGCGGGTCGACGAGTCACTGAGCCCCACCGAGATGTCGGTGCTGGGCACCCTGTCCAACTGCGGCAGCGCGACCCCTGGCGAGCTCGCTCGCAAGGAGCATGTGCAGCCGCCCTCGATGACCCGCATCGTCGCGCTGCTCGAAGCCAAGGGCCTGGTGCAGCTGGAGCCGCACCCCGAGGACCGGCGCCAGAAGGTCGTCACCAAGACCCCCCAGGCCGAGGCGATGCTCGAAGAGAGCCGCCGCAAGCGCAACGCGTTCCTGGCCGGCCTGGTCGACGGCCTCGACGAGGACGAGTGGGCGAAGATCGTCGCCGCCGCCCCCGTACTGGAGAAACTCGCACACCTGTAAACCGCTCTATGTAGGAGGCGACCTTTTGAGTTCGGGACCCGGAGCAGACTCCGCCCCCGCGCCAGCCACCCCCGACTCCCCGCCCGCACCCCCAGGCAAGTCCTCCAAGTCCTCGATGTTCAGCTCGCTGAGGATCCGGAACTACCGCCTCTTCTTCATCGGCCAGGTCGTCTCCAACACCGGCACCTGGATGCAGCGCATCGCCCAGGACTGGCTGGTCCTCAGCCTCACCGGCTCCTCCGCCGCCGTGGGCATCACGACCGCCCTCCAGTTCCTGCCGATGCTCCTCTTCGGGCTCTACGGCGGTGTCCTCGTCGACCGGCTGCCCAAGCGCCCCACCCTGCTCGTCACGCAGTCCGCGATGGCTCTCACCGGCCTCGCCCTCGCCTTCCTCACGATCTCCGGCCACGTCCAGGTCTGGCACGTCTACGTCGCCGCCTTCGCCGTGGGCCTCGCCACCGTCGTCGACAACCCGGCCCGCCAGTCCTTCGTCTCCGAGATGGTCGGCCCCGAGCAGCTGCAGAACGCGGTCAGCCTCAACTCGGCGAACTTCCAGTCCGCCCGCCTGGTCGGCCCCGCGGTCGCGGGCGTACTGATCACGGGCGTCGGCACCGGCTGGGCGTTCCTCTTCAACGGCCTGTCCTTCGTGGCGCCCCTGGCGAGCCTCCTCCTCATGCGCAACCGCGACCTGCACGCCGTGCAGCGCGCCCCGCGCGGCAAGGGCCAGCTCCGCGAAGGCCTGCACTACGTCGCCGGCCGCCCCGACCTGATCTGGCCGATCGTCCTCGTCGGCTTCATCGGCACCTTCGGCTTCAACTTCCCGGTGTGGCTGTCGGCCTACGCGGACGACATCTTCCACGCGGGCGCCGGCGCCTACAGCCTCTTCAACACCCTGATGGCGGTCGGCTCCCTGGTCGGCGCCCTGCTCGCCGCCCGCCGCGGCACCACCCGCCTCCGCGTCCTGATCGCGGCGGCGGCGGCCTTCGGCCTGCTGGAGATCGTGGCCGCGGTGGCCCCCTCCTACTGGCTGTTCGCCCTGCTCATGGTCCCGATCGGCATCGCGGGACTGACGGTCAACGTCACGGCCAACACCTCCGTCCAGATGGGCACCGACCCGGCCATGCGCGGCCGGGTCATGGCCCTGTTCATGATGGTCTTCATGGGCGGTACACCGGTGGGCGCACCGATCGTCGGCTGGATCACGGACGCCTACGGCCCCCGCGTGAGTTTCGCCCTCGGCGGTGCCGTCGCGGCCCTGGCCGCCGCCACGATCGGCCTGGTCCTGGCCCGCATCGGCGACCTGCGCCTGTCCGTCGGCTGGAACCACGGCCACCCGAGCGTGGCCTTCGTCCCGCGCGAGCGGGAGCAACTGGCCACGGTGGCATGACACTTGGGGCTGGTGCTACACCCTCCGGGCCAGCACCTGCCCCGGCCAGTTGTTCTCGCCGACCACGAAGGCCTCGGTCGCGGTGAACCCGTTGGCCTCGTAGTAGGCGACGAGCTTGCGGTCGTCCCCCGCGTAACAGTCCACCCGCAGCAGCGAGATCCCGGCATCCCGGGTCACCTCCGCCGCGTGCGCGAGCAGCGCGCTGCCGACGCCGTACCCCTTGAACCGGCGGTCGGAGGCCAGCAGATGCACATACCGCTCGGGCTCGTCGACGGCTTCGATGTACGACCCCGGGGAGTCGGTGAGGGTGAGCGTGCCGGCCGGCACACCAGCCACCTCGGCGACGAACGGCGACCCCTCCGCCACATACCGCTCCACCATCGCCACGGCCTTCGGATTCTCCGACCACGGCGTACTGCCCCACTGCCCGGTCCGCCCCTGCGCGGCGAGCCACGCCACGGCGCTGTCGAACATGCCGAGTATCGCGGGGATGTCGCCGGTCCCGCCGCCCCTGATGGTGATCTCCCGGTTCGTCGTCATGGGGGCAGGCTAGGTGACCGCTCTCATCCGCTCCAGAGCGAGCCGGAAGGCGGTCGGTGCGACCTTCAGGGGCCCGCTGAACGGGTAGTTGAACTCATAGACGATGAGCAGCGCCACCCACGGCAGTTCGGGCACCCCGGCGGTCGCCGCCTCGTTGACTCTCTCCCGCCGCGCGTCCCCGAGCTGGGCCACGGCCTCCAACGCCCCCTGATAGCGGGCCTGATCTCCACCGGTCACCGGCTGCTGGGTGCCGCCCGCGGTCGGGCTGCGGGAGCCTACGGCTGTACCAGGCGATCTGCAACAGTCCCGCGGCGGCGGCCGACCCGGCCAGGAGCAGCACGATTCCGAGCACCGGCATCTGGACGGTCCCCCCGGTCGACGGCGCGTACCTCCATCGTGGGGGACGCTGGCCGGGTGATCCATTCCCTGGAAGGGTGACGCCATGAGACTCTTCGCGGCGCTGTTGCCACCAGAGCGTGTGCTGGCCGAACTCGGTGCGGTCGTCGACGAGTTGAGGCAGCTGCCGGACGCGGACACGCTCCGCTGGACCGGCCGCCCGGGCTGGCACTTCACGCTCGCCTTCTACGGCGAGGTCGACGCGGACGTCGTACCGGAACTGTCGGCCCGGCTGGAGCGGGCGGCGCGGCGGACCGAGCCGTTCGGGCTGGCCGTGCGCGGGGGCGGGCAGTTCGGCCAGGGGCGGGCCCTGTGGGCCGGGGCGGAGGGGGACCTCGCGGCCCTGCGGCTGCTGGCGGACCGCTGCGAGGCGGCGGCGCGGAAGGCGGGCGTGGAGATGGGAGACCACCGGCGCTACCGCCCCCACCTCACCCTGGCCCGCAGCCGGGACGCGGCGGACGTACGGCCGTACCTCGACCGCCTCGACGACTTCGCGGGGCAGGCCTGGACGGCGGACGAGCTGGTGCTGGTGCGCAGCGACCTGCCGAGGTCGGGGGTTCCGGGGGAGCAGCCTCGGTACGAGGTGGTCGCCCGTTGGGGGCTGGGGGCAGGCGGTTAGGCTCGGGTACGTGGACCCGAAATTCCGGAACCGGATCATGGCCGGTGTGCTTGTGCTGTTGTTCGTTGTCGTCGGGCTTGCTGCTGCGCTCGGTAAGTGAGGACTCGGGGAACTGCGGGTCGACGTTCGGCTGCGGGCCGAGTGGGGCCGGTCGCGCAGTTCCCCGCGCCCCTGAAGGGGGCGCTTGCCCTCACGGTGTTGCTACCAGGCGAAGGCCTCCGGGGACGGCCCAGGCCCAGGGAAGATCTCGTCGAGCGAGGTGAGGACTTCCTCGCTCAGTTCCAACTCTACGGCCCTCAGGGCGGAGTCGAGCTGTTCCGCCGTGCGGGGGCCGACGATCGGGCCGGTGACGCCGGGGCGGGTGAGGAGCCAGGCCAGGGCGGCTTCTCCGGGTTCGATGCCATGCTTGTCGAGGAGGTCCTCGTAGGCCTGGATCTGCGCGCGTGAGGCCGGGTTGGCGAGGGTGTCCGCGGCCCGGCCGCTCGCCCGGCGCCCGCCCGAGATCTCCTTCTTGATGACCCCGCCCAGCAGCCCGCCCTGGAGCGGCGACCAGGGGATGACCCCGAGGCCGTACTCCTGTGCGGCCGGGATGACCTCCATCTCGGCGCGCCGCTCGGCCAGGTTGTAGAGGCACTGCTCGCTGACGAGCCCGATGGTGCCGCCGCGGCGCGCGGCGATCTCGTTGGCCTGCGCGATCTTGTAACCGGGGAAGTTGGAGGAACCGACGTAGAGGATCTTGCCCTGCTGGATCAGGGTGTCGATCGCCTGCCAGATCTCCTCGAAGGGGGTGGCACGGTCGATGTGGTGGAACTGGTAGACGTCGATGTAGTCCGTCTGCAGCCGCTTGAGGCTGGCGTCCACGGCACGCCGGATGTTCACGGCGGAGAGCTTGTCGTGGTTGGGCCAGGCGTCGCCGTCGGCGGCCATGTTGCCGTAGACCTTGGTGGCGAGGACCGTCTTGTCGCGGTGGTCGGGGCTCTTGGCGAACCAGTTGCCGATGATCTCCTCGGTGCGGCCCTTGTTCTCGCCCCAGCCGTAGACATTGGCGGTGTCGAAGTAGTTGATGCCCGCGTCCAGCGCCGCGTCCATGATCGCGTGGCTGTCCGCCTCGTTCGTCTGCGGTCCGAAGTTCATCGTGCCGAGGACCAGTCGGCTGACCTTGAGGCCTGTGCGTCCGAGCTGCGTGTACTTCATGAGTACTTAGCCAACGACTTCGAGTGCGCTCTACGCAAGGGGGGTCAGTCGCGCGGGAACTCGTCGGTGGTGAGGGTGAGGCCGACCACGGTGTCGGTGAGATCCATGTCGTCCCCGAACGCCACCTTGGTCTCCGTCGTGTAGTCGTCGCCCTTGGGGTGGGTGTAGATGTGGCAACGCCCCTGGTACGGGTCGGCGATGACGTAGACGGGGACCTCGGCGAGGGCGTACGCGGCCTTCTTCGGGCCGTAGTCGTTGGCGGCGGTGCCCTTGGAGATGACCTCGGCGACGAACTCGACGTCCTGGTGGCGCCAGCCCCCGCCCTCCGACTTCTCGGCACCCTCGGTGATCACCGTCACGTCGGTCGCGAATCCGTTCAGGTGACCCGGGTAGTCGATACGGACGTCGGACTTCACGCGCTTCCGGGGGTACTTGGTCCGTAGCTGCTCGTAGATGTCCGCGATGATCTCCCAGTGGGTGTCCCGCTGTGGCGACATGAAGACGGTCCCCTCGACGATCTCGACCTTGTATCCCTCGGGGGCGGGCATCTTCTCGATCCGCTCGAACAGCTCGTCGAGCGTGATCTCGTCGTCGCTCTTGGCCATCGCGATCCTGTCTTCGAGGACGGTCATCCTGGCGCTCCTCCCCGGCCGCCCTCCGCACGAGTGCAGCCACGCGGTACATCGATACGCACGGTGACCGGGATACGTAGTGATCACGCCATCGTCACCGTCGGTATTCGGTTGCCGCCCACGCCCCCACCCCCGACCCTGTCCCCCGTGACCCACCCCACGGACACGGACACCTACTTCATCTGCGCCACCCCCCGAACCGGCAGCTCCCTCCTCCTCGGCCTCCTCGACTCCACCGGAGTCGCCGGGCACCCCCAGGCCTACTTCCGGTCACCGGACGAGGTGGCGTGGGCCGAGCGGTGGGGGATCCCGCACGCGTCCCAACGCGCCCTGGACTACGGCGAGTTCGTGCGGGCCGCGCTCGCCGCCGGGCGGACCGGCAACGGGGTGTTCGGGGCCAAGCTCATGTGGGGGACGCACGCGGAACTCACAACTCGGCTCGCTCGCCTGCACCCTGACCTCGCCGGGGACGAACTGGGCCTGCTGGAGCGGGAGTTCGGGACGCGGATCAGGTTCGTTCATCTGCGCCGGGACGACATCCTCGCCCAGGCCGTCTCGTGGCTGCGCGCCGAGCAGACCGGCGTCTGGTTCGTCGGCGGGAAGGGCGAGATCGGCGGAGGCCAGGATCCAGCCCGGGGCGAACCCCGCTTCGCCCCCGAGGCCGTCACCGGCATCCTGCGCACCATCGAGGAGCACAACGCCGGTTGGGAGCGCTGGTTCGAGTCCTACGGCATCCAGCCGCACCGCATCCGCTACGAGGACCTGTCCGCCGATCCGCAGGCCGTCACCCGGGGCGTCCTTGCCTTCCTCGGTCTCACCCTGCCGGCCGGACACCGGGTCACCCCCAGCCATCAGCGCCAGGCCGACCGCCTCAACGAGGAGTGGGCCGCCCGGTATCGGCTGTCTTCCCGGGCCGAGTCATCATCGTCGTCGCCGTACTCCCCACCCACCCCCCACGCCTGATGCATCGCCCCCGCGAACGCCCCCGCGATCCGGTGCTCGCCGGACGCGTTCGGGTGGGTGCCGTCGTACGTGTCGTGGTTGATGTCGTACGACTCCGGGAGGGAGGCCAGGAGGAGGGGGGAGCGCGGGTCGTCGAGGTCGGCGACCGCCTTGGCCTGGAGTTCGTTGAAGAGGGTGACCTCGGCGGCGAAGGGGGCGTCCGTCTGGGCGCGGACGTTCGGGATGACCGGGAGGAAGACCATGCGGACGGAAGGCTTCGCGGCGCGGGCCTCCGCCACGAAGGATCGAACATTCTCCGCCGTCTGGGTCGCGTTCGTGTAGAAGCCCAGGTCGATCAGGCCGAGGGAGACCAACAGCACGTCCGCGCGGTGCGCGCGGACCGCCTCGCCGATCAGCGGGGCCATGTGCAGCCAGCCCTCGCCCCACCCCGCGAGGTGGAAGTGCGGGAAGTCGGGGTCGGCGTACTCGTACGACGTGGGTGTGTCCGTCGCCTTGTCGTACAGCGTCTCGCGCGGGCCGACCACGGCGAACGGGCCGCCGTAGGTCGCGCGCAGGTGCTGCCAGATCCGGTAGCGCCATGTGTGTTCGCCCGCGCTCCCGATCGTCATGGAGTCGCCTACGGGCATGAACCTGAGCATCCGCTCATGATGGACGATCAGTGGCCGATCGCTGGAGCCGGTGGGGTGTGAGGCCTGCCACGATGGCAGGCTTGGGGGCATGCGTCGCTTCCTCGCGTTCCTCGGCGCCGGCTTCCTCGTCGGCGCGCTCGCCCTGCCCGCAACCGCAGCAGCACCGGCCGTCGCCGCCGACGGCGGCAAGGGCGACAAGGGGTTCACGATCACGGACTCCCGGATCACCGAGTCCAGCGGCCTCGCCGCCTCCCACCTGCACCCGGGCATCTACTGGACGCACAACGACAGCAACGACGGCCCGTACATCTACGCCGTCGACAGCAGCACCGGCAAGACGGTCGCGACCGTCACCTTCAGCGGTGTCGGCAAGCCGCGTGACGTCGAGGCCATCTCCATCGGGCCGGACAACCAGATCTACGTCGGTGACATCGGCGACAACCTCGACGGGACCTGGGCCTACGTCTGGATCTACAAGCTGCCCGAGCCGAAGGTGCTCAAGGACCAGACGATCCGGGCCACGCAGTACGTCGTGAAGTACTCGGACGGCGCGCGCAACGCCGAGTCGCTGGTCGTGCACCCCAAGACCGGGCGCGTCTACATCATCGACAAGAAGGAGGACGGCGGGCATCTCTTCGAAGGCCCGGCCAAGCTCTCCTCCTCCGGCACCAACTACTTCAGGCCCATCGCCTCCGTCGACCTCTGGGCCACCGACGCCGCATTTTCCCCCAACGGCCAACAGCTCGCCGTACGCGGCTACTTCGGCGGTATCTACTACGACTGGAACGGCGGCAGGATCAAGCGCAAGGGGCGCCTCGACGTGCCCTTGCAGGGTCAGGGCGAGTCCGTCAGCTACTCCGCCGACGGGACGAAACTCATGTACGGCAGCGAGGGCACCGACAGCCCGGTACAGGCCGAGGACGCGCCCGAGGGGGCCTCGTCCGCGTCCAAGTCACCCTCGGAGGGCGGGAGTTCGGCGAGCGGCGACGACAGCGGTGGCGACTCGGGGAAGAACCTGAAAGTGGGCGCCGTCGCCGTCCTGATCGTCTGCGGCGCCGTGATCGCGCTGCGGCGGCTGACCCGCCGCAGCTGAACTCTCAGTCCCCGCCCCGCTGTTGGACCAGTACCTCAAGACCGTCCAGGATGCGACCGAGCCCGAACTCGAAGTGGTCGAAGGCGGCGGTGAAGGTCTCGGGGGAGAGGGACGCGAGGGTCGGGTAGGCGCCGGTGGCCATGGCCTTTTCCAGGGCCGGGATCTGGGCGCCGTAGAACTCGGCGTCGGTCAGGCCGGTGGAGCGGGCTGCCTCCTCCTGGTGGACCTGGGTGCGGGCGGCGCCGACGACGTAGCCGTCGATCATGACGACCGTCGAGACGAGTTCCGGGTCGGTCAGGCCCATCGGGCGGATGCGGCCGAGCAGGTGTTCCAGGGTGGCGAGGGCGCGCGGGCCGAGCAGCGGGCGGGACTGGTTGACGCGCAGCAGCCAGGGGTGCCGGCGGTGGACGGCGAGCGCGTCGCGGGCCGCACCCTCCAGGGCGGCGCGCCAACCGGCGGCGGTGGCTTGGGTGTTGGGGCGGTCCGGGAAGCGGACGCGGTCCAGCATCAGGTCGAGGAGTTCGGCCTTCCCGGGGACGTACCGGTACAGCGACATCGCGCCCGTGCCCAGGTCGGTGGCAACGCGCCGCATGGAGACCGCGTCGAGCCCCTCCTCGTCCGCGATGCGGATGGCCGCGTCCACGATCCGGTCGACGCTCAGGCCCGGCTTCGGGCCGCGGCTGGGGCGGGGGCCGGTGTCCCACAGCAGTTCGAGGGTGCGGCCGATGTCACCGCTGCCGCTGGATTCCTGACCGCCGCTCGCCGGCCTGCTCGTCATGGGGGGAGTCTAGGTCCGGAGCGAAAACCGAGTACACCGTACGCACCATCGGATACGGTGCACTCAGTTCGGGAGGGAGGGAACCATGAGCAGTCACGGATACGTCGTGGAGGCCGAAGGGCTGGAGAAGCGCTACGGCGACAAGCGCGCCCTCGACGGCTTCGACCTCGCCGTCCGTGAGGGCACCGTGCACGGCCTGCTCGGCCCGAACGGCGCCGGCAAGACCACCGCCGTACGCATCCTCTCCACGCTCGTCCGGCTCGACGGCGGCAAAGCGACCGTCGCCGGACTCGACGTGGCCCGGCAGCCGCGCCAGGTGCGTTCGCGCATCGGCCTCACCGGCCAGTACGCGGCGATCGACGAGATTCTCACCGGCCGGCAGAACCTGGAGATGTTCGGCCGCCTCTTCCATCTCGGGCGCAGGCGGGCCAAGTTGAGGGCGACCCAACTCCTGCGCCAGTTCGACCTGGAGGCCGCCGCCGACAAGGGCGCGGGCGGCTACAGCGGTGGTATGCGCCGCCGCCTCGACCTTGCGGCATCGATGATCCTTGCCCCGGCCGTCCTCTTCCTGGACGAACCGACCACCGGCCTCGACCCGCGTAGCCGGGGCGAAGTCTGGGAAGCGGTACGGGAGTTGGTGGCCGACGGCACCACCGTCCTGCTCACCACGCAGTACCTGGAGGAGGCCGACCGGCTGGCCTCCCGCATCACCGTCATCGACCAGGGCCGGGCCATCGCCGACGACACCCTCGACGGCCTGAAGAACCGCGTCGGCGGCGACCGCGTCGAGGTCGTGGTCCGCGAACCCGCCCACATCCCCTACGCGTTGCAGGCCGTCGCCCGGGTCGCCCACGGCGGCGAACCGGAGGCCGACATCGCGGAGTTGCGCGTCCACGCGCCTGTCGCCGACCGGGTGGGCTCCCTCACCGAAGTCGCCCGGTTCCTCCAGCACTTCGGCATCCCGGTCGAGGACATCGGCCTGCGCCGCCCCAGCCTGGACGACGTGTTCCTGCGGCTGACGGGCCGCCGTACCGAAGAAGAACCGGCGCCGGAACCGGAGATCGAGGGGGCGGCGGTATGAGCGGCGGTGTGTCGACGGCGTCCGACGGCACCGGACGGACGTACCGCAGACGGCCGCAGCACGGCCGCCTCTTCTGGACGGTCGCCGACTGCTGGAACGTCGTGCGGCGCGGTCTGACCCACTACCGGCGCCAACCGGTCAGCATCCTCTGGCAGTTGGGCTTCCCGATCCTGTCCGTGCTGCTGTACGGGTACGTCTTCGGCAAGGCCATCCAGGTGCCGGGCGGCGGTGACTACAAGGCGTTCCTGATGCCGGGGATGTTCGTGATGACCGTCGCCATGGGGTTCGTCTCCACGGCGACGATCTTCGTCAACGACTCCAAGAAGGGCGTCATCGACCGCTTCCGCTCGATGCCGATGGCACCGTCCGCGGTGGTGGCCGGCCGCGGCGCGACTGATCTCATAGTCTCCTGCGCCGAGTTGGGCATCATGATGGCCACGGCGTACGGCATGGGCTGGCGCCCGGAGTTCGGTACCGGCCCCCTCTTCGGCTACGGCCTCGGCTTCGTGAAGGCGGTCGTACTCCTCCTCTCCCTGCGCTTCGCGCTGATCTGGGTGGGCGTCTGGCTGGGGTTGCTGCTGCCGGGCCCCGAGCAGGTGGGCGGCCTCTTCGCGATCGTCTTCCCGCTGACGATGATCTCCAGCATCTACGTCTCCCCGCAGCAGATGCCCCACTGGCTCGGCCAGGCCGCCCTCTGGAACCCCCTCTCGTCGACGGCCGGCGCCACCCGGGCACTCTTCGGCGCACCGACCGCGAGGGGCGCGTCCTGGCCGGAACAGCACGCGCTGCTGCTGGCCGGGGTGTGGCCGGCCGCGTTGACGCTGCTGTTCCTGCCGTTGGCGATACGGAGATTCCGCAGGCTCAGCCGCTAGGCGTCGTTGGGTCAGCCGCAGACGGCCAGGTCGACCTTCTCGCCGCCGTGCAGGACCGTCGGGGCGAGGGGCGAGACCGCGATGACGGACCCCGGCTTGCAGTTGTCGACCACTCCGTGCGTGACCGTGCCGACCTTGAGGCGGGCACCCGCCAGCGCCTCCTCGGCCGCCGCCAGGGGCACGCCCTTCAGGTCGAACGGTTTGACGTACGGCACGGTGGTGACGTTGCCCTTTTCCGTGCTCGTGCTCGTGCTCGTGGTCGTGGTCGGGGTCGTGCTCGTGGTTGTCCGGGCCGCGGGCCGCGCGGTGTGCGAACCGGTGCCGGCGGCGGCCAGGGCCGTGCCGACGCCGGCCGCGACGACGACCGCGGCGACGGCGGCGACGAAACCGGCCCGCTTGCGACGGGTGTGCCGCCTGATGCCGGGGGCGTCGAAGTGCGGTGTCGGGGAGGTGTTGGCGAAGTCGTTCAAGACGGTTACCAGTTCCTGTTCGAGGAATTCGAGGTGGATGTCACCGTCGCGGCCGTCCGAGGGCGGCGACACGTAGCCGGTCATCGGGTCTGGGTTCCTTTCCGGGGCCGCGCTGATGACGGAGGTTCGGAGAGTGCGGGTATCTGGGCGCGGAGCTTTTCGAGGCCGCGGGTGAGCTGGGACCGTACGGCGCTCGGTGAGATCCGCAGGTCCTCGGCGATCTCGGCATCCGAGAGGTCGTGGAAGTAGCGCAGCACCACGACGGTGCGCATGCCGATCGGCAACCGCTGCAGGGCGCGGACCAGTTGGTCCCGGCTGTCGACGCGTCCGTAGTCGTCCCCCGGGGCGGGCCGGTCGTCACCGGCGTCGTGCTGGGGGACGACCCGGCGGAATCGCTTCCACCGGTTGTTGGCCAGGTTGACCATGATGCGGCGCACATAGGCGTCCGGCGCGTCCATGGCGGCGATGGCGCGCCAGCGGCCGCAGGCGCGCTCCAGCGTTTCCTGGACCAGGTCCTCGGCGGCCTCACGGCTGCCGGTCAGGACCAGGGCGCCGCGGAACAACGCCCTCGAGCGGGTCGCGACGAAGGAGTCGAAATCCGTCCCCGGGTCCATACCGACGGACACCGCTTCGGCCCGGCCACGACGCCCGGACCGACCGCTCCGCCCCGCCTCGGAAAGCAGTGCATTCCACTTCGCTGCCAGAGCCACACCGCTCCTCCCTTCCTGTCCCCCCTATGAGCGCGGAGCGGCCCGTTCTGCTGCACCGGTTCTTTGAGACGTGGGTCACACAACTGGGGGGTTGGGTGGGGGAGTTGGGGGCGGCACAGAAGTTCGGGGCAGGCGGGCGGCCCTCTCCTCACCGTCTCCGCCGTCAGTTGGCGAGACTTCCTCCAGCAGTTCTGACGCCTACCCGCGCGGCAACGACGTGTTCGTGATGGGGAGTTGCTGCGTCGCCCCCGCCACGTACATGTCCCTCGGCGCCGTGCGGAGCGTGAACGTGTCGTCGTAGCCGGTGACGCGGACCGACAGGACGAAGGAGCCGTCGTACGTGGCGATCGTCCTCACGTCGTACTCCTGCTCCCAGTAGGTCTGCAGGAAGACCTCGGTGCCCGCGGGCTGGACCCCCTTGGGGAGGGTGACCTTGCCCGTGACGGTGAGGATGGCGCCGGACTTCACCTTCTTCTTGCTGACCCGGTAACTGACCGAGCTGGGCTGGGCGTTGGCGTTCACGGTGGTGTCCGCGTAGTAGCCGTCCTGCGGGGTGTTGAGGTTGCCGTCCACGTCGTAGAGGGCGGTGATCTCCACCCCCTGCTGGACGTTGAGCAGGCTGCTGTCGGTTGTGTGGTCGATGTCGACGCCGGGAATGGTGAACTTTCCGTTCGCGTCGGTGACCGGCGTGCCCAGGTCGCGCGGCTCGTAGTAGGTGGGGTCGATCGGGTCGCCCCACGGGTTCCAGGTGGTGAACTTGACGACTTCCTGGACGGTGACGGAGATGTTCGGCGCGGGCGTGCCGTCGGCCTTGGTGACCGTTCCGGTGACGTCGACGCGGCGGTTGCCGTAGGTGGTGGCGGCCGGGTTGGTGGTCACCTTCAGCACGTAGGCGTCGCCCGGAGAGGCGTCCGAGGGCGTCGCGGAGGCGGCGGGCGCGGACAGGGCGCCGGCGGCGAGCAGCAGCGCGGCGGTGGCGGCGAGCCGCGTCGGCAGGGTCTTCCTGGGCATGGGGCAACTCCAACTTCGGCCGGGAGTGGGGGGTGCGCCGCGGAGGTGCGACGCAACGGTTTCGACCGGTGGTGTGGAGTGGGAGTTGTTCTCTGTGCTGTCGCTGTTACGCGGCTGTGGCGGCGGGTGGGTTTGTCCCGGTTCTGGGTTCACCTCGATGTCGGGCGCAGGCCGCCCGCAGTTTTTTACGACACCGAAGGCGCCCCGCAACCAGCTCCGCGGGGCGCCTTCGGTGTCGTAGCCGAAAAGTCGTGGCCGAAAGTCGTGGCCGAAAGGTCAGAGCTTCTCGATCACATAGTCGATGCACTTCGTCAGCGCCTCGACGTCCGCCGGGTCGATCGCCGGGAACATCGCCACGCGGAGCTGGTTGCGGCCGAGCTTGCGGTAGGGCTCGGTGTCGACGATGCCGTTGGCGCGCAGGACCTTCGCGACGGCCGCCGCGTCGATCTCGTCGGCGAAGTCGATCGTGCCGATGACCTGCGAGCGCTTGGCGGCGTCCGCGACGAAGGGGGTCGCGTACTTGGAGCCCTCGGCCCAGCTGTAGAGGCGGCTGGACGAGTCCTTCGTGCGGGCCGTCGACCAGGCCAGGCCGCCCTGGCCGTTGATCCACTCCAGCTGCTCGTTGAGCAGGAACAGAGTGGACAGGGCCGGGGTGTTGTACGTCTGGTTCTTGCGCGAGTTGTCGATCGCGGTCGGGAGCGAGAAGAACTCCGGGACGTGGCGGCCGGACGCGTGGATACGCTCCGCGCGCTCGATCGCGGCGGGGGAGAACACGCCGATCCACAGGCCGCCGTCGGAGGCGAAGGACTTCTGCGGGGCGAAGTAGTAGACGTCCGTCTCCGACACGTCCACCGGGAGGCCGCCGGCGCCCGACGTCGCGTCCACCAGGACCAGCGCGCCTTCGTCGGCGCCCGCGACGCGCTTGATGGGCGCGGCCACACCCGTCGACGTCTCGTTGTGCGTGAACGCGTACACGTCGACGCCGGCTTCAGCCGCCGGCTCCGGGTGCGTACCGGGGTCGCTCGCGATCACCGTCGGCTCGGCCAGCCACGGGGCCAGCTTGGCCGCCTTGGCGAACTTGGAGCTGAACTCGCCGAACGTCAGGTGCTGCGACTTGTTCTCGATGAGGCCGTGGGTCGCGATGTCCCAGAAGGCCGTCGAGCCGCCGTTGCCGAGGACGACCTCGTAGCCCTCGGGGAGGGAGAACAGCGCGGAGACGCCCTCGCGCACCTTGCCGACCAGGTTCTTGACCGGGGCCTGGCGGTGGGAGGTGCCCAGCAGAGACGTACCGGTGGCGGCCAGCGCGTCCAGCGCCTCCGTCCGCACCTTGGAGGGGCCAGCGCCGAACCGTCCGTCGGCGGGCTTGATGTCAGCGGGAATCTCGATATCAGCCACGAGCCGGAGCGTATCCCCTCGGTGAAACCGGACGGAAACGCGTCCGTTCGATGAGACGACCGCTCCGGCCCCTGGACGGACGGTGAGCTACGACGTCAGTCGTACCGGCAGCTCGAAGATGTCGTTCTGCGTCACCACCGGCTTGTTGCGGAGCTCGGACGCCGGGACCGCCAGGTCCAGGTGCGGGAAGCGCTCGTAGAGGGCCGGCAGGGCCACGTCCGCCTCCAGCCGGGACAGGGCCGCGCCGGGGCAGACATGCGGGCCGTGACCGAAGGAGATGTGCCGGTTCTCGCTGGTGCGGGTGATGTCGAACTCGCCGGCCGTCGGGCCGTGCGCCTGCTCGTCGCGGCCGATCGCGGCGTACGACACGATCAGCGCGTCCCCGGCCGGCAGGACTTTGTCGCCGACCTGGACGTCCTCCGTGGCGAACCGGATCAGGACATGCGAGGTGGGTGTGGAGTGGCGCAGGGTCTCCTCGACCACCGACGACCAGTCGGCCTCGCCGGCCAGCACCAGGGCGCGCTGGACGGGGTGCGTCGACAGGTTGACGACCGCGTTGACGATCAGCGAGATCGTCGTCTCGTGGCCCGCCGCGACCATCAGCTGCAGCGTGGAGACGATCTCCTCGTCGGTGAGGTGGTCGCCGTCCTCGGAGGCCGCGATGAGGGCCGACGTCAGGTCGTCGCCGGGTTCGGCGCGCTTGGCCGCGACCGTCGCCGCCATGATGCCCGCGAGTTCCGTCAGCGTCGCGATCACCTCGGCCGGCGGGGTCTGCGTCGAGAAGAACTTCTCGAACAGCTCCTTCAGGCGCGGGAGTTGGGACTCCGCTATGCCCATGAGGTCGGCGATGACGTACATGGGCAGCGGGTACGCGAACTCCGCCTTGAGGTCGACGACTTCACCCTCGGCCGCCTCAACTCCGTTGAGCAGCCCCTCCGTCAGCTTCGCGATCCGCTCCCGCATCTGCTCCACCCGGCGCGGGGTGAGCGCCTGCGCGACCAGCGTCCGCATCCTGCGGTGGTCTGCGCCGTCCACGGTCAGCATGGAACGGCCCGGGTTCGCCAGCCCGATCAGCGGCCAGTCCGCGGGGATCTCCCCGCGCTGCCAGGCCCCCCACACGTTGATGTCCTTCACCAGCCGCGGATCCGTGAGCAGCTGTTTCGCCTCGGCGTGATGGGTCACGGCCCATACGGGCACCCCACCGGGGAGTTCTACGGCGGCCAGCGGACCGGCCGCACGAAGCCTGGCGCTCTCGCCGTTCAGGTCGCCGACGAAGGGGTCGAGAACGATGCGCGTGGTCATACGGGCGTGCCTCCAAGGGCAGGGCTCGAAGATCGGGACTCGGAAGTCGGAACTCGGAACTCAGAGCGCGGGTACGGGCGTGAACCGCACCGGCAGCGCGGTCAGTCCCCGCAGCCACGGCGAGGGCCGGCGCGTCAGGGACTCGGCGGGCACCGCCAGGTCGATGTCGGGAAGGCGGTCCAGTACGACCTCGATGCCCGTCCGCGCGATGACCTCGGCGACCTCCTGCGCGGGGAAGGGACACCGGTGCTCCCCGTGCCCGAAGGAGAAGTGCGCGTTGTTGCCGCCGGTGAGCGCGGAGCCGTCGGTGCGGACCTGCGGGTCGGAGTTGGCACCCTGGAGGCCGAGCAGCAGCAGGTCGCCGGTGCGGATGCGGCGGCCGCCGAGCTGGGTGTCGCGGGAGGCCCAGCGCCCGGCCACGTTCTGTGTCGGGGTGTCCTCCCACAGCACCTCGTTCATCGCCTCGGCGACACTGTTGCGGCCACCGAAGAGGGAGGCCGCGAACCGGTCGTCGGTCAGCATCAGCCGCAGCGAGTTGCCGATCCAGTCGGCGGTCGGCTGGTGGCCCGCCGCCATCATCACCATCAGGTCCTGCGCGATCTCCACGTCGTCGAAGCCGGACTCGTGCGCCAGCATCCGCGAGACGACGTCGTCGGCCGGCTCGTCCTTCCGGTCGGCCAGCAACCGCCCCATGGACGTGGCGAGATGGGTCTGCCCGGCGATCGCCCGATCCCGTCCGTCGATCATGTCGTTGAGCGCGGTGACAAGACCCGGACCCTGCTCGTCCCGGAAACCGTAGAGCCGGGCCAGGACCCGCACCGGCAGCAGCATCGCGTAGTCGCCGACGATGTCCGTCTCGCCCTTGGCGCAGATCCCGTCGATCAGCTCGTCCGCGAACTTCTCGGCGTACGACCGCAGTTCGGACGGGTCCACGGCCTCCAGCGCGTCGCTGATCATGCCGACGCGCTCGCGGTGCCGTTCGCCGACGGTGTAGAGGATCGACGGCTGCTTGCGGCCGATCATCGGCAGCAGCGGCCAGTCGTCGGGGATGTGGTCCCACTGGCTCCACAGGTCCGAGTCGCGGCTGAACAGGACCGGATCGCCGGTGACCTGGTGCAGTTCGCGGTAGCCGAGCACCAGCCAGGCCGGGATGTCGCCGTCCAGCACCACGGGCGTCACGGAGCCGTGCTCGCGCCGCATCTCCCGGTACAGCTGCGCCGGTTCGGTCTGGAACCTGGGTCCACTCAGCGGTACGGGCGCGGTCACAGGGCCAACTCCTGGTGGGGGACGGGTACTTGGAGGCGGGCGGGGCCCTGGGTGCCGTAGGAACTCTTGACGTGCTCGACCAGGGTGATCAGGACCTGTTTCACGGACGCGCGGGAGCGGGCGTCGCAGTCCAGGAGGGGGACGTGCGGGTCGAGGTCGAGGGCCTCGCGGATCTGCTGCGGGGCGTGGGCGGGGCCGCCGAAGTCGTTGCAGGCCACGATGAAGGGGGTGCCGTGGTGTTCGAGGCGGTCGATGGCGTACCAGGAGTCGCCGATGCGGCGGGTGTCGACGAGGACGACCGCGCCGAGCGTCCCGGAGAACAGCCGGTCCCACAGGAACCAGAAGCGTTCCTGGCCGGGGGCGCCGAACAGGTACAGCACATTGCGGGCGTCGAGCGTGATGCGGCCGAAGTCGAAGGCGACGGTGGTCGCGGACTTGCCGCGCACCTCGCTGATGTCGTCGACGGCCTCGCCGGCCTTCGTCATCGTCTCCTCGGTGTTGAGGGGACGTATCTCGCTGACCGAACGGACCAGGGTGGTCTTGCCGACGCCGAAGCCGCCGACGACCACGATCTTCAGGCCGTTGTCGGCGGAGGCACCCAAGGGGGTGCGCGCGTCAGAGGTTGCGGAGTCCAACGAGCACCTGTTCCAGGACGTCGGGATCG
>Ga0307511_10002183_pt1 | contig 20555 bp, 26 predicted proteins | sample 13_EM_MG_FD_200266 | JGI IMG/M metagenome (GOLD analysis project Ga0307511, IMG submission 200266) | Populus trichocarpa ectomycorrhiza microbial communities from riparian zone in the Pacific Northwest, United States - 13_EM | ecosystem: Host-associated > Plants > Roots > Unclassified | place...
CTAATTGTTCTCACTGCTCTTGGAGTCCTGTTCTACACTATTATTGTCATCATTGGCACATCCTCCTATGAGTGTCCATTCCAGACACCAACATCCACTGTCCTGCGCCACTTTTGGAAGGAAATTGTACCCCACATTGTTATCACACTTCACCATTTGTGGGAGACCATTATACTTCTATACCAAATGATCCTCCAGACACTTCTCTGGTTGTTGCCAACCAATAAGCACCCTCGTCCCCAAGGTCTATCTTTACCAATCTCACAGCCCACTCCTCAGGGTCTGCCAACAATCCAGGATCCACATATTACCTCCCCTTGGATGAGACCCAGAGACCTGCTCATGCTTCAGAATACAAATGCCAATGATGTCCGATGTGTCTCATGGATTCTCTGGAACATCACTGACCCTGAGGCACTTAACATTTCTATCCGATTGGCCAGTGTGATCTGGTGGTTTGAAGATGGGCTTAATGTAGAACCACCATACAGTCAGATTGTTTCTTCTCTTGAAGCATGTTTTGATTCCACTGGGAAGATGTACCCTGGGTTAAGGGATAGGGCATATTACTCTGCACAATCTATCCTGTGGATCCATGTTTGTGCAATGTGTGTACCTGAAGGGTCCACACAGAAGTTTCCCCTCCCATCTATCCCCCATGATACCACATCCCTTGACCCTGATCTCAAACACCTTCTTGACATCTACAGTGGTTCAGATACCCCTGATATCCTTACTCAGATTTATAGACATGCTCCTGGGCTTACCCCTGCTTACTTGCAATGGAGCTCAAATGTAGTTTTACACCTTTCATGGGCTAAGCAGGCTACATTGGGTTTGCTCAACTCATTCCCTGGACACAATTCAGACAGGGGCAAGGATGCCCTTCCACTGAATGCAATTCTTAACCACCTTCTTACATCTTGTATCTTCCTGGGTATGCCTCTTGAGGAAGAGATATTGAAAATCCAAGACAAGTCGTATGTCATCTCCTACTCCTTGCCTTCTATACAACTCACACTGTTTCTGCTAGTAATCACTTTGATCAGATCCTGTCTCAATTCTCCCAAGCAATGGTCACAGCTATCTGTACCCCTGACCCCCACCCTCAGTGCAGGCTCCTCCATTACTTGCTGACTGAATTATGCATGCTAGAGGACCGAACTGGGCACCTGACAAGGCTGGCATATGAGTGGTGTTCTGTAGTGTGTGAGAACCTCCACCGCCTTACAGATGGAAAGAAACTCCTCCTTCTCTCTTTGGAGATTGGTTTTCGCCACCTTAGTCCTAAAAGTCACAGGATAGAGGCTAAGCTCACTCACACAAACCACCACCTACAAATGACAGAGATTTTCCGCGATGGGGACAGTGGGGCAATTGTTGATCTCCTCCGTGCTTGGACCTCACAAAGTAATTCCCATCAGCCATATATGTCACTCAATTTGTGTGCAGGACACCTTGTTAAACTTCATCGCCTGCAACCCTTCTCCCCAGGATTGCGACAGCTTCTTATACATACTGTTGAGCTCATTGGTTACCAGGGGTTCAAGAGGGTTGAGGTGGAAAGATTTGCTGGATTGCTGGATGACTTGCATGTTTGCATTGAAGACATGGGTAACAAGATTCAGTGGGCAAAACTTCTCCTTGATATCATTCGGTCTTCTAGGGGGATTCAGAATTTACCCCATTTCTACTGGGAGTTGATGGCCAAACTTGCTGCTTCAGAGCGATGGTGGGAGGAAGACACAGCCTATCACCCACGCATTATAATATCCTTGGAGAATGCCAGGGAGTGGGACAAGTTGGAATGCTGGGTGGGTGTTGTTTGGATGGTATGGACCAGTGGACCAAAAAATGAAGACCTCCAACGTGTGACACTCCTGCTGTTCCGCCAACAGCCTAATGCCATTCAGAAGCTCAAAGGATGGATACACCAGAGAAGCAATCGGCAATGGTATACAGAGCCTAAAGCCTTTCAACAAATCTGTGAACAGGCAGAAGTGGTACCATAGGCTGTGCTGTAAGTTCCCTTATGAAATTACTAGTTTCATACTTATTTGTGTGTTATTTTAAGCTCCTCCTGTCTCCTAATAAAAGAACCAAGGACTTGGCCTATCCACCATCTGTTCTCTTGTTATAGTCTGGGTGCATAGAGTTCTGAGAATTGTTACTCTATTACATTTGTATCACATTTTTGTTGTTTATATAACATAGAATAACCCCAATATGGATGACAAGGAATCATACTCTTATAGTACAGATGGCTAACAAACAGTAAGACTATAAAAATCATGGTACGTAGCTGTAGGAGGCCAACCAGAATACCAGAGAACCCCTTTGGGAAAGAGGAATGTGACATTCAGGATGGAATTTATCTCTGGATGTGGGGCTAATACTTCACAAGGGTATTGGTAGGACAGTGTTGGTGTCATCATTTAGTTTATTGAACTGAGGGATAATCAATAGGTGTAAGTAACAGTAATGTCTCCTTGCACTTACCATCAAAACCTGATTCACCAGAGGTAGCTGGGTTCTCCATTTCCATTTCAATATTCTTCAGGGTAGTTCTACAACCCTCTATATCCTTCAAGGCCCCAAGCTTCCCAAACACATCAGCAGCACACAAGATCTCAGACTTTGCCTCTCTAAACCTGTGTTGGCTATACCAAAAACGAGCCTGTAGATGCATTGCATGGCCCATACAGTAAGGGTTGTGGATTGCATGTGACTTGGCATGCCCAACATGAGCATGTGCATCATCAAACCTGCCTTGCTCAGAAAAGACCTCTGCTAGGCAGTAATGAATCCAAAACAACTGACTGTGCCAGTCAAAGGAAGATGCAATCTCAAGAGCAGTCTTGAAGTGTCTGATAGCCTCCCCTGCCTCACCCTTGGAGTGATATATCCTACCAAGGAGGTAGCAACATTGGCAGACCAGAGATTGTTCACTATTGTCTGGGAGATTGGATATAACTTCTTCTGCAGCATTAAACTCCTTGTTGCCATATAACAATAATGCAAGGCCACATAAGGAGTGTGCTTGCCCTGAGGCATCATTGAGTTGTTTGTAAATTTCCAATGCTTCTTTCACCTGCCGTATCCCCTCTTCATGGAGGTCTAGTAGCTGGTTCACCTCAGCTAGGAACCCCAATGTTTGAGCAACCCAAGGGTCATCTCCCAACTCCCTCCAGAGCTTCAAGGCATGAATAAGAACTTGCTTCTCCTTCACAGTGTTTCCAACTGAACTAAACAACCGTGAGAGCCAGAGTAAGCATTGTGGCTTAGAGGGATGGCTGTCTGAAAGCTTTTCAAGCTTTGGGCCCAGTATAACCATCCGTTGTTTGTGCCAATAGAGGTGTTCCATGAAATGAGCACAAGCATCCCACACATCAACTGAGCCTGCATCAACAGATGTGAAGATATCAAGCAGGTGCTCAACATTATCATCCTCTGATGTGATCCATTGTGCCTCTTTAAAGCCAGGGTCACCAGGATTAACAGGAATCAACAACCGGCTAAAGTAACATTCTTTGGTTATATGGAGGAGTGGGGATGCCATTGGATCTCTGGGGCAAAGGTAGTCTTGGAGTGGTGCCAACATTGTGATGAAGCCTTCCCTTCTGTATGTCAGGGAAAGGACACAGAACATATCAATGATCTTCCATATATTGGAAACAGTGGGGAACAACCAGTTGAAGTTGTTCTGATTGACACCTTGAGGGAAGAAGGCTATGATTCCAAGGAGGTCACGGGCATTAGGGCCAAGTTTATAGAACATTGGTGAAGCAAGCGAAAGTTCGATGGTCGCTGCCAGGCTTTCATTGTAATCTGTATGAAGCACTTGCGTGCGGTGTGCATCCCACTCCAGGGCCAATCGATCATAATCCCACATGTGGTGCGATGCAGTGGTGGCGAGCAATGTGATCGAAAGAGCATGGAAGTCCAATTGTCCGAGAAGGTCGCTGATGATATCGGACCGGCCACCATTATCGTAGATGCCATAGAAGATATCGCACGCCGACTCCATTGACAACGTGGGGATCATTGGCCGTTTGCAATGTCGGGGGACAGTGGAGATACGGGAGGTGACACAGAGGCATATGTTCTCGAACTGGCTCAGCTCCTCCACAACAGGATATACCTCCTGAGCGCTCGTCCCCTGTAGGTCGAGGAGGGACTCGGCATTATCGAGGACGAGGATCATCTCCCTTGAGGACAGGAAGGGTCGTAGGGGAGTCAGATCTTCGGGGTTCTCGACCCCTGCGCCGATCACCTTGGAGAGTCGGCTGAGGAAATGAGCGCGAGAGGCGGGGAACTGGTCGCAACGGATGAACCGACGGTTGGCTCCGAACCGTTCCTTGATGCGATCGTGGTGGAGGACGGTGAGAGCGATCGTCGTTTTCCCAACCCCCCCTGCACCGATGAGAGCGATTGGAGTGAGATTTTCTGCGAAGCTAACGACCTTCTCGATCAGGTCCTCCCGCCCGAAACAGGCCCTCGGCGGCGGGGGAGGCGACTCTCCAAGTGTACTAAGTAGATTGAAATATGAGGAACTGGAACAATCGTAGTTGGTACCACCGACCGATTTTCACCGTCAGACCCTTCCTGACTTTTCATCATGGTGCGGTGGATGTCGGAAACAATGATTTGGGTGTTCGCGACGTTGCGCTGAAGCTCGGGAACGATGACGCGGGTATTGGAAACGACGGTGTGTGTGTTTATGGCATCGTGGCGGACGTCGGAAACGACTGCGTTCGGGTTTATTGCAAGTTCGGTCTGGAAGTGAACAATTAGCGGGGATCGTGTGGGAGTGACAGAACGCACGTCAAATACATGAAGGATCCTGTTGAGGTCCAACCTCCAGGCCGCGACCGTCTCCTTATCGTTCTTCGCATGGAACAACCGAGAGATTCCGTTTCGTTGACCCCACTTGATGATGTTCTTCTGGATCTCAGCCACAGCCCTGCAATCAGGAGATCGGTAAGTGAATGGTCTAGAGTGTGTATCGCTGGCTCAACTCACGTAGTCAACTGCCCAATTGCCTCGAACACTGACTGACTGAGCCCATCCACCCGCCTTCCGTTCACCCCCCGGTCGAGCGCCCTACACACATCGGCACAGGCTAGCCCGAGCTCGACATAGTCGGTTTTATTGGCCATAGAGTCCTGGTTACATGTGAACCTCGAATATATCATTGGAGGAGAGGGAGGAACGTACCCTGATCATCGTAAGAAGAACACCGACGGAGCCAAAGACGGCCTTGGCTGGTGGGATACTGGAGACTTCCTTCGCCAAATCCATGGAAACAATAGCCATGTTCAACGATGCGAGGGCACCATCCAGACGTGTCTGTCGCTGTGGCTTGGTAGCCATGGTCGGAGGGGCCGCGAGAAAACGGGGTGACACAAGCTGCGAGGAAGACCCCGAACCCCAATCTGGATAAGCCGCCGGCATCCTATATTCGACTGATCACCCGTTTTTGCCACCCCACCCCGCCCTACCTCTCGCTAAAGTCGCCCAGAAGAAGTGACCAACCCTCGGTTGGTGTTTTGAAGTTCCCAAATCATACTTCGCCCTCGAATCCCCCCATGAGCTACCACCAAATCACCTGCACCTCACATATCTCTCACTGGTTTCTCACCTGCGATAACAGGGATATTGTTTCAGACACTGCTATGATTCGAACAGCGGTTATCCGAATGCGCGGTTACAGGCGAAAAGCGACCTGGGAGGGACGGCGAGAAATGTCGGCTGTATTCTTCGGGTCCTTCCTTGTTGAAAACTGCATGTATCTTTTTTACAACTTTTATCGCTCTTATCACACGAAAAGGTGAAAATAAGAGAAAAGCTCCAAATTATTTTCACCACGCAACGGATCCCGTGAAATGTAAGAAAAGCTTGGGATAAGTAAGTCGAGATAGGCAGATAAGTTGAGATAAGTGTTTGGCTATTTTCCTGATGAACAGCAGATATTTCATTGTAAGTCCTGGTCGAGGAAGCGGGCCGGTCATCAGCATTGCAAGGCTATAAGCACTGGACCCTCCACGGCCTGCTGATGGCCGCCACTCACTCACCGCTCGATTCGCCAAACTGAGAACAAAGAAATATCAATTACAAACGGACAACGTTTCCAGGGGCTCACTGGTGAAATCTTATCTGGTGATAGCCAGCTTTTCCATTTGCTCCCCGATATTCTGGAGGATATTTCTATAGGCCTCCGCACCCTCTATGGCCTCAACATTCCCATAAGTCTCAACAGCGCACAATGCCTCAGATGTCGCCTCTTTAAACTTGCGCTCTTTATACCAAAAGGTGGCCTGTAGCTCCATCGCATAACCCAACCAGTGTGGATTATTGATCCCATGCAGCCTGGCATATCCAATGTGAGTGTGCGCGTCGACAAACCGGTTTTCATCGAAAAATGACTCCGCCAGGGAGTGATGAATACAATACAGTTCGGTGTGCCAGTTGGAAGAGGACGCAATCCCGGGGGCTATTTCGAGATATTGGATGGCCATCTCTGTCTCGCCCTTCGAGTGGTGTTATCACCAAGGAGACGGTGGCATTGGGAGGCCAGAAATTGTTGACCTCCGTTCGGGAGGAGATTGATCGCTCGGAATACAGCTTCTTCCGCGGCATCAAGCTGCTTGTCATCGAGTAACACCCGAGCGAGGCAATCCAGACAGCGTGCTTGTCCCAATCTGTCATTTAGCCGTTCGTAAGTTTCCAGTGCTTCCTTCACCTGCTGTATCCCTTCCTTGTAGCGGCCCAACATCCTGTTGGCGTCGGATAGGGTTCGCAATGTTCGGGCAACCTGAGAATCGTTCTCCTGCTCTCTCCAGAGTTTCAAAGCATGAATGAGGAGCCGTTTGCGCTCCGTATCGTTTCCGGTCACATCAAACAACAATGAGAGCGTGTCCAAGCATCGCGCCTTGGAGGGGTGGTCATCTGGAAGCCCTTCAATCCTTGACCCTGGCACAACAAGCTGGGGCTTGTGCCAATAGAGGTGCCCCATGAAACGAGCACAAGTGTTCCAGACGGTAGCCGAGTTTGCATCGATGAGTGTGGAGACATCAAGCAGGTGCTCGACATTCACGTCTTCCGATATGATCTATTGCGCCTTGTCAAAATCGGGGTTCCCAGGGTTAATGCGAGCCGACAATCTGGTGGAGTAACATTCCTTGGCTGTCATGAGGAGTGGGGACGACATTGGATCCCTGGGGTAAAGGTGATCTCGGAGTGGTGCCAACATCGTGACGAAGCCGTTGCTTCGATACGTTAGAGAAATGGTACGAAATTTGTCAAATACGCCCCTCCCGTTAGATATGGTGGGGAACAACCAGTCGAGGTTGTTCTCGTGGATGCCTTGAGAAAAGAAAGTGATGACACCGAGGAGGTTACGTGCATCCGGGCCAAGTTTACAGAACGTCGGTGAAGCGAGCGAAAGTTCGATGGTCGCTGCCAGGCTTTCGTCGTAATGCGTATGAAGCACTTGCGTGCGGTGTTTGTCCCACTCCAGGGCCAATCGATCATAATCCCACATGTGGTGAGATGCGGTGGTGGCGAGCAATGTGATCGAAAGGGCATGGAAGTCCAGTCGTCTGAGAAGGTCGCTGATGATATCGGACCGGCCGCCATTATTGTAGATGCCATAGAAGATATCGCACGCCAACTCCATTGACAACGTGGGGATCATCGCCCGTTTGCAATGTCGGGGGACGGTGGTGATGCGGGAGGTGACACAGGCATACGTTCGCCAACCGGCTCAGCTCCTCCACCACAGCATATATCTCCCGAGCACTCATACCATGTGGGTCGAGGAGGGACTCGGCATTATCGAGGACGAGGATCATCTCCCTTGAGGACAAGGGTCGTAGGGGAGTCAGATCTTCGGGGTTCTCGACCCCTGCGCCGATCACCTTGGAGAGTCGGCTGAGGAAATGAGCGCGAGAGGCGGGGAACTGGTCGCAACGGATGAACCGACGGTTGGCTCCGAACCGTTCCTTGATGCGATCGTGGTGGAGGACGGTGAGAGCGATCGTCGTTTTCCCAACCCCCCCTGCACCGATGAGAGCGATTGGAGTGAGATTTTCTGCGAAGCTAACGACCTTCTCGATCAGGTCCTCCCGCCCGAAACAGGCCCTCGGCGGCGGGGGAGGCGACTCTCCAAGTGTACTAAGTAGATGTAAATATGAGGAACTGGAACAATCGTAGTTGGTACCACCGACCAATTTTCACCGTCAGACCCTTCTTGACTTTTCATAACGGTGCGGTAGATGTCGGAAACAAGGGCTTGGGTGTTCACGGCGTTGCGGTGAAGCTCGATGACGCGGGTATTGGCAACGACTGTGTGTATGTTTATGCCATCGTGGTGGGCGTCGAAAACGACTGCGTTCGGGTTTATTGCAAGTTCGGTCTGGAAGTGAACAATTAGTGGGGATCGTGTGGGAGTGACAGAACGCACGTCAAATACATGAAGGATCCTGTTGAGGTCCAACCTCCAGGCCGCGACCGTCTCCTTATCGTTCTTCGCATGGAACAACCGAGAGATCCCGTTTCGTTGACCCCGCCTGGTGATGTTCCTCCGGATCTCAGCCACAGCCCTGCAATCAGGAGATCGGTAAGTGAATGGCCTGGAGTGTGTATCGCTGGCTCAACTCACGTAGTCAACTGCCCAATCGCTCCGAACACTGAGTGAGTGAGCTCATCCACCCGCCTTCCGTTCACCCCCCGGTCGAGCGCCCTACACACATCGGCGCAGGCTAGCCCGAGCTCGACATAGTCGGTTTTGTTGATCATTAAGTCCTGGTTACGTGTCAACCTAGAACGTATCAATAGAGAAGTGGAGGAGCGTACTCTGATCATTGTAAGAAGAAAACTGACGGAGCCAAAGACGGCCTTGGCTGGTGTAATACTGGAGACTTCCTTCGCTAGGTTCATGGCCCCGATGGCCACATTTAACAACGAGAGAGGATCGTCCCGACGTTTCTGTCGCCGGGAATCCGCATCCATGGTGGAGGTCGAAGTGGCTGCAAGGAACGGTGCTGCAGGAAGGCTGTGAGAAAGGGTCTGGACCCTGGTATGGATGGGTCATGGCGCGCCTCGTGCAAACACGGCCGCTCGATGAAGATAATCGTATTCGTGGTCGAAGCATTCTAGGGAAGTTGCGGAGATATCAGGATGTGTGTCCCATGATGTCCGAGTCGATCACATGCAAGGTTCAGGGGTTCGGTGTCCTCCTTTGAAAAACTTAACGAAGAGAGAGCATCGCCCTACCCCCTCCTTCGTTGGTACTTGGCCGGTATGTAACCAAGACTCAGGATGACCATGGGAAGCCCAACAGTGAGCAGGAAACCCAAATGTTCAATGGACTCGATACAAACAAATACGTTCGGGGGATATGGTCACTTGTACGACATACCAACGATTCAGAAGCTCGGGCCTTAGGATGGGATGTGGTCGGTCCGCACCTCGTCCAATGTGTCAGACCAAGCACCTTGCGGAGACACCGGGTAAGTATTGTATTCGAGTTCTCCCTGCCAGTTGGTTCCGATGACCGATCGTTTGATTCATCTCAAGTATGCGCGATGTGATGCTTTTTTGTGGTGGGCTTGTATTGGTATCTAAGGTGGGCACCAACAAAATGTCTCCCAAAATGCGAAAATAAGATAGAGGATGCGAAACAAGGTCTATTAGCGAGCGAGACACTCCGCAGAACCACCGTGCCGAAGAAATTAAGGTATTTAACCAGATCCTGTACACGTAAGTTAGCGTCGCGAATGACGTCAAAAGGCGAACCAACTACCCACCTCCAGAGTAGACCTTGCCGAACATGACCTGCTGAAGCTTGTCGTAGAGGGACAACACACCAGCACCAGCAACACCACGGAGAATGTTGGCACCAGCACCCTTGAAGAGGGACTTGGAACCCTCCTTGGCAATGATCTGAGAGCCGGCGTCGAACATGGACTTGTAGTGAACGGTTCCACCAGAAGTCATCATCATGCGACGACGGATTGTGTCCAATGGGTAAGAGGCCAAACCAGCACCAATAGTAACACCCCATCCGAGACCGAAAGAGGCAAGGAAGGAACCCTCGAGAGGACCAACGAGGACGACAGGCTCTGCAAGGTGCGTCAGGGCATGTAGCGGGTAAGAGTGAAAAACGAGTATACTCACTAAGAGAATCGTAGACACCGAAGTAGAGACCGCGGTAGACGATGATACCGACAACAGAGGGAACGAAACCTCGGTAGAGACCGGCAATACCGTCAGACTTGAGGGTCTTGCGGTAGACGTCCACGAGACCGTTGAACTGGCGGTCTCCTCCACCCTTGGCGGACTTGGCGTCGTTCGCGAGACGAGTACGAGCAAAGTCGAGCGAGTAGACGAAGAGCAATGAGGAAGCACCGGCAGCACCACCAGAGGCGACGTTGCCAGCGAACCAGGTCCAGTAGCCGTCAGACTTTTTGAAACCGAACAGCGACTTGAAGTAGTCCTCTGTCGAGGGAACAACGCGTTAGGAAAGAACAGAGTAGAGAAAGAACGTTGACTGACTGAAGGCGAAGTTCAAGGCCTGGGTCGGGAAGTAACGGATAACGTTGGCCGTGTTACCTCTCCACAACGAAACCATACCCTCGTCCTTGTATGTGCGCGAGAAGCAGTCAACAACACCCTTGTAAGGGTGAGAGAGACGGCCCTGTTTGATCTGGAGAAGGAAAGACGTTGAGTAACGAGGTTGCACGACTCCCACCGCGACGACCGTACCATCTCATCCTGGTTCTGGACGAGCAACTTGATACGCTCAATTGGAGCGGCTGAGGTCTTGGCCACAGCGGCGGAGACACCACCCATCAAGAAGTCGACTACACGTTGCCAGCTCAGCGTTTGAAACACAACCACGGAGAATTTGACTAACTAGCGAACTCCTTTGGGGTCTTGGACTTTTTGACCTCGGACATTTTTGAGGATAATAAAAAACAAGGGAGGGAGAAAGAAACGGAGTGGTGGTGGTAAGAGGGTGAGGGTGAAAATTCAGAAAGACGCGACTGAAAAAGGTTTCGGATAGTCCGGATCATTTCGTTTTCGGCAAGCTCCGCCGGGAGATCGGGCCAAAACGGACGGAGTACGCGAGACGCCGCGGGAAGTTCTCTCTAAAATCGTTCCGACGCCTGACACATGGCACCCGGTCATCCGCGCACACGAGCATGAACTTTAGAATGTGCATGCAGATAATTAGCAGAATGTCGAGTCGGTACTACTGTAAATAATAGAATACATGCCCCAGAAACCCTACAGTACGAAACTACCACCTTGTCGCAGGTGGGTTACGATATGAGCCTGACCCGCTGTTGTAGGAAGTGTGACGCGGACCGGCAGGTGTCCTCGAAATCCCGCGATTGGCGGGTATAGGAGGAAGGGTGCGCCAAGACGGTGTGTCAGAACTAGTCATCGCCGGAGATGCTGTGATAGGTCCGTTTGGTGCGCTGGGTTCACCATAGCGCGATCTCTTCCATACGGGCTCCATCGGGGAATCAGAGTCCCTTGACTTTCGCTTAGGCGGTGCAGGCGCCGGCGGGTCATCCTCGTCGTCGGATAACGTCAAATCTATGACCGCATGAACAACCTGTGTCCCCGCTCCCGGTGTATTTTGCTGGGTGTTGTTATTCGACGTCCCTGGATCGTAGGAGGGAGACAGTTCACGTTTGACCCGACCTTCATCATCTTCGTCATCGGAGGAGACTACAATGGCTCCCTGGTTTTGTCCTCTTTCATTGGTCCGGGGCTGCGGTCGAACCGGTGCAACTTTAGCCGGCTCAGGTTTTGGGGGGTGGGCAGCGATCCACTCGACAGAACCATGCTTGTTGTCGTCCGTATGCCATTGGCCATCGGCTTCGACGATGACATCTTCCACCGTGTCTGGTGTCGAGTCCAAGATATTACCAAAATACCTGTATGACAATCAGCGTACACTCGGAGGAAACGTAAACCGGTTGGCCTACCCATCGAGTATCAGCTCTTCTGGTTCCAATACCTTCTCACAAATAGGGCAGAGCCAGGTTGTTGTTTGCTCCATCATGCTGTACCACGACGTCGCATCAAAACATTGAGGATGGACGCATTTCTTTGACCGGGCGGGGAGGCTGATACGGGCGTAGCTCAACTGTTTGCCGAGGGTGAGCCTCCCTCCCACTGAGTCAACGTCGGGGACTTACCGGACATTTCAATGACATTTTCTGTTCCCCGGCAATAATCTCGTCGTCGTCAGCCACACTCTGCTTCCCTGAGTTCGCAGCGTCGGTACCACAGGACACGGGATTAGGTTAGATAACTCACTCTCTGCAAGTACGTCTTCCTTGCTGACAAACTTCCCTTTCTTCAGACGATCGATCAGCTCGTCGATACTAGTTACCTCAACCAGCATGACGGTGATGTAGTATTTCTTATAACAATAAGCTCGTGCCACTCTGAAGAATGTGGTCTGCTCACCTTCCCGTGGACGGGCTGTTGGCTATTGACGTAGATCATATCCAATCGGTTCGCAGCGCCGGGAGACATCTTTACGAGCCTGCCGAGATCGGGAGGGGGTGTTGTTCCCGGCTTTTTCTTCAACCCTTTCAAGTTTGCTTGCAGCTGCATGTTGTTCACCCTGACTTCGCAAGCGGGGGGGAATTCCATCTGACACGGACCCCGTGGGATTTGGAAAAGCGAAGAGTAGAATGTGGAAGATGTGCAATACAGTCGGAGTTGGTACTTGCTCCTGCGATGAGATCTTAGTCACATTTTTCACATTCAGACGATTTGGGATTGACATACGTTGTTGAATCCAACTTCTGGCGTTGCTCTGGGGTTAATGTAAAGGTCAATCCTGCCTGCTTCCGGTCAACAGAACTCGTAGATTCTTTGAACGTCCGTCAGTTACCAAACGCAGCATGGCCGAAGAGGGCGGAGAACTGACCAGGACATTCTTCGATATTCGAAACGGCTTGGTCTACGCGCAGGAAGGGTGAAGATTGAAATTTCATGACTGTACGAGAACCGCGGATGTCAATGTAAGCACGCGGATCGAGCGAGATCACCATGAGGGAAGATATACGGACTGGGTTTCGGAGCTTGCGGCAGACCAGAGCTCTGATAGGATCCGCCTGATGTTCTATACGGGCCAACATGCCGGCTTACTGCGCTGGGTCCCGGGTTGAGAGTATTGTAAGAGTGGTTTGAGGTGACAGTCGAGGATTGTGGGATTTGGCTTATGTGGAACAATCCTCCGGAACTCGAGCCCCCGTATCTGGAACCAACGCCATATCTGAGATGCACTCCTCGTACCATTGAGCAAGAGAGAGAGAGCTGGCCATACTCACGTCACTCTATTCACAATTGCCTTTGCCCGTGTGAAGGCCGTTTCGTTCTTGGTGAGCCTCCAGGAGTCGAATTGACGAGTAATGCGCTCAATCAGCTCGCCCTTCTTGCCCGTCTTCGAGATAGACGCGCCACATTCGTCGTTCAGCCCGCTGATTATGGATTTGAGACGTTCGACAATGTTGGATCGTACGTTCGCCTTCACCGTCTGGATGCGATTTCAAGGCCTTGTGAAAAGCTTTTAAACCCGTGAGGAATCGAGCGGCGCACCTCAATATCGGCGAATGCATCCTGCGTAGCCATGTCCGCACGCGACTGTCCTGGGCGGAAGAGGAGGTCGGCGTTTGGCAGAGACCACCCAAGATAGTGACGGTCTTGTCACGTGCACAACCCTTACGCCACACTTCACTGCAATGACCCCCGACGACTACGATAAGCTCTCCCCAGAGGAGCGCGAAGCCAAGGACAAAAAGGATAGAGAGAGGGAACAGCAAGAACAAGGAGGTACTCGTGATCATATCTACTGCTGCGATTACCGACTGAACCGCGCATCCACCAGCCCTCCCCTACAAATGGAAGCAGGAACTTGGTGAACTCGACATCATAGTTCCCGTTCCCAAGGGAACCCGCGCGAGAGATCTGAACGTCAAGATCCTCAAGACAAAGCTCTCAGTGGGTCTTAAGGGCAAGGAACCTATCCTCGATGGAGATCTGTGCAAGGAGATCAAGATGGAGGAGAGCACCTGGACAGTTGGTCTGTGTCGAGCCCCTCTGAGTGTCTTACCCGATCACCAAACCCGCACGGGATATAGAGGACCAAGAACTCGTTCACATTCACTTGGAGAAAGTGAACAAACAGCAATGGTGGGAGAACGTGCTCACCCACCACCCCAAGATCGACACCACGAAGATCGTCCCAGAGAACAGCAAGCTAAGCGACCTGGATGGTGAGACCAGGTGCGTACAACCACTGATGGGTACTCTACATGGTAATCAGACCTGCCAAACTTCGTAGAGGAATGGTGGAGAAAATGATGGTACGTTAGATCCTCCAGCAACCCCTCTTCCCATATCTTACGCCGCTTTCCCGACCAGTTCGATAATCAGCAGAAGGTATTTCCACCCTCCGCACTTCGTCTTCCCAGAGTTGATAAAGCGACCAATCCAGCAACTTGGAAAACCAACCTCCGACGAGTTAAAGAAACACGAGGTTCGGCTTCATACCTATACCAACGGAGAGTTGGGTATTGATCAGTTTCCCGAATCGTCACAGGCCCTTGCCAAGTTCCAGGCTCTCCATCCCGAACTCGACTTCTCCAATGTTAAGGTCACATGAAGGCGGAATATCCAGCCGTTCATGTACGAAGATAACACCTGTATCCGCGCCTCCTTCTACGAGAATCAATGACATTGTATTTTTCTACTCCGTACTCCCGGCGTGATCTTGCTTCTGTTTCGACTACGGCCTGCGGACCCAAGGAATGGATTGGGGATGTTGGTCCTTGGAATATTTTGATCAACTTGACGGATGCTGTCAACACGTGATCTCACACCAGGTCAATCCGCCCGCCATGACCGTCCGTCTGCGACTCGCCGTACATGGCGTCAGGCACAACAAAATCTTCCACCTCGTCGCCATCGACCAACGGAAACGACGGAACGCGAAGCCAATTGAACTTTTGGGCGTTTACCGGCCGAGGGTCGAACCCAACAACCCGAACAAGAGTGTTGAATGGAGCGTGGACAGGATAAAGTACTGGTTGGGGGTTGGTGCTCAGCCAAGTGATTCCGTGGTGAAGCTTTTGACGACGGTATGTCCCATACACGTGAATTTGGCGTTATGCGCGTTTTGAGGTTGAAGCATGTGGGGAAACAGGGAAAAGTTATACCACCAGATTCGAAATGGCATTCCAAGCCTACGCTTCAAGTACAACACCTACAAAATACACCTCCACCACCCTCACAACCATGACCCCGAGCGTAATCGATAATTGTTATTACATGCTTTGCCTAATAGGAAACTACCGCCATTACCGTCCGTCTTTCAGCACCTTCACAATCTCGTCGTGACCGCACGTTTCCGCAAGTTCAAGAGCTGTAAGTTCGTCCGGGTCCTGCACCGGGCGTGTTTAAGCGCATATACGCGAATGGCACAGGAAACGACAACTTACCCTGAGCGTCCGGTTCACCCCATGCTTTAGAAGTAGCTCAACAACCGCCAGGTTCCCTCTGTCACACGCTAAGTGCAGAGCGGTGTATCCCTGGCCGAATCCGACTTTCAGTCTCGGACCCGTGGTGGATACAGATGGAATACTCACATACTTATCCTTCTGGTTGAGATCTAGGGATGGTTCAGCCATCAGCGTTTCCGCCAACTTTTGAGCATCTCCAGCGATTGCCAGCCCATGGATAGTGTCCAGGTCGTCATTCTTTGGAGCGGGCATCGTACTGACGAACACGCCCATCCCCGTCACAGCCCCTTTAGTACTCCCCCTCTCATCACCCGCATCGTGACCGAGTAAATCATCATCGGAAGTTGTCGTAGACTTCCACCCTAGCGATTTAGCAATCTCGAGGTATCGTGTTTGCGCTGCACCGTCCGGATCAGAATGGGTTGAGTATTTCGTTCCGGCCTCCTGCCAAGAATCCCACTTCGCCCTTCCGGTGAAGTCGAATATCCCCGGCCTCGAAGTGTTGGGCGTGTGCGACACAGTCACGAATTTGAACAGCCCATACAGCTGTTGGGGGAGATAACACAAGGTGGTCAGAGATCGCTGCTTTCGTCATTCGTAGCAAACAGCCGAGGACCTCCAGTTTTATCGTGGTTGACACCTGCGAAAGCGAGGAGGCGTTGGACAAATACGATGCCGCCGCGTCAAAATCTTCCGAAGGTGACATTCTCTAGTTGGTGGTGGAGGGTTGGGGTATGAAGGAAATAAATTTATGTAAGCCGTCTAAACTATCAAAAGCATGCTCCACCCCAATCGCTTACACCAATCCAGCATCCTTCATGGCCTGTAGGCAGGGATAGTCAGAACCGGGTCTGAAAGGGGTTCGGAGATCTTACCTTGAGCATCACCTCCCCAATCTTTGCTGGGCTATCCGTGACGATGACGCCGGCTTTCTCGAGAGCAGCAACCTTATCCTTGGCAGCACCTGACCACGACGGTCAGCATCCCATCTGCAAGGGAAATTGATCAAAAAGGTGGTCCTTACCCTTTCCACCGGAAATGATGGCACCAGCGTGTCCCATACGCCTGCCCGGAGGAGCGGTGCGACCAGCGATGAAGGCGACGACCGGTTTGGGGTTTTCTCGCGTCTTGTTGTACTTCTCCAAGTACTCGGCGGCGTCCTCCTCCATGCTACCACCAATCTCACCGATCAGAACGATGCCTAAATACGCCAAAAGGTTAGCGCCATCGGTTGACGGTTTGGAGCTGAGAAACCAACCTTCGGTGTTGTCGTCCTCGAGGAACAACTTGACGACATCGATATGTTTTGTGCCGGGGAAGGGGTCACCTCCAATACCGACGCAGAGTGACTGACCCAGGCCGACGTCAGTCGTTTGGGCGACAGCCTCGTAGGTCAAAGTTCCTGAACGGGAAACAATACCTATGAGGCGAAAAGTAATGTTAGGCACCGGTGCGTTACTAACAGGGAATAGAGGGAGTAAACACACCAATCTTTCCGGGTTTATGAATGTGTCCGGGTTGGATACCAATTTTGCATCCCTCGGGGTTGATGATGCCAGGACAGTTGGGACCAACAAGACGCGACTTCGATTGGTTCTTGAGCGCGTTGGCAACCTAGAGTGGGGGTTTCAGCCAGCGGCACGCTTCTCGATCCTCGACCCACCTACCCTGATCTCGTCAGACTGAGGGATGCCCTCGGTAATACAAACGATCAGCGGAATCTCGTTGTCGATGGCTTCAATAATGGCGTCAGCGGCAGCTGGCGGCGGGACGTAGATCACGGTCGCGTCAGGCTGAGTCTTCTCGACAGCCTACACAAAAAAGCGCACGTCACGCACACAGACCTGTCAATCCCGACAATCCCGAAAAGGGCAACCGCCAGCAACAGTTCACTCACCTCCTTGACCGACCCGAACACAGGCAAACCAAGGTGAATTGTTCCGGCCTTCTTGGGCGAAACTCCTCCAACCATCTTCGTTCCGTATGCCAGGGCCTCCTTGATGTGGAACGTAGCCTATTTTCCAGACGGAACAGCGCGGATAAGTTCCATGTCTTCGCGCTCGGAGTTGGTGGAATGCGACTGACGGTTTTACCGGTGAAACCCTGGCACAAAACCTTCGAGTCCTTGTGCAGCCGGAGGTTCTTGATGGTCGATTCGTATGACCATCTTGCGGTAGACTGGGAAAACGCCCTGCGACCAGCTAAACGGAAAACAAAATTGAGTCCCAAATTCACAAACACCACCCCAATGTGAGCCTACCGCCAGCCACGAGCGTGTTTGGGAAACGGAACATGACGGAGGACAGGGAAAGGTATGTGGAGGTGCGGGGCGAAGCTGAGATGCACGTGCGAACCGTTCCGATACTCATTCTGATTGGTCTACTACATTGGGCGCTAATTATACTTACCGACTGTACTTACAATGTCCCGGTTGCGTTGTCTACCCACTATGTACTTGTTCGCTTCTTTACTTCTTTACTGGCGGTCCAGCGCAGTTCGCCGACGTTCCCTGGCCTTCAGGGATTGTCGATGCAGTCCCAGGATTGCGTACTTGACCTTGTCCCATTGTTTCCCGTTGACGGTGCTAGACAGGCACATTAGCGATCTGTGCTTTCACCGTACGACGAAGGAAAGCACAAACTTTGTTGTTTCTGTCAGGAAACTCGCCTTCGCCTCATCCGTAACAGCGGTGGAGTTCAACTGTTGTAACACTGAGGGCAACCACGAAAGTAGTTGCTGCGGCCAAACGGCCGCTATGTTCCTGAATATCGTGATCACATTTGATGACGAATCCTCAGGGAAATCCCCTGTGAGGCCAGAAAGCAGGTAGCCAATTAACTCGTAGCCCTCTTTTTCGATGACCTGCTGGATTCGAGACGCATAAATGGGGAACTTGGGTGGTACTGGTTTGCCCGCAGGCGGAGGGAGGATGGAATCGTGGGTAAGGACCAGCCGGATAAGATCCAACGAGGCAAAGATGAGATCTGTCTGGATGAGCGTGAGACCCGTCATCGCGGCCTTGAACCCGATAGAGAACGACTCGGGAGAATCGAAAAACACGTCCGGTGCGTAATCCAAGGTATGTATGAGCATGTGCATATAGTCCTCGAGAACTAGTCATAAAGTCAGCGAATTGAACGGGCTTTTTTTCGAACAGGTTCACTTACCGTCCGGGATCGCGGCGGGGGACTTTTCTTGCAACGATGAGAGTACCTTCGCGGATACTCGGTCATATGATTCTTTGAATGCAGCCCTCAGGGTGGGGTCCTCCTCGTTTCCAAACTCGCTAACAATCTTCCCAATGATCCATACGTATCCGGGATTCCCCGTGGTCTCGAACGAAGATGTCATTCTTGAAACCACGGCAGGAGCGACAGGGAGGGCGGCCGACCCGAAAAATGTCAGCCCGTGTCGGATGAGCCTCGTTACACGGTCAGAACCATCGTAGTCCGAGCCATACTTGTTGATGAAGAGGTCCAAGCAACTCCAGGCCTCCTGGCACGTTGTCTGGCACACCGCAGGAAGGTCGTCACCGAAAGTTTTGACCACAGAAAGCATGGTTTCCAAGCATTCCAATGAATCTTCAACGGCCATGAGTTCGTACTCTTGGTTTAAAATTCCGTGGACCACGTACTGCATAGTTGCTTGAACTGTTCCTTGGACACCGCCGTTGGCTGGACCGAGGCCGAATGAATCGACGTCAAAATGTCCAATGCGAATGTTCGTAATGAGGTAGCGGCTTGCTCCATGCTCATAGCGGAGATCACATGAGCAATTGCTTCATACACCTGCACCCGCTCCTCCGGCGCCAACTTCAGTCCTTTGGAGGAAACAAAAGTGTGTAGCTGTGGGAGGAACGTCTCCAGATGCTGTGAAATGGGTCATTAGTGGGTTGGCCGGGTTAAAGGTCTGAGTGTCTGACCATTTTACAATCCTGGCATAGGTACTTCAACGCCTGCCCAGCGGCCATCTGGACATCTTCCTCCGGACTGTCGAACCCAGCAGATACGTACTGTAACTGTGTGGGGAGATAATCCGGGTGTTTGCTCGTCCATTCGGTATACCTCGCGATCAAAAGTAGGGTCGCGTATTGGATACGTGGGTGGTTCGGAAGGTTGGGAATCAGTTCCATTATCTTTGGCACAACCGTTTCGTCGTCAGAATCCACCTCCGCTCCCATGGAACGCATCGAGAATAATGGCGCCTCAACCTCCTGCCAGGAAACTGTGGACGGGTCGCGGGAGAGTGCGCTCGTCACCAGCCCGTAGGCAGTCATCAAACAATTATCCGTCCCAAGTACCACACAGCAGTCCTTGAGCGTATCGCCCATGACGTGCCTAAAATGTCGGAAGTTTTCCGCTTCTTGGCTCGTTTGGCTAACAGCAGTCGTCGGGAAATGGAGGTGCCGGATGATGATGCCCATGAGAGATTGATACGCCTCGTGGAACAATGGCGAGACGGAGGGTTTCTTGCCGATGCTTTGCGCGAGCCGCATCCAGAACGGGAATGTGATGGGAACGACATCGAGGTCGGGATGGGCTGAGCAATGGCCGATCGCCTTGACGAGTGGGAAGAATGTCTCGGTGTGGTGTAGGATGAGGCCACGGTACGTCTCACCCGCCTCAGCAAAAATTCGTGCGAGACCGCGAATCTTGTCAGAGTCCTCTGCCCATGTGGTAAGGAGGGGTTCGAGTAGGATGACCTGGGGCACAATCACTCCGATAATCTCTTTGTTGTCATCGACTTCTTGCGTCTCGTGGATGACATCACAGATGACGTCGACCGCAACATCAAAGAGATCGTCGGACGCGAGGGCCTCAAAAGCGTATCCAAGAAGCGGTGTCGAGGCGAGCGAGGAAGCATCAATTTCTCCAGCAGTGAGCCAACTGCTGAGACACCGGAAGATCTCCGCCTGCACAACCATGGTAACACCTGCGAACCAATCGTTCAACACGTGGAGCGGGCACACGGGCCATATATGCGCACCTTGAGCTGTGATATACA
>Ga0307511_10002184_pt1 | contig 20555 bp, 26 predicted proteins | sample 13_EM_MG_FD_200266 | JGI IMG/M metagenome (GOLD analysis project Ga0307511, IMG submission 200266) | Populus trichocarpa ectomycorrhiza microbial communities from riparian zone in the Pacific Northwest, United States - 13_EM | ecosystem: Host-associated > Plants > Roots > Unclassified | place...
ACGCATACGAGTAATGAGTTTTTAAAAAAAAAAAAAAAAAAATAGTATAAGCGAGAGAATATATATAAGGCCAAAAATAATAAACGTACAGTGAACTCAGTTATAAACTATTAGAGATTTAGATGAGTGCAATACAGAGTCTTCCCATATGTCAAATAGCTATTGTAGGTGCGCCTAAAGAAGCATATTCTGATCCTGCGGTGAAGTAAATCTTAAGCTATGTTTAGAAGATAATAGGCTCGTAGCACGAGGAGCATGTCTATGTCACCATTGGCAAGTGAAGCGTTCAATAGGTTAATTTGTGTTGGGAGCCGGTGAAATACAATTTTGTACGCATCACACCCGAGGGGACGATATTATCCGCGCTGAGGATTCAACTCGATGGAAGCGGGAAGGATGAATTCGGAAGTTGGGTGGGATGTCGCAACAGGCAGCGGGATGTTGGGTGATATTGTTAGGGGTTCGAAAGATGCTTGTAACGTGTGTGAATCGGTGTATGGGAGGCATGATGGGAAGAGCAGCGGATCATAGTCGGGGGTGGGTTTTACAACTAATCTGTTTTGGGCCAGACTTTGGAGAAGGCATTGTTGCGTGTGGAGACTGGGGTGGTCCTTGTGGACGCGGAGGCCTTGGGTGTAGCTAGCACTGAGTATGTTCAAGGTAAGACAGCGGAGCAAGAGGATAAGGATGATTAGTGTATGTCACCCCATGACCAGGAACCTAAGCATGCTATTCACAGAAGACTTTCCTAGCTTACTGAGCTCTCCTATACAGCCCCAAGGGTCCGCTTCGGCTTTTTTTATTCATACCCAGTTTCCTTTTTTCTATTGCACCACCCCAAGCCATGCATTCACCAAATTTGCAGAGTGGTTTCTTCCACCCAGGTTTTTTCTCATCGAGGCTGAAAGCTTGCTGGGGGGATACACAGGCCGGGTACCTCCATACATTACAGTGTAGTGTATCATCGCAGGGATGTGCATCAACCCCTGTCGGTTCACTCTTGGCGACGTAACCGGGTGCAAAATGAACGGAATCATATCCAGAAAAATCTGCCACAATTAGGTGGATGCCGGGCAGTCAAGCGCTTCCCTGCCCCGTATGGGCTAGTGTACGCCTGCCTGAACAATTTCCGGCTTCTGTTAGCCAATGTATGTTTGCTTAAAGTAGTATTTCTGTCGTGAACTAGCATCAGCCTTTCTAGGCTACCATTCTCTTACCTCAAGTCGCATGAGGCTTCCCTTGACATATCTGAATTATCCTGATCTCACCAGCATCCCTTTTGCCTCTTATATACTAACTGTGGTGTGGCAGGCGCAGCCTACCTCAATACGCTGAGAGGCAATGTCTACCAGAAGCAAGTCCAAACCTAGTGCAACCTTTATTTTAAGCCACCCACATTGGCTCAGGCTAGCTTGACTCAGTCGATATAGCTGTACAGGCCTGACCCTACTTAACGATATCCGAGTCTCTAGTGGCTCCTTGAGTAGGGTTGGATAACCTGGTGAGTGCGCCAAACTCAAGTGGATTCAGGTAAGTCTGGATTAGCTTATGAGAGCCCAAACTGAAGGCATACACTAGCCCATACGGGGTCAGTGAAGCGCAAGACTGCCCGGCATCCGCCTAATTGATTCAGACTGGTTCAGGCACCTCCATATTCGTTCAAGCCGACACAGGCGAGCCTGGTCAAGCTCAGCCAAGTTGAGGTGGACTTACCCTCACATAGGACAGGCTAGGCTAGGCCAGCTGAGCTCAGGCTGGTCCAGACTAGTGAAGGTTACCGTATATGCGGATCTCGGCAAAGGGCCCTAACTCGCCCCCACCCTCCAATATTCTGATGACCCAGGCACTTTGAAGCACCATCTATAGACCCCGAAATATGCCATTCAAACCTCCATATATCTATATCCCCAAAATTGGATCAGTACTGTAGGTCATTTGCTTGTCTCTTCCCCACCCCCTCCTATGTGTTTCTACCCAATAATTCCCCTCTAAACCTATCCATAACGCAACCCCACCAAATGCCAATGAATCTCTACATCTTCGAGATGCATATATAATTTTCTGGATATGATTCCGTTCATTTTGGACCCCGTTACGCCGCCAAGAATGAACCGACAGGGGTTGATGCACATCCCTGCGATGATGCCCTACCTGGTGATGGATGGTAACTCTGATCAATAATGAGATAAATTCCCTTCAAGAGCTCATTATCAATTGCTGTTTGGCATTAAAAGCGGTGTTTACTAGACTCCTCATTTCTAAACTAATTTCATATACTGAGATTGAGATTGAACGAGTGCAGGCGGGATTGTGGCATAGCGAGTTTGAGCCTATACGTGACGGGATTGAGCATGCTAAGGGGCGGTATTAGGGGTATATCTCCCAGGGAAAGCACCCCTAGAGGACCTCAGAGACGACTTTGTAGGCATCCCGAGAGCAGGCAGAGTAGCAATCCTCGGAGACTTCAACGCACACCACACCATGTGGGGAGGAAAGAAAGATACTGATAGGGGCAACTCAGTCCACAATTGGGGGGAAATGTGCAGGCTCACCCAGCACATCTATTACCCCACCTGGCGGAGAGGCGTCAAGGAGTCCACTTCAGACCTAGTCTTCAACCACCTTACTACGTTCACTACGAGTCACCTACATCTAACAGACCTCGGTTCAGACCACAGTGGGCTAGCAGGTACCATCACAGCTCAAGTACCTAACTACAGGACATACTAGACACCGCACTGAACCTTCTGGGCAGGCTACGGGGAGTATCCCCCACCGTTCAATCCAACATACTACAACCAAGCGTACACCCATCTCCTGTCCCTACATAAGGTGCACGTACGGACAAAATCAGTAGGACCGAGGAGCAAGAAATGATGGGATCAAGCACTTACGGAAGCGTTAGAAAGAGTCAAGGCATCCTGAAGAGGGGATTTGTATAGACCGGAGGCGAAAGCATTTAAGAAGCTTTGTCGAAAGAAAAAGAAAGAGTGTTGGAACAAATTTTTGCTGGACTCCGGCACTCGGGACCCTTGGGAGATAGTCCCCATAGCCAAGGACCAATTCGGCATCAGGGAAATGATGAGCAAGCTAACTGACCAGGACGGTAACATAGCGGAGACACAGGAGGAGCTCAGACTCAGTCTTGAGAAACATCACTTGATTTCGCACAATACCCGAGAGGACAACCAAGACCCGAGACCAACACCACAGGTAGCAGCAAGGCCGGTACCCTTCAGAGAAGCCACAAGGGAGCTGTTCGATAAAGCCTATCAAGTGCTCACACGGACCAAAAATAACAGCTCTCCAGGACCCGACAGGATCCCTTACCGCCTACTCAAGCTCATCAAGGACACCCCACTGGGCGTCGCCCTGCTCCCCGATGTCGCAATAAGTACGACAGGCAACGTAACCGTACCGGAACAATATAGGGACAGCGTTATGGTAATGACCCCAAAGCCAGGGAAGGACCACTCCAAGATCAAAGGATGGAGACCTAGTGTTCTGGCAAACACCGTAGGTAAACTTGGAGAAAAACTGATAGCCGAAGCTCTCCAGTACATCAACGCACTATTTCACGACCTACAATACGGCTCGAGGAAACGGAGGTCAGCGATCAATTCTATGATGATCACATGTTCAAGGGCCCAGCGAGAGGTACAAGGGGGTCCCAAGTTACCCTACTGTCCAAGGACATCGTATCTGCATTCAACAACCTCCGAAGGGAGGAACTGATTCAGATACTCCTAACTTACGGCTAGACTTCCATATCAAAGTATTGCGAAAACTTCCTCAGACCAAGGAAGATCCGTATCGCCTGGGATATGGTGGAAAGAGGAACAGTCCACATGGACGACGGCACACCACAAGGGTCGCCACTGTCCCCAGTTCTTTGGCTCATATATATCGCGGACACCCATCCAGAGGGGATGAGCGAATCGCAGCAATCCGACCGACGTCGAGACGCACCTCGCAATGCACCCAAAAAGAGGCAGGGAAGGCCCAGATGATGATGGAGTTGTTCACTACGCAGATGATATCAAGCCACTAATCATAACCAGACACACCTCGGAAAAAGATCACAGAAGAGTAGTAGCCAGGGTGGATAACATCCTCGAAGAGGAGGCAGCACGAGACCTTTTGAAATGGGACGCGGGGACAATCTGTGATTCTAGGCATCCACATCAACCACAGACTAAACTTCCAGCCCCATGACAACGCCAGGACAGCCAAGGCCGAGAGTCTACTTAAGGTTATTCTGAGGCTCGGGAACTCAAGGGGGGTATGTCCCCGTGGGGTATGAGAGCTCTCTATACGGGAGCGATTAGGCCCATCTTTACGTGGGGAGCGGAGCTGTACAACGGTCTCACTGTCGGGTGAATATTTCGGCTATGGAGAAAGTCGAATACGCCGCACTGCGAAACATCACTGGCGCGTATCACGGCAGCAGCAAAGAGAAGCTAGGGTATATCGCAGCGGTGGAGCCCCTATAGGTCAAACTAGACGATCTTTCGGCGTCATGGGCATCCAGATGCCTGAGAACGGGTGACATACACATACAACGATTCATAGACAGCCCTGACTCACAAGGCACCGCAAGCTGGCATGATGGAACCGGACGGCACGGATGGCACCAGGACAACCTCATCAGCTCAGCATTCTACATTTCAGCCATCCCCACACCAGCGCCAAGGTCCTACGGGGACAGAGATTCGAACGACCCGGTAAACCTCACATCCATGGAACTCATGGCCCCACAGGACGAACGATCCAAACACAAGGGATACTGGGCAGGGACGCTGGGCAGGCTGCAGGATGAGGGATGGAAGCTGAGATACACAGACGGAACAGGAAGGGCGTCATGAACAGCAGGGGCAGTCGTAGGACTGAGCAGCACCAGGGAGGTGAAAGTTCTCTCAGAGGGGATGTACTTAGGGAAGACGTCAACGGTAGCCGATGCAGAGAGAGGAGGGCTACTGTTGGCGCCGCTAACAACAATCGAGAGGATATTCTATTCATCCTGACCGATTCTCGAGCGGCGCTCCAGACATCACTGAACATAAGTCAAAGCGCTCCCCCGAGATCCGGCATTGAGGTTCAACTGAAGGAGGCCCTGAGAAAGCAGGGGCACTTGGACACAGCAATCGCCTGGATCAGAGGACACATCGGCACCCCCGGCAACGAAAAGGCAGATGAGCTTGCAGCCTTCACTTCCGTGTAAGGCCAGATTCAAGGAAAGCCGGACATAAGCACCGAGGGTGGAATAAGACAGATCTCCAAGACACAAAGAGCATCGTACAGACATGTGGAAGACTTCGGAAAAAGGAGAACAGATTGGCACCGCCATGCCCTCTCAAGTTACACCTGGATGAGGACGGACAGAGGCCCACAGAACAGCTGGCTCGCTCGCATCGGCAAGTCGGCGGCCACTTCCTCCCAGTGCGGCCACCCCGCCCAGAACAGGAGTCATATCGTCTTCCACTGCCCCCGATACCACAAAGAAAGGAAGGACCTCCTAGGTGCCCGTAAGGCCTGGGAGGATCTAGACGAACCAAACTGGAGAAAGGAGGAAGGGGACGACAGCCACTGGGACACGATAGTGTCCTTTTTCGATTTTATTTTCAAAGAAGTCTCATAAAGTTCGAGGAGCACACCAACGAGACGGACACTATGCCGCAGAAAGGGAAGAGAAGGCTGCATTAACGCCAGGGAAAGGACCACGCACACCTCACCAGCAATACGAGGTGGAACGAACGATATGGACGGACATCAGCAACGCGTTGTACGAAGCTAGCGCACAAGTTGCAGAGTGGATTAAGGAAGGGGGTGAGAGGCACGACAAGCGAATCTGGGCAGCGGCGGATGGAATAAAATCCTACACGACTGCTTACATAGCGGCGGAAAAAGAGCGAGTGAAGGGAACGGAGATGGGAGAACGCAGGGGCACCCGGGTGTACGAGATGCTCACCACTCGAGCACAGGAACTATTGGATGGGTTGGGAATGACGGACGCGCCACAACCACACACATACGCTGAGACAGCAGCACAGACCGAAGAGGACATATACACGGCAGAAGATATGAGGCGAGAGTTTAGAGAAAGTTGTTTGATGTTGGAAGCGCATAGGCGGGTATCGCGGGAACAGACGGAAAGATTGAAGCAAGAGTATAAGGCAATATTGGAATTACGGGGGAAAACAGGTCCGAAGGGATCCCACACATACACGGAGTCAACAACACAGACAGACGATGGGGAGAAGATAGCAACGATGGGGACGGGATTTTTGGCAGGTCCGGAGGTAACGCCCGAGGGGGCCACGGCTCACATATACACGGAGACAGGGGCACAGATGGAGGGGGCATTGGATGCGATGACAGAAGACCGAAAATGGAGGATGGACATCACCCTTATAGACATGCTTTGGAAAAAGTGGTTGGGATTATCTAGCTGGCTAAGGGCTTCAGCAGGTGTAGGGATACGTGGAATGGATAGAGCTGATCCAGTAGTATCGGTAGAAAGTAAATGAGTAGTGCTGTCAGTTGGAGCTGAAGTGAGTTTTGGAAATTTTTCCTTAATAATAACCGAAAGCGAAACCACTTCATAATCCTTATCGTAGCCTACGAGATCTTCATTATTCTAACCACACATTTGGGGCTTTATCCACTCCCTGATCAAGCACTGATATGTGATCCTGCAGCTCATCCGTATCTGAGTCTAAGGTCGACATACTTGCAACAGAGATTGTTGTCGCTACCTGAATATTTTGCAAATGTTTCTTGTATTTTCCAATAAGTGCACGGCCCATAGAGTTAATTATCCCTAGCCCCTCAAATAGTGGAAGATTGTTTCCAGAGGTACCTAGTCCCACACTTAGCTATTCGATAGATTGCTTGTAATGCGTCAACATTTGGAGCCAATTTGTCGTATGTATTGTAATGTTCAACATAGAATTGAACAAAGAGACATCGGTAGGTAGCCTTAAAAGAAGCAATAAGGCCTCCAGTGAGTGGTTAAAGAAAGGCAGTTGTATTAGGAGGTAAATAATAAACGTTAATATTTGCTAAGGCAGAAGGAGCTGGACCCATATAATTCAGTGGTGAGCTCAGAGGTGAAGGATGAGTTGGAGCATTATCGGCAAGCAGAATAATATGGTGGTCTTGAATTCTCATCCTCTCATTCAATGAGTTCATAAACTCATACCACAATCCTGAGAGCATCCATCCTTTCCTATTATGTCGACAATGTACTGGTAAATTTTGTACATTAATCTTAGCTGCTTTGAACGCCACAGGGTATGCAGTATTATTTATGACAGTAGCTCGTAATTTCTCACTTCCATCAGCATTGCAGCAGAGGAATATTGTCATGCGTTATCGATTGGGCTTTTCCCCTCGTAGCTGTCTCGCTTATGCCCGCTTTACAACCGTTGCACAGGACTTCAAGCTATATCTATAGCTAGTTAGCTCCAAGGCACTCGATTATTTAGGTATTAATGAGCTTACTGTAAAGCAGTCTCATCACAATTCTAGATATCTCGTAAAGAATAACCACGTACATCCTCTCTTAACTTGAGGCGAGCTACTTCAATATCTGATGGTAGCCTGGGTCGACCTTCACTTTCGAATTTCTGCCGACAAATTCCATTGCGAGCCTTAAATGCTGACAGCCATCCTCCAGAACGTTGAAAGTCGATATAATCCTCAACAGACTCCTCTTGCCCTGAAAATTCTTCAATTAATGAGTGTGCTTGAGTTTGTATGATACTATCATTAATTGGGACTCGAACTGCATGAACACGTTCAATCCACAATGCCTCAAATATTAGATAGACCGGTGCTCTCTTCTTTTCCCTAGGTGCTCCATCCACCGGTGGATTCTTCGAAATTTCATCCAGCATAGCCAATATATCACTCAGTGTTGACTTAGAAATCCCTTTACCACTTCGATCCGGACACAGAAGCCCGAACTCATGAGACTTGGATCACCAACGTAGGCACCATCGTAGACTCCCCCAGGAGGATTAGGATGACCGATCTCCGGAGTGTCCTGGCTGTGTATAGATCGTTAGAATGGCCTGTACATAGTGGGGTGTGCTGCGTGATCTGAAAAGAACAGTGGCACTGTAGTACTGGTAGAGGAGAGCGAGGGTAGATTTGATATTTGGGCTGCACTCCGTATACCGTAGTTGTGTTGGAACTTGGCCGCCTTCGATCAGAGTGGAATTATTGGCTCCGTCGGAAACTCGCGAATAAGAGTGTATAACCTGGTAAGAATGTACATGAGTGTAAGAACGTAGCTAGTCAGCACCAGGGAAACCGAAGGACGCTGTGTGTATGCAAAAGGCCATGGCACGCCGCGTCAAACAGGAGTAGAAGAACTTGCAAATGTGTAATTTGAGGCGCCTGAGGATGATGAGATCAATTTCCAAGATTGGTTCCAAGTGTAGTAGGTCCAGGACCAATTTCGAGTTATCTTCGGGGAAGAAATCAAGGGTTAACTTTAAATCGCAGTGAATGCCAAGATCAGGGGAGGTGGCGGGAACGAGAACAGGGTTAACTGTCTACCCTGTGTATAAGACGGTATCTGTGAATAGGACTGTGTTTTCTAAGACTGCAGTCTTACTCATGAATTTGTACGGTATGACTGTATGGGGTGTTTCTCATTTCATGTGTTGCAGCGACAGGATCGATTAGGAAGTGATCAGTAACCAGACTAGTGTTTAGTACCGAGCCATGCCAAGCGTTTCAACAACTTAGGATGAACTCATTCATACCTAGGACCGAATATTTCGGCATGTATCTACCCTTACCTTCAAATGGATGTCGGTATAAAAACATCCCACTCCATCGAAACGCAACAGCTAATAGTTGCCGGATTCCGGTGTGTACGAAATACTCCCGCTCAGTCTGCTACTTCCAGAATGGATGCTCTCAACAAATTCCTGGCGAAATGGAGAGCCCCGTTGCCACAATATGAAACAACTCCACGGTCAGGGTCAAAAACCAAAACCAAAAAACCTAAGAAAGTCACTTTGGACAATATCTAGCAACAACGGCCTACCCTAGAGAAATATGAGCGAGCTCAACATGCTTCCAAGTGGCTGGCTGGCCCAACAACACCCGTCTCCTCCCAATGGATCACGTCCTTTGAGAAATATCTCGATTTGATATCTATTGCCCCAGTATGGGACATAGTCATGGAAGATTACCAGCTGCCTCTATTACCCTGGGGAAAGGCTGGTGACGGGCCGCCTCAAAAGTCAGAGCGGACCTGCGAGCACGGAAAGGCAACAACCATGTTGGATTTCCGACAATCTGAAAGAACTCCGAACTAATATTTGCGAGGATTGAATAAATTGAGTGCCAAAGATTCATTTGATGATCTGCAAAAGGCATATGAAGGAGCAGCAGTCACCGGATTCTATACACGCCTGGATGGTTTACGTTGGGCGATGCCATCAAGGGACAAGAGCAGTGGAGAATATCGAGTCACTGCACCTGACAAGTTACTGAGCTACAAGGAGTGGAATAGACTCAGATGTTTGTTGGAAATTACTTTGTGGTGTCTTCAGTCTCCGCCGATTTATAAAGGAAAAGATCCTAGAAATCTCTCAACATTAATCGATGGAATTGCAGTTGCCAGCCTAAAGGGCGAAAACACAAAGGCATACAGCGGATGAATACTTGACCAAGCAGTTGGTGGCAAAACAAAGGTCGAGGAGCCAAAATCTTCCACGAAGGCCGCTGAAGCCAAAGGAATGAAAATGGGAAGTGTGGTGAGCCTGAGGCATGATGTTCTTTACAAGTGGTGGAAGTGAATTTACATCATGGACGGATGGTGGTATTGATTTTGGACAATCTTTCGGGACATAAGATACTTTACCATAACTCTATTCAATAGACAAAAACTTAATTTGAGGTACAGGTACTAGATTCAGGAGTCCTGTCTAATATCGAATCATCTGTCTTGAAGGCCACTCATCTCTCGAGTAACTACCTCCTCCACTGGTTGACAGAAAACCACTCAATACAAGCCGATCCTCCTACTGCAAGCGTGGTCCAAGGTATCTGTCGTTGTTAGGATAAGGCACATCTACGGTTAGCATATCCGGCGACTTACGCATGGAAACCCCCACCATGACCTTAGTCAAGGCTGTCAGTCTATCCGGGTTGAAGTCCGCCCCATGCCATCTGCTACACTCTTCCATTTAAGTTGAAGCTCATACGCAGGATGTACAGAATTTTGCGGCCTTCCATGCCTGAACGTCATGCCGATTACACTATTGAAAAAGAAATTGTAAAGATTACAAGGTTATTGAGCGGAGGAATCTTGAGAGAGAGAGAGAAGTGTAGATGTATTCGTCAAAGCTATGGTTCTACTGCCTTATCCTTTTTATTTCGTCAGCGGATTCCGGCTCTTTTATCCTTCTCTGACATGTTCAAATTGTCTCCATTAGGTCGCCCTTTTAGTCCTTCATACGAAATTGTCTCCATTCCTACCATGATCATCAATGCTTATCCCCGTGACCTTGTACCACAGCGAGAGTATTTCCTACAGAAATTGCCACAGCGTATGTACTACCAGCACTGCCGGATAAGCAAGCCACCTCCAACCCAGGCATTCCTGATAACTCCAAGCCCTGCCGAATGATTAGGAGAACCGAAGCCAGAGGTTCTTCAGCTCGATATCATTCAGATGGTACCCGATGCTGTCACCCCGTGTGATACAATATCCTTAATGGGCTACATCACTACCATGACAACCGGATGTGGTAGCTCAATCTCAAGCACAAGCAACAATCGCAACTTGAAAAGTAAGTAGCTTGGAGAGCTGATCTGATAGCTACCCGTGGAGTGAGAGATTTGGGTAGAAAAGGGGTCGGAATATCATGTATCTAGTGGAATATGCGCTACCTTTGGTATTCCGGCCCATTTCCCACCGAAATGCATCATTTGAGCCCCGTTGCCACAAGCACACCAACCCGTACCGAGCTTCCAGCGGTCTCCGGAACCATTTCGAATCGATGCTGAAGCAAGCCGGGACGGGAGATCGGACTGGTCGAAGAGGGGAAGAGGCACGGCTGCATGATCTCAATCTTGTTTTCCATGCGTTGGAATCTCAGCTTCCACGCAACCAGACCACAGTTCCACCCGAAACTCAGCCGAGAAAGTCAAATGGTGTCCAAGGGAGGAGTAATTGCAGTGGACTTCAAAGTGCAAGCAAAAGAAGTATAGTGGAGCCAGGGATATGGGAGGGGAAAATACCGCATACACCCCCGGTCAACCACAGGGGACTCGGGAGTCGCCTAAAAACTACTTCTCTGGTAATGTGATTCGCGGGTTGCAGGAGCGAGCGAAAGTGGAATACTAACGATTTATAGGAAGCTGAGCACCGGTATGGGAGCTTGGAGGAAGACCACTTTCGCGAGAATGAATTCAATAATAATGAATCCTCAAACCAGGATCATAACTCAGGCGATAATTATGGGGATGATCTAGTTGGTCCTTCCAGGACAATTCCTCTCCCTTCGTGAGCAAAGGTTCCACATTCCGCCTCTAGCAGCATGAGGTCAATGAATACTTCATCGCACAAACTACTAATATCTGTAGTTCATCAGTTATCCCCGGTTGGTGGTCTCCGTTTACTCGACACAGCGGAGTACCCTACGTTTCATGCTATCTCCATGGCAATTGTGTCGTCGCTGCCTCCATCAACACGCCGTCCGTGGAGGGTTAAACCCTTGAAAATTATGCTGAGTACTGGAAGAGAGAGGTTGTACGATGTATATGGGGATAGTGTATGTAGCTTGATTTATAAAATTCGATCGTTAACGTACCACCAGACTCTCGCTCCTATTTCCAACCCTACATTTACTTATCGGGTTGGCCTATTTCGCAGCGTCTGTCCCCAGATGAAGGGTTCTAATGCTACGTAAATTCCCTTTGTCGAGTGCTCAGGGTGATGGAAAGATTGTAGTTGGTAACTTACGATGACATGGTCTATATAACCAACATTAGTATCATCGAGGGAGTATCAGTAGGCACATATACCCTACCTGTGCAATATTTTGTACCCACCTCGGTGATAATGCCTCCAGTATCTGTTCCCATCCTGCCCCATTGCATCTTGGAGGATGTATTTTATCTATCCAACTCTTAGGATCCGACCGCAATGTCCCACACTTGGTATTGCGGTTGATAGAATAAAGTTTCAACATACATACTGTATGTTGCACTAAGTTGATATTCTGTGGTATCGTCGAATGAACCAAAACTGTTGGACGTAGTAAATCCTCTACATTTCGATTCGGTGCCTCATATGTATCTTCCTCAGGAGATTCCCCACACTTTGTCCGAACCAACCAAGTATGTATGTAAGTCGCATATTTTTCTTGCGATGTCTCATCCGCCGGTTCCCAGATGATGAAGTTCATCTACGCATCAGTTTAAAACATGTCCTTCCACTTCGGAGGACCTGGACATTATATTATTGTGGCTACGGGGATAGAGTTGAATTTCTTCTTTAAATTCAGAGATGTCTCATGCAGCTCAACTAATCCTCAATTACTCTCAGCCCTCCTGTCCTATTCCCTAACCATCGTCTCCTCTCTCCACTGCGGTGCACATATCACCATCGTCAAGATAAGGGTCAAGTCCTTCCTTAGTGAAGTTTAATACTAATATTCCCACTCAGCTAGCATGAATTTGTGCTCTATATATTATATATATTAACTGCCAGAACATGCAAGATATTTATGTATATTAACTGCCCCAACATGCAACAAATTTGCGTCCCATATATTCATATGTATTAACTGCCGGAAGATGCAAGATATGCATTAACTTGTGCCCATACATATACATTATACAATTGCCCGAACATGCAACAAATGCACACATAGGCACCTGATCTAGCAACACCTGTTCTGACCCATTCAGAAATGCGGCCCGGTGAGCACTGGGCCGCATTGCTGGGCCGCATTGCTGAATGGATCAGAACACATCCATCACATACACATACCTCAACCATAGTTATATATAAATGTGTACCATGAATCTCCACGACATACATGCGGAGCGCCTCAAGTATTGGGTGCATCTAGTTATTAGGTAGTTACGCTACAGGGCTAGATTATTTCCTTCAGGGGTGTAGCTCACCCACGGGGCATGCACGAGCTGCAGGCGGGTCACATCCCGACCAAGCAAGCAGGGGCTGGGACGGAATGTAGATCCCGCACATCTCCCTGTCTCCGGTCCTGGTACAGGAGCTACGTATTATTCGATTCCAGTCCCAGCCCAATATCTACAGAATATTCGAACTCTTCCATCTCGACAACACGGCAGGCAGCAGTTGCACTTATTCACTTACACCAGGGAGAGACAGCATGGGGCAACGATACTACATCCGTAGGTATGAGGGCTGCGGAATCTGATACCTTAGAACCACGATATAGACGTCTGTAGCTAATATCTCTACTAGGGAGTAGTGAGAGCAGCAATATTTCCACTGGATAAGAGTCCTCCCGGATCCTATTACACTGTAGCCGCTAACAGCTCTTTCAGTACCTGGCGACATCAGCATGGATATGAATAGGGACGACGGCAGCGATATGGGTAGTCAGAGGGAACCAGGCCCCTAGGTAACAGCACCCTCGGATTCCATATTACGTTAGCTCGATGTTGGCTGGGAGCCCTAATACCGGTTCCGCGGGGTAGCCACTACAGCCATGGGGCCAGCGTGCGCCCTAGGTTGCGCCTTGCATAACATTCGAGACCGACATCTTATGTTAACTCCCAGCCTGCTGGCAGGATCTAGGGTAGATGTAGGCGCAAACCGTGATTTATATAGCTCTATAGAATGCGTATTGATTACGACGTGCATATGTATCAAGGGATTTGAACCCTCGGGGTCTCCGAGTGGCATCCTGTGGCATAGATATTCACCCTGGCATCCAGATGTGCAGCCAGGCTCCGTGGCATCCTGTTGCATCCTGTGACCTAGACATTCACGCTGGCATCCAGTTGTGCCGCATGGGCGGCATGTCTCCCGGAGACACTCGGCGTCGGGACGCCAGAGAGTCCAAAGAAGGGCGTCGGGAGGACCATGAGCAGAACGAGGGAATTGACAAGTGGCAGAAGGGCTCCAGGGGCGTCCAGGGCGTCAGACGCTCGGGAGGCATTCTCGATTATTTCGTGATGTAGGGGAGAGAATATTGTTATCAGGTGATAGAGATTGGTGTTTGCTTTGAAGAAGGATTATAGGGGACGATGATGCCGGCGAGGGCAGTTATAAGAGGTAATAGAGATGGGCGTTTTTCAATTTGTTTATGTGAGAAGGGTCAGAGAAGGGTTAGAGAAGGGTCATAGAAAAGGCGGAGGAGAAATCCGTATTGGGGTGCGGATGGGCAGAGATAGGTGTTATGAATAGACTCTATGAGAAGGATCGTTGTTGGGGATGAAGATGAGCGTTATGAGAAAGGTTATTATCCCTTACACCGGTGAGACAGAGCCCACCGTGCATGCACACAATTATTACAAGGTATTTCTCAGTATTTCTCATTGCTCTTAACAATAGGAACAATAGCATTCATGCAGGTGGGCTCTGTATCACCGGCCCAAGGGATAAGGAGTGATGATGTTGACGGTGAATTGTCAGTATTGATGGATGTGGAGGAGTGTCTTGCATTTTGGGGAGCATGTATTTTTCTATACTCATGACATTCGCATAGCAAAATGGGGGTGAAACTAACGCACTAAAAGTTAGCTTAGCCATTAGAATATACTCAAAAGGGAAAGAGGGATCGTCGGGCTTGGCACTGGGTACGGGTAAACACGTGATGTATTCAAGAGGAACCGTGTAATGGAAGGTCATTTGAGTATATAAAGGCATGGGATGCCCCTCTTTGTCTCTCCTCTATCATCATCAGTACAGCTATTTAGTTAAGCACAACCAGATTGTCCTCCCGACCGACAGTGAGTTGACCTTTACTCTGGGTGTTCCTTCATCTTTAGTTGTTCACTGATCTACTATCATATACACAATTACATCTACAATCCAGACCTTGCCCAGTTCTCGCGCCCCCACTGATCTCATTCCCAGCCTGTAAGCTCTTTCATCGTCGTATAGATTTACGCATCTTCAGCTGCATTTGAAAAATGCCCCACCCGCAATACCCACGTCTTTTGCCTCAGAGTGCTCGCGTACCCTCTCCTCTCGGCCCACTGGAAGAGCCACTCAGAACCCACATAACGGATACCTTGCAGCGGAGTGGGGTGGAAACAACAAGGGTTTTCCTGGCACTGTGTAACTACAACCTCCTAGCTCATGCAATCAATGAGGACCGCCAGTACGTCCACGCGCTATTACGAAACGCTTCATCAAGGAATCTCACCGGACTAGGGGTGCAGTTTTCTAGAGCGATCATACAATGTAAGACTTGAATATCCCCAATCGTAAGCAAGAAATTAGCTAAAATATCACTAGGGCAAGCTCTGGGTGGTGGGAGCAGTGGTTTAACAGCAAGTGGCCGACCAACGTTGAGATCTACATGGGCAGTTAACATGGTATGGTAACTTGACGTCAGCAGCTTCACACGAAGAACCCTAGCTAATAATTTGTATATCTATAACAGGCCAGGGAACGGGATAATGACCAGTGTGTTTTATCTCTGTCATCCAGACCAGCAGTAGCCCATATCGTTCCCTATTCACTCGGAAGGGCCTCGACGGTGTTGGAAGAAGCAAGGCCAGATGTCTTCCAATTTTTAACGTTTCTGGCCGGGCCATCAGTGGTCAGGCAGTTGAAGGAATATTTATTCAATGCAACCGATACTGCGGGACGCACAAGAATCAATAGGTTGGAAAATCTGGTCTGCTTGAGCCCAACCAATCATGACATGTTTGGACGTGGATATTTTGTCTTGGAACCTGTGGGGGATCCACTTGCCAGTCTCGGTGATCATGGGCAGTTATGGTCCTACGAAGTGAAATTTTCTTGGGTCCCTCAAAATAAACCACGGCAAGGTACGAGGAAAATCCTGATGGCTGGCATCCATGTTTCTGACCACAGTTTGGACACAGTGAATGGAGTGGAGAGAAGTTGGGACTTGACCCAGGTGCTTGATCCTGGGGTTCAACAGCTTCAGGATGAGGACGAGACGCTCGTTGGCGCTTTTATTTCCCGGTTCCCGAGACAGCTTCGGCAGCGAATACGACCGGGGCAGCATGCACACCTGATCTCAGTTGAGACAGGATTTCTATTCTCGGTCACTACGACTGACCCTATCAACCATCCGTTGCCTCATCCAGACCTTTTGGCTCTACATGCAGTGGTGATGAGGATAGCAAGAGCAGCAGGAGCATCGCACATGCCCGATGGTGATTGGGGTTTCGATGACGATGGAAGTGACGCACAGGTTTTAGAAGGTGTTCCGGAGGACCTATCCTATGCTATAAGGGAGTATTTGAGTGACGTGAATGGGACAGAGTTCGACGATCACCTGCCGAGATAGAACCTCGAGCTTGTTGAGCCTCGTCTCTCGGTCGCTTAATTTATGAAAATCACAAAGATTTCCCAAAGATAGGAGACGTTAATGCTAGTTCGGAAAGAAGTGATTTTGTAGCCGAAGAAGGTCGTATACAAAGGCCAGGGGAACATATGAAGGGGAAAGCGGTGCTGGGCGAGGCTGGATTGCGGGAGGAGTGAAACCCGGGTTGATGAGAAGTCGACGGAAGTGTATAAACAGGAGGAAGGTGCAAGGGCATTTAAAGAGGAGGAGGAAGAAGAAGAGGCAGAGAAAGAAGAAGAAGAAGAAGAAGGAGAAGGAGAAAAGCGAGAGAAGAAGAATAGAAAGAGAAGAAGAAGAAGAAGAAGAGAAAGAGTAGAAGAAGAGAAGGAGAAGGGGAAGAGAAAAAGAAGAAGAAGGAGAACGAGAACGAGAAGAAGAAGAGAAGGAGAAGAAGAAGAGAAAAGGAAGAAGAACAAGAAAGAGAAGGAGAACAACAAGAGAAAGAGATGAAGAGAAAGAGATGAAGAAGAGAAGAAGAAGAAAATGAAGAAGAAGAAGAAAAAAGAAGAAGAAATAGAAGAATAAGAGAAAAGGAAGAAGAAGGAAAAGGAGAACGAGAAGAAGAAGAAAAGGAGAAGAATAAGAGAAATAGAAGAAGAAAAGAAAGAGAAGAAGAGAAAAGGAAGAAGAAAAAGAAGGAGAAAGAGAAGAACAAGAGAAAGAGAAGAAGAAGCAGAAGACTATTCTTAGCTCCAGTTACTCACCCTTCGAGCGTGGGACTGTCGGAGAGATATGTGCAGCTGATCCTGACAGGATTGAGAACAATATTGATGCATGAGGGACGGTCGTTGGAGGCATGGAACCGATATCCTGATAGCGTTGTGTTCTCACTAAACACGTGGATGGTTAAAATTCATTTTGGGGTTTCACCCCGGGTGCAGGCATTATGCCAAGAGATGGGATCGCACAAGCGTAGTCACCGGAAACAATGGCAATGGAGGATATACCGGAATGGAATAGAATGATAGATATGGTCGAGAAGTAGGGATGGAAGAATATAGTACAAGACCGCATGTTGCAGTAATAGCAGAGGGACATAGAGACAGGGGAGGAGAAGATGGAAAGAAGATTAAGATTGAGACCCACAAACGGAGACTTAGTGTTGTTAAGGCCACCAACAACACCGTGCAGGACGAGCCCACTTGGTGGATCTCGATAACCAGAGGGTTTCCGACACCGGAGAAAACAGAATTCGACAGAGCGAAGCGAGCACACCACGAATATCCTATTTTCGTGACGATTTGAAAAGAACTACAAAATCCCCCCGAGGGTCAAGTTTCGTCAGAACCGGAGCTAAACGAGGACGCTTTTCCCTAACTAATCTTCACCGATTGGTGTAAACAGCCAGGGATTCTACAGGCAAAAGCCCGCGCGTTGCAACCCTTATAGCAGCGTAAGATCTCGGTTGGTTGCGCCTCCGCAATTCAGGAAGGATGCCAAGGCGTGCAGAAGGCAAAGGACTAAACCGATGGTTACCCCTTCTCTAGACAACAGACCGAGATAGCGCACTCCGGAGGTGTAGGGCAATGCACCTCATTTACTAACACTGGAACCTACTCCAGCCGTCAACCGGCAGGCATCAGAGGAGGCAGTGGTGTCGATATCAGATCCGGTGAAGAGGGTGGAGGTCGCGGATGCTAATATAGTCAGATTAGCGGAACGGATTGAAGCCATTGAGTGCATAGCTAGTGAGAAGTACTTCGATGAGGAGGGGGATGAGGTGGAAAGTGCTCGTGGGGAGATTAGTGATGAGGGCCATTTCGATGGTGGTCCTTGGGTGTCAAACGGAGATTCAACCGGGTTTCTTGACGGTGATGATGAGTTGACTGTGGACCAAATGGGCCATGAGTGGATGCTGAGGAGGATGTTGATGACGGCGGGTGAATGGGAGAATTTGGTGATATTTTTGCTGACACATACGGTCAACTTCGTGGACTCAGGGCTGGTGGAAACAGATGAGGAAATGAAAGGATTCGACCTAGTGATAAGAATTCTCGCTGAGGAGGGAAGTAAGAAGGGAGAAGGTCGACAAGCGATATCCGACGCATTTCGACAACTTGCGAAGCCGAGGGACAATTTCCACCAACAGCAAGAAGATGTTGACAATTTATTTTTTTTATTTTACATATTCCTTACTCATATGTGGTCCCGACGGGGGACCACGATGAGCCTCCTGGAAGCCCAGGAGGATTCAAGGGGTGCCAAGTTAATCTGACCCCCCTTCGCTCGATACATATGTGAACGAGACAATCAAATGAAAAACACTGAAGACGGAACCGAGCTCTAAGTGAGCTCCGAGAACAAGAAATCGAAAAGGCCTCAATAATCAATAATCGTATCCCAGTGGCTGTCGTCCCCCTCTTCCTTTCTCCAGTTCGGCTTATCCAGTTCCTCCCAGGACCTGCGTGGCCCCAGTAGATTCCTCCCTGTGTTTTTGAAGCGCGGACAGATAAACGTCAGATGGTGTCCGTCTTGCCTCGGATGGCTACACGGGCACTCCTCGCTATCCGCCTTGCCTAGTCGCCTGAGCCAGCTCTTCTGTAGGCCGCGGTTGGTCCTCATCCATGTGCATGCGGACAGGGCGTGTCTGCCAATCTGCCCTTCGGATACCGAACCCTGGGCTGCCTCCACGAAGCTCTCGTTGCCCTGGATGCCTGTTTGACCCCTGCTGCTGCTGCAATGGCTTGTGCCCCCTGTATCTCCCGATGTTGAGGACAAGCTTTAGGCACGAGAAGGGATTATCGCAGGTCTCCAGGAGCGAATTAAAGCCTTGGTAACCGGGGAGGTACCGATTTGGAAAAGGAACTCGTTGAACAGACTCATGTGGTAACTATTTTTGCCGAACAGGCAGTGAAATGAGGGAGAAGTTGAAAGACGCTGAGCGGAGGGCAGAGGAGACAAAGGAGAAGTGGAGGGCATGGCGAGGCACAGGTGAGTACCGGTCGAGAGGGTAATGATCGCGACTCAGACTGACCACATTGAGAAAGTGAAGTGGATGACGGCTCACAGACGGAAGTGGTATTGAAAGAGTTGGAGAAGGCGATGGAGAAGAAGAGAGAGAGGAAGGGGAAGGAGAGAGCCAAGGACAGTGAAGATACAGTGATGAATGATGGGTCAGACATATCCGAATGCGATCGGAAGATGTACGAAGACCTATCTGGGTATGAGGATGAGGACGAGGATCTGGTAGCGGCACCTCCGGCTACAAAGCATAGGCTGCCCCACGTCAGGCCGCAATATCGGCTGGCAAGGGATCCCGACCAGCAAAAACACCGCCTCGGAGCACATCCCCTGACGACAATGGATCGTTAGTTAAGGCGATGGTGATCCATGGGGTCTTCTGCCAGAGACCCATGGCAGATACAATACAGGTGTGGGAGTGAAGGGGGTGATGGGGGTACGCTGGCTCTTAGGAGGTATGCGGAGATTGGCAAAGCCACCAGCTCCATTGTAGTTTTTGGTAGGAAGTTGGCACTCGGGAGTCACTTGAAAGTGAGGGGACGCTAGCTACCGATTCCAGCTTATGACTTTGACAGAGGTAGGAGAAGAGTGGAATGAAGTGACTGGTGATAGATGACGCTTGGTGTTGGCTTGTACCATGTCTCTACTACCCTGATTGGTTTCTTTCTTTTCTCACACAGCGAGTTGGGGTCTTATATAGTTGGCACGTATGTAGTTGCAGTTTTCCGAGCGTCGGCCGCTCCCAATAAAGCTACCGTCAAGGGTTCCAAGGCCGCCGCATAACCTAAGGCTGATTAAGGCGTAATAGACTGAAAAAAAAAAAAAAAGTGTTGTTAAGGCAATTTGCGGTGGACAAAGCTAAGGGGAGGAAATTGGAACCAAAGTGAGAGGGTTCGTATAGAGTGAAGAGAATAACTAAGTCGGGAGTGTCAGTGGTGATAGAAGACGTAGTAACAGGGAACAAAAAATGGAGGTATAACAGATGCAGTAAAGACATCTCAAGAGGGAAGATAGCGAGAATGTCGG
>Ga0307511_10002185_pt1 | contig 20536 bp, 19 predicted proteins | sample 13_EM_MG_FD_200266 | JGI IMG/M metagenome (GOLD analysis project Ga0307511, IMG submission 200266) | Populus trichocarpa ectomycorrhiza microbial communities from riparian zone in the Pacific Northwest, United States - 13_EM | ecosystem: Host-associated > Plants > Roots > Unclassified | place...
GGAGACGGGAGGCACGGCGTCGGGTGCGGAAAGCAGGAGGGTTCTGTGAGGGTAGTGGCGGGCTCGTCGCCGATGCGAATGGGGGAAGGGCTCGTTGAAGAGATGAATGGACGAAAGGGCGAGGGGATCGGTGCTTGAGACGGTGTTGGGCGAGCCCGGACTCAAATGCATTTTCATGTATAGGTTAGATACACCATGACACGCGCATACTATGTGAATGCACGACGATTTTCGCACCGATATGAAACCTCTTCTCTTACGCGCGCAGATCCGTTGCAAAGGTCACAGGCGGGGATTGCGAGCGTAGAGACACTGCGCCCCACCCATGGGCATGACGCATGGTCTCCATCCATGCCGTGTGCTTCGGGGGGGGGGGCAGAAGGCAATATAACGAGGGTATTTGGAGACGATCCGGCGAGCAGCGCTTTCGCATAAGCGCCTTGGTTTGGACCATATCTGGCTTATTCCTCACCCTGATCCAATGTCCACAAACAGTCCGGGTGTGGTCAGCCATTCCACTGAATGTGCTGTTGAAGCTACCGGGTTGAGCGGGTCGGTGGTGAGGCGGGAGCCTGGGATAGATGGTAAATGGAGCGGTCTAGCGGAGGAAGCCGGCGCAAGATCAGTGAGTAGATTTCTCCCGTCAACCCCAATCCAAAACCAGACGACCATTGGAGCTTGGAGCTCGACCGGTTATCAACTCCGTTTGGGGCGACAACAAACAAAACATGCTACTGAGGGTTCTAACACTGGCCTGTCCCAAACTCTTCATCCGACCGACCGGAGGGTATCGTATTCGCCCCTTCCACCAGGGGTTGACCGTTGACCGCGTGGAAGGCTCGGTGTTCAGTTCTCCAAATTTCGCAAGTCTGAAATCGCAACGCGACCCGCACAACACCACGGCCCGTTCCTTCCGAGAACGGATCTCCTGGTGCGTTGCAGGAGTTTACGCGGCCGGGCGCATCACGGGGCCTAAATGCGTGTGAGCACTCCCGTCCCCCTGCGTCACATCTGTTGCAATTCAGGGACAGGTTGCGGCGTTATGAGCAAGCGTACTACGTCCATCTGGTTAGGCCTCAACATATCGGTGAATCTTTCGCGCGTTTTCCGTGCTAGCAGGCCGCTCAACGGGAAGGGAAGAGTTGATTGAAGTAACAGCGTGATCGAAAGGCGGGGTTTAGTAAGGGTAGAAGGTTGGAACGTTCAACATCGTAAACTACGTGAGACCATCTCTAAATCGTAATGTATACTATGTATACTATAAAGTGAATATCAGATTACCGATGGGCGAAAACACGGGTGATAGCAGTACAAAACAAGAAGCACACGGTAGTTAAAGTACAAATCAGCAGCGAGAGTGAAAACCGAAACGGAAAGCAATTCGAGCTACTAAGTTGGCGGAAGAAACAGGTGGTGTGCTACAGCGGTACGTGGCCGTCAAGGCACGGGGGTGTCGGAGCTAGCAATACAGTGATGACGCAGGGTGGTAATTCTAGAACTGGGATGACGCGTCAGAAAACTCCAAGTGGGGGAGGAGGCAGTGTACTTACCAAGGGTGGTGTCGCGAAGTCAATGATACAAAACATATGCCAGCCGGTGGCAGAAGAAACGACGAGATTCTGTGAACGAAGTTAACGTGACAACGGATAGTGGAAGTACACGAAACGCACAAGAACAGACGAAAGGGTATGACACGGTGGGTATAGCGCAGAAGGGTATTGTCGTGTAGGGTATGTGGTAGCGAGAACGGAGGTTAACAGACGATACACATAGAACATGAGAGTCCGCTCCCAGCCCTCTCGGCATCAACTGGAATGTCGCTCGAAGGGGCATCGGAGAGTTCGTATGAGGGTATTTGGAATCCCTCTGGTTCGTTCACAAAGGAGGCGAAGTCGAAGTATGTGTCCATTGCAATGAATGTGGGGGAAGGCAGTTGATTTTGGTTGGGAATAGAGTTGGTTGGTGGAGTTGGTGGGTAACACGCGCGAAGAGGGAGAGGGAGAGAGGAGAGAGGGAGCGGGGGGGATCGCAAAGAGGGAGGAAAGAGGTAGGGATGGGTTCCATTGTCGAGCAGGGAGTCAGGAATTTATAGTTTTTCGAGGGACAGTGGATCTGGTCGTCCGGATTGGTAAACGAAATCAGCGGACAATGACCGAAAAACATCCGTGCGCCGGATCAATAAGAATTCCCACGGTTGAAAATGGGCCTTAGGCGAATTTCGAGTCCCCGAATTACGCGCCATTGACGAGTTTTCTACTTCGTGGGTGCCTGGCCAGGGTGGGTTGAATGTGTGGAATGGGTCTGGGCGCGTTGAAGGATATGTAGGGAGCAGTTCTTTTGAACCTGGAGGCAACCGAGCACGCGTGGAAGTTTGAAGTAGACTGCGGGCTCTCGTGGGTAACCATTAGCCAGCTAAACGATAGTGGGACGTCGAGGAAGCTTGGCAGAGAAATTGGTCGTGTCTTCTCGTCCTTGGATGGGGCAGGGGAGTCTGAACGCGTGAGCTGCATTGTCCGAAAAAAATCGAGGTAAGCGCGCACCATCAATAAACCTTATTGTACCGAGTTCCACCACTTCTATCCCACGGAAAAGGCGAGTCTTCATGTATAACGAGCCCTATTAGGGAGCGACGGGCTCTGGAGGAATGGGCCACGGCGAAGGCGCGGTTCAAGTTGGGCGTTCCACGTGACTCGGCTAAAGCTACGGGCGGCAATCCAGATCTCAGCCAGGGATGACCGTGGAGGGATTCAGTTATACGCTCGTATACCCCACGCGGTCAGGACGTGATGTTGTGCCGGGATCTTGCCCTAGACGGAAATGCTCGCGGTTACCCCCAACCCGCGGGAGTGAGTGGACGAAGAGAACGAAACTTGTGCACAATCTCTCCAGTGCGATCCAGAACGGACATGTGAAATGCTCCCTCGTAATTTATCCCCTTTCGTTGTGGTGACGTGTGGAAGGAGCGGGTGGGAGAGATTCAAAACACCTATGGGATGCGACTCGTCTTCGGGCGAGTGATTGTTCTTGCGTGAAACTCGCGTGTGTGGCCCATCTGATAAGCTCCGAGTATGAGTGATTGGGTGGGGCGGCAACCAGCCATTAGGGGAACCTCCGTACCATCAATTGTATAAATCGCCTCGAGATGCTAACTAGCCCCAGATTCGATGTAAATATGCCCAGGTGATGAGACAGGCGTTTGGGGATACTTTGTCCCCGGCCTGCTTCGTATTGACCGGCCTGCCCGTCAGGTAAGGCCGTCCACAGGCAACTTCGTGTTTTTGGGGATTTAGAGTGGTCATCAGAAACCGCTGCATAGATAAACGTAGATCCGGATGGAACCAAACAGTTCGTCGAAGAATCGGCTCGTCAACCCCGATACGGCCCCATCGATTAGATCCGTACCCAGCTCACGTCGTCAAAGTTGCCCAGTAAGATGTATACTTGGTCGGAGTCTGGGTTGGGGGGGGGGGGTGTTAAATGTTCGGTCCCACTGCCAACGGCAGCTGCAGGAATGGGAAAGAGCGAACTGTAAATTCTCACGACCACTCGTCCGGAGCTATCAGCAGGAAACGGGTCACGCAGCAGGCCGATCTGTCCCTCCATCGAAAGGCGGTTTCCCCTTCCCTCAATACTCCCTACGTTTGTTCTAACAATCAAAGCATTTGCGAATCAACTTACCTCGAGATCCTGAAGCTCAGGTCGCGACGTCAACCATTTGGTCGCGTGTTTTCGGACTCGTCATTTCTCATACCGCAACAACCAAGCCTACGACACGCGCCACATACATGGTCCCAGCAATTGACCACCGCTACGCCGTCGGCATGCGTTACTTGTTCCCAATCTATTATTCCGGTGATTCGACCGTCCATCACCATCCAAACGGAAGAACCGGCTTCGATTCGAGGCTCCAGTGTACCATTACGACTCTTGCGCTGGCGTGAAGGTCGCGCCCAACGACTCGTTAGTTCTAGAATGGAGAAGGCGGTGGACCTGTCCGGTGGATTAGGAACCGATGTCACGCGCTCCTCCCGGTATCGAGTGAGTCGCAGTCGTCAGAGCCAACGAAAACCGACTGATGGAGCGGGATCACAGGGTACCAGCTACCGAAGCGCAGGAGCTGGGAGGTGTAGGTGAGAGGGAGCCCCACGCATCGACATGACGCGCCTACAGCCAATGCACTTTAACCAGGAAGCTCCACGAGATCAGGGTATGACATTATAAACCACGCCTAGGAGTCGAGAATGCTCACAGGCTGCGCGAATCGGTGAATTGGGTGGTCATTGTGGGGAAGAAACAGGGGAGGGTGAGGCATACCTATTCGTCCATCCTCGCATATTTATCATCCACAGAACTGGGCAGATTCAGGGCAGATGGGGCCTCGGACGCCGTGCCAGGGGCCACCGTGGTCAAACCCGAAGGGCCATGGCCTTCGTCTCACGGCCGATAGGAAACAGCGGGACCCGGTATCATTGACAAGCTGCATGTGGTCACAAAGCGCAATCCGTGGACCGTACTCTGCGTGCGGGGGGGATGGGACCAACCAAAGGGTGCCATGTTGTCAACTATTTGGATGGTGCTGCATCAGATGTGGCCGCCTGAAACGCTGGCCCTTCCGGCTCGCCCCTTGCTTTGACCTCGCCGGGTTTATTCCCGGTGCCTCGATCACTCTTCGTCCGTCTGTCGCACGGATCTGTGTACTACTTAAACCGCTGGCGTTCACTGTACGAATTCTAGAGTCGCCTTCCCTTCTCCCTTCCCCTCGCTTCTCTTTTTCGCTCTCGCTCTCGTCTACCACACCCACCATACTTACCTGCCTCCTTTTCCTATCGCTCCAATGCCAGCTACCATTCCTACTCCCCAGCGGGACATCTCCTTCCACCACCATGCCGGTGATATATACCCTCCACTTCCACCCTTCGAGATTGTCCCCAACCGATATCCCAATGCCAAAACCCCAAACCAACGACGACACGACGATGCTCGTCACAATCTCATGGGTGTTACAAATGGTGGGACGCCCGCCATTTCAGAGGATCTACTTTATTGACCGACTTCCTCTTATCAGCCCACCCCAAGCCCTCATCAATCGTTTCTACCTTACCAACCTATTTCCAACAATGGCTGGCCACCGACGATAGCGACGATGAAGAAGACACCCATCCATCACCAACCGTTGATCGGCATTTCATGGGTGGCGACACAGACCACGAATATTTTACGTTCCGACATGACCGTGGTTTCCCTTCGGGGCCTGACTACGTTTCCCCAGCATTTCACGGATCGTTCGCCACTGTGAGGCCTTTTGATCCAGATCTGCTAATCGATGATGAAGAGATGGACTTCGCCTCCAAATATTTAAACCTCGAGTATGAAACCTCGCCACTCGCCAACCACCCTGTCGAGGCCGAGACAGGTTCCCCTGGTGCCTTTAGCGATTCCTCTGTGAGCTCCACGGGTACCCATAGGGACGTAGGGATGCAGTGGGAGGTTCAACCGACTTCCCTCTCTCTTCTCGATGCCACAGGATTCGAGATCGAGGCCGGTGCGAATGGCGTTGAAATGGGGAGTCCGTGGCCCTGGGGCAATTACACCCACCGGCCGCCCGGTCATCCGAGGTACATTGACTCCGAGGAGTATGTTCAGAAATACGAGCTCATGAAGGCCGAAGAAAGGTTGCGCACTCGGCTCACGGAGCTCTTCGCTGAGGAAGCGGTTTACGCCGGAAGGAAACCGAAAGTTGAGAGACGAAGGGGGAGGAATTTGAGTGAGGATGCCGAGAAGGGATCCCCCATGCCTATCATTGCTTTCTCTCAGCTGGTTCGTGGTAGGACCATTTACAACCCCTGATTTGGGATTGCGGATCGTTAGCGGTTTCCGTTTTCGTTTGCCCTGTATGACACTCGTATATTCGATTCCGTGTCCCGCTCTTTCAGTGTTCTGCATCTATGCCTGTCTTGCACCTGCATCCTCTAGCCGCTCTGCGTTCAGCAGCGACCGTAAGGGGGTGGTAGTGGCGCATGAGTCGTGGGTCTGGAATTTATGTTCTGGAGCCTTCAACTAGAACCCTATGTAGGGTAGTGTCGTACCAATGAACTGTGCTTTACAGTCGTAATGTGATACGGCCAGACTCTGTAACTCGCGGATCATGGAGATCACGAAGCATCTTCTACGATTGTGTCCCGTTTCGGCTTCCATTCTTCCGGCCAACATAAGCCGGAAGTTTCATTATTAGGACTTGATCGGCGAGAGAGTACTATGGGGTGTGCAAACACGCGTCAGTGATGAGGAGTTCATGAAAGTAAAGCTCATGGCACATTCGGATGGTTATTAGATCTAGAGTCACACCTTCGTTGGTATGTTATCCGGGACGTAGGCGGCGAGATCGCCCCCAAACCTCACCAGAACACAAGTCCCACAGAGTGCAATCTAGGCGACGAGTGATACATAAAGGTATTTTTTCCAGGTGTCCCGTACCGCGATCATCCACCTTGGAGCAGTTGTCCGTGGGAATATAACGGGCCGCGGCCCGAGCGGCTGGTGCTTGTTTGGTTGCCAGGCGCTTATATAAGCGGTCGCCAAACAACAACCCGAAAATGGCAACTCATTGTCGTACAGTCAACTCGGCCGTGACCGCCTCAAGCATTGTTTCCTCGACCCAACGAACAATTCATCATCGCAAACAATCCCGCGCACTTACCACCAAACGTGAACGTTTCAAGTCTGTAAATTGCCATATTTGTCACAAGCGCACTAAACGTCACGGTGACGTCCCTGATCACCATTCCCATGACGGATAGCAGGTTGAGCCTCCCCCCTTACGTCGCCCGCGCCAGGGCAAAGCCTAGGTCGACCGCGGACTGGGTCACCCAATTTCAGCGGTACCTGCCACTCAGCTGTTTAGTTTTCTCCTGTTTGAGCCCGTATAAACGATCACCTTATCCACGACACCCAAGCTCCCAAATTGCGCTCCCCGACCTGTCACCTCTGTTCACCACCGCCGTCCTGCACCTTCATCGTCCCTTTGCGTTCAGCCATGGTCACGGCCGCGGGTGCCGGCCCTGTTACCCTCGTAAAAAAACAAAATCGAGTGCCCACAGGATGAACGTTATTTTGGTCGGCACCGGGATCAATCGTAGCCTGAAACACCACATTGTACTCCCCGGCGATCCACCCCCATTCATTCCGAGATTTTCCACACAAATCCGGACCATGCACTATGGCAAGGACGACTGACGCCCTAGGCGGCGCCCGTCGCGGTTGACATTTAGGAGGTCTTCATCCCTTCGTTGCACGCGTCCCTATCTGGCTTCAAAGCGCGCGCGGCCCTTTGTCTACACCAACCCCAGGGGTCGCGCCTGACAGCGGAACCGGTGGAATACATTGTCTGGATTTGATCGCAGATCCGAGCTAAGTTGGTGGCGAGGTGAGCTCGCCCACCCTTACTAGGTTGCGATTTCAATCTATCATGACTTACAGTCCTCCGGTCCTTGCAGGTTGAGGCACCAACCCACTTTCTCCGAACCCGGCCTCTGCATATGCCCCCCGCAGACCTCCTGACTTCCATAGATTCTCCACAATCACATCTCGTGCGTTCTCTGACCTCGTTATTTTAGTCTAGAGCGATGGGGAGCAGCCCAATCCATGGTGCGGGTATGAAGCGTCATGCAGGATGTGAGACGTGAAGTTCGAGTTGAGGCTCTCGTTTGTTCTTCGGAAACTACCCGGGTGGGCGGTGTGATGCGTGCGAGGAGGGGCTATTAAGTAATACGGTAACTCCCAAGTGTCTCATACTACCCCTTGCAACTCAATGACCCGTTTTGGAAAAGCGCACGTAGGGTATAACGTTCACATGCATATGTGAAGCTGGGGGGATCAGCAGGGTGCTCCACAACCCATCGCCCCGGGACATCAGCCGTATCGAGCGACATATAACGCAACCTCAAATCGGGAACGTTCCCGGCCCTTTGGCGTGCTTTCCGTCAGACAATGCACTACTCCAAAATGCTTGGTATAACACCAAGGCACGGGGGTTATCCGTTTCAGGTGTCGATCACTTTCTCGATCTGGAAGAACTAGTGGTTTCGAAAAATCCGATGGTATGCCATGGTTTTGAGGTCTTGAACAACACATTTAGGTCCTGAACGGCGTATGTAGGTCTCGAACAATGATACTTCGCGCCCAACGAAGCCAGGAACAGGCAAGGCGAACAGCCATCTCGTCCGAGGTGTTCTTTGTCGCTCTAGAACCCTCAAACGCGAAAATCACCTCGTTTAATGATTGTCGGATTTGCTGATGGAGGTTTGTTGATGCCTTTATCGATAATCTCCCACTCAGTTCCCGTGAGCCTAGCGGTTTATGGGTAGGTGGACGATTGTTTCCCCTCCCGAATTCGAAGCACCCAACGTTATAAACGTGGGGGGCATTCGAGTCTCATGCGTCCTTCCTCCCTCGCGTGTCCTATGCGCTATCCGGCCCTGCCAGCTGGCGCCTTCATCGCCGCCTTTCTCACCCTAATCCCCGCCTCCTGGATTTGGCGAGCCAGACATGTCCCGACTCTCTCCTTGATTGTGTGGCTCTTTGCTTTGAACGTCGTCTATGGAGTGAACAGCCTCATCTGGTCCGACGACGCCATAGAGAGGGTACCCATATGGTGTGATATTTGTGAGCGCCTCGTTTTTAAAAAGACGGGTTCTATCCCTAATCCCACTCACCCCACAGCCACCAAACTTACTGTTGGAGGTTCAATCGCGTTGCCAGCGTGCACGTTCCGTTTATGCAAGCAACTCGCAATGGTCGGAGGAAGCGTGGCCATGGGATTGGATCATAGAGACCGAAGGAGAATCGCCATGCTTGACTTCGGTTTCTGTTGGGGGATCCCCGTAATCTTCATGGCGCTCCGTAAGTCGCTCGCCGTTTCCTCCCCGACGATGGCTGAAGAACTAACCCGCCTCCAAGATTACATCGTCCAAGGTCACAGGTACAATGTCGTCCAATACATTGGTTGTCAACCAACGATCTACGCTTCGATCCCTGGTATTTTTATCATTTGGGTCCCACCTCTACTTCTATCCGTTGGGAGCTCTGCCTACGCCGGTGGGTATTTTCAGCGCCAATTTTCAGCGCCAATTTTCAGCGCCCATCTCTGATATTTTCTAAGGAATCGCGCTATACCACTTCGTCCGGATGCGTCATGCCTTTTCAAGCATTCTCCAGGCTTCCAGCTCCCCAATGTCGACCGACCGGTACGTGTGTCTCGTCGCGATGTCACTGGTGCTCATGCTCTGGAGCACGGTGTTGACATCGCTCACAATCTGGGCGAATACTCTCCATGGACTCCAACCCTGGGTCAGCTGGGAGCACGTCCATTCGAATTGGAACCGCGCTGACGCCTACGTCTGGATATTGATGAGCTCACAATCTCGTAGGCTTACGCTTCTGTTCTGGTGGGCGATTCCTGTGTCTTCCGCCATTTCCTTTATATTCTTGGGCTGTGGCGAGAACGCGTTGAAGGAGTACAGGAGGTTCAGAGAGGTCACCATAAGCATAATACCTCCCAGAGTCCTCCAAAAGAGGGATAAAAAGTCCAGGAAAGGGATATCGCCTGTGCCGCCGTTGCCACCGTTCAGTTTGAGGTTCGTTCTTTTTGCGGCTCTATGCTCAAATCCCGCTCACGTTTTCCAACGTAGCTTTGATGGATCATCAGCTCCACTTCTGACGAAGGCGTTGGGATCAAACCAAATGTTCCAGGAGCTGCCGCCGATTCACTTCCAATCTTTGTCTTCCATGATTGGGCTCCCGCGTTCCAGGACGCAGTCACAGTCCTCTGGAAAGTCGTACGAATGGAAGTGGAGCATGGTGGGTGAAAAACACCATTGTGCCTCGCTGGAGCTAGGCAGCACTGAGGACGGGCTTGACGACTACACATCTGGGATGAGGGTTATGATCATTGCCAAACCTCCCACGGTCCTCACGAGGGGGTCGGTCCAGGAGGTGATCCAAGGGCGAGCGCCTCACGACCAAGCTTAGTTCTCTTTTTTTTTTTTTCACTTCGGCCCACGAGACATCTTGTATTTATAATTCTATGAGCCTGTAGCGGTAGAGTCCTGTTATGCATGCACTGTACAAGTATGATGAAATGCGCAGGGCCTGTGAGATGATGCCATTCGAGTCGGATGTTTTCGCTCGTTCTTTGGAGCGGTTCTTGGAGCGGGTAGCCTGACGGGAGGGGGTTTTACAATTGGAGACTGTCAAGGGCACCATCCGGCTCACTGCATTTTGTTTTGCCTCGTTTTTAAGAAAGCTCTCGTAGGTTTTCCACCGACGTGCTTCACAACCCTTACCTTTAGGAAACCGTGATGGTAGCGCGTACCCTGTGCTCCCATCTACCATAGCCAGCTCTCCGAACCGTCACCTCATAACGCGAGCGGTCGTGATATGTTGCCATCACTATGGTCCCAGGTACCTAACTATCGGATCTCAGATCCCTGGGATCGTACGGTTGGTGGATACACACCTTCTGTACCCCTGGAGGTGAGCCCGGACATACCAGACATCCGGGGCGTCGGCTCACCTTCAAGGGGTTCAGATTTGTTGCGAAAAAGCGCACGGAGGAGGATAGGATCTGGTGTGCCATGGAGTTTCATGGAACTGGTACCATCTCGAAGTGCTCGTATTTGCTGGTGGACCCGGTCCCTCAAATGACTAGCGGTTTGTGGGCAATTTGATTCATTTCCAGAGATGCCGAGTTATACATGTATACAAAGAGGATAGCGTATGCGTTCCTTCGAAATCGACCTATGGAATCGCGGGTAGCTGCGAAGGTAGCATGAAGACTGTTGATGGAAAGGAATTCCACAATATTTCATTATCTGATACCTCACCGTATCAATTCTCGCTCTCTCTCCCATCTCAGCCTGAACCTTTCACAACACTCGACCACCGCCCTCGATAGCACGGGCGAGCGACGCTTTTCGCGACGAGTCTCCAGAGACGCCTTGACCGGTCGACCCTGCTCCCACTCCGCCTCTCCAACCCATCACGCTACCCGAGATGCACAGAAACGCTCGTCGACTGTTGCCACTCACGGATCATCCACTCGCCTCCCCTTCGACATCAGGGGTATTATTTCGGATACCGGAAGAGCCCTGTCACGATTAGAATACCGGTCGCCCGAACATTGTCGCGGAGAGGGAGACGGGTCTGGAGCGACGAGGGGTGGATTATTTGGACTCGCTGGCTTGAATATCGACATAGAGGATCTCAATGTGAGTCCAGCATGAGCTATTCGTGTCCTCCTCAAGTGATTCATCCCATGGCGCAGGTTCTGTTTTCTCATTGCTTGGTTTTCAGCTATCAAACGTAGTCGCTTGGCCTGCAGCCGACGCGAATCAGAGAATCTCTCTCACTCCAAATTTCTTGACGAAATGTCCAACATGAACTTCTGCAAAACCGACAGGACCTCTACGACGCCGATTTGACACTCGTGTTGGAGGATCTGCCTTACGGTCTGGGGGTCAATGAAGCCAAGGTCAGCCTCCTCGGTCACCTTGTTCCATACCATCTTATTCTGATATCACCTGGTTCATCTCACTCATTTGATTGGTTCGGGCAGAACCTAAACCTCTAAACCCTCGTCTCCATTCTGAATAGCACGAGATCTGCTAAAGTCCCAAACGTGCTCTGGTTCTTACAAAAGATCCTCCTCGTGATCACAGCCCCTTATGTCGGATTGGCTCACCTCGAGTACCGGGCCTCTCTGTTTCTTATCAACCTCATCGACTGTCAGTCTCGTTTCCAATAGAAAAATGAGAAGGGTACGAATGATCCAGGTGGGCCCAATGCCCTTCTTGGGGTACCGTGGTCCTCAGTATGGACTTCGGTCAACATTCGACGCATCTCGTCTCTGGGACCCTGGCACACCGGGACGCCAATCCGGCGGTGAGGAACGACTCGCGACCGCCGCCCAAGTCAGACGGAACTATCTTTTCTGGGTGAAGCCACTCCAGTCTTGGGTAGGGGTGAATAATTGCTGGGTCATAATATATTGGGGGGAGTCCGCGAAATGCAGTCGGACGTAGAACTCTTCTGCTTTTGATATCGAGATTTGTGAGGAAATCCAAGGGAGGGTGACGCCTGCGGCGCGCAAGAGAAACGAAACGAGTCAAACGACAAGGTCTGATAAGGTCTTCGGGACTATAAGTAGCGCTCATCCTCGTGAGCGGTCTGGCAACGCGGTCACATCGTGGCGGACACGCGGATCAGCCTCCCCGCCTTGGGTTTTCTCCTTCATCAAACGGATCCAACACCACCTAGTATGGCAAATCTTGACGAGGTCGTGGAGAATCCGTGAGTGTTCCGATTGTCCGGTGGTATGTCCTGACCGAATCGTGTCTCTAGTCGAGAAACTGCGAAGAAAGACTCGAGGAGCGAGGCTGGGAGTGAGTCGCCTCACCAACAGGGTTCGAAACGAAGAGAGTATGTTGTATCTCATCCACAACCTTCTGCTTGCTGAGTGCCGAATCTTCGATCATTAGGTCAGGGAAACGGAATCAGAACCCTGGTCGGTCAGATGCACCCGCCCAGGAATCTGCACCGGTGTACGATTTCCACATCTCTAACCGGCCAATTCCCCGTGTCTGACCTTCGAACGTAGCCAGGACCGTGATAGGGAGCAGATACAGAACGCAAATACGAGGCAGAATGGTAAACAGCGGGCGAATGAGTAGGTTTTCCATTTCAGACCAGGATGTCACTCAGGTCCATGCGACAGGAAACAGGATGTACCACCCGCCCAAGAGGATCACCGGGCTCAGTTCTTCACGCATTACCACAAGGAGGCTGAGGGGTACGACAAGGAGTTCATAAAGAAGCATGACCAAGATTTGGATACAACTCTGATTTTCGTGAGTCTCGCACGGAGTTCCGGCGTTCGCTGCTAACGAGAGCGACAGGCCGGTCTGTTCTCCGCCGTCACCTCCGCATTCATCATCGAGGTCCACTCCCACCTCCAACAAGACCCGAACGACGTGACTGTAGCTCTCCTCCGCGTCCTCATTCATAAGATCGACAACACTACCTTCGGAAACGACACCCCCGCCCTCCCACAATGGACAGGCCCCCCGCGCGCGATAGTCCGAGTCCAAGCCATTCTCTTCGCAAGTCTCGCCGCGAGTCTCTTCTCCGCCTTCCTTGCCATGCTCGGTAAACAATGGTTGAACCGATATGCGTCGACCGACCTCCGAGGAACCGCCATAGAGCGCAGCCAGGATCGGCAACGCAAGCTCGACGGCATCGTTACCTGGTATTTTGACCATGTGATGGAGTTATTGCCGTTGATGCTGCAAGCTGCGTTGCTACTCCTTGGCTGTGCTCTCTCCTACTATCTCTGGGAGATCAACGTCACCATCGCATCCGTTATCCTTGGTGTCACCTCTTCTGGCATCATATTATATATTGCCCTCATAGCCGCTGGCGCAGCTTCTGAGAGCTGCCCGTATCAAACGCCTGGATCCCGTGCCCTCCGCTACCTGAGTCGGAGAATCCACTTTTCGGCTACCCCAGGAGCAGACGGTCAAACGACCACGTTGGACTTGCGGTGCATTTCGTGGATGCTCCAGATATCCGTGGATACAGATGTCCGTCTATCAACCTTGAGGCACCTTACGACGATGGTGGCGCTCGGCAACGTTAACCCCACCCTTGTTACGGAGTGCTTCAACGCATTCGTCAATTGTGTAAATGTGGGTGCTAACCACAAAGCAGTGATTGCGCAAGGGTTGGAGCAGCACGCAATCCTGTCGGCCCAGGGTTTGCTCAGCACCCTTTCCCATCTCTCGGGTACGGATCCAACTTCCCGCATCCTTGAGGACTTACGCCAGCGCTACGCCAAGGTCTTCCCAACCCGGGTCAATTTCGGTGGTCACCACATCATGGGTGCCGCTCATTATTGGTTCACTCAATCCTGGGAACGTTGGCCCTTCCAATGGAACGGTTATAACCCCCCCGCCAATGAACACGCCTTGGTTTCCCACAATCTTGTAAACCTCGCCCGGTTTGAGTATCAAAAAAGAACGCAGAGTGCAAAGGTTCCACGTTGGGTCCTCCGCTTCGCACTTCACTCACTCTCTCTGGATCCCCTACCCCCAACATCCGTAATTGCTGACTGCCTATCAATCGTTGCGATCGATCTGGGCTGTGATGTACCACACCCCGGAGCCATGACGTTGGATGAGAGGTATGTTTGCCCCTATAGCTGGGGGACATCATTCTTACCCTGAATTAGCACGCGAGTGGAGCAAGTCTCAAACCTTATTATCGAGAAAATGATAACAATAGCCGAATCTGAATCTCGGTACGAATTCTATCACAAGCAGAAGGTTTTCGCCACGCTTCTCCCCTACGCGATCTGGCAGGAGCGAGGTGGGCGACCCGAGATGTTCCGTGTATTCCTAGATGTTGGTAGCATCAAAAGGGTACCACAGATTAGTTGGCGCCATGCCCTTGATTCCTTGTGTACAGCGCTTCGTGGAGCAACCCCACTCACGATGGTGCTTGCGTCAGCCCACATTCCATGGGATTCGGATTTGTTGGAAGGCAAGGAAGATTTGGTCCAGTCGTGGGTAGCGATGACTTCTGCGGTAGAGTCTACCGAAGGGATCGCCCCTGAGTGTGTGGTTGGCACACTTTTCCAGATCGCGGCGTTGGACGAGCTATCACCACATATTACCATCGACGTTTGGTTGTGGTTAACGAAACGGCCTTCTCTTCCTCTCTTCTCTCGGGGGTATTACTATGGGTCTCGTCGGCAGGTCGTCAAGGCGGTCCGGGGGCTTGAGGACATTGAAATTCTCAAGTCATACATGGTTGTTGTCTGGACTGAGCGGTACCCGGTATGGGAGGATGGATTCGACGAGATGTGTGCCTCGTTGCGCGAGGATTTCGGTGGAGTTGGGATGGGCCACCACCGAGTTGATCTCATTCAACGGCTGGATGAGATTATTTGGCAGTTGGATCAGGGGTTAGAACACCTTCGGCGGGGTAACCCGGATCTTGGAGAGCGCGACGTCCAAAGTATGAGGGACCAATACGGAAAACTCATGGGTGTACTGCTGGAGGGTGAACTACTGGAGGTAATTGCTCGTACGTCTTGCCAAACAATCATGCTCCTTCGTTTACTAACTCAAGTGGGCGTCCGTAGAATCTCGCGCAACATTTATGTGTGCGCTCCCTTTGTCGTGTCCATAGCCCCATTTCTGGAACCCTCAACTTCACTCATACCCCCTCCTCCGCTTCGCCCGAAACCGGACTTCAACCCTGCCTTCCACCCATCGCACAACCCTCCGCTTGTGAAGCAGGCCTCCTCCTCCAGTTCCTTCAATCTGTGATTATCAGGGACGCATTTTCTGTATTTAGGTATTATTGCTATCTCATGCTTTTTATCTTGTGTCTCCTACAGTTGCCGTTGAATGATGTATTACTTTGTGTATGTGTTTTTGGTCCCGTGCGTAGTACCTACTTTGATATGGTCGAGGGTGATCTCCCACATCGTGCGACTGTTCGCCTATAGCCAATGATCTGACTCAACCGAACAGTCCCTGTATGCTCGACGTCACCGTCTCCGTTCTCCCCCCCCGTCTCAATAGGTCGATGGGTTGATCGCAGATCTCTTAGAACCCTCGACCGCCATTTTCAGCCGCGGTAGTGTCCTCCGGCCACTACTACTTCGAATCCACCAGTCGCTCCCACTAAATCACATGATGGAACGCTCTCTCCTCAAGCAAGCCACGTCTTGGACCGTTCTTTCGATGTCCCGGGGTTTGTCAGCATTTCCCATGCTCCCGGTCCTCACTCTCCCATCTTAGCCCGCGGTTGATTCTGAACCTTTCACAATGCTCGACCACCACCCTCGATAGCGCTCCACAACCATCGCTACATCGTATCACTTTCACCAGCCCGCCTTTTCCCATCCCTCCCAGCTGATCCTTCGCCAACTGTCGACGAGGGGTAATTTAATTCCCCACATGCCTCGTTGAAAGGGGACGAAGGTGGATTGCGTCCAGATTCCTGGCACAGCATCACAAGGTTGCCTTCGACACCCTCCGAATGGCCGATTCAATCTCGACGCTTGACTCGACCGGATCTTCTACAAACGGTCCCTGGACGGGACGGTGGTGTGTTCGTGGGGAACGACTATACGAGTGGTTGTTGTGAGCTCGGGAGCAGTCAGCTATGGTCGTACGGAAGTACCGGAACGCGCGTTGAAGACCTGACGGATCCGGTAGGGGTCCAACCTCCGGTGGCGATTATCGCTGTCTTTCCCCGCGTGGAACGGTCGGGAGACGACATCCCGTTTACCCCACTCGCCGGCCTTCCCCTGGATCGCGTACACAGTCCTGTGATTTGGAGCCTGATAAGTGAATCGCCTGGGATTTGCACCACTTGTTCAACTCACCTCGTCAGTTCCTCGACCGTCCCGAGCGTCAACGTGTTGAGCTCACCCATTTGTTTTCCGCCAACTACTGGTCGAGAACTCCGCAGGCGAGATTAACCTCGACGAAGTCAGTTTTAGGGTGAAGACTGAAGTGAGAAATGACGCGTGGGGCCGCCCATTAGTAACTCCGGGGGGGGGGGTCCGGCCGCCCGGACACACGAACTTGAGGGAAATGAGCTTCGCTCGCTAAAGTAGTCTACAACCAATATAATACCGGAGTGCGACCTGCCCGCCCATGATCCACGCACGCGTCTTAGTTCTCCGCTCCGCCTAAACTTTCCCCCACCACTGGACAACTTCGAGGATGGGTCCTGCGAGAGACCACTCGAAGAAACTTGCATACCTCCGACTCTTTCCATAGTACAGATATGAACCGACATACAGCTGCAAAGTAAACATGGTGATCGTAAAAAGAGATACCTTAGTACGAGGTAGCCAGGGCCATCACAGACAATTGGACCAGGATTTACCGAACCTGAGGCTTAGTGAGGTCTGGTGATCGAAAGGGGAGGCTGTATGGATTCCGCACGGGATGACAAAGAGCCAGCGACTTGCTCGGGGTACTATTCAACTGGAATGAGATTCCACCGCGATAGCCGGCCCTCGTGCGCGGGGCAGCTAGTCGCCCTCATGATCATGCTCCGGCATACTCTGGGCAATGACTCCATGGTTCCCTCTTCCCGACCTTTCGCGATGTAGTAGTAGGCGAAGCCCTCGTATATTTACACCACGGCATCAAACATCGGGTAGGAAAAAACTATGAATCTGTTCCATGGTGGGTCTGTCGTCGGGTGTAATGGACCAACAACGCTTCATAAGGCTCCATAAATCGTCCGAGACACGGTTCCTCGAGCTGTGGCCATCCGGTCGAGGCGGCATTTGTTTCTTGCTGATCCTTGCATGAATGACTGCAGCATCACGAGAGTGCTCGTGAAACGGTATCTTCTCCGTGATGCATTCGAGAATCAACATTGCGAATGAGTATGAGTCGGAACTCTTCGTCGCGGACACGTAGCTGTTTTCGATGAGCTCCGGGGCTGAGTACCTGACAACCTCTCCGGACACTGTCTTCGAGATCGTACTTTCAACGCTCTCCTCTATGATCTTTGCTATTCCGAAATCGCAAATCTGTGGTTCACCCTTACCGATGTACGGTCAGCCATAGATTGCCGGATGCGAATTTGAAATTACCCTCTGAGATACGAGCACATTTTTCTGCACGCATTTGGTCGGTAGGCCGTCGGAAGGGGGGTGTATAAAACTCACGCATTTGACTGTGGAAGAGGGTTAAATCATACACACTCGTCAGCTCTCCGTCGGACTTACCACTCCCATGCACAATTTCCTGTGAGTGGAGGTAGCTCAGGCCGGCCGCAGAGCCGCACAACTAATCCGTCACGCATGAGGCCCCTTTCCCAGTGACTCGTGATGTAGCCCACCATATAGTTCTTGTTTACTCCAGGGGTCTTTTTGACGTAGCCAAGCAGGTTTCCATGTTCCTGCCATGGTGACACCTAAGGAACTTGATTTAGCCTCGTGTTTTCTCGGGCCTGGCAACCCACTCACCATGTAGAGGCGCGTTCCGAGATTCGTAATTATCCCTATACAACCATGGGAACCCTCCAGGGGAAGGGTCTGGAAAATACACACCATAGAACGGTAGGATGTTTTGATGATGCAGCTCCGCCCACCTTGGCAGTTCACCTTCAAGTCTCTGATAATCGTGGAAGGAAACATGAGTAAACAACGCGGAGATGATTCATGAGGACAAACCTTGCGCGCCTTCGCTGATGACTTGGGTACTCGAAGTGCTTTCAAGGCCACCTGTAAAGGTAATGTCAGCAGGATGGGATTAGTGAAACTCGGACACACCTTCTCCAGGTCTCCCTTCTCCCTCTCAGCTTCTTCGCCACATTTATCCCATAACCCCATCCAAACTTCACAATATGTTCCTCCAGCGAAAGGAAGTTCTCCCTTTTTCGTAACCTTTCCATCCAATCGCTTGACAGGAGGTGTTTCATCGGCTTCAACTAGCGGACTCTCCCTTGTCTCGAGTTCTACGATAGCAGGGCGCCGCAATTGTTCAAAGAATCGGATCCCCTAAGGATTGGCCATCCAGTGTTATCATCCGCGTTTTCAGTGTATGCAACGAAAGTGCCAACATTTACGTGGTCCGGGTGGCTCACTTCCTGGCTGCTGGGCGAAGGAATGGAGGGGGGCTGGATAACCAGGTACCGTGAGATCTTTGGGAAGCCACAACGGTTAACGTGAGTCTATGACAGATACTTCAAGGAGGATCTCAACAACACTTACAGCGGAATCGAGCTGCTGGGCATACCCGGTGATGCCCAGCTTGATATGTGCTCTTTTCACTTGTAGACCGATGAATTGCGGAGGGTGGGGTTATCATTATCACGATCTGAACTTACTCAAGCTCTTTGGGTAACTAAATTTTGACCACCTTTCCAGCTGCGCCTCTACGGGGGTCAGGATTCTGTTATTTCGTGTCAGCGGAGCATGGATCGACAGGAAGTGATAGGCGGACCTTTTGATATCCTCATGGTTACGGACAAGGGTACGACCGCTGAGACATTTGGTAAGATTGTCGCACAAATCCATAAGCCGCAAGGATTCTTTCTGCTCGGGACGTGAACCGCACAATCAGCATCAAGGAAATCAGTAAGCAGGGTGCATCAGCAAATCGATCAGGTTCTGTGGCGCTGGGCACGAACTTCTCACTCCCGATCACGATTCTGAGCCTGCTGTCAGGATGCGTTGCTGTGGAGATCTTCTGGGAAGCTGGGGGGCTGAGATGCTGGGACGACAGGATGTTCATGATATCAAGCCCTGTGGAGCTGTACGGCACATATTGACTTAGAGGCACAATGGATAGAGCGGGACATGAACGGCGGAATGTATTCGGTGAGAGCGATGGTAGCCTTCGCATCTATGGACGAGAACCACGTAGATACTGGAAGATATCCTTATCGAAATACGCATTTAGGTAAAATTCCCTACTCCATTCCATGCTTGTTGCGGACGTGAGCCGGGCATCTGCCTTTGCACCAAAGCGAGGAAGAAGCTGAACCGGCATCCGGCAGTGGGAAAGGGGAATAATGTCGCCGGTACGGGATTGGTCTGTGCGGAGCGCACGTTTGAAGATATATAAACCAGTGATAGGGTCAGGAATTGGCGCACGGATGGGAGAGGTATTGGAAGGCTGAGGAATGATATCAAATCGTTGGGCGTAGAGCAGGTATGGCGGTGCATTGGCAATCTCCACATCCCAGATTGGGGAAAGGATTAGCCTGATCTGGGCAACAGTATACCCTGGAAAGGGGAGTCAGTGGCTGGGAGGAACGGGCCAACTAATTTACGTGCTCACCATCCAATCCAACGTCTGGTGAAGGTGCAGAGTTAGCACTATTGTGGACAAAGAGCATTGTATCGTATCTGCCCTGGGGCCATGAGTCACAGGGTGGCTTCGCCATGAGACGTCGAGGCTCAGTGATCGAGCCGCCATCGATTGACCGAGTTTGAAGACGGAGTGAAAACCAGACCATGACCTCATCGAAAGGAAGCCAGGTATCGACCCAAGTCCTTCGGCGACCACCAATCTGGTGGACCAGAGGATCCTTGGCATGGTTAGAGAGGAAGTCGAGGAGGGCAGGGCGGAGGTCTGGGAGGCAGTACTCCTTTGCAAGGTCATCGAGGGATATTCGGGTGATGTCGGGTCGCCAGTTGAGGTTGAATGCAGCCCATGGAGTTGAGAAGGTACGCAACGGACGCGGTATCGTAGGGTCTCCAGGCAGGGCACGTATAGTCAGAGCGTCGGCCGCCGCGAACAGATCCACCGTGTTGCGAGACGGACCGCAGGCCCTGCTGACAGTATCGAGCTCGGCGATCCAATCTTCATTCAGTTCGTCTTCCAATACATCGTCGTCGCACTCATTGCCCATAGAGCTGTAGATGATGGCCTCCAGGTCGCCCCCAGCCTCATGGATAGCCGTCGCAAGGTCGAAGAGCTGCCTCTTCTCGTCGCGATCC
>Ga0307511_10002186_pt1 | contig 20523 bp, 19 predicted proteins | sample 13_EM_MG_FD_200266 | JGI IMG/M metagenome (GOLD analysis project Ga0307511, IMG submission 200266) | Populus trichocarpa ectomycorrhiza microbial communities from riparian zone in the Pacific Northwest, United States - 13_EM | ecosystem: Host-associated > Plants > Roots > Unclassified | place...
AGGAAGAAGCCAATCTACCAGGTCCGTTCTAGCCTCGGCATAAGCTAGAATAGTATAAATTCAAGCACTGGTTTGCCATCAAAAAAACTACAATTTCATTTTCAGGGAATTGAGGTTGTGCTACATGATTTTTTATGCACTAGTTATTGTTTCACCCTGCGATAAGCATCATTGGTTGAGAAGAATTTGCTGTGCTGTTGGGGCTTGGTAGGTAACTCGCGCATGCATACTCTCTACATGCCCTTTGCATCAGGCTGAGGAGCAGATGTTGCAAACATTCAAGTAGAGGAGTTGTAAATGCCGAGGCTCAATTGAGGACCGATGCCTCTTATAAACAGTACCAAAAATCATGCCCCATTGCTCCTCGAAGAGTTTTTACTCCAGACATTTTGAGCACGAGATCTTGTGTTGATATCACCTATAAGTCCCACCGCTGGTCACCATTCTACTCTGCTCCGCATACAACTAGAGGCAGACCCTATCGCTGCCCCGGGGGCAATCGAGATGCAGCGCGTCCAACCGTATCCATCCTACAGGGGAATCTCTGCAGTCCGGTCTGGAATCTGGCTATGTTGCATTATTATCGCAAACTGTTTTTGTAGTGCTTTGATCTGTGTGTGCCTCGGCGGTTTCTCAAAAATTGAAAATTTGACTCGGTGGGAGAAACGGAGCTTTAATACCTTGTCGTTACTGTTATCTGCCGCTCTGGGCTTTGGCATTTGTTTCCTATTTAATCAAGCTGGTTTGATGGCTAGAGGGACAATTCTCCAGGGTGGACCTTACTCTAAGAAGGAGGTATGTGCAAGTCTTACAGTGGTCAATGCGTGAATCGTGTTTTGCATGTTAGTGTGCGTTCGCTGATAAATCGATAATACACTTAGGTTGGCTATATTTTGAGGGGGACACTCTCGGCATATACTTGGTTATTTAAGCACCAGGTCCACCAGGTCCTTACTGGGAAAAGACGGGTCACCTCGGCTACATTTGTACTGGTCTTATACCTCCTATGCTCGCTTCTTGGTAGCTTCGGAGTTGCATTTCTCGGTCTCACGTTTAATGTCGAGGGTACTCTCGATTATAGGCCCCCGCTTTTCAGGCCTGATTGGCAAAATGGGACCCTGCACAGGGATAATTCCATACAAACAGCTTTAAATGCGGAACTCCATCTTTCGGGCAATGAACAAAACAATGGTTTGTGATCCATTCCCGTGTTGTGGCATGACTCGTCCAGGGGTCCAAATATTGACACCTCCCCCCCCAGATGCGAAACGAACGGCCTTTACCACATCGGATGTGGCTGGTAGCATATTCCAAATGGCACAGGTAGAGAAGGGTCCGCCGTGGCTTGTTCCACGACTAAACGCCAGTTTCCCCTATCTCAACAACTCTAGAGCTGCATCCTACGCCATGCACCTCTCGAACATCGAGAATGCCAATTTGACCCTGGAAGACTCGGGTGAGAATACTGTGGCATTTAAATACAAATTTCAGGACTTCCAGGGAGAAACTTCTGTGCTTGCAGGATCGACGCCGCCAGCATTGTTGGAAACGCGCTGCCAGCAGTATGTGACAACTTCACAGGACATGGCTGGTCCCCTAATTACCACCAATTTAACAGCATATCTTATGAATGAGTACTCTTACCGATGGATATCTCCACTATTTGGCTATCAGTTTGATACCAGCGGTAACTTACTCCGCAATACCACACTTCAAATGTGTATGTGTGAAGTCATTCTCTTTCTGTGCTTCAATGTTTGTAGCTGATATTCTGGCTGCTCTAGGGCTTATCGGAAAATCCGGGAGCTATCAGAACCTGGAGTCCCTGGTGCAAGAGCATTCTTATCTTGCTAATAGGACGATCGTATTTAACTGCAGCATATATTTTGATTCCGAAATCCTAGCTCACACTATACTTGATCCGCTGAAGTATAGCGTAGTGTTACCATTCGCTAACGTAGCCTATGGTCCGGATGGGGTCTATAATGAGGTCTATCGGGATTTCTATAGCACCCTCGAGTTTGATTTTGGCATCAGCCGGCAGAATCGGACGGCCTCGGCACTTTGGCTTTCCGCCTACATTGGTAACTATATTGGGAATTGCCTGAGTTACCTGAACGAGGTTCTCGAGCGAATCGAGGTTAAAAAGGAGATGAATGGCACCAAGACCAAACTAGAAGTGAAATGGAGGCGAGTTGCTGCTACGTTGGGTGGTTTAGCGGGATTTCAGATACTATTTGGATTAGCCGCATTATTCTACTGTAAACAGGGGTTTCAGATTGTGGATGATGTTTCGACGTTGTCTTCCATGCTAGCAGATTTCCCTAGGGGTTCGGAGGAGGAGGGGCCGCAAAAGGGTGGTGCTCGGGGTGGGTTTGTTAGTCAAGGAGATGGGGTTCGTTGGGAATTCTTGGGGGACCTGGAGGAAATATTAGGGTGACAATGGCGGATCAACGAGTTATGGTGGTCGGTGTTGGGGAATCTATCTAAATTTATGCTATATTATTTATTTGTGTTTTGAGCGGTCGGATCGTATATATTCTTATGCTGATTCCTAAGATATTTTAACTTACATATATGGTTTGTGAACACGATATGAAATTTCTGTACTATAGTGCACGTTTCCCACAATCCATATACCCCGCTGGTAATCCGGCCACAAATATCAGCGCCTTCGATCCATCGCCCCGTACCGTCTATACAAATCATGATAGTTCCTGAATGCATCCCAAACTAATACTCTGAGCGAACTGTAAATAGGTGGGTTAATATTATTAGGTAGTTTCTGCTATCTGTTGCTATCACATTGTTATAATTACATATTCCAGGCATATTGGAATACAATTTATCCGGTCTGCATAAGAAGCCGAGTGCAGCTAATGACATAAGCTATCGATAAAAAATCCCTGCTCTGTCGGACTGAGGAACCAACCTCACCGCTTCCAATTGCGCTGATTCTATCGCTACAAGGTGCCTGCCAGACTACAAGCCGAATATTGTCAGAGTATTGGATAGCTATGTGAAATCCGTTCGGCTTCTTAGAGGTGTCCTGTTCCACAACCACCACAACGATAGTCATGGGTTGTCCCCACAAGACAAGCGTCCTCTCTTTAAACTAGGCCTGGGCACGAGACGAGATGTCTCGAGACTTTGTGATATCAGTTCTTGGCACATATAATATCCTTGTTATAGTGGCTTACGTTATCCGACAAGGGTAAAAGTCTCGAGCCCAGGCCTACTTCAAACCGAAGCAACTGCCTGTAGGAATTACTCTCACGTGCGATATCATAAGAAGCATCACGGGAAACGCAGGTATCCGAGAATGGCATATTGGGATATGCGGGCATGAGCAGAGTAGACTAAAATGGCATATTGGGACAACTCGGAGAAGGATAAAAGAGCTGGAATTCGCTGGCGAAATGAGAAGGAATAAGGCAGTAGAACCATAGCATTCATACTATAGCGATCTCTACATAGCTTTGACGAATACATCTTTACTTCTCTCTCTCTTACGATAACCGTGTGATGAGCTATATTATGGTCCTATCCGCAACTAATACATAACTCGCATACATACTATTAGACAGGTATGCGGAAGAGAAATAATATTGTGCGATGTACAGGTACAAGTCTCTATCTACAAGGGCGAGCGCTACTATATAGAGCAAACCTCTGTAAGGACTGTAATCAGGTTTTGCAAGCGTGTGGAATTGGGTGCGCCACTGATGTTATGAGCAGTATGCGCTTAAGCAAAGCAAACGATACTACTAGGCTATATCGTTTGCGGAGCTTACATAAGGCTGGTATATGCATACCATTTCAACACATATTGATAAATTTTGCTTTTCTCTGCCAAGCGTTTGTCTAGGCCAAGTGCTGTCTTCATATGCACAATAGCATCACAATAGTAGTCTGGTTGGCACAATAGGTAACTTATATGCAGCTCAGGCTAGTTTAGTGCCCCAAGCCACTTTCTGAAACAGACTGTATGTAGTACATATTATCCCCAGTATAAATTTTGTGGCCAAGGCACCGTACTACAATATTCCTGTTTCAATTGTGCTAGGATCAGATCCGGAAAATTGCCCACCAGGGCGCTTCAGATAGTTACTATTACTGTTTTTAAAAATTTTTTTTTTAACATACTCGTTACAACTATGACCGTTATGAAATAGCACAAGCAGAGCTTGATGCCCCACTAAGCATATACACAGCGTAGATTTCCTGCTATGTGTCCCAGCAAATCTATTGAACCCCCCAAAAAACCGTTTTCCGCCATGGCCACATGTAAGTGATCTCAGCAGCGGGCTACATCGCGACACAACAACCAACGGAATTCGTTCACGCGACATCCAGCATTGGCCAACAATATGGGAGAACAAGAGGGGATAGGGTTGTGTGGATTGACTATTGAGTAGTATGCAAGTAGCAAAGGCATTAGATAAACGGGTTAAAGTTGTATCACCCCACGAATGCACACATCAAATGAAGTAGCACGATCTATTCTTTCGGACCCAGTGCATCCGTTGAATCTCCTCCACAAAATCTGTTCGCAGCACCCCGACCTTTTTAAGCCACAAACCCGAAGGTAGCTTGCCCCACTCCACGGGGTTGTCGTCCTGTGGCAAAATATATGCGCAAGACGCTCGCCGCTGCACGAACTCTTCGAGGGTAATTCGCACCTCGCCATCCGGATACTTTCTGCTTCCTGCAGCTGGCTTGCATACCACCCAGCCCACATTATCCTGGAGGGAGTGTGTTACAAGTACGTATCGCCCACTTGGTATTGGAGTTGTGACATTACTCGTAATACGTTTGCCTCTACGAGAGTTGGGGTTGTAAGGGGAGAAGAATCCCAATTCAGTTGTAGCGCCAGTTGTAACAGCCGTTCGAGCAATGGCTAGAGTTCCAAACGTTTATATGAGCTGGAATTGACACTTCGTGGCCGTAGGGAAGTTAGGTGCTCACCTGCAACCTTGTATTCGTGGTTTCCGGTTACAGTGCCTGTAGGGGAGGCAAAAGATGGTCTAACCACCCAAAGATTGACGTCCATTGTGAAGCAGGACTCCCGATATATGATTCCGGCCTCAGCCATCAACTTTGCCGTGTCTTTCATTACCACCGTATCCTCGATGGGAAGGAGAGTGTCCAGTTCGGAGCATTCAGCGATTTGTGCCCATGATGGTGCCCACGAAGCTCTAGCAGGCCCTCCACGACTACAAAACGGGAAGTTAAAGATCAGTTCGAGACAGCTGGCACGAGGTAGAAGGTGAATGGATCTCCTCCACGCCTCATTAGCGTCCTCGTGAATCTTGTAAAGAGGCAAGTATTCCGGAGAAAGCAAATAATTAATACCTGAGATCTTGTCTCGATCCGTCGTGGCATAGCGATGGCGCATTTCCTGAAATAGCGTAATGATACTGCAGTGCCCAACCTCTGCCTCATAAGCGAGCTTGGTCAAGGGTTTAAGAACATCCCTGAGCCTGCGCTTTTCGCGGTGGTGAGCAACGTAGCCCATTGTATTCAATGGTATGTCTTGGTTAACGTTTCTAGCGCTGTTCGAATTACCCGAAAACCTTGCACTGAGACCCCCGTTTAATGTCTTGGGCTCCGGCTTAATCTCTTGTAGCGTCCATGCACGCTTCAACCAATGCCTCTCGTCATCCCAGCCAGACGCGGTGAAAGGCTTACCCAGGCCGTTAAAATATCGTACTGTGCCGACAGCAGCCCTGTATATGCTGCCTATGGTGGGGACGTCAAATGACCACTCTGACTCCCTTAGCTGCTCGAGCTCTGAGGGACCGCCTGGGGATTGTTGTCTGATACACAGCAAGTCGAGCCAACAGTAGAAACTCCAGGACCGACCACGGCAGGGGCGGCTTGCAATTAGAGTTTTTACTTCCATTGCAATGAATTCCAAGGTTACGCCCACCGGCATGGGGATCTTCCACTGATATCCGTTCGTTTTTGCGGAAATACCTTGTCGGCGGTTTGCGGCTACCCAGCTATGGGAGATCGCCCAGAACTCGGTAATCAGCTTTCCGGGGCCTGGGCTGGGCTTCTGCCGACAGAATTTGCACCCCTGACGAATCCTTGGGCATTGTGCCTGAAGGGCTTCCGCCGGTATGACCCTGTGCGCTGCAAGGTCCCATATCCTCCGCGGCGGTCGCCAGATTTCTGCCGAAGTAAGATATTCACGGGGCCTCCCGATTCGGTCCTGGGGTTCCAAAATAGGATTATGCGTCTGCGAGGATACGTGCTGCAAGAGTGTGCCATTATTAGGGTCAAATCGTGGATCAAGGTCCGAGAAGAGGCAGGGGACTTGAAGTTTTCGACCTCCTGCTATTGCAGATTTGGACGATATTGAGTTGATGCAATTGCCGAAAAAGAGGCGTCGCTCTGTGCATGTCCTGCCCGCTGTGCAGATACCCGCATCTTCTGCCAATACACAAGCACGAAAGCGGGCGTAGACCGTGCCGAAGTCTAGTCTTAACCACATGCACAGCATCAATGATTCCCGGACAAATGGGTTATGCATGCTGAATTCTGGACAAAGAGAAGAGTTGTAGGGTCGGTGGAACCGGCTGTTTAGTTTAGAAACGACCTGCTCGCAGCCCATTTCAGAGCAGCAGCGATCCGCTTCCCCTGGCCTGAGGTCTTCTGGGAATATTGGAACCTTCTTCGAGTCCGAATGCCGCAACAGCCGTGTGCGCTGGTGGAAAGCACAAGGGCAAACGTTGGTCATTCCCTCATCTCTAGCCCTCTTATGGAAGAAACATTCACAGTAGGGCATATTTCGATTGAGTGCGGAGATTAGGTTGGGACCCAATGGGATTTGCACACCCGGTCAACGTCTCTGGATGGAGTCTGTGCGGCATGACTCTACCCCTCACGCACTAAGTATATTGTATCTTGCAGCATGCTTAATGCAGCTAATATATCTTGGCTGATCGAACATACTAAATCTGACATACCTTAGCGATCTACAGCATTTAATGTGATGATACGGCCGGCAAGACTTGCCACTGCAGATATATTATGGTACACTGGTACTTCAATGTATGACACTGCTGGGGGCTCATATTGAACTTCTGATAAAAGTAGATTTATTATCAGAAGCTAGCTACATGCACAGTACCCAAAAAACTAGCCCACTCTGCCTTATCCGGCGTACCATGACTTGTAGGCTCTCAATATCCCACTTGTCCCAAACTAACCCATTTAAAAGCGGCGTATGCGTAATCCCTATTAATTCTAGCCCTCTTGTTTTTGGTACCCCTAAGGAATGACTGCGATATTGTGGCTCAAAATATCGATTCACACCAAACCCTAGTCAGTCATCATATTTGTCACTAGTTAAATACTACTGCATACATACTAGTATGCATACAAATCAGCTGCACAACCCACGCTATTTCGGATATACACATAGATATGTAAGGAACGTAAACAAACATCCAAACGTATAAAAGCCAGTAGAAGAACAGCAGCAACGGAAACAAACAGCCGTACTAGGTATTGAAAGCAGGCAACGTCATTTAAGTTGTCGTCGAAGCATTACGGATAAGTCTGGTTAGTAGCTACAGTAGCCCTCGTGCACGCAACAACTCACTTGTGCAGAATTCTTCTAATATTAGAACCCCTGGTCTAAGGCTTTAGTGGGGCCTTAGGTATAACTTCGATCTCGCTATTCTCAACAACTGCAGCTTCAAATTGCACTCGATATACTACCGCGTTAGGTGTCTGGAGGATAAGACCCCAGTTGGCAGAACCTGGGTAAACCCCAAAGACCTTTCACGTTATTGTATTGCAACCAACGTTGGTGGAGGTCTTATTCCCAAATAATTCGGTGCCTTAAGGTCTTATTGATCTATGCTTGTGAACTTACCAATACTGTAATCAATACAAATTAAATGGGCGACAAATTCTCATAAATATTGACGGCTGTTTGCGCACTGCAAAGACACTGCGGCTTGCCGAGTTTGCGGCACTTTTAAAGTTGTGTCAGCACATGTAACGATGCAGCCTCGCTTGGTTTATTTCGGTTTCAGGGACTGGTGCGTACAGTGCGGGGGCAAAAAGAATCATAACCCCCCGCCTGCATAGCCATAATTTGCATTTGTATGCAGATTCTGTAAGGGACGTAGCAGCCTGAGTTCGGGTCGAACTTGAACCCAAGTATATTTGGGTATAGTCGTTGCAGAGCCTAGTTTGTAGGCTTATGGTGAAGTCAGCTGGGGTGGAGTAAGATTTGCTGGCATACAATATGCGTTCGCGGGTCGAGGGATTTCTAGAATTTCCTCATTTCCGATGGCAATCTTGTAACACTAGGTAATCTAGTGAAGAAATGTTTGCATTAATTTTCAAGGAATATATAGGTGTATATAGTGCAGGATACCGGGGATCAGTGAAATGAGATTAGATTATCAGCCGGTCAGAATGCTTCCGATGCAGTACTTCCTCCACTAAGTTATGGCCGGTCACTCCACCGTGTCCCACCAACTTGCTTGAATACCCTTCCATCCCTCTCGAACTGCGGTCCCTCCGCAGAAACTATATACCCCATTTCACAGCGCTTAAATCCCACCTTTGGCTGCCCCTCATAAAAAGTATCATACCTTGGATTCAATGCATCTCTTAGATTTTGAACATTCCCCTCTGGATGTAGTGTTTGCCAGGGGTACCGACAGCTGTCCCCTTTGCACGATTTTAGAACAAGGAGCAGGGAGTCGAGTCGGGAAATAAGTTTCGCGGATGTGACACCGCATACGTTGCCCTTAGCGGCATAGAGGTTTCGGAGTTGATGGGGGTCCGTCTAGAAACTATCAGTGGCAATGTCTTAGGAGTCTTTGCAGATATCAGACGTTTGAAGAAGAGAAAATTTGGCTTTGGCTTCAGGTACATACCTTTATATCGTACAGCTCATGCTCATTAGTGCACCAAACCGAGTAATAAAGATTATAGCCCCCCCCGGCAATACGCAAGGACTTAAAAGTATGATTAGTACGTGGATATGTCTCTACTACATCGTTCATTAGTGGCTCTGGCCATAAACAGCACTTCGTCAATGTATCTCACAGCCATAAATCCCCTCGGCTAATGGAGTTCCCCAGAATTCCACATTCACATGTTCTTGCCGATTATGCTCCGCTTCATGAATACCATGACCCGTGAGTGGGATCGCCTGACCGTCAAAGTCTGGCCTTGTCGGTGACCGAATGAGTTCTAGGATCGTTGGTGCAAGGTCGGTATGGCTGGTTACAAAGTTTGCTGTTTTAGCCTTGGGAACGTTGGGGCCTCGAATAATGAGGGGGATGTTGACATCTTCCTCGTAGCCGCATTCTTTACCTACTTGATGTATAAGTTCGAGTGTTCCATAGAGTGAGAGACAGATGTACCAGGTTGCATGCGGTGATGGCCAATGTGAAAACCATTGTCTGTGGTATATATGCTTTGCCTCGGCTTAGTCCAAAGTTAAACCCAAATATACTTTGTTCCTTGCGCATTGGGTACCTACATATAGGTATTTTCAAGAATATTATGCCGCTCGAGCCGTTCAAACAGCCCATCGACCATCTCGTCAAAGGCTTGCAAGGATCTCAGGCGCTGTCGATAAAAGTGGTCATTATAATCCACATTGGTCTTGTTCTGCCGGGGCAAATCCTTGATCCAGCTCGCTCCCGATGACTATGGTATATAAATTAGCAAATATCTTCTTGAATATTCATCCGGGTCTTTTCAAATCGCCTACCTTCGCTGGGTTAAAGTTCGCTGAGCGAGGAACAATTGCATCTTTGAATAGCCTCTCATGCCTGCTTGCGGGTAGTGGCTCCGTAAAGACTCCATCGGCAACGCTGGCGTGCGGTGCAGTTGGAGCTGTCACAAGCAGAAATGGGTCACCATTGGCCACGGCTGTATCTAGGAAGCCATAGGTCTTGTTGGCGACCAGGTCGGTTTGGTATTCCCCCTTGTGATTTGCGGGGGGGAGTTTATTCCGCTGAAAGGTGCTATTATAGTATTGGTAGGTCCCTGGATCGAGAAGGAAATCCTAGGCCTTGTGTGATTACCTATCGCCCACTGATATGATTGCTTCTACTCACATGCTCAGTGAACCCCTTCGGAAATGGGAAGTCATAATTCGTAGTCGTATGTTGATTAAATAGCTTTCCCACATAGTAATTGGCATACCCCGCCTCCTCCAGCCAAGTGAACAAATAGTTGTCCAAAATCTTCTCCTGAACAATCTTGGGGTAGCCTCCATATGGCATTGACACATTAGTTACATTCGTGTTATGCGCTGCTCTGCCGGTCCAGAGATTCACTCTTGAAGGGCAACATATGGCGACTGTGCAATAGTGTTTTTTGAAGTAGGTTCCTTGGTCTGTCAGATGCTTTTTGACATAGGGGAGGTAGTCAAGGGAATTCATGTGGAGATCTTGGTCGTCGGTGAGAATAAATATAACATTAGGTCTCGCATCTTTGTGCAATTGACGTGCCTCGGTAAGGACGAAGCGGCTACTGAGCGGCGCAAACAGAATAAATAGCGAAATTGGGAGCCTCCAGTACATGGTTGGAATTCGTGATGGCAAGGTGTTACGAGGGTGAACGGTGCTTCCCCAGGGGCTTTTATGTTTATTTTCCCGAACCGATGTGATATTGCCGCTCTGGTAAGATAGATCCCACTCTGGCATGTATATCGACAAGCATCGCAGTCACTAGCCAGACTGGGTAATTGCACGCTATCTGAGACGTGGTTTCGCAATTCTGTGCGATGTAATTTCGTAATTTCGCATCTGAATCGCGTTGGGAGAAAACCATGCCATTTGTACTAGAAGTGGTCTAAATCAGCCGAAGGAGGGCTTGGCGCCTGTCTGGGCTGAGGGTTGAGCAGGCCAAATAGTGGTATCGTTGCTACTTGTGAGAAAGCGTAAGGTGCGAAAATACGAGATTCTATGGTACTACAGAGTACTACGGAAATTTCTAGCCAATACGAACTCGGATACCTAATAGTAAGTTAATTGGTTGGTTACAGCTAGGTGGCAAAAGGTTTCATACCCCGCCCGTGCAGGCCCAACGCTACATATGTTGGGATTTTGTATATAAAGTGCCATGCTCTTCGGGATTCAGCCGCAGGGATCAGCACACGTGCAGGCCGCGGCTAACTAGCTATTTTCCAGCCGGGTATACTGACATATGCTTGCTACCTTTTAATAACACTTTAGTAGGTACAGAGAGGCAAAGGTTTGAGTATCTTGGTGTTTGAGCACTCAGCTACACTCAGCAAGCCAGGGCGTACATAGGTTAGTTGCGGCCTGCACGTGCGCAGATCCCTGCGCGGGTAAATCTCGAAGACTTTCCGCATGGCACTGTATGTAAGACATTTGCTATATGCTTATGCGGTATGAAACTTTTTGCCATCTTGCTGTATGTTACAATTTAGCTGATTGGGTCAAGGGCTATACGCATGGAAACGAAAAAATTTTCTTGCGATCTAGCTTGATTCGTCACTTACCATGACAGTTAAGTGGCAGTGTACTTATCATTCTTCAGAGCAATCAATTGCTCGAAGAATGACATTTATGCATGGGGAGATGCATGTATTTTCATACTCGGAGATGTTTCTGGCAATTAGCTATTGGGAAAGCGACAAGTCAAGTAACCTCACGGAGCAATCTATTCCCCAACTCGTAAGTTTAAAGGTCTAAAAACCCCAAGGCAGATTCTACCTCAATCCAGCCAACACTTGCCATCACGGATGGAATAAATCAAGCGACTCCTGTCACAAGAGTTCTGCTATAAACAATTCTTGGGCAAGGAGTTGAACATTCACGTGAGCCCCCTCAAATGGGTGTATAGCGAGATTACCCAACCATATTAGAGTGGATTGTTCAGCACCCATCCATGCCTCGTTCAGAGTAGTTGTACATATGTATGGGGACAAACCCCTGCTCATTTAGCGCCTAGTATTATCCGTAGTACAGAGTTTCAATGTATTGGTGAAATAACATCCCACATAAACATAGGGCCCAACCTGCACTGCTAGCCCCTCGGCTTGGTTGTCGGGATTCTCTCATTCTACTTGTAATTGCGCAATATTGCATAAACCATCTCGCAAGGTTGACGTCTTAAACAGTTAAAGGCGAATTTAGATTTCGCTAGTTGCTTGTTCATGGGGAAGTCCTAGGCTTTTTCAGTATTGCAATTGCACGTAGTTTAGGGTTACTCGGGTCAAACCAATCGGATCCAGGTTTTCCATCACCTGCTACACGCTTTCGCTCAATTGCAATCCGACGGCTTCAGTGAGAGCCTGCACTCCCATTTACTCTGCTTGCCCAAGATCTATCTGCTCCCCCGTAAAGACCCCTCCTGCCTCTGCGCGCATCTAAAACCTCGAGTATATGTCTTGCCAGATAGCATGAATATATTATTATATATGTTTAGGCCGCTCGTGGCAGTTTACAGTTACTGAACTAAGTAATTCCCACTGTAGTGACATTTCTGGCCCGTGTAGTCATATATATCTACGTTCGTGAGTAACGATAGCTATCAATACAGATTGTATGGCGGATGAAATGTTGTAAAAGTACAAACTGTAGGGATTGGGGCCTGCCGCAATCCTACTAATGCCAACAATGGGTGACCCTATCAATTGTATCTTACAACAGAGCTCAGACCTAAGATCAGTCCGCTACCAGGGTGTTGATCCAAGAGTGGTCAAACATTTCCAGCAAGCTTTGGCACAATGGCTTAATATCATGTTCAACAACTGTAGCTCGTATCTTTGATGGGTTCATATATTTCAAATATTGCGCTAACATGTAACAAAGGTGTCCTTACGAGATTTAAGATTAATCAAGTCCGACGTGTCCAGTACCCGGAATTAGATGCATTGGTTTGAACAACAAGTGCCTATTGTACGAAATACACTCTCACACATCTAAGGGCACACATATCCCGGGGTGGCTTTATGTGTGCCCTAATGTGGAAAAATATAGGAATGAAACTGACATGCGGGCACCGGAATTTATCATGTATAGCCAGGTGGCAAAAAGAAGTGGACGCTGAATTCAAATGCAACGTATGACATCCACCTAAACCCATACAAAGTCTCAAATATGCAGCGTTTGGGCCTCTTTATGCAGCGGGTTGTCCACTTCTTTTTGCTACCTGATTGTATTTCCGTGTGCTTCCCCGAAGCACCGAAGGCTATAGCCAATACAATTCCCTTTATTCAAACAACATTACTACGATCAAACCTCGTAATTCTTACACCTATGAGTGGTAACCAAACTAAAGAGAAAGCAGTTGTTACTGTTAAGGCAGTCTTTCCAGAAGACGAAGGAGTTAGGTTATCATATCACGGCCAGTGACGACAGATGATATTTTTACTTTCGCCACGGTAGGCACAATGCCCATGCCTACCATGCTTAAGAGATATGTACTGGATGCTTAGAAGTTATAGAAATATAGAAATATCAACAGCACCTGAACCTTACAATGTCTGGTAGCAGGATCCATGATTATAATCTAGGCCTGGACACGAGCTTTCGACTCGAGTCGGCTCGGCTGGTGCCCAGGCGTATTATAACCTATTGTGCACTCAGATCATGGGACATTGTCCCTGTTTCATGGATAGGGGAAGATAATCACCAATTCTGTTTTTTTTTTCCTCCATAACTCAGTACTCGTATGCGGCCCTGCAAGAGGGGCACGACGAGCACCTCGGAAGTCAGAGAGGATTCAAGTAGGCCCAGGTTGGTGTGGCCGCTCCTGCGCGACCTATGTACAAACAATAACCGTGTTCAAGGACAAAGGGGACCGGACGCACCCCCCCACCATGCCCCTTGCAGCCCTCCCCTGAGATATCTGACTGCCTCGTCCGCCACGCGCCTTGCCGGCCCTCTTTGTTGCCGTTCCCCCCCCCCCGGCCGCCCCTCCTCCGGCCCTCCAGCTCCAACCCCCAGTATATAGAGACATCCTCCTCCGCGACGCCCTTCCCGAGAGCCCCTCCCCGCTCACGCCCCCTACCACCTTGCTCCGGCCAGTTAACATTCGAAGAAGGCTTCAAGTTGGTTGTATGGGTCCTCATCTCCTTCTTTTACTCACCTCTGAGCGTCCAGCTCTGTCCACAACTCCGGAGACCCCAGAAATTCCCTTGCCCGTTGATGCCTGGGTCACTCAAAGGTGATATGGTAGCCATTCTCCGAGTGAAAGCTACACGGATATGATTCTTGCGCCGCCTTCCCGATCCTATGAAGCCAGCTCCTGTGAGGCCCTCAATCGATCCTCAGCCAGGTGTATGCAGACAGCGCCCTCTTGCTCCAATCGCAACTGCTGAGGCCAAACACCTTCCCCCTCCCGTCCCCTCTTCGGATCTCCCTGGATATAGGCCTAACTCCTTCCTCGGTGGCTGGGCGTTGGGAGCCGGCTTTGACCCCGGGAAGGACTCGTACTCTGCCCTTGTGTCCGCGTTTTCATATCCTTGGATTCCAAAGTGTCCGCGGATCCCTGCGAAGGCTGTGCCTTGATCTCTTCTATTGTGCAGGGCCTGTTTCAAGGGCACCTCAGTCCCCGATCTCGGAGGCGGGCCGCAGCTCAGGCCGATAACCGTCGGTAGGGCGGTTTAGGAAGCCGTTAACTGGAACAGCATGTCTGCCGCCTCCATTTCTGCACACGGCGAGTGCCCTTCTCTCTGCGATACCTAGCGTGGATGTCTTGCGGAGGAATGAACTATAGGCGGACTCTTTTAACCCCCGCCAGTCTCCCAGTGTGCCGAAGAAGCCGCCATCCCATTGGCTCCTGTGCCGTCCGTGTACCCAATCAGCAACCCCTCGCTTATCCGACGCCCTATCGTCCCTGCCTAGTAGCGTTTGCCTATGGAACGCTCGTCTCACGGATTTAGGAAAGGGTAGAGGATAAGGGGACCGCCACCGTGTTAGATAATTACCAGTTCACAAGATCTTGTAACGGCCCAGGAGTTAATGAAGCTGACTTTTTATTATTTTTAATTTAAATACTCATTGCTCATATGCAATCCTATAAAGAGGACCTTGATGAGTGTCCAGAAACCCAGGAGGATTCAAGGGGTCCCATCTTAACCTGGCCCTCCCACGCTACATATACAAAGATAAAACTTCCTAGCTATCTCATCTGCGACAGCGAAAACCGTATGCTCACCTACTGAAAATGACATCAAAGAAAGTCTCGATTGTATCCCAATGAGTTTCATCGCCTTCATCTTTTCTCTAATTTGGTAGATCGATTTCATCCTATTCTGCACAGAGGCCCAGAAAGGACCTCCTCTCCCCCTCTAAAGGTGGGCAGGCGAATGTGATATGTTTGTCATATTGCATGGGATGTCCACATATGTATGTTGGCTCTGCCGCTTTGCAAATGTAATATAGCCAACTGTTCTGTTGGGCTCTGCTGGTCCTCAGCAAGGTAAATGTCGAAAGAGCGTAGCTGTGCTGGTGCGTCCTGCTGACTCCAGGGCCTGAACTATGCCACCATGATTTCCAGATACACTTAGAAATCTGTAAAACCTTCTCACTGTCTGAAAAACTTTATCATGTATCGGGCACCCAGTTCCTAAACTTTAGCAATGCTCAACTCTACAACTATTGTTACAATACATGGCCTGAATTTCAAAGGTAGATTCTTTGACATAGAAATATTGATTTACAAGCGGTCATGAAATTAATTTATTAGAATTAAGATCAGTTGTTGGGATCCAAAGTTTACGGCCTTTTGTATGTATATCTAGTTATAATCTGAGACTAATTAATAGTTACAGTTGCAAGTTTCTAGACCGCCAAGTAAAAGTGATGTGGCAATTAATGATTACAGTACTAAAATTTAACTCTAACTATCTCATGTAGTAAATTTCCCTTTTGAAAAACATATGCTATCTATTTATTTGGTATGGGAATTACTGGTTATCGACAACAAGACTTAACCCTAACTACCTTATTGGATAGATTCCCTCTTGCAGCCTTACATGCTAAATTTTAATTTAGTGTGGGAATTACTGATTACTGACTGCAAGACTTAATCCTAACTGTCTTATTGGATAGATTCCCTCTTTCCGCCTTGCACACTAAATCTTACTTTAGTATTTGGATTGCAAATTATATCTATATAGTAGAAGGTTAGGGTCTTCAAAGCGAGTTCTTTGAGATTTCTGCCGAGCCTGCGACTGTAGTTTTTGACTTCATTTTCAACCCTAGTCAACCACCACCACCACAGATCAATTAATAGAGCCATATAGCTCAAATGGTGAATAAAGATACAGCAAGGCCATTAACCTAAAAGGAATCGCCTGGTCCCTCCCAAATTGTTCTGTTATTACTGGTGGAAGTCCTGACATTGTTGGCGCTAGTAACCTGTTTGTGCTTGGCAGACCACGGCGAAAAACTCCATGTAAGTAGATTCTAGAACAGTTTCTGTAGCAGTTTCTATAGCGCCCTTACAATTTTACGTGGATCAACAACCTTTGTTCTAGCTCATCATAGTACTCTACGTATCTATCAGAACACTTTTTGTAGTACCGACTATATCTATATTAAAACTAGTACATACGCAGCACTAGTACAAAAAATGGTTGAAACTATCTATTAATTAATTATACCCATATGTATTTATAAAAGATAGAGGTAAGCTGATTCTAAAGATTTTAAAATATTTACAGCCTTACGCCAAAGTTGTTATCCTATTATCCCTTAAAGTTCTAGTATATAATATATTTGCGTGTTTGGTAGTTAGGCTATATATGTGCTAATCTGGAGTTTGGTAGAGAGGCAGCATGTGATATGATAAGGTGTTTGAAGAGGGGCAATATAGGGGCTAATTGTGGATTTAGTAGGTAGGCGATATATGATATATTTGGGTGTTTGGGATAGAGTGGTTGTATAGGTTATAGTATACAAGTGATTTATGGGCTAATTATAGATAGGGTACAGATACATTAGTGCATTTGGCAAGTATGTGATTTTTAGCGTACTTTATTTTAGTATGTGAATCACAAGACTAAAAGTCTCCTAATTCAAGCTAGGTCTAGTTTGAGAGTCACATTTTGATGAGTTTTATACCTGATCCTCATTGGGTAAATTCCCTGTACAGAAGTACATGTTCGGGATCCTCTAACCTCAGCCCGTAGTGCCTGCCACGTTCTACATGCCCATTGTATCCTATGTGCCCATTAGAATTTAGTGTTCCACCTACATGTACTATTTGCACTCTCAGCAGGAAAGAATCTTTGGCGCCCTAATGCCCTACTGTGACGCTCGGACGCTAGGCCTTTGTATCATAGCCTCTAGTGCCCCTAGTGCCTATAGGGAGGCCAGGCACTACCACTCGAGAACGCTACCTCCCAGGTGTCCAAATAGTAGCAATTTGGGGGGGAATTGGAGAATCTTTTCGCTGATTTATGGCGCCTATGGCGCTCTGACTCTAGTGTTCTGAGACAGCGGCGTCCAGGCGCCATCCTTCCCGACTGTGGCCTTCTACATTGTCACCATGCCTCTGGGTGGTGCCAGTGGTGCCTAAGGCAGCAGGGGCAAGCTAGGGTCTATGGTGATGATCCAGCCTAATAATGTTGCTATGCTACAAGGAATTGAGTTCTATCCACTATTTTAGGCCTGACTCTGGTGCAGTATCCTACTCCTGCCACGTCACTGTAAAATGTAGTTCGGCCCAACCCTGGAGTCTACTCAGGATACTTTCTTGCTTCTACCACTCTTTACATAATTGTAAAAAGTCGCCTACTACGGGTTTATCATTGCTTGCTAGTTACCACTTCATGTTTCTGCCTTGATTCTATGCGTAACATACCCTTTGGCATAAATACACGACCTGTCTACACAGTCTCAGTGTACCTACACACGCTCAATGCCTGCCTTATCTGTAAATTCTGCTGTCCTTCCACTACATATTCATACCTGCTCTGGCCTGTATTTGCGAACCTTAGTAGGATATATACGACCGATTTCCTGACCCGGGTCAGGAAATAGCATTACGCAGTTCCAGTAGCATTAATATCATCCATATAAGCTAAATGTGTATTTGGCTGGCAGGACATATATAGTCTATTTGCATGTTTAGAAGGCAGGCGATATATGGGCTAATCGTGGGTGTAGCATCCCAGTAATATATGATATATTCAGGTGTTTTGGAGGGCGGCCATCTACGGGCTAATAGTACGTTTAGTAGGTAGGCAGTATATGATATATTGCTCTGTTTGCTAGATACGTGACATAGGGCGTAATTACTCCCAAGCGGCCCCATAAACCCTGTTTGTAAAACCTGAACTGAATTGGCACTTACCAATGCTGTCTACTACACTTGTTTATAACATCACTTTGAGCTATCTAGATAGACTTGTCTAAAGTAGTTATTTGAAAATACTGGCCACCTCTTCAATTATCCAGTCATGGTATATATTGCCCTCTTAACTATGTCAGGTATTAGAACATGCAAGTATATTCATATACTCACAACTCTATATGGCAGAAGGTTATGGTCTTTACAGCGAGTTCTTTGAGATTTCTGCTGAGCCAGCCACTGTAGTTTTTGACTCCTTTTTCCACCCCAGTCAACCAGCACTACTACAGATCAATCAATTTTGCCATGTAACTCAAATGGTAGATAAAGATATAGCAAGGCCATTAACCTAAAAAGAATCCCCTAGTCCCTCCCAAATTGTTCTGTTATTACTGGTGAAAGTCCTGACGTTGTTGGTGCTAGCAACCTGTTAGTGCTTGGCAGACCGCGCCGAAAAACTCCATGTGCATAGATTTTAGAATAGTTTCTGTAGCGGTTTCTGTAGTGCCCATACAATTTTACGTGGATTAACAACCCTTGTTCTAGCTCATCATAGTACTCTGCGTATCTATCAGAATACTTTTTGTAGTACTGACTATATCTATATTACAACTAGTATATACACAGTCTTCGTACAAACAATGGTTGAAACTATCTATTAATTAATTATACCCATATGTATATATAAAAGATAGAGGTAAGCTGATTCTAAAAATTTTAAAATATTTGCAGCCTTACACCAAAGTTGTTATTCTATTATCCCTTAAAGTTCTACTATATAATATATTGGGGTATTTGGTAGCTAGGCTATATGTATGCTAATCTGGGGTTTGGTAGAGAGGCAGCATATGATATATTAAGGTGTTTGAAGGGTGGCAATATAGGGGCTAATTGTGGATTTGGTAGGTAGGCAATATATGATATATTTGGGTATTTGGGAGAGAGGCGATATATAGGCTATAGTATGCAAGTGATTTATGGGCTAATCATAGATAAGGTATGGCTACATAAGTGCATTTGGCAAGTATGCGATTTTTAGCATACTTTATTTTAGTATGTGAATCACAAGACTGAAAGTCTCCTAGTTCAAGCTAGTTCTAGTTTGAGACTCACATTTTGTTGAGTCTTATACCTTATTCTCATTGGGTAAATTCTCTGTTTCGAAGAACATGCCCGGGATCCTCTAACCTCAGCCCGCGATGCCTGCCACATCCTACGTGCCCATTACATCCTACATGCACCATTTGCACTATGAGCAGGAAAGAATCTTTGGCGCCCTAATGCCCTGCTGTGGCGCCCAGATGCTCCGCCTTTGTATCATTGCCTTTAGTGCCCCTAGTGCCTAGAGGGAGACCAGGCGCCACCACCCGAGAACGCTGACTCCCAGGTGTCCAAATAGTAGCAATTTAGGGAGGAATTGGAGAATTTTTTCATGGATTTATGGCTCCTATGGAGCTCTAACTCCAGTGTTCTGAGACAGGGGCATTCATGCGCCATCCATCCAGACTGTGGCCTTCTAGATTGTTACCATGCCTCTGGGTAGCGCTAGTGGTGCCTAAGGCAGCAGGGGCAAGCTAGATTCCATAGTGATGATGTAGCGTAATACTGCTGCTATATTACAAGGAATTGAGTTCTATCCACTATTTTACACCTGGCTCCGATGCAGTATCCCACTACTGCCACGTTGTAGTTTGGCCCAACACCGGAGTCTGCTCAGGATTCTTCTTTGCTTCTACTGCTCTTCACATGATTGCAAAAAGTTGCCTAATCAGGGTTTATCATTGCTTGCTAGTTACCACTTCATGTTCCTGCCTTGATTCTATACGTAACATGCTCCTTGACATAAATACACAATCTGTCTACACACTCTCAGTATACCTATCTACTCACACTCAATCCTGGCCTTATCTGTAAATTCTCCTATCCTCGCACTACGTCTTTATACCTGCTTTAGCCTGTGTTTGCAAACCTTTGCAGAATACCATGGGAGTCATTTAAGATATAGCTATCAGTCTCTGTACTTGCTTTAATTTTGAAATCCCCGGCTACAAAACCTTTAATCTGTAGCTCATGATCTCTACTTCTATCCACTGGAAGCGTAACTCCAAGGTCCCGGAATGCCTTTTGAATCATAGCTTCTTTATCTTTGCAAAATTGAGACTATGCTAAAACTTCTTTCTGCTCACTTTACTGGACCGGTACGAG
>Ga0307511_10002187_pt1 | contig 20517 bp, 18 predicted proteins | sample 13_EM_MG_FD_200266 | JGI IMG/M metagenome (GOLD analysis project Ga0307511, IMG submission 200266) | Populus trichocarpa ectomycorrhiza microbial communities from riparian zone in the Pacific Northwest, United States - 13_EM | ecosystem: Host-associated > Plants > Roots > Unclassified | place...
AAGGAGGGTGGGATTGGGAACGACTCGAGGAGTTCTGGGACCATCACAGGCGGAACTCTTGACGGGTTGCGTGCGGACATGGGGCGGGAAGTGATAGGGTGGACGGAGGGGGATGAGTTGGGGGGGAAACGGGAAATGGGATGGTTCTGGGATTGGACGGGTATAAGCTAACGAACCGTAATGAACGCAACCGGGACTTCTGTCAGACACGTCTCCCCTGGGATCGAACGGCGGTAAGGATACAGAGAGACCTGGAGGACGGAACGGCCAGCGACCCAAAGGCTATAGGACGGGGAAGCTGGAAAGGGGGGGAAGTGGGGGAGGGGGAAGACGCATCCGTGCTGGGGTGGGACACGGGTATATTACATCCTTAGGTTTGATATTTTTCGCCACTGGGAATTCTTTGATGTTCGGTTCTCTCCCCCTCCTCCTTCTTTCGACCGGCAACAATAACGTTGGGATAAGGCCATCTTCGGGACCTTTCCGCAAGAATAATAATATCCCAAAAAAAATAATTCTGATAAGATAGACATCGAGGCGCTTGCATTCTACGGCACCAGCCAGCGTGACCCCATAAGCGTCACCTGCAGCTGACCTGGAGCAACCCAAGCTCGTCCAGTCGTACCAACTCCCTCCTCACTTCTCCCAACGCAGCTGATCCGTTTCCAACCTCGACCCAAAGCGAACCTGTCCGTTTTCCACAGCTACCGGCGGCTTGCCTCTTTCCACGGTTGATCCTCATCACCATGTCATCGGCATCATTCCCGCCTCCGCCCCCATCCTCGCCACGGTTACCAAATCTGGGACAATCAAATCCCCCATCCAGCCCTTCAAAGCCTTCTCCCAATACAGCGCTCTCCAGTTTCCTCCAGTCGATGTCGTCCTTTCCGACAGGGTACGCGAACCTCACCCTCGTCTTTTTCCGATTCTCCCACCGGTTAGCCCGCGTTGCTGATGGCAGGGAAGGATCTGCGGACGGAGAAGGAGAAGCAACGCCTTCCTGACAAGCGGGTTCGGCAATCTCCCCAGGCAACTTCCTGTCACTTGCAAACCATGCAGCAATCTCGTAAATCAGATCGGACCAACGTGGTCCTGGGACATGCACGGTCACTGAGTTGAGACGCCGAAACCTTGGCAGTCGCAGCGTCATGTACCCTGAGCACAGTGTGAGCAAAGCGAGAACGAGAATCAGTGGAAACTCGGGGGTTGAGATCCAAGATGACCCCATCGGGGATCAGAGAGAATAGATCCCGAAGAGCGACAGGCACGCGATCCGGCATCGCACAGTTCGAGGGACCAGGGGAGCGAAGATCGAACCGATGACAGGTGGGTGAGGGAGGGGAGGTAACGAAGGGTGAAAAGGTGAAAGGAGGAAGTGAACACCTCCCCCTAAACGGGGTGATGTAAAACAAAATTGAAACAACGGAAAAAAGTTGAAGGGGCACTTACCACCGATGCACGCCTCTGGAATGTCATCCGCAAACAACTGCATTTCGTTGACGTTGGGTGCGATGTTCTCCAGCACCTCGCACACCTCATACTCCTGCCCGAAGGCTGGCATACCGAATAACGCATTTTCCATTGTTTGGCCACCTTCACCGAACCCTTTCGGTTGCACCACGGCTAATTGAAGCGATGAGCGTCAACCGGATAAAGATGAAAGGCATAGGCGGTTTCCAATTTTCAAACCGGGGGAGAATGAGGAATTGAAAGACCCGAATTACCCACCATCATAGCCCAGGGACACACACTCTAGCCCGGGAAAGCATCGCCCCTCAATATCTCCTTTCCCATTACCACCATCTCCAAAAGTAACGCTCGTCAAACTCAGCTCTCTTAGCCTCCCACCGAACGAACCGAGGAGATCCAAAAATGCGGGGACGGAGTCAAAATCCACCAATTCTAAACACAACTTGAGCGGATCGCCAGTGTATCTTTGTCCTATCCTTCCGGATAGCGCGTTTAGAGAGGTAGCGGCAAACGCCCGCCCGATTCTTTCCAACCCATCTGCCTGCATCCACCACCCAAAGACGACTTCGCGGATCCTTGGGAGCATCCCCACAAGCTTGACCGCCTCTGAAATGTATTCCTCGACAGGCGATTGTGGGTCCATCCTGTGAAACTCAACCTTCCGAACAAACTTTGAAATGTCCCAGCCTACTGCCGAGACGTCGCAGGTTGACGTGTGCGCGTGTGCTACGCGGGAAGGGTGGAGATGGTGGGACCGAGGGTATGTTTGGGCAGTTTGGTAACATGTCGTACGCGAGGGGGGTGGTGGTCGTGTCGATGTTGATAAGGTCGAAGGCGCAGGTGAAGAGGAAGGCGAGTACGGACAGGTCGAGGTTGGGGAGAGTGGGTGTAGTGCGGATCGGATAAGTTCTTGAAACTGCACACACCGTCGCACGGAAGGCACCCCGACTGTCCTGAACAGATGGTAGCTTGTCGAGTGCGAAAAGAGTCTGGAAGTCTTGGAGCACTGCATGAGCGACTGCTTATCATCGTGGAGGTGATCGACGATATGATCTATGAGTTCAGGCGGGAATGGTAGGGGTAGCGTCGACGTTTGTGGCTGTTGGAGTGGGTGTTGTGGGTGTGGTTCGCGTTCTGGCTGCGACCCGATGGTTTGGTTGTCGGTTTCCCCGAGTTCATTTCCGGTAGTTGTCATCTTCTCAAGGGGAGCCGAGAGAGCGGTTGGGGAAAGTGGGCGAGATGAACAGCCATACTTGTTGAAGATGTCGTCGTCCGTCCGAATCTGCATCGTAGCTGGGGGTGAAGAGGGATGGGAGAGGTGAACGTGGTCGAAAATTTGGGGGTGTGGGGTGGCAGGTTTGTAGGCACCTGTCAGAGGATCGTGGGATGTCTGTCAATTTGTATTGTCCTCGGCGCGGGAAGAGGTCCGAGGCGGCACCACCGAGCCTAGAGAGTGTTGGGAGAAGTCTAGAGGGGGATAGACGGAGAAAGGGGAGTGAGGCCATGTATGCATAAGCTTTTAAGTTGGATATAAACATCCGAGGTTGAACCCCACGCACACGACGACGGGTCTGCCACTTACGGTACTTTGGTGCGATCACGGCTGGGGACGGTAAAAAATTACGCTGGCAGTCGACGACAACTGGTTATTATAATCAGCGGGAGGATATGCCCGTGTATGTAACTCTCTCCCGGAGTTGTATTCCCGTATCGCATCTGAACGGGGCACCTTTACCACTCGAGGGTTACCCAAAATTAATTGACTGCATTCAAGGTTAGGCGTACACAAATATGAATTCGGGAAGACGCAAAGGCAGGACGGGGTCAATCAGTCAATGGATTTTTGGTCAACCCGTCCACCTTGCTTCCACCAGTGACCGCATCACCATCGCATTGACGGTCATCATCATCCAAAAACAAAGTTTCAGAGCGAGACAGAAATCAGGAATTAGACACCGCCAATCTGCACAGGAGCACTCAGACAGACCACAACGCGAACGGGCGTTTGGTCGGACTGCCATCTGACCATGTACCCAACGCCGGTGCTGTCGGAGGAGAGAATTCATTCCGAAATCTCGGAGGGAGGGGGGGGTACGGAAAATCTGTTCCGTTCACGGATGGAAACGTACGATAGTGAAGGGCGATCCCTCGAGGCTCTGACGAAGAATTAGAATTTTCCCCGATGAAGAACGCCCGCCCCTCCGATTCGTCCCGCGAATAGGGGAAGAGACGCCTTCTGACATTTCCTCGTTTTCTGTTTTCTATGCCACGCCGTGGTCGTATTCATCAATCATACCGGCGTCGTTCTCCTCACATTGTGAGGCTCCCCTCCCGCCTAGCACTGCAGCCGGCAACGACAGAAACAGGGGACAGGGGACAGGATCCAACAGCCCTGATGGACATGGGCTGTCAGCGACTTGCATTCCGAGGGTGGATCGGGCCCGCCTCATTTGCTGACATGGAACAAAGGCGCTTCTCCGCCGCCATCCCCTGGGAATAAATGAACGTTACCCGGACGTTCGGGCCTAACTTATCCGGTCGAGATCTCTTCAACGAATCCCAAATGACAAGTCGACGGTGGCCCGCATGTTTCCCCCCCGGAATCCCCGCCACGGTTGTGGTCAGGCTGGTGAACTTTTCCGTCTACCGGCTGAGCGGTTTACCCAACCGCTTTGGTGTTCTTGTTATTTCGTCAACGGGCCACGACAAAGCATCATCCGGAAATTGGGGGTATTATTCTCCACGGCGACGGGCACCGTCGACACCTGTCACTTCACGGCGATAGTCATTGCCGAAACCGACAGGTGTCATCGAGGAGCGCAACTGCGTCACCTCTCCAACGCCCACTGCCAGGCTCATGGCATACCCGTACTAAGGGGGGCAAGCACCTTCTGGAAATTATACAACGAACGGTCAGCATCTCGCCGGACGCGAATCGAAGGGGAGATGACCCGGATACGACTCGGAGGCGATGCGCTAGTTCCGCCCGGGCCTGTAGCCTCGGCATTTTCATTTCGCGGCCGCGGATCGATCATGGACGGTTGGACAAAGAGGACCCAAGGCGTACTACGACATCACACACTCACCATGTGGAACCTCCACGCCCCCATGCAACTACCAGATACGACAACAAAAGCGCGACATCCTAAATATTCACGTGGGTCGCGGGGTCCCCACAGCCGTTTTACGTGAACTGAACTCCACTCCATCTTGGGACACCGAACCCCCAGCTGATCTCTGGATCTCCGCCCATCCATCTGTTGTGCCTCCGGTCATCAAAGGGCTGGGATTCTAAACGAACTGAAATTCGCACTCACCACTCTTCGAAGGCTCGAACGGTTCGAACGAACCGCCCCTATCTCAACTCAGTCCTGGAGGTTCTGATGGTTTTGAGCCCGCGAGGGATGTATGTATGTATACCTCGTTCTCAAATCCGAGGTACATATGACCCAGTCATACATTGCTGAAACTGGCCCACACAAAACCGCGTGGCTATCGATAGCACCAACAAAGGAATCCCCGGCCGGTTCGTCTCCTGAAGTCTTTCGGGTTTCGTAGGGCGGTCGAATTTTCCTCTTTTCCTCCTCTCTATCCCGTTCGCCTGGGCTGAACATCACGCATCATCGGACCGACTGGGAGGTGATCATAGTATCTCCGTCTAGTGGCTCCGGGCTCGCTCTCGTGAACTAACTTCCGTGGTTCACTCCAGGACGTGCCGGAACTTCCCTCCCTTCTGTATTGACAATGCTGAACCCTCAAAAAAACAATACCAGCTCAGTCGAACGGAATACAACCGCACGGACTTTCGGTACAACCCCGCCGTCCTGGTACTGGTACCCCATCAATTATCTCCAGCCCTCGCTGGACCTTCCCCAGACCTCTCGTTTTTTTTTCTTCGAGCCACGCGGGCTCACAGCCCAGAGATTCCCATCTCCACAAATTTTCAACTGTCGCCGAGGCGTTGATACTCTCGGCCGGTCCAGATGTACGCCACCCATTAAATATTATGTTACCGTCTACTGGATCCAATTTCGCCCTTCCAGCATCTCGGCAAGACTCGGTGTGGATGATCTACCGTGATCAGCTAGAACCTTCGGGATTTGCATCAGACACTTTTGGGTTTCAAGCTAAGCCCCTGGTGAGTCCTCGTATCCATGCTCGCACGGAAGCGCAGCATTTTGCGCGGAAAGAGGAGCGGTAATTAAAGGGGTGCGCTCATACGGTGACGATCTCTCCGTGCGCCCTCACGCAGTTCGGGCATGGCGATCCACACGGCATGTCTCCTCGAATTCAAACCTCGGTGACAGCCGTCGGCACGCCCGCCGTATGGTGTACGTTATGGGGTCCACATAACAGTACCGTACCCAATTCATTGCGAATCTGGTCGAACCCTCGAACTCAATCAGGCGACTCGGCTTTCCCGGCACCACCGTTCGCCACAATCATCGCGATCCGTCACGATCGCCGCGACCATCAAAAAACGACGACATCCATGACAGCCAGAGGCAATGCGACGAACCAGGGTCAAGGGGGGGGGGTATATTGCCATTTCAACTGGTTTCCACCATGCGCGCAGCGCGTGCAAATAAACTCTATACTGAGTGCTGTGTTCCTCCGCCTGTCTTTGTATTTCAACTTTTCCTCGCTAGGGATTCGGGGCCAGATAGTTGAATGGGCTGCAACAGGGGACTAGCGTCGGCGTACGTCCTCTATCCGCTTAACACTCACGAAAATTTAATAGGCCCTACGGCCTGGATTGTGGTATTGGCAATGTGGAGTACCGCCCTTTGACGATAACCACTACCCGACCCTTCAGGTTACTACAAAAGGAGAGATTGCCTTCTCGGTCTCTAACGCCTGCTTACTCGTCGGGATACAACCACAAAAAGTTGCGTCTGCACTAAGTATTCCCAGTTGGGGACTTCCAACAGATCCCTGGAATGCAGAATTCTACACTGATTTTTTTTCCTGACACGGCTTGAATCTTGATGGGAAGACCACATTCTGACGACATGTAGTAGGTCCGTTGGTTGGACGGTATGCGGGGAACCTTCAGAAGCACCTGCGCCCTGTACCTATGGGGTAACAAATATCTATGAACAGGCCACGAGCTATTTGGTACGTTGCCAGGGTTGCATTCCCAATCTTCCCACGCGCACGCGGATCGACAATGTCCTGTGTCGTAATGCCGTGCCAAGTGCTGACAGGACGGCGCGCGCACGTGCATGCGCTTTGGTTCAGAGTGTGGTCGGGCCAGGTAGGACGAATTGGGAAGAGTATCAGTGGTGATTCCCGCTCCTACGCTAACTGATCGCCATAAAAAGCTTCGCCTCATCGGCTACGCCCCCGAGCTGCCTTATCCCAGCTCCGTGTTATATAGCCTGCGGTATATGTAACCACCGCGACGGTCATCGCCGCTCACCCCGAGGAATATATCCTGGCAAACACCGAACGTAGCCCCCAGCGCCTAACGCAATTTTGGGTGGCTGGACCCGGACGAGGGGGCTGACTCATATTATAAGCTTCCGTAGAATGGAGAGGGGAAGAATCGGTATTCGCCGAGAGCCCTGAGTTGGGTCGGTTTGGGGTGGGGACGTCTCGTGCGGGAACGCGAAGGCGTACGAAGGTGGAAACGATGATGGAGGAGTTGAGGGAAATGAAACGAGAACAGAAATGCGAGTGGAGGCCACGACGATAGGAGAGAAGATAAACTGGAAGGCACTTCCGGCGCTCTCAGCCGAGAGTTGTTGTGTGGGACCCTTCGGCAGCGAATCCTGTCGTTCTCGCATTCCCTAGCGTACTCAATGAACTATAACCACCCAGCCATTGAAAGCAACGGGGAGTGTCTACGAATGAGATGAGGGATATCGAGGTAATGTCGCCGCGGTTCCCCGAAGCGACGCACAGCACCAGATTGTGGACTATGTCAACGCTGGGTCCCATACACAAATACAAAACCCTCCGTGTATTTTTTCAAAAACGAACCATCGAATTGCAAGCGGCTGTATTATCAAACCCCGACCAGGAGAGTACATGTTAACCAAATCCGTTTCCAAAGTGGCGGAGCGACCTTGGGCCGTTTGACCTCATTGAAAACTAGAGGGTCATCCTCCTCTTCCCTCTTCCGCTTCCCTCCAGAAGATGCACCAGAAGGCACAAGTGGACGGTTCACATATGACAACGCGATGACATCCATCTGTTGGGGCGTCAAGCGTCCGCCGGGTGGGTATTGATCCTCCACCTTGTCACAGTTGGTTGGCCACTCCTTACTCTCGAGGGCCCCCCTGAGCAGTTTCTCGATCTCCGCACAGCTCTCCAACTTTTCGACGTCCTTCTCCACGGCATCTGTGGGTGTGACCTCTTCATCCTGTGCCACGTAATGTGCGTCGAGGGATTTGAAAAGTTGGTAGATTTGCCTGACGAGGGCAGTGAATGGTTCGCTGTCGAATTTGAGCTTTTTGGGTATATCGACACTGTGGTATAGGCATCTCTTCCATAACCCACCGTGGTAGGTCCCGGTTTCCGGACACACGAACCCGTAGTCGAAGATCTCAGCCACGCCGATGCCACCGGGTCGATTGTGCTTCAAGTAGTGAAGGCCTTCGAAGAGGAGGACGAACCAAAGCGATTCCAGGTCATCACATAGTTCGTGGTCCTTTTTTGGCGAAGTGATCAACCGGGTTGACATAAATTGCCACGTGCCCTGCGGTGGGAAGGGATCAGTACGTGTAAAGTTCGAAGGCCCTTTCGAACATGACAGCTTACCCTGCGAACAGTCCGGTGCGCACCAAGAGAACCTCGGTCCCTCACCGGGTCAAGGTCAATGAGGCAACCCCTACCATCCACGTTTATCACAATGCTCGCGGCACTGATGTCTCGATGGAGGATTCCCTGATCGAATAGGCCCTGCATCGCTGAGGGAGCTTCAGTGGAGCGAAAAGGGAATCATACCGATGGCGATATCGTGGATAATCTGGGTGAGATGTTTGGAGTCCTTGAACATGTTTAGCGGGCTGTAGAGCTCGCACTGGACCGTTCGATAGTGGACGTAGCCCATAATCCTCTGAATCCAACCGTAATCCTCCGAGTACAAGTTGGTGAAGGCATGGCGGAGTGTATGTGTAGGAGGGTCCATCGTCTTCACCGCACCGCGTCTTTTCACCACCACACACATCGATGCAGGTAACGGGTCAGTGAGCACGCGCGCGTTCAAAACCAGGAGGAGGAAGTGGTTGAGAATTGAGGCCTGAGGTTTGAGCTCCGACCACCTATCGTGCCACCGATATCGCGATCACCGATACGGGGTTCCTTTGTGCCCCGACCCATCCACGTGTCCACGGCCACCCATCAACCCTGGCATGGGGAGGGCCACGGTTAGCATTCACTTTGGGCCCTACCGTTCCATTGTTTGGTCAGAATTCGAGGCCACGGCCCTCGCAGCCGTACTCGTCTTGTCAGTCAGACGGTTGGTAAACGGTGACCGGGAATGACGGGATACTCTCGCCGTTCCACTATCCTGCCAGCTGGGACTAGAGATCGGGCTTGGGATCAATGTATGTATGCATCAGAAGTGGAGATGGGGGGGTAACGAATACAACGGCTGTACAGGGGAAAGGATCAGCGTCAAATGCTCGATTATTGATGGCAGAGTTTACTTACAGTTACTTACTCCAGAAGGTGGTTCGGGGTGAACGGGGTGGATCGGAGATGGGTGGGACCGGTGGGACCGCAACGCACGATCCCCGTTGGTGGCGACGCGGGTTGAGAGAGACGCGTCCGTTCGACAACGTCTCCAGTGTCGACTCCCCAGGAGTCCACTGGAGGAGTTGAAATAGAAGTCTGGGTGGGTAAGATCTTGGTGTATTGCCAACTCCCTCCTCCTCTCAACCTACTTCCAGTGTAAACCGTACAAAAAGCAGTCAAACCCCAAAGAATCTAGACAACCTCTGCTTCCTCCAGCACCACAACGCCGGTCTTCTCCTTCTCCCTCGCCAGCCTTCCCTTCCCTCTGGCCTTATCGACTGACGCCCAATTACTCTTCGCCTCCCTTCCTACGATACCTCCAATAACCTCAACCTCGCCAGCTTCGCCCAAGTTCTGAGCGGCGTCGCCAACTACTTCATCATTGTCATACCAGTCCCTGAACTTCTGAACCTCTTCTGTAAACTTATCAATACCGTCTCCTTCGAGGACATCCCGAATATCAGCGAAGAACCGGTCGACCACGGAAAGATTGTGCACTGTAAGCAAGGCGTGCGCAGACATCTCGTGGGTGTGAAGTAAGTGATGAATGTAGGCCCTTGTATGTGCAGGTCGGTATTCTGGGGAGACGGATGGATCGGGGACGTGTTCGTCGGCTTGACTGTATTTCAGCTGTATTTGGGGGGACACGGGCGAACATGCCGCACACAAGCACCATCGTTGCACCGTGGTTACGACATCCGCGGAGGTTGGGATGAGGGACTTGGATTGACCTTCCAGGAACAGTGCCGAGAACCTGTTGAAGTCCGTTGCGTACCTCCTGTCATAAAGGTTGTGCCCTATATCGGTTTTTCCATTGTCCCTTGTTCTTGTAGGGGGAGGACTCGTTGGCGACGAAGAAACAGGGAAGGTAAAATCCAGGGCGACCCCAAAGGTAGCCAAATCCACAGCCCACTGGGAATCGAACAAATCCACACCAGTGGTAGATATGAGCCGCAGGACATCTTGGGGTCCACGGACGGAGTTGGTGATGCGTGGTTTTCCAAATGGAAGTGATTGGAGAGACGCTCGAATGAGGTGTACAAGGGTATTGTCCGCTTCAATACTCCCATCCAAAGCCTTTCTTAAAGGGAGGAGGTCGAGGGTGTATCCAGTGATCGCATCATCTAGATTTTTTAGCGGCTTGACCTGATTAGCTTCTGGCCCGAAGAGAGTTTCGGTGAGAGCTTGTGAGAAGGCTTGACGAGCGGACGGATTGACCCCTCCAGCCAAATGGACCAACAAGTTATGTCTGTCTTCCGGGTTCGGAGGCACAGGGGAAAGACTGTCGAGCAGCCACTGAGTCGAACGCTCCAACGACTTGTTGATACGCTTTTGGGAATGAGGTGGGGGTGTAAAAGGTATGTCCGAAAGAGCGACGATGACGTCAGGTTGCGTGGAGGAGGTGTACGAATTCCAATCGGCAACATGGAGCTGGCGGTAAAGGGATTTAGCTCGATTTTCGGTAGACACGTTTCTTCGGAGGAGCGGACCTTCCGTACGCCCCGGATACACCGAGCGGAGAGGTAGTCCTTCCCATTTGGTGGCATATCCCCACTATCACTAGGATTCCTCGCCTGCAGACACACGATGTGCTTCGATGTGTCATACTGGAGGAAATCGTGCAGCGGGTGTAAAGAGTTTTTAAGGGTTGTCGGCACCGGTGGTATGCGTTCTAGGCTAACGGGAAGGTCATTTCGTTTGCAAGGAGCTGTCAGCCTTTCATAACTTACAAGGTTTCGAAAGGTATATTGACCCATCTAATGGCAGCCGTCGCATCGACATGGTCACGAGAGAGGTGTGGTATAAGTCCTCTTGACGCAGTAGTAAACAGACCCGGCGTATCGAGCTTTATGGTTGATTTTGTGGCATCGTTCCGTTGTAAGGTCAAAGAGCCGAGCCGTGGGTTAAAGTGGGAGGCAGAAGGAGAGGAAGAGGGTAAAGGTGAAACGGAGAAAGTCAGTCGCGGCGGTCCCATTCTACCCGGCCAGATCATAAATTCCCACACTCAAACCACTCACCCATCTGATAACCATATCTCATCGACGATGACAATCACAGGACAGTTCCATCTCCAAGTACAGCGTGGTAAGAGCAGTCGTGTCTTCCAGGAGGTTTGCTCCTAATAATTCACCCTCAGGCGTGACCGGCGGTTTCGCACCTGCGGCTCCTACGGATGCCAAGTCCGTCACCTTTATCCCTCATACGAACACTCTGCAAATCAAGTCATCCCCCTCCGACTCAGACCCAACCAGCGTGAAGAAAGATGACGCTGCCGATGCGCTAGTCAAGGAACTCCAAACTATCCTCAAGTCGATCCCAACCGAGGATCCCAGAGGTAGCCAAGACATCTATGGGTTGGGTGTCAGTATCCTGTGGGGTAGTGATGACTTTGTGTGGCAGAATGTCGGCCCTGCAGGATGTGGGGGGATAAGCGACGTGCAAGCTACCGATGAAGACAAGGCAAAGTTTAAGAGAGCCTTGGAGATCGCAGATACTCTGGTGGCCAAGGGAGTTGGATCGTAAACCTGTAGCGTTATTTGCACCCTACACTTGTAACACCATATCATTACCGTCAACTGCAAGTCCTAGTTAACCGTTACATTTTCGTTCTTGTGCGTCGGAGGTGAGATCGCTGCGGATGTGCCAATGACGTCATGACAGCTTCAAGAGAGCAGATCCGATACCATCACAACCCCGGAAAGCGGTATTGAAATGGATTACAAGTGGGTAATGTAAGTCGAGTAGGTACGAAAAATACAGAGCGAGCAGCAGAAAAGCATATCAAGAGCATATGTCGCACGGTGTCGTGCGCGGACAAGAATAAATACTAGATCGCGAAAATATCGGGCGATGATAAGGGGGAGGAGAGTGAGGCACCGACAGCGCGGCGAAGTTTTTGTACGGGTCGAGTCACCTACAAGGGTTTGGAAACACCTCGAAACACATCCCTCCATTCAATCCCCGTGGTATCCATCCGCTGATACGAAAACGTAACGGACGAATTGACTTCCAGAAGACACTCCTCCGTGTACTTCAGGGTGACGACGGACGGTAACGACTCGAACATGCGGTCGCAGAGGCTCGCTCCTTTCCAATATACGAGATGATCGTGACAGGACAGGTGCGACGTCCAGTTGACCGCCTTGAGGTTTGTCCACTTCCTTTCGAGGGCCAGGCTCTCTAAATCGGAGAGATACTAGGCACGAAGAACAGAGGGTAAGTCAACTAGATGGTAGTATTTGGGAATCTGCTGACCTCGACACATGGCGGATTTCCCCAACCACCACAGAAGTGTTCAAGAATATCGAGAGATTGGAGATTGGGTGTGGCCTCCGCGAGCGAGGAGAGGTGTTGGACGATGGCATCGCTACCGTAGAACAAACCCCGTTGGCATCGGAAACTGGTGAGCTGTTTGCCGACGAGCGCCATAACATCCATTACGACGGAGAAGTCTTGACGTTCGGAAACGACGATATCCAGCTCCGTTAACGACGGGCACAACAGTGCAAGCGGAACTGCATCTTCGACCACTCGCAACTTCGTCAAGTCCGGGAGGAAATTCACCCGCGCCGGAACCAGTTCCTTGTTTGAATCGGTCTCTATATCGCAGGCCACCTTCTCTTTTCCGATCGTCACCTGATCGATCTTCGCCCTCCGGGAAAGGAATTCGACGAGATCATCGCTCAAAGGGAGCCCCACATCCAACTCGCGAAGTTCCATGGTACACCCGTGAAGGAACGAGGGAAATATGTCTTTGGAGAGGACAGAAACGACTGTCAACCGACGGAGGTTCGTCATTGCCTGTAAAGCGTTTTGAGCGTCGACCCCTTCCGCTGGTTGGTAGGGAAGTCGGATTGCGAATGATTTGACCAAAGTGGCAAGTGTGGGGGAGGTGGAAATTGTAGTGAAGAAGTTGTCGATTGGTCTGTCACTGGCCCGACGGAGAGTTGGATCCCTTTCGAGAAAGTTGACAGGGAGGGCGGAGAAATCGACGTCTTGGTAGAGGAGGCGGTTGGATTCTCCTCGAGAAGCGGGAGAGACGCAGGAAAGGCTCACGAGGTCGACCTTCGTGAGGAGGCTAGCGATCTGGCCGAAAATTTCCGCTGGAACGCGCACCATTGCACCGTTGCAAGAACTCTAGGTGGTGGTTGGCACTACAGAGGTATGGGCACGGGTTTATAAGTTGGTTTGAGGATGCTGTAGCCGGACCCAGAATTCGACGATTTTGAATGGAAGCTGGGAAATCAATTATTCCAGAGGTTCTAAGCTGGTCTGCTTCCCACTCACTCGGAAATTGGGTTGTTGGATTGTCCTGTGTTTCTAGGAAGGTCTTTTATGTCCTGGCTAGGTGGCAGTGGAGGGAGGAGGAGGATTGGAGGATTCATGCGCCACTAGGGTCATAACAAATTAACTGATCGGAGTTACCATCACGAGGACGGATACCCGGTTTCAATTGTCAAACAGATTGATCTCGTAGTTCCGGCGTCCCGTTCGTTGCCAAACTTCGCGCAAAGCGTCTGGCATGAACCCTTCTAGTATCGTCGCGTGCAGAACACCGGAAACACCATGACCGCCGACGTTTGCGCTCATGGGAGCAAGCGCAGTGGGAAGATCCCGGAAATAACCGAGGTGGGCGCTTGCCCTACCCGTGCCTGTAGAGTCTAGACGAGGATCTCGGCGATGGCCGGCGACATAATCGGATGAAGTGTGTCTATCTTGGCGCCAATACCGCCTAGAACTTCCGCACAATAGCCCAGTGCCAACGAGACAATCCTGTGGGAACTGCAGTCGTGTATTCTTGTTACCGGAAGGTTGTGGATCCACTGTTCTCGTGTAAAGCCCTCCGTTTTGCCACAGGCGACTCTGCTTGTTTTTGTTCGCGTAAAACTACCAAATCTGGGACCTCCGCCCGCTGGTAAGCGCTGCGGAACCGGAGGGGGTGTACGCCACAAGCGCAGGTGAGAGGGTCCGACACGACATTTGTACATATGATGTTGGGGATTGATCAATGATTGCGCGCCATGGAACATCCCAGCTAACAAACAAATCCAAAATTTTAACCATTTATGGGTGTGAGGAAGTGGCCAACTCCCTTCCAACGCCATCAGGTCTCACGTTTTCGCACCACTTGGGGGTCGCCTTGTGATCCTCACAGGGTCCTCAAATAGTATCCGTGTTTGATCATGCTTACGGGTTCGACATTTCCGTAGGTGCCTTATATGGGGGGACACTTTCCTCACACCCCCTTCTGGCGCGGTATGGTTGACCACTGCCCGGTCGGAGTGAAGGCCACTCGGCATTACTCGACGGTGCCCGTGGCTCGTCGCGCGGGAGGTGAGTCCACACCGGTGCGGTGGTTCCGTGTTGCTCACTAACATTGAGTGGATCGGCAATTCTACAAGAAGTTCGCATCCAGGAAAGGTTGCCTCATCTTGTAGACGACGACCACTCCGCCCTCGTCACGGATTTCAAGTCATCGTCTATCCTCCTGGTGTTAGGATATGATGCAACGGTGTTTCCTGACCCCGCCGGGAGCTACGCCATCTCGTTGCGTACGGTATGCAGGATGGCCACGGTTCAAGCGGCTCGCTCCAGAACTTATCTATCCGAAGGGATCCGATTTAAACGCTCGCCCTTGTGATGTGAATGTATAGGGTTCGTGACGGCCGCAGTACATTTGCGCCCACCTCCTTCATCCAGGCGTTTTTGGGTTACTCCCGCAGTGACGAAGGAACAATCGCGCAGTTGATGTCGCGCTAGAACCACAGGGTAAACTTCGGTCTCGGCCCTACTGGCGGTGTCTGGCGGATGATGCAAACATGTTTGGACAAAAGCGATCACCGTTGGACCATCCGTCGTATTGCACCGCGCATGGAATCGTCAATCGCGCCGGCGGTGCAGGCGGAGGGATCGGGCCGAACCCCGAAGTCAATTTTTTTTTCCACCCGGAAATATCCCGACTAAATCGCCGTAAAAAAGGTTTTTCGCATGCTGATTCACTGTCTCGCGGGGGAGTGATCCCTGCGGTTGTGAGCACAGGGCCGCGTAAGGGCGGTTCTGAGCTGGATGGTCGGTGTCTCATTTGTAGTTTCATCTGTCGCTGTTAAGACAGCAGCTCTGTAGGGCTTTCGTATGTTTCGTGTGATATGTATCAATGCAGGTCTTGTGAAGGTGGCCGGTAACATCCTGGTGCCTAGTGCAGGAATGCAACGGCAAGAGCCTGTGACAAAAATGCAAGTTTTTCGAACCAGACGAGCATTAAAATTCAGCCCGCCACTGCGGGATGACGAGATGATCGGAAGCGAATAAAGGATGGGGACTCTGGGCAAAAACCCAACGCTGGGAGGGGGAGGTGGTGTGGACCTAGAAACGATGCAGAGTGGGGGGGAATTTTATCTTGTGGGCGTTACAAAATACATTTGGCTTCCCGACGATCAATGAGGCGGACGGGGATCGCCATAGCTGAGCTGACGTACAAGACGGCTTCTCATGCTATGACTCCCAGAATCTGGCCGCCATCGGCGGAGGGGTTTCGGAGGACGCAGCAGATAGCTTCGACCAGGGGTACCCCCCACGCCCATACGCCACACCCAACGGAGGAGATCTGTGGCCATCTGAGTCGTTCACACACCGGGAATAAAACGGAACTCAACAGGCTTTGTGCTCCGTCCTTCCACACTAACATACCAACGACCGACATCGTACCGAAGGGACGAAGGGTTGGCTATATCCCACCTTGGCGGGCCGGGCCGGGCGAGGTCTTGTTTGCGAACCACACTTGTCTGGAGGGTGGGGTAAACCTTGCAGCTTGAAGTCCTGGACATGGCTGGGTTCCATCCCCGACCTTGATCTGCATCAGCGCACCAGGGACAACGAATCGATGTCTTGGGTCTCACCTTCCTTTCTTCAAAACCTCATACCGGACGCCATCTAGCTCAACCATCGCAACTCGTCTCTCCGGGGATCCAAGTTCGCTTGCGGAAGGTATGTGGGTAACGCGGTACGCCTCAGCTCAGCCTCGCAACTCTTCCCTTCTCATGGAAGTGCCTGAGCACACTGCCTGGCGACGTCAGGCGTGAGAACTGGCGCTGTTCATGAGCGGGGGAGAGTTGCAAGGGTGACAGGCGGAACGACCTCCGACCCCAACCACAGGACCCAGGTTCGTCGTCGTCACCGGAGCGTGCCTCCGGCGATTGGTGATAAATCATTAGGAGGGGACAGGGGAGGTGGCAGGGAATGGCGCGTCTGGCTCCTGTGGAACGTCGGGCGACGATATGGGAGGATAACCGCTAATGGCGACCCATCGGAAGGGAGGAAGTTTGTGGAGACGACCTAGGTTGCTGGGGCCATGCTCGCTTTTATACGAGGCCATCCGGTTGGGTTACACCACGTTCTTGTGGCACTCAAAGCAGTTCATCGATTCCCGATTATCTGATTTTCCGGTGCTTATGGGCCCTCGGGGATCCGAAACCAGTTTGATTACCTTCTGATCTGGTGAGACAGGCGTCGGCAAGTCAGGAGGTCTATGCTTGCTGCCCGTTCAGGATGGGAATGGAATCCACGCATCCGGAGCTCACGATGGACCGCTGACATCTCATAACTCCAGCGACATTGCAGCCGGGGCAGGCAGGCGTTCACGGGGTAGAATGAGGGACCAGGAGCCCTGTTTCACGAGCAGAGGTGTTTGGTCAGACGATTTGTTGCTCCGCCCAAACGTTTAGTTTTTCGATCTCCGAACTCCGTGGCATCTGCACCCCCTCGTTCCCCAAGCACCTTCTCCTTTGTGCCTGCCTATCCGGTAGAACGTTTCGTCCTTTAACTTTGTCCCCCTTTGCTTATCTCATCAGGTGACACCGTGGGGCAGTTCGCGACATCGGACGTTGGGAGGGTAATGTCCCCCGTGCTGTCCTTGCACCCCATCGCCAGCTGATTATCTGCACCGATCGCTAGGTCGCTTTATGCTTTCGTTGGACCTCATACTTACCGCAAGCGAGTTCCGGACGCAACAACCCCCATCACGAGCAAGCAAACGGCTACCCACACACCCCTCCGAATTTCAGACAATCCTTTGTCCGTTTTTCAAATCCACGCGCCATCGATGAGGCGACTCGTGGCTCCTTATCGTCCATCTCTCGCATATGGCCGGATCCTTCATGAGAAAGAGGGACCGCGATGGCGGGGATGGGAAATCGATGGCGGCGACTCTCTCTCAATCTATTCGCCCAGGTGCTACGTCCTGAGCTGATCGAACCCCTCGCGCGCACTGGACACCATGCCGAGCACCCTGGAGCGTCACAGACATCCCAACTTTCAGAAAGCGAGGGAAACGAGTGGAGTTGATGATCTTCGTTTTTTGTTTCGGCTTGGTTGTCTCACCGCTGAATTCTTGAGCCGCGTTTTTCTCCACCCTCCCGGGTTCGCTTCGACCTCCATTCGAGTTAATATGCCCCTTCTGGGTGTCGGACCGGAAACGATCCCTTCATTAATTTTGCCGCCCTCTGGGTTTATATGGGTCGTCTGCAGCGGTTGGATTGGAGCCGAAATTGATTTGTTCGTCCGTGAGGCAATCTGGGCATGGAATATCAATGGTGCATGCGTTCTCCTGGCTCACGCCAACCGATGAGCCAAGACGGTGGAATGATCATCATCTCTAGCCTTTGGACAAAAGGCACCTTGTAAGCTAAATTCCATCAGGCACACATACCGCCTTCATTTCTGTCTTGCTCTACACGTCAACGAGACTCACGGCGTTTCAACTATTGCCAGGTGTGTGACCCAACTCGGGCACCTAGCGATTAACCGTACCCCAAGTTCGTCCTCTGGGAGAGCAACTGTGAAGCCCCATTGAACATCTCGGGCACCTGACAGCCTGCAGCGCTCGGATGTACCAATTTGCCAACACCTACTCCCAGATGTAATGGGAGAGGTCGTGGGTGGCGGCCGCCGGTCCGGGGGACCCCTGCGGAGAGGACCACGCTCATTAGTTGGAACGCGTATTTTTACACCACCTGCAGTTCCTTCTCCCCACTATCCAACAAGCTCCTAGGCACACCTACACCTCCAATGCGGTGACTCGTACCAACTATTCGAAATCCACGGTGCCGGGTTCTTGGCTATCTTTGGAAGGTTTCGAGGTTGTTTCTCTCCATCTTTCTCACGTTCCGCAGCGCTAAGTTTCATACATCTACTGCCCAGAAGTGGTCGAGACATTTAACATACCAGAACAAGTCGGAATTAACCATTCCCAAACGGGTGCACGGTTCCGCCCCCTGGCCCCAGCCTGGGAGTGTCATTTCCAGTGGTGTGGGCGATCACAGACCGACTTTCCACGTGATCGCGAACCAGCATTCTTTCGGTCGCCTGCCGCCCAGGCGGATGGTTTCCGCATGCTCCAGCATCGCTTGTTTCACCTTTCGGGAGCGCAAACTAGGTGTTGGAATTCCCAAGGGATAGAAAAGAGCTACTGAGGCAAGTCCATGATGTCGAGAGACATTTGAATCCGGTGGGTCGAGCGACCATGCGTGCCAAACCATGTTTTTACATACATTCGTGCGTTTTTCGCCAGACGGGCGGTTGTGAGCAGCAGTTTCGGCGGTAACTGAAATGATCGACTCCCCGCTTAGGCTCTACATTCCCCAGTGTGAGTGCTATACCGTCATCAATGTCGGTCAATGTCAGCAACATCCTCTGCCACCTTCCATCCGAAATTCACATGTGGCTCTCCTTCCTAGACGGTCGTCGGTCCCTTGAGTTCCAGGGAGTTCTCGACAGCGCACTAGTTTCGTCTATTCAATGGTGGTACCCTCCCCAACGGGCCCAAAAGATATGTGAAAATAACAGCAAATATCCGTATTATGGGTGACCAGGTGACTGCCTGCAGGACGTGCAACGTGTACAAACGAATCCAGATGAATATTGAACGTGAACCCTTATAAGGAAACTGTCAGGACCCCGTCCGTTGCGTCGGGTCGTGGATATTGTCTCTAAACCGCGCATAGCCGGAATCACAACGCTGGGGCCATTTCGTTCGAAACTCAGCCCACCGACCAAATTGTGGGGACCGGGAAGGACGGCAATCCCACCTGCTTTAGCCCCGTACAATGCTGACGCTACCTCTACGCCTCAGCTTTCAACTTCATCGAGCTATGCTAGGTGGGGGGTCGCGGATATTGAGGAACAAACCTCGGCTAGTGGTACCCTTCTACGACGAATATCTATACATCTGGTTTTATCCAGTCTTACGGACAGTCACCCAATCATCAACAAGTTTGCGTTCGGCGAGTCCCGTTCCTGCTTTCAGTACCTAACTATAATTCAGATCCTTGCGGAAAGGACGTGGTGCCAACCGCCGTTGTTGTAAGATCACTTTGCGAGTGTTGAATCTTTTGATTATCCCCATAAATTATCCCCGTAAAAGGGTCGATTTCTGGCTGTATAGTAGATGCGAGGCGAAGATCAATGATCTCCGCCACAATCCCGTCGATCCCCCAATTCTACCTTTGCGTCTTCAGGCTGATTCTCGGTGTTTGGATCGGCCCCGACTGCCCGATGACGGCCACAATTACTTCCGGCCGGGAGAACCTACACAGAAAAGAAAAAGTGTCCGCTGACGTCTTCTCAAGCCAGGTGGGGATCGTTCGCGTGAAGTGTCGTCACAAACATCACTCTAGTCGGGCGAAGCCGCCCTCATCGTCCGAGTTCTTCCTTTTTGTAGTCGTCCTTCGACGTACATCCTCGACGCGAACCGGTAACCCGATCCTCTCTGCATGCCCACCTCCGTTTAGTACCAGCCGCGGATGCGACCGTTGTGGGACGGTCTACGTAGGTTTCGTGTCACGGCCACACCCCAACATTTCTATTGACCTAAAGCGTGGGTGGGGGGAGCCGGGAAAGAGAGAGGGGCACGAGGACGGTGAGGTCCCAGGACCGCTGGAAAACGCATTCAGCGCAGGGGATGAATGTATTTCTCTATGCTGTCAGGTGTATTATCCGCTTCGAGTGAGTGGGGGGGTATGGAGGTACATCTAATGGATAGGGTAGTCCGTTGGTAAACCTACGACAACCCCGATGGACTTCGGGCATTTGTGGGTTCTCAACAGGTCTCTCGCCGACTCGGTTGGCTCTCGCCGCTCGTTGTGTGGCTTTTGATGGCTTTGTTGGCCTTGAAAATCCTCAGAAGCCTGCCCGCAGGTTTCCCGACGTCTATGGTATATATCGCCTCATGTGAGGGTCGGTTTACACATATTTGCCGAACAACGGGATCAGAGATTGGGCAAGGGTGTAGCTGAACACCAGCTTAGGTCC
>Ga0307511_10002188_pt1 | contig 20504 bp, 7 predicted proteins | sample 13_EM_MG_FD_200266 | JGI IMG/M metagenome (GOLD analysis project Ga0307511, IMG submission 200266) | Populus trichocarpa ectomycorrhiza microbial communities from riparian zone in the Pacific Northwest, United States - 13_EM | ecosystem: Host-associated > Plants > Roots > Unclassified | place...
CGTCCCGGGTTCGACCCTCTATGTGCACGCCTGTCACCCCCGCGGTGTCTTACCTGCTCCTGGGCTTGCAGGATGTCCAGTGGGCCGTGAGGAATAGTCGTGGTGCGCGTAAGCTGGCCCGGACACCCCACGTAAATCAAAAAAAAAAAAAAAAGACCTGTGCAATGAATAATATTGCATATTATTAATACAAACTATCAAGTTTGAAAGCCGTATGAGATAATTGAAGCAAAAAAAAAAAAAAAGGATCAGGGGATTTTTTTTTTAAGCAGTTAAATTGCTTGTAGATTAGCGTAATCTTATTAAAATGTTTTTTTTTAATATCCAGAATAGCTATGCTTTGAATGGTTAGTGAAGAAATAAACTCATAATATGTTATTAAAAAATTCAAGTTAAGCATGAAAATTAGAACTAATATTTAGAAAATTTCCATGAACTTATTTTTGTAATTGTTAAAAACTTATTTTGTGTAGTGATATTTTTAAAATTATTAAAACTAAAAATTGTGGTGTCTTTATGAATTATTAAGACTATCAAAATTATGTTAGTAACTAACTTGTCTATTTAGTAATATGATTTATGTTGATTTGATATCTATTTTATTTAAGTTTGATTTGAGTAAAATGTTAGAATTTTTATTGAGATATTTCTAGAACTGTTTTTCAACATTCCAGCGAAAAGATTAATTTGATTGAATATTTTTTTAACAAATATATATTTAAATTTAGATTTTTTGATAAAAAAATAATATGAGATGGATCTATTTATATTTTTAAAAATGTATATGTTTTGTGTCATTTAAAATAAATATAAGGATCCTTATAACAACAATACAAATTTTTATAACAAAAAAAATAATTTATGAATCAATAACAAAATAGTTAAGATTGCTAATTCAACTTGTAAGAGTATTCAAGATAATATAATTGAATTCAATTTTGTCTGTGATTTGAATTTCAATTTTAGATTTGAATAAAATGTAAAACATGAACCAAAACGAATTGGTTTTAGGCCTCCCATTGCTCTGACTTGAGGGTGTTTGAAAGTGTGATAATAGTTGTTTTTCAAAGTGTTTTTTATTCGGAAATATATTAAAATATTTTTTTTTATTTTAAAAAATTATTTATGATACTAGTATACCAAAACAATTAAAAAACATAAAAAATAATTTGTTATAAAATACTGTTTGAAACACAAACGCAATTTCAAACAAAATTTTACTGTAAAAAAAAATAGATTAAAATCAACTACAAAACAAAGACACAAAGGCATCTCTAGTCTTGCCTTGTCCAACTAGCCATAACTACTCTTCGTTTAAAATGTGTTTATTTTCTAGTTCAAAAAATGTTTTTCATTTTTTTTAAATAAAATTTTAATAATTTTAGAATGTTTTGATATATTAATATTAAAAATATGATTTTAAAAAATTATTATTTTAATATATTTTTAATTTAAAAGCTTTTTGAAAAACAACCACTATCATAATTTCAAACACTATATACAAGGGTATTTGAGATTATAATGCATAATAATTTTTAAAACAACTTATCATTTAAAAATATATATTTTTTTAATTTTTATTTTTAATATCAACACTTAAAACCTTAAAAAAACATAAAAAACTATTAATTTAGCATTTTTGAAAGTTAAAAATACTTTTAAAATATATCTAAAAACAAAAATAGTAGTTGAGTCACTAAATTGAAAAAATAAAAAAAATAAATAAATCAATAAATTAATCAAGATATTAATAAATAATCCACTCATTAATTGTAATTTTTCTCTTTCAATTCACTGACAACTCAGCCCTCCAATCTTTAGTCTTCAGTCAGTTCAGCAACGCGAAGTTTGGTATTGCAGTAATTGTTGTGGTTATGATTTAAAAAAATTATTTTATAAAAAAGTATTTTTAATTAAGGTTAGTTTGGAAAAATATATATTTGGTTAAAACTGTGGTTGAAATTGAGGTTGAACAAAAAGTAGTTTATTGTGTTTGGTTAAGAATGCTTTTGAAATTGAGATTATAAAATAATTTTAAAAAATACATGTTAATATTTATGGTTTTTAATTTAAACATTGTAGATTTAACTATTGCTATTACATCATGAAATAAATCATACTTTATATAATTTTTTTTATTATTCCATTAAACTATCTACAATTCCATTACATACAAAATTCACCCGACAAGAACTACAGTTTCCATGATTTTTTGAGCGTGTAATAAAATTAGGTAAAATATTATTAAGAATAAAATTGAGATTACAGTACGAATAAATTTAATTCATCTTAAATTAATTTTTTTTAAAAAAAAATTATTGTTGATGTTTACGTGAATAGTTAGTAAAATCAATTAACTATATTGATTTTTCAAAAAAAAAAAATTCTGTTTACGTTAACGTGAATTATTGAGTATGAATTAAAATTCACTAGTACTGTTCACTAAAATTAACAGTGCGACAGTAAAGGGAGGCAAGTGAACAGTGCAGCATGATGCAGCCGCAGGAAGCAGCTTCTATCTACTTACCTTTTCATGCGTTTCAAACGCAAAATTTCGTGGGATTCATGAACAGTAACCTACGTTTTTTTTTGGTTACCAAACATTGTTACGTCTGCGTTTTAAGACAAACACTGTAAGCTCTCATACGCAACCGTTAGAATGGCGGAGAAACAGTTGATCGTGGCCGTTGAAGGCACTGCTGCCATGGGCCCTTTCTGGTCGATCATCGTTTCTGATTACCTTGAAAAGATCATCAGGTACGTGCGGCACTTTCTTTGAAAAAAAAGTTTGAAACTGTGAATTAGGGTTTTGTTTTGAATTTTTTATTCAACGGCCCAATCACTCTGTGCAGGTGTTATTGTGGCAACGAATTGTTAGGGCAGGTAAGTAAAAATCTTATCTTGTCAAATTTTAACTTCATTGACTTGGACAGTGATAAATGTTGTAAGTTGTAACTTTAGAATTAAATTAATTGTAAACACTGGTTTGTGATTTGATTATTGAAAGAACATTACAAGGTTTCTTACTGATTCGATTCCGAAAGATAGGAAAGGTGTCTTCCGGTTTTAGGGCTAGTTACCTTGCTCAATTTACACTGGTTTGAATGAATCTTAGAATGTTATCACTTTGTAGGCCTGAGCAATGGCAATCAATCCGACGGGATGCTTCGTTTGAACTTATGTTTCCTTTTGATGCTTGTATTGTTTTTTTTTTTTTTTTTCTTTTTTGTGTAAATTTCAGATTTTACTGACAATTGTTCTGTGTCTTTCTTCTGTTCAAATACAGAAGGTCCCTACTTCCATTGTTGAGCTCTCAATTGTCACGTTTAATTCTCATGGATCATATTCTGGTTTGTGTTTTTCTTGATTGATTCATATTATGCGGTCTTTTTCTTGGCCAATGGGTTTTTCCATGTTAACGCTGGACTACTTTTTCGAGGAACAAGGCTGATTTCATGTTATTGTTGGCTTCTTCTTCTTGTATTTGCTGAGAGGATTTTTTTGGCAGAAGAAGCTTATACGAGATTTTGTTGATTTGAATTTCAAGTAATTAGAAATCTTTGAACTAATTCCGTTCTGCAATTCTGGAGTTGCAGTTGAAACTTGAAGGCCCAATTTCTAAAGAGATTCATATGCATGTACTTGATGTTTGTATATCAAACTTCCTTCCAACTTCTACTCTGCACTTAATTTATATGAACTATTTTAAGTCTCTTTAATTTTTTCTATATCCAAAAAGTCATAAAAACTGTCTGAGATGTGTTTAATTTGGGAAATATAGCTATCTAGTAAAGAGATTCTTGTATTACCGTTGTTTATTGCAAAATATTCAAAGCTTGAGTTACACCAATCTCACAATATGCATGGCAGCAGTGGTTATTTCTTCTCTGTTATATGGCTACATGAATTTGAAACATGATTTTCTTCTTCTCCTATTCTACTATAACGGGATAACTAACAGAGTATCCACTTCTTTGTGAAGCTTGCCTAGTACAACGGAGTGGCTGGACAAGAGATGTTGATATCTTCTTACAGTGGCTATCAGCAATTCCCTTTGCTGGTGGTGGTTTCAATGATGCTGCAATTGCAGAAGGGCTTTCTGAAGCTCTAATGGTATGCCGTGCTCCTATTCTACTCTTTTCTTTTTTTTTGGTTTTTTAAGTTTAACACCTTCTGTTTCCAGTTAATGGTTATTGTGTTTCATGATATACCCTGAACAGAAGCTTATTATTATAATAGTTCTGCTTCCTTTTCCTTCCCTGTAAGAGGGAAAGCGCGGAAGAAGCTTGAGGTCCCTTTTCATTAGAAATTTGAGTTTTTTACTATTTTATTTAATAATGTAAGCCATGGTGTGGGGAGATTGACACTGATGTAAGGTTTCATGCATGGCTACTCAATCTAACAGACATAAATATGGATTGGGTTTGGCTTTCATCAATACAAAGGGTTGGAAAAAAACGTGGGTTTGCTATATCAAAATTTGTCATGTTTCTTCTCAAAAAGGAAAATATTATTGTTAATTCAATACTGTTATGTATTATGGAGCATGGTTAAAGTGGTTCCTAGAGGAGTTTCTTTAGATGACATTTAATGGATTGGAATTGGAATGCTTGTCTTGTTTTTCATTTTCTGTTTAGGGGGATGCCCTCTTGTTATTATCTTTTTTCTGCCCTTCTAATAGAATTTATTATTGATTTTCATTCTTTTCAGTATTTGTCAAATCACATCTTTTTTATATTTCGGGGAACAGCTGCAGGAGCTCTTAGAATAGTCTTTTTGTAAGTGTTGATGGGAGTGGAATGCTACTGTGTTGATTTTCAAAGGAAGATGTCTTATTTACTTCCGGCACTATTCATTGTTTTCCTGCCATTTTTATCAAAAAAAAAAAACAGATTTACTTCCATGGTTATTATCATATGATTCAACCAATTTTCGTTTTGGATTTCTTCTTTTGTTTGTTGCATCTTCATGTTGAACTATCATCCCTTTAATATGGTGCTCTTTTGCTTGAAGAAATCTCAATGTTTTTTTTTCCTTTGGCAAATTGCATTGGCTGTGCCTGTAGTGCTATACTTGTACTGAGCATCTTCTTGTTTTTGAAACTACTTGTCAGCCCCCAACAGCACACCCAAATAGATAGATGACAGCAGCCATGAAATTTTAAAACCAAAAGTTTGCCTTGCAACCAGATAGCATGAAATAAGGGTGGCTATTGTGAAAAGAGGAAAAAAAAGGGTGATTAGTGTATTGACAACCATCTTCAATGGCATTGAATTTAATTTATACTTTCTCTTAATGGAATATTTTTTTTTGAAAAAAAACTATCCAAGAGGTTTGTTAGGCTCTGCTCTGGACCCTCTCATATGCACATTTTTTTTATTCAAATGTTTAAAGTAGTGCAACAGTCCTACTTTGTCCCAATTGCTTTAGAGGATTGGTAATAAACATAAATTTGTGGCTTTACCCAAACTTTCACTGTGTTGAGCCAATGGCTAGTGCAATGAAATGAGGCAGACCTGACCCAAGTCCTGGGCTAGTGCATTTTCTCTTATTGCTGTTAATCTTCATGTTGGTTCACACAAAGGAGTCAGTGACAGGTTTATTCATGAAACCTGTTTATTTTGTTACTCTCATTGAGGAATTTTTTTTTACTTCAATTGCAAAGTATATTCCCTAGGCTTATGCCTTATTGTCTTATTCAGATGTTCCCTATTGATCCAAATGGAAGCCAAACTCAATCAAATATAGACGAGCAAAGGAACTGTATTCTTATTGCTGCAAGTAACCCACACCCATTGCCCACACCAGTATATCGTCCACAAATACAAAATTTGGAGCAGATTGAAAATATTGATGCACAGAATGAAAGTCGTCTATCTGATGCAGAGACAGTTGCTAAATCATTTCCTCAGGTACATTGATATTGTTTTCTTACCCAATCTACTGGTGCTCTATATTTTTGAAATTTACTGGTATGTGAAAACTGATCCCTGGTTTCATTGCAGTGCTCGGTTTCTCTTTCAATCATTTGTCCAAAACAGCTTCCAAAACTTAGGTCAATCTACAATGCTGTAAGGATGAGGCTTTTGTGTGGTCTCTTTTCTTTTGTATTGATGCTAGCAAAAGCACATTTATGGCACTGTTGCTTCTCGCATGGAGGGAAGATAACAAAAATAATTTGGGGGATGGGGTTTGGAATACCCTTTCACAGCATACTTTGCTCTTCTGAAATTGGTGGAATTCACTAATGTTTATCTGGGGTACGCTATTTAACACACACTTTACAATGTAGGGGAAGCGCAACAGCCGAGCAGCAGATCCACCTGTTGACAGTGTAAAAAATCCTCATTTTCTTGTGTTAATCTCAGAGAACTTTATGGAGGCTCGTGCTGCATTGAGTCTTCCTGGAGTTACAAGTTTGACTTCTAATCAAACTCCTGTAAAAGTGGATATTGCTTCAGTTACTTCTGTAACTGGGCCAGCTCCAACTTCTATTCCGTCAGGTTGTTCATGCTGTCTGGTCTGCTTTTTTATTATTGAGTGTGATTGAATATTGGCATGACTTGTTAAGTTATTTTGCTTGGTGTTTTTCTCTTCTGAAGCACCTCACCTAACATGATTTTTGTACAAGAGAGAAAGAAAGATATAACAATCACGTCAATCAACATTTTCTACCCAGTGTATGTTTAACCCCCTGTAACATTGGTTCTCATGTAGAAGCTCTTAGTTTGTTATCCCTCAAAATTTTCATCTCCCTAATGTTAAAGATACATTGTTGTGATGAGAGGCTTCAAGTACATCTCCTCTCACAGGTCTTAGGATTTCGGCAAGATTCAAGCCTGTACCTGCTTTTTCCCATGAAGTCCTGAGATATTTGTTGTGGAAGATGATATCTTCTTAGCGCTAATTTATTGATTCTTATTGCACTTGAAACATCAGAAATAAACCATAAGAAAATGGCCAGTTTTTTCCTTAGGCATTTAGGTATTTCAGGTATTGACCACTTGATTTAGGCTTATTTGGTTACTTCCAATATTAAATTCGTTGTTTGATATTTTTCCTGGTGGAAGACTTACTTTCTTTCAAAACTTCAGTGAATGGATCTATCACAAATCGACCAACAATTTCAGTTGGAAATGTTCCCACTGCAACTGTGAAAGTTGTAAGTCTAGTGAATCCTTTAATCTTGTTTTTGCTCTCTTATTAAAGGGAAATAAATTTGTTTCCATGATAGCATTGATTCTGTGCATTATGGGCATGGTTAATAGCTTTTGTGATTTTATATTTGCAGGAGCCAAGTACTATAACTTCCATGGCAAATGGACCTACTTTCCCCCATAATCCTTCTGTTCCACGCCCTGCATCTCAAGGAGTTCCAATCTTGCAGACTTCTTCACCATCTACTACTACTCAAGATATGGCAACAAGTGGTGATGATGTGCAGGACTTGAAACCAAATGTCAGTGTGATGACTCAGTCTGCACGTCCTGGGCCTCCTGCTGCAGCAAATGTGAGCATTCTGAACAATATCTCTCAAGCACGGCAAGTGATGAACTCTGCAGGCTTAAGTGGAGGAACTTCTTTAGGTCTCCCATCAATAAATCAAACTTCTGTGGCCATGCATATGTCAAATATGATTTCGAGTGGAATGGCATCTTCTGTGCCTGCTGCCCCAACTGTATTTTCATCTGGGCAACCAGGTGTCTCTTCGATAACAGGGTCAGGGACTCTTACTGGGACAACGCAAATTGGGCCAAACTCTGGTCTTGGATCATTCACTTCTGCTACTTCTAATGTGTCTGGAAATTCAAACCTTGGGAGGATTTCACAACCAATGGGTAATCTTCAAGCAGGTGTTAGCATTGGCCAATCAGCACCAGGCATGAGCCAAGGAAATATTTCAGGAGCACAAATGGTACAAAGTGGGATGGGTGCAAACCCAAACACAATGAGCGGTCTGGGTCCATCAGGTGTCTCTTCTGGTTTGAACACGATGATTCCTACCCCTGGAATGTCTCAACAAGTACAATCCGGGATGCAGCCTCTTGGTGGAAACAATAACTCAGCAGATAATTTGTCAATGTCACAACAAACAGCAGGGGGCTTGCAACCACCACAATCAAAATATGTCAAAGTCTGGGAGGTAAGTTTGCTTGCTTCTTTGGGATAACTAAGTGTACATAAATTGTTATTCAAGATTATAGTGGATTTGCAAGCCAGTGATGAAAGTATTTCACTCTTATTTTCAAGTAAAGAACATAATTTTTATTGCCTTTCGTCAAAAAGTTGTTTATTCTAAGCATATGGACTTTTGGCATGAACTGGTTTGTAGTATGTACAATAGTGCCTTCTGGAAAGTTTGCCCATCACACAAATTTTCACCAAATGATGGACAAATCTGTCATGATCCTTGAAACAGGTGGTCATGGGTGGGGTTGGGGTGTAACCTATGTTCAGAAGTCACTAATCTGATGAAAATTTATACGTTACCCTTTGCTTCTTCTTCTTCTTTTTTGGTATGGGGAATGGTTGAAAAATCATTAGAGCCCTTCGCAGCTGTTATTCTATGTGAAACAAAAATCAGACTTGTATCATCCTTTTAGGATGAGGATAACTCTTAAAGTTCTTCATTTCCCTTTTTGCTGACTAATATTGATTCTGAAAGTCAAAGCACGATAACCTTAATACTCCAAAGCCAGTAGAAAAATGGTTCCAGTGCCATCATTGAGGATATAACCTCTACTATCAGTTAAGGCATATAAACCCTTTGATTTCCCCTTTCTTGCTGAACACCTCAAACTAAAATTTGTTGATAGTTTCTAATTAATCACAACTACCTGAGTCTCATCTTGTTAGATTTGGTAATAGTTTGCTGACACCCTCGAGTGGGTAATGAGACAGCTAAAACAATCCAAAATGTAATGGGAATGTTTGATCATGTATGGAATAGCAAGTATGAAATCACTTAACTGTCCTTTGGATGATAAAATAGTCGATTAGATTTTGCTTAATTTCTTTCTTCTTTGTTATTATTATTGTCTTCAAAATTATTGTATTTAACTCACTTAAAAAGTTTTAATCAATATCAGTGTAGATTTCTTGAACTGTCAAACACGTGTCTTTATGAACTCATTAATTTAGTAATTTCTTTTGAACATTTGAACTTCATACAGGGAAACTTGTCTGGGCAACGGCAAGGGCAGCCTGTCTTTATCACCAGATTAGAAGTATGTTTGAAATGGCTTAGAAATCTCCACTTAATACATAATGCTGTTTCAGTCTCCTTTTAATAGTAACTAATCTTGGTACATTTGACATAGTTTTACACATGGACCTTATACTTTTTTCCTTTGATGCAGGGTTATAGGAGTGCTTCGGCCTCGGAGACGTAAGTTCAGGCATAGTAATATAGTCTAAGTAGAAAAACAATCTACACTGTCCACTTCCTAAAGTCTTTTACATCTTCGATTTACATTTTTGGGAACAACTTTTAAATTATCTTTGGTTGTTCCAGAAGATGCATTGATTTTATATTTGTTGGCTGTATATTAATACGTGTCACAAATTAACTGTACACAGTTTTTAGATAAAAGAAAATTGTATCAACTAACTAAAAAGAATTACAAAAACACGATGGGACTAATTCTATTCAGGTTTACATTTGAGAAAATCATCACATGGTCATCAGATGATTTGTCTGGGACTGCGAGTTTTACTCTGAAGGTAGATGGTCCTTCATACCACTGCCCTTTAGCTATATGTTCCAGCATCTTGTTACTGACAGGTTTAGTTTTGAGGGTATTTTGTCTATCTAATCATCCAACCATGTTAAAAACACTATTGGCAATGGGACATGTTTAGTTTTGAGAGTTACCTAAATCTCAGCCTCATTGATCAGGGTACATATTGCTCAAGTGCTAAGGATCAGACTTTAGTATTAAAATCAAAACTGTATTCTAAGTAAAACTTATAGTTGGATAAGTTGTATTAAAATTGAATGTTTTATTTATTCATGAATAGACAGAATATTTGTGAGATTTCATTCGATTGTTTAAGATAGATGACTCCAACTTCTGAACTTTTGATCTAGACCTTTCAAACTATGAAGTTTTTGAGTGTTTGTGTGATCATTTGATTTTTTCTCGCATTGTTTAATATTTTTAGATTCCCTTGTTAGCACACATATTTGTCAAGATGGGGTAAACTGGTTTAGTTTTTCTGTGTGCTTCTCAGGCTTGCAGCAAACTGGCCACCGACAATGCAAATAGTTCGGCTTATATCTCAGGACCACATGAATAACAAGTAATTGCGTCTTACTTGAGATTTTCAGCATGTCTCTTTTGCATTTATTTGTTGTATTTATGTTTTTTTTTTTTTAATTTGGTTTATTTTGACAAAGGCAATATGTCGGAAAGGCTGATTTTCTAGTTTTTCGGGCCATGAATCAGCATGGATTTCTTGGACAACTCCAAGAGAAGAAGCTTGTAAGTTGTCTGGTTTCATTAATTTCTTTTTCTGGATTAGTAGGTAGCCCAATGCTTTCCAATTTGATATTTTCTTGAAAAGTTACTGTCAATTCTTATGTCATCCATCAGTTCTCCCTTCTGCATTCAATGTTAACTTCAGTGATATGACTTTTTTGTTTGGATCTTGATGCTCACCATTCATTGCATGCTACTACTTTCCTGGTTGAAATTTGCTTGTATTAAAGTGAATTGGAACCAAAGATAAAAAGATAATGAAGACACTCTATATTATTTTTTCTCTAAGCAGAAACTTAAAAGAGTGGAATCGCAGGATTAGAAGTTGCCCTTTTTAAACAGAGTTGCCAAATTAGTTCATGAGAAACAAGTAGCAAATCAATGCCATACTTCACGTATTGTTTTTAACAACCCTTCATTGCATTCTTCCACCCTCTCCTATTTCTCCCCTTTCATATTGTTCTTTAAAAAATGCCTGCTTAGGCACTCTGATTTTGTTAAGCCATATCAGGGGTATGATAGTAGTTGCACAGATGCTATCAAGTCAAGCTTAGGATGTTCACATATTTTAATTGTTTTCAACCTGATCTCTTGAGTGAAATTTTGCACTCACTACTTTTGAGGGTGAATCACGAATGCATGGATGTCATCGAAAGTTGTTATTATTCTACTGTAGAATGGATATAGTCGTAGGAATGTGGGGACCTATTTCCTTGCTTACACATGGTTGAAAGTCCTTTTATCTTGTCAGCTTGGTTGTCTGACAGGCATGGAATTTTGCAGTTTATTAATGTTCAAATAATTTAAACCCTTTTTTTAATTGAAATAATAGAAACCTCTATGAAGCTCCTTTAATGAAATTCTGTAAACTCTTATAACTAATTACATTTTTAGCTCAATCGAACCTTCTAAAACTCTCATGTTAACAACTCTAAGAGGATGACTGTCCTAATTCTTCAAAAAAAAAAAAAATGAATGAATGAAAAACAGTTAGTTACAAATTCTTGTATTTCTATTTTATTTTAGATTTAATTAGTTCAGGATAGTGCTTCATTTCTCATGGAAAAAACATGTCTATTTGATGTGTTTTTTTCTGACTTTGATTTTATCGTTCTTAATTTCCCTAGTGTGCAGTAATCCAGTTACCATCTCAGACATTGCTTCTCTCTGTTTCTGACAAAGCCTGCCGCTTGATAGGGATGCTTTTTCCTGGGGTAAGATGTATTTGCACTTCTATTTCTCAGTACCTCGAAATTCTTTAGAACTACCAGTCACAAAAATTAGCTACATATTTGTTTTGGGGGCATGCACGTCAATGTGCCTTTTCCTTTTAATTGTTGTTAAGACATGATTAAGCCATCAAAATAAGGTGATGAATCAACCGTTTACCTGTATCTCTTGCATTATAACTTAATGTAAACTATGTGGAACCAGGATATGGTTGTGTTTAAGCCACAAATATCCAGTCAGCAGCAGCAGCAGATGCAGCAGCAGATGCAAATGCAACGGCAGCAGCAGCAGCAGCAGATGCAACAACAACAACAACAGCAACAACATCCACAACTGCAGCAGCAGCAACATCAGCAGCAGCTTCCACAATTGCAACAGCAGCAGCTGTCGCTGCTGCAACAACAGCAGCTGTCGCTGCTGCAACAGCAGCAGCAGCTTCCGCAATTGCAGCAACAGCAAATGGCTGGAACAGGAATGGGTCAAACTTATGTTCAAGGTCCAGGTCGTCCACAATTAGTTTCTCAAGGACAAGTTTCTTCACAAGGGCCAGCAAACATGCCTGGAGGAGGCTTTATGAGTTAATAAGAACTACAATTCAGTAGGGAGCAGAATGCACCTTTGTAACAGAGAACGATTCTATCACTCACATAGATAATTCTTTGATAATGTTCTTTGTCAAGGCTGATGTGTAGTAGCAGAAACCTTCATGAACTTGATCTTTGAAAAAGTTGCCTGGCTTCCACTTCATATAATGACGCAAGTTTTCACGCTTGTGCTCTCATGTGATCGAGATTTTCATCATTGCTAGTCATTTCTGCTATTCTAGAAAGTAAATTATTGTTAAGGTTTTAATTTGGAGCTTCTTTTTCCTATTATGTTTATTGATCTTCCTGATTATTTCGTGTTGTTACTGAAGTGAATTGATCAGTAGCAATTAACATATGCCTCATGGGATGGACACGAACATTTCCAAATTTAATTGTTAGAACTCTTGGACCTCTATGACAGTACTCTATACAAAAGAAATTTACTTCTCAACCCATGAGGTATGTTTACTCAAGCTCTCCTTGTTAGCTGGTTAACCTCGCAAATTGTACTTTTCCGGTATTGTAACTTGTTTAAAATTCGAGTATGGTTTCGCTGATTTCGTTTATTTAACTTTTATTATCATTTATATCTTTATAATATTATTTAAATCAAAGGTAAAATATTTGACTAAAATTAGGTTATTTTACCTTACTTTTACATTTTTATGATAGTTGTTTTTTAAATACATTTTTACAAATTTTAGCATTAACATCATTATGGACTGCATCAAATGGTGTTGTCGAGATAACATTTCTTTTCCTTCCAAGTTATTTTTTTCTTATCTTCAAAACATTAAAGAACACAAAAATCCTCAAAATTTCATTATATATATATATATATTTTTTCAAGATAACAAATCCTCGGAAATTGTTTTGAATTATTTTTTTCTCCAAGTTGATTTTTTTTATACACTAAACATTAAAGATTGCTCAAATATTCTTAAAACTTCATTAATGTTTTTTTTTTATTTGTATATACAAATTGCATAATATTCCCATCTCGCTGTGTTTTGTTTTTTTTTTTTTTTACATATGGTATAATATAATTAGCTAATAACTGGATTCACGATACTTATTGCCATTATCATTTATCATTTTGTGAAATGTATCTGTCTTATTATTATACATGGAAAAATAAATAGACAAAATTTAATTTCACAGAAAAAAATAATTGGTTTGAAGGTACTTTTAAAGTATTGTTTGACATTGCGATCTAATTATAGTTTTGAATTATTTTAGTTTTAAATTAATTTTTTTATATTTTTTTTATCGTTTTAATATAAGAAATTTTGATATATTTTCAAGTAAAAAAACATTTTTTAAAAAAAATACCATATTATATTATCAGACAGACCCTACGTCTCTAACCATTAAACCATAAAGGAAGCAAAAAAATATTAAAACAAAATAATGTTTAACCGAGAAGCTTAGAAGAAATGGAAAAGAATAACAATACTAAAAATAAAAATAACTAGTTGTAAAACCTATGTAACAAAACTTTTGCTCATAAGAGTGCCAAAACGACGTGTTTTCATGCTTATACATTCCGTACACGAGTTTTTCTTTTTATTTTTCTTTTTATTTTTATTTTTCTGAGATGTTTTGTCTGCAGAAGTCACAACCCAACTCCACCACCAGTTTGTTTTGCCCTTTTTTTTTCCAAAACGAAAAAAAAAATCTTTTACAATTACTATTTTTTTTTTCAAAGAAAAGGAAAGGAAAAAAAACAGGGTCCATTTCTCGTTTCGGGAAGGGAGAGGGAGAAGGGGGCGACAATGGAGACTGCGATTTGTGGGAGAATAGCTCTCTCACCCAATCACGTCTTTAACCCTAAACCCGGTACTTATTAGTTATTACTCTTTCTTCCCTTAACTACTTTTATTTTACTCGAATTTATTTCTCTAAATTCAATTTTATAACGACCATCAGTTATTACTTTTGGCTACGGTTTACGAGCTGTATTTCTTGCTGCTATTTGTTTATCTACTTGTACAAGAACAAACACCATGCTAGCTAGCTGGTCGTTGCAGTTTGTTACTCTCCAGCTGCTTTTGTTTTCTTTCGTGTTGAATAATTAATGATTAATTAAGAAGGGACAGAGGATATCAGTTTTCTGAGTTTTGGTGGGGATTTTGAATTCAAATTTCCGTAAATCTCATTTCATCTCTTTTATGAATCCTGGTTTCCGGCGAGATGTTCGTGTTTTAACTGGTGGTATTGAGTAGAGTGGTAGTTGGGTCTCGGGTGGGATGTCTTTAGGACATAAACTTGGTTGCCAGTATTTATTATTTTTCCGTTTTTTTTTTTGAGTAGGTGACAAGAACTCTGTTTGTAGAGGACCATGTGCCAGCCGTGGGATTCTCATGTCTATATCAGCAACAGTCTCAGGCAAAGGAGGAGGAGGAGGAGGAGGGATATTGGAGAAGCCCGTTATCGAGAGAACCACTCCTGGTCGCGAATCTGAGTTTGATTTGAGGTACGTACCAGCACCACTTTTCTTCCCCCCCTCTTTTTTTTTTTTATGAGATCTTAGATTAAACAACTCAATGCTTCCTTTTCGAGCATACGAGGAGAGATAAGTTTGATATCTGATGACCCCGAGTCAGGTGCATTCCTGTGGAAACAATTCAGGTTGATGAAAGTTGGAAAATATATATATTATTTTTTTATCATTTTAAATTTAATTACAAATTAGGGTTACCCTTTACGTGAACACAGTGGTGTTGATTTATTATTTCTTATTTGCACTGTCTATCGATCTCCAATCATTCACTTGAGTAAATATTGTTTATCTTCAAATAATCTTCAGGAAATCAAAGAAAATGGCACCACCTTATCGTGTGATACTGCACAATGACAATTACAATAAACGTGAATATGTTGTTCAAGTTCTGATGAAAGTCATCCCCGGGATGACCCTTGACAATGCTGTTAACATTATGCAAGAAGCACACTACAATGGCTTGTCAGTGGTGATTATTTGCACTCAGGCTGATGCTGAAGAGCACTGCATGCAGCTGAGGGGCAATGGACTTCTGAGTTCAATCGAACCTGCCAGTGGTGGATGCTGAGGGCTGCCTTGATGAAATTACATGGTTTCCTGTTAAAAGTGTCATTAAAGCAATAGATGTATATAACATAGCAGTGCCCATATTTAACGTATCGGTCTCGTCCATGTTCAGATGCAACTGGCAGGATTCGCTAATTTTGAATAAAAAGAGACTGATCTGCAGCTGTTACATTAACTGCAATCTGTGGTTGTCATCCATGTCGTAAACAGGATGTTGTGCTGAACACACGATTCCCCGAAGCTTTATCACATTTGATTTTCTCGAACTATATTGAACTAGCAGTACTGTTTTGTTTTCAATATATCATGACCCGTTCCATTTAATAACCTGATTGTTACCAAATGAGCACTCACAAAACATCTCTTGTTCCTCCTTTTGGATCCTTTATTATTTTTTTGGCTGCAGAAATCTAATTTGAACCTCTTCTAATTAGAGCCATCGTGGCAGTGATGTCACTGAACCTTTTGATCAAAGGCACCCGCATGCCACAGCACTATTTCACAACTAGCTGCAGCACCGAGTACAGAATCTTCCGTGTCTTATATTCATTCTGGGTTGTATGAGACAAATTTCCCAAATATTATCTGCTTTAACAAATCAACAGGAAACCTTAAAAATTGCATGCAGAAAATCAACTGCGTGCAGGAAGATTTGGTGCCTCGTACTTCATTCAAGTAAAGATATATCAAGATCCAACAAAATATCATTTAAGTAGAGTATATAACACGCCATTGATTTTGACAATCAAATATGCTACTGCTCTTCGAATCAGGAATTTCTGTTTTGAGCAATTGCTCTTGTAAATAATCTTGTCATGTCCTTCGAGAACGATCACCTTCTTGATGTTTGAAAGTTATACCTAACCAGTTTCAATCCCTGAATGCAAGCAGTCACAAACAGATCCATTGTTAGAGTATTGAATAGTACAGATTAAAATGCAAATTTCTTTTCACCTATTAACCAGTGTCATGCCTGTGTAGCCACTTGAAGCCATTGTTCTCACAGTTCTATTTGTTAATTGATAGAAAGGCATTCCAATTTAATGACAAAGCCCATCATAAACTAGTTCTTGCATCCTGATCTGACAGGTAAATTTTGCATCTACGTTTGCTGCAGTCTTTTTTCATGACTCTGTGTGTGCATGTGCAAGCAAGGGGCCTGCACATTTCTGTGTGAGGGTGATTCCTGGAGTGGAAACATTTTCTCACACTAGTGAAAATATTACCACCCAACCAATTCTAAAAGGGTGTTTACAAGTATGGTAGCAGTTGCTTTTCAAAATACTTTTCGTTTAGAAAAACATCAAAATAATGTTTTTTTCATTTTTTAAAATTTATTTTTGATATCAGCACATCAAAACGATCTAAAAACACAAAAAAAAAAAAATTGAAGCAAAAAAAAATCAAATTTTGATGAAAAACAGTTTGAAACTCACTCCCAAACACCCTAATATTCTGTTGGACAACATTTCCTTCTCTTTTTTCCAATAAATATATTATAGAGCTTGCCCATGTACCCCAGCTCCCACCCCTCCTCTTCTCATCTTATACACCATGAATGAGGTATCTAAGTGAATTGAAAGTACTTACTGCTAGTTAGATGATGGGTCTACTCAACCGTTGATAGGAAGGATTGGATTCCAAAAATAATAAAAAGAACTCCACCTGACAATGCAACCTGAATGGCAAAAAGGCACAGCATTGACATCAAAGATTGCTTGCATACATAATGTAGAGAAAAACATTCTGAATATGCTATGAAGAAAAATGCAAAGATCAATAATTACTATTTTCTCAGATATTTGAGATGCCAAGCTCTTTCCACCAAAAACAGCGGCAGTAGTACACAATGCTTGCCCTCTGAAGAAAAGGAAAAACAATCAATCACAATAAACTTGGTGGTATATATAGTAAGTTCAAACAAGAAAAATAGCATGACTCCAATAAATGCATGGAGAAAACACTATAACTTACACAATTCCACCAAGAACTACACCTAATGGGTTCTCATCAGCAGCCAAGCCAATGGTGGCTATCTGAAAAGCAATCGAACATGGTGCAAAATAAGAATGAAGCACCATCACCATGAGAATAAATTAATAGGTTGTATCGGTCCTGAAGGTGATTCTTACCTGGCTCTTGTCACCCCATTCACCAAAGAATGTAATGGAAAATGCCTGCAGAACACGCATGATAAAACTAGTTATCCCAAAGGTCAAATAAGATTTTTTTTTCCTGGACCAACAGTAGTACTTCAGAGTTCCAAATCTAATAGTTCAAAAAGAAAAAAAAAAGCATTACTTTCAAGAGTATTGGCGAGAAAAACTGTGAAAGAAATGGCCGCCTCCGCTTTTTCAACTCATCATCGTCCTGGAAATAAAACAGTTAAAAAGTTTGAAACCAACAAGCATAGCATATTCAAGGAACAAAGTTAGAAACATTCAGCTATGAAACTACATTGCTGGTACGCATAACCAATCTAGGCATGACTCATGACTGAGTCATTTGTCTCATGAAATATAGGAAATGTCCAGTTAATGATTCCATTTATTATCAATCCAGATGTTTGAAGATTAATGAAAAATGTACATTAGACATGCCACGTTCTGGTACCAACACCTGATAGCACATAAGCTGCACCCCAGCCTACTATTATTTTGAAATTCAGATATAAGCAGCTCTGTGGTCCATGTTTAGAGATGCCACACAATGGGCAATTACTTGCATTAAATACAGAAAGGAAATAATAAAAAATAAAAACAAAAACCTCCACCAGCTAAATACACATAAATCCAATCCGCTCTAGGACAATAAGATACCTAACAACAAAAGACATATATTCTCTTACTGACTGCACATTTCTGTTCATTTTTTGAGGAAAGGAAATATTGTAATTGTTTGACTAAATTCTTTCCAAAGGACAGCAACCAAAAACAACAATAAAGTGGAGTTGACGCTATAGCGTGGATAAAAGCTAGGATTCTTAAACCCTAAAGTTACAAACCCAAGCTATAGAGAAATTTAGAGAATAAACTCTGGTATTTTATGAAGTCTGAATAATAATCTTAATCTTCCAAAAATAAACTAGACATCCTTATTTTTATTAGTTCTAGATGTAAAATCCTTTATAGAAAAAGGATTCCTATATAAAACTTACCTAACTAATAGAATCCATCCAGCATAGATTCCTAACTAGTAAAAATCTTAATTAAATTGAAAGTCCTAATCTAAATAGGAAAAAGAATCCAAATACAACAAAGTAAATAAAGACAATCTTGCACAATAACTCCCGAGCCTTCTTTAAAGGCCTTCCCGATCTTCGATGACTATGAAATTTTAACCTTATAGACAACAAGGTCTTTAGAATTATGTTTTTTTTACTAGACTGAGTGCTGAACTCTTCTAGAACTCTTCAAAACCTGGAAAATCTTAACAATTTAGGAAATAATACAATAAACATTATTATGCCAAGAATATTGAACAAAGTGCCCCCACATCAAGAGTCAACCCAAACCCAAATAGAAGGGGGAAAAAAGAGCAAGGTCAGTACAGAAGACTATTGCCTTCACGATCAGATAAGCAAGTAAGAAGTGCTAGTTATCCAGTACACAGAGCACAGTTATTATACCTTGCTACCACCTTTGGTGGTTCCTGTGTTAGCTTTCCAATCAGCATCCTAATGATAAAACAGAGGCAAAGTGAACTACCATTCCAGTTAAATGTAAATATCATCAGAGGGAAGAAACAAACCAATTTAGCTTCAACTTCTGCCAATTCTTCAGCCTCCCTGTTCAAAACAATAGAAATAAATTCCAATGAGAACAAATTGTGAAGCTGGAGAAGAGTGAAAAGGAAAGCTAACAAAGAAAGAAGATCAAACCCTTACCCTTTGTCATTAAATCCATCCCACAATGACCAAAACCCAAATCCAAAAAACAGTATTGTTGTTATGTGATGAGTCCAAGTACGAGAGATCTAGATCAGCAAACATGGATGAAAACTCAATTAACAAATGTAAAAGAAAGTAACAAGGCAGTCTCACTTAACAACTTTAAATAGATACGTGCAGTTAAACAAATACTGCAGAACAGATAGATGACTAGAGAAAGGTGAGCGGTAGGGGAGGGGGTGTTAATAAGCTATGTTTGTCAATGCTACCTATGGACTTATCGAGTAACATAACCAAAGACAGCCTGGAGAGCTAACTATACACGAACTACAGCTTACAACAGGCTATACATAGGCTTTTCTTGTGTACTACCAGGAAATTTGTGTCCCAAGGAAGACATCGAGGATGCAAAATATATCAATTACTTGTTTAAGAAGTTCAATTGCATCTATCAGAAATGTAATTGCTCCACCACAACATCAAAAAAGGGCACCCCAATAGAAACACAAAATTAACCAACAAACAAAACTATCCAGGCCTCAAACAGACTGCTTACCAGATTTGGAGCAGCCCAGCCAACGATAGCAGAAAGGATAGTCATCACCTAAAAATCAACAAATATTATAATTAACAATTGGGCACTTGGAAAGGGCAATTTTGTCAAATCTACAATCAAGCATGAAAAAAACAAGAGAAAACACTTACAATCAAAGCTGCCAAGCAACCTGACAAAACAAGTCTTCTTGGGTGACGCATGGCCAAGATCTAGAAACAAGCAGCACAAGTAAGGCAAGCAGGTACAAAATGCGAGAGAATTATAAATAACTAGTTATAGGGAAATTGTGATAGAAATTCTAGCTTTTAATCAGAAGACTATGCAAAAGGGTTATTGGAGAAAGCATACATGACAGAATGATGCCTGATTCTCTATACTAAGTAAACTACGGAGCATAAAAGACACTCTCGAACAGAAACTATGAAATCCTCAAGTGAAATGAGCAGTGAAAACTTAAAAAACACCATCATTGGCCACTTAAGCAAAGAATGTCATTTTGGAACAAGTCAAATGAGATTTTGAATCCTTCTCCGTGTATCTATCATCACAAAAAAATAATTTGTGGCAGCTTTTACTAAAAGTGAAGGCAGTATGCACGATGCAAATTGGCTGTAAACTACAATCATTGTCTTTTTTCAACTTCTCTTGTGCTCACTCGGTTCAAAACATAAGCTTTGGAGAGCTCAAAAAT
>Ga0307511_10002189_pt1 | contig 20503 bp, 18 predicted proteins | sample 13_EM_MG_FD_200266 | JGI IMG/M metagenome (GOLD analysis project Ga0307511, IMG submission 200266) | Populus trichocarpa ectomycorrhiza microbial communities from riparian zone in the Pacific Northwest, United States - 13_EM | ecosystem: Host-associated > Plants > Roots > Unclassified | place...
CAATGGTGGAGACGCAAGGCGTGTAAATCAGGGTGAACAGCATGAAGCTCACCGCCTGCACCCAGTCCATCTGCGTGGCCATGTGGGCCGACAGGGGGGCGCCTTCCATGCCGTAGATCACCGCGAAGGCGCCGATCACGATCTCCTTGGCGATGAAGCCGAACATCAGCGCCACGGTCAGCTTGATGTCGATGCCGATCGGCGCCAGCAGCGGCGAGAGCGCGCCGCCGAGCATGCCGGCGAGCGTATCCGGCCCGGCGGGCGCGGCGTTGAAGGGCACGTGGGTGAGGATCCACACGCACACCACGCCGATCACGATCATCTTGGTCGCCCGGTGCAGGAAGTGGCGCACCTCGACCCAGCCGCGCAGCCAGATCTGCATCAGCGTGGGCAGGCGGTAGGGCGGCAGCTCGATCACGAAGGGCTCGGTGCTGTGGTAGCGCTTCTTGAACAGCAGCGCGGTGATGATGGCGGTGGCGAAGCTGGTGAGGTACAGGCCGAACAGCACCCAGGGCGCGTGCCTGGGGCTGAACATCGCGGCGATCAGGAACAGGAACACCTGCAGGCGCGCCGAGCACAGCGACAGCGGGATCACCAGCATCGAGAGCAGGCGGTGCGGGCGCGAGCGCATCACCCGCGTGCCCATCACGGCGGGCACATTGCAGCCGAAGCCCATCAGGATCATGACAAAACTTCGCCCGTCCAGGCCCAGGCGCGACATCAGCGCGTCGGTGAGAAAGGCGGCGCGCGACAGGTAGCCGGAGTCTTCCACCAGCGCCATGAAGAGGAAGAACAGGATGATCAGCGGCACGAACGCGGCGACGGTGGAAAGACCCGCCCACACGCCGTCGAGCAGGAAGCCGCGCAGCATCTCCGGCAGGAAACTGACGGCGGGTTCGACGAGGTAGGTCTTGGCCTCGCCGAACAGCCAGGTCATCGCGCCCTGCAGCGGGGTGCCGAGCCAGAACACCAGCTGGAACAGGCCGAACATGCACAGGAAGAACAGCGGCAGGCCGATCCAGTGGTGCAGCACCACGCGGTCCAGCCTGTCGCTGATGTGCTCGGGCAGGCGCGCCGGGATGTGCACGGCGTGCGCCAGGGCTTGCGCGGTGTCGCGCTCGATTTGCGCGTGGTCGATGGGCGCGTCGAGCTGCTCCCTGGACACGGTGGCGGCGGGCGCGCCCGGTTCGTTCAGCGCGTGGCCGAGCTTGCGCAGGGCGGCGGGCTGGCCCTCGCCGTACTTGGCCGAGATCAGCGACACCGGCATCCTGAGATGTTCGGAGAGCTTGTCCGCGTCGATGGTGATGCCCAGCTTGCGCGCCTCGTCGGCCATGTTGAGCAGCAGCAGCGCCGGCACGCCGAGGGCGCGCACCTGCAGGACCAGCGACATCTGGCGCTCGATCTGCACCGCGTTGGCGATCACCAGCACCAGGTCGGTGGGCGTGGTCTGCAGGAAGTTGCGTACCACCGACTCGTCGTCGGAGTAGCCGTGCAGGTCGTAGATGCCGGGCAGGTCGACCATCTCGGCCATGTGCGCGCCGACCAGGATTTTCGCCGTCATCAGGTCGACGGTGATGCCCGGCCAGTTGCCGACCCGCGCCGAGGAACCGGTGAGGCGGTTGAAGAGCGTCGACTTGCCCGTGTTGGGCATGCCGATCAGGGCGACGCGCTTCACGCCCGGGGACCGTCGCCGGCGGCGGCCGCGGCGGTGGGCAGCACCTCGATCTGCGCCGCTTCCGAGCGGCGCAGGATCACGTCGGTGGTGCCCAGGCGCACGTGCAGCGGCCCGGCCATCTTGCCGGCGCGCAGCACCTGCAAGGGCTTGCCGGCGCGAAAGCCGAGCGCGGTCAGGCGCTGCGCCAGGCTTTCGGCGCAGTGCATCGCCTTGACCTCGGCGTGCTGGCCCAGGGCCAGTTCGGAAAGGCGCAAGGTGGGGGAGGAAGAACTCATCGGAGGGAGGGCAAGCGGCGGCGTATTACGCATTCCCATTTTCGCAGGCCCCATAGGGGAATCTCGCAAATGAGAACCAATATCAATACGTCATTGTAGCCCAAATGGATGGATGCCGCGCGCCCCGGCGCGTTTTTCACGCGGCTTTTGCATTCGGGCTTTTGCGATCGCCCTAAAGGCCCAGCAGGGCCAGGTTCAGCTTGCCGTCCTTCATCCCCGGGCACCAGTAGTAGGCGCCGTTCAGCACGCGCGAGAAGGTGAACAGGGCGTCGGCGATACCGTCTTCCTCGCCGCCGGCCATGCGGTTCATCTGCGCTTCGAAAGCGTGGAAGGTGTTGCAGAAGCAGACGAAATTGAGCCCGCCGCGATTGCCCTCGGCCCAGGGCAGCGAGCGGCGCAGCATGAAGGCTTCGGGATCGAAGCTCTCCTGCGCGGTGCGTTTGACGTGGGCGGACTCGGGCGCGTCCTCGAGTTCCTCGTTGTCGCCGCGGCGCCGGCCGATGGCGTTGTCCTGCACTTCGTGGGGGAAGGACTCGAAGGTGGCGAAGTCGTGCTCCCACTGCTGGATCGCGGCGAAGCTGGAGCCTTCCATGCCCCCGCCCTGGCCGGTGACGCCGACGACGCCGGGCAGTTCGTCCGGCTGCGGGTTCTCGGTACCGTCTTCATAGCCGGTGAGGTCGCGGCCGCTGCCGTGCTTGAAGGCATCGAGCACCCGCGCGGGCTTGAAGGCGGGCGCGAGGAGGGCTTCGATGCGCCGCGAGCGCTGCAGCAGCACGCCGCGCTCCTCGCCGCGCAGCCAGACCCACAGGGCGGCCGGGGTCGAGGGCGTCTCGAAGCCGCGGCCCACGTAGGTGGGCATGGTGCGCAGGCCGGGGACGTCCGTGCCCAGGCGCTTGGCGAGCGAGAGGCCGATGCCGATCACTGACTTGCGGCCGTCGCTGGTCGCGGCCAGCTTGTGCAAGGCATCTTTCAACTCGGCGTCGGTGGGCTGGGCGAGACGGAAAGTCAGGTAGCGCCCGGCGGCCGCCGGCACCTCCAGAATCCCTGGCTGGATGTGGTCGTTCATGAGAGCCCCGCTTTTATATTCGATTGCTGGTATCGCTTCCGAATATACAAGAAGCGGCGCGGGTTTTGTTCAGGGCACCGGGCGGTGGGTCAGTCCGCCTTCGCGCCCGACTCCTTGACCACCTTGGCCCACTTCGCCAATTCGCTCCTGCAATACGCCGCGAACTCGTCGGGCGTATTGCCGACCGGCTCGGCGCCCAGGCCGGCGTAGCGCTCGCGCGTGTCCGGCATCTGCAATACCCTGGCGATGTCCTGCTGCAGGCGCAGGACGATGTCGCGCGGCGTGCCCTTGGGCGCCCACACGCCGTACCAGGTGCTGATGTCGTAGCCCGGCACGCCGGCCTCGGCAATCGTCGGCAGGTCCGGCACGGCGGCCACGCGCCTGGCGGTGGTCACCGCCAGCGGGCGGATCTTGCCCGCCTTCACATGCGGCATCGCCGAGGGCATCGAGTCGAACATCAGTTGCACCTGGCCGCCGATCAGGTCGGTGAGCGCGGGCGCGCTGCCCTTGTAGGGCACGTGCTGCATCACCGCGCCCGTCATGATCTTGAACGATTCGCCGGCCAGGTGCGGGGCGGCGGCGTTGCCGGAGGAGCCGAAGTTGAGCTTGCCGGGGTTGGCCTTGAGATAGGCAACCAGTTCCTTGACGGAATGCACCGGCAGGTCGTTGTTGACCACCAGGATCAGCGGGACGGAGGCGAGCTGGGTGACCGGCACGAAATCGGCGATCGCATCAAACGGGCTCTTTGGATACAGGCTGGGGTTGATCACCTGGATCGAGGCGTTCGAGAGCAGCGTGTAGCCGTCCGGCGCGCTCTTGGCGACCTGCTCGGCGCCTATCATCCCCGAGGCGCCGGGCTTGTTGTCCAGCACCACCTGCTGGCCGATCACCTCCGGCAATTTCGCCGCGACGATGCGCGCCAGCACATCGGTCGGCCCGCCGGGCGGAAACGGCACCACCAGGCGGATCGGCCGGGCCGGATAGGCCTGCGCGCGAGCGGGAGAAAAAAGCGATGACGCGGGCAGCGCGCCGGCGGCGAGCGCGGCAAGCAGGGTGCGGCGGGTGGGGTGCATGGTTGTCTCCGTTTGTCGTTTTAGTTGGGCAGGGCTAGAACCATCGTCGCGCGTAGACCCAGCACAGCCACGCCAGCAGCAGCCACACCAGCACGATGGCGATCGCGCCGGCGCGGCTGGTCGGCTTGCCGCGCGCTTCATCCATCCACCGCAGTGCTTGCGCCTGGCAGTCGGCCCATACCGGCGCGGGGATCAGCTTCATCGCCAGCAGCACGCCGAGCGGCACCAGGATCACGTCGTCGAGGTAGCCGAGCACCGGAATGAAATCCGGGATCAGGTCGATCGGGCTCAGCGCATAGGCCACCACCAGCGCCGCCACCACCTTGGCGTGCAGCGGCGTCTGCTTGTGCCGCAGGCTGAACCACAGCGCCAGCACATTGCGCTTGATGCGCCGCGCCCAGTCACGCAACCGCGCGCGCATTTGTGTCCAGGCCACCATTTATTCGGCCCGCGGGTCGATGATCACCTTGCCCTGCGCCTCGCGTTCGCGGATCACCCGCATCGCTTCGCGGAACTGCGACAGCGGCAGGCAATGCGAGACGTGCGGATGCAGCTTGCCTTCCACCGTCCAGGTGAACAGGTCGTCCATCATGCCGCGCATGCGCTCTTCGTACAGCGCGCGCTGGTCTTCCGGGCCCCATCCGTAATACAGCCCCATGTTGTGGCCCAGCACGGCGATGTTCTTCACCAGCAGCAGGTTGGCGGGAATCTGGGGCACCGTGCCCGAGGCAAAACCCAGGGTGACGATGCGCCCGAAGGTGCCCACGCAGCGCAGCGCGCCGTCAAAGGCGGCCCCGCCCACCGGGTCGTAGACCAGGTCCACGCCCTGGCCATGGGTGATCTCTTTCACCGCCTCGCGCATCTGCTCGTAGCCCACCGCGAAATGCGCGCCATGGTCGAGGGCGAACTTGCGCTTCCCTTCGCTGCTGGCCGCCGCGATCACCTCCGCCCCGAGCACGCGGCCCAGCTCCACCGCCGCCGAACCCACGCCGCCCGCCGCGCCCAGCACCAGCAGCGATTCGCCCGGCATCAGGCGGCCGCGCCAGTCCAGCGCGCCGTAGGCCGTGCCATAGGCATTGGGCAGATGGATGCCGGGATTGAGCGGCAGCCCCTCGGGCACCGGGTACACGGTATAGGCGGGCGTGACCACCTGCGCGGCCAGGCCGCCCCAGTCGACGATCGCCAGCACGCGGTCGCCGGGCTTGACTTGCGTGACCCCTTCGGCGACTTCCATCACCACCCCCGCCACCTCGGTGCCCGGGGTGAAGGGCATGGGATAGGTGCGCTGGTAGCGCCCCGCCACCTGCAGGCTCATGGCGAAACTCACGCTGGCGTAATGCACCTCGATGCGCACGCCCATCGCCACCATGGGCGGCGGCGCGACATCGGTGATCTCCAGGTCATCCCATTCGCAGGGCTGGCGGCAAAGCAGGGCACGCATGGTCATTCCTTCAGGGCATGCACCACGCCGGCGTCGATCAGGGCGTCGATCTCAAGCTCGCTGTAGCCCGCCTCGATCAGGATGGCGCAGCTATGCTCGCCGATGCGCGGCGCGGCGGCGGGCGGCACCTCGCAGGCGGGCAATTGCGGCACGCGCAGCTCGCCGTAGGGCGCCTGGGTGATGCTGTGCATATAGCCCATGTGCCGCATCTGCGCGTGTTCGAGCAGGGCATGGTAATCGTTCACCGGGCTGCACAGCACGTCGGCCGCTTCCAGGCACGCGAGCCATACGGCCAGGGTATCGGTGGCGATGATCTCGCCGACCATCGCATTGACTTCACGCACGCGCGCGCGGCGCGCGGCGCTGCTGGCGTAGGCGGGATCGGTGGACCATTGCGGCTGGCCCAGCGCTTGCGCCAGGCGCGCGAACATCGCATCGTCCAGGCAGGCGGCGACCAGCCAGCCGTCGCGGGCCCGGAACTCGCCGGCCGGGGCCAGCACCGAAGGCTTGGTGGCGGCATCGGGGAACAGCAGCGCATCGGTGATGGGCGCGGCCTGGAAGGCGGCGCAGCACTCGACCAGGGAAATCCCGATGTGGCGGCCGTGCCTGCCGGGCGGCTTGTCCGTCCGTGATTCCGCCTGCGTTGCCCTGGCGTAGAGGGCCGCGCCGATCGCCTGCGCGGCATATAGCGCGGTGATGTTGTCCGGCACGTACAGGCCGATGCGCCGCGGCGGCGTGCCCGGCGGGCTGTTCACCGCCGCCATGCCGGTATAGGCCTGCAGCACCGAGTCGGTCCCGGCCTTGCCGACCCAGGGGCCGGAGGTGCCGAAACCGGAGATCGAGCAGTAGATCAGCGCCGGGTTGATCGCCGCGAGCGCGTCGTAGCCCAGGCCGAGCCTGTCCATCACGCCGGGGCGGAAATTCTCGACCAGCACATCGCTGTCGCGGACCAGGCGCTCGATCACGGCGCGGCCCTGCGGCCGGGCGGCATCGACGGCGAGCGAACGCTTGTTCAGGTTGCCGGCGATCGTGTTGGCGGTCATGCCTTCGCGCCCGCCGCCGGCGCCGCGCATCCAGTCGCCGCGGGGCGGCTCGACCTTGATCACCCGCGCGCCCTGGCGCGCCAGCAGGCCGGCGGCCACCGGGCCGGCGATGCCCTGGCTCAGGTCGAGGACTTTCAGTCCGCTATAGGCGTGCATGCGACAGGACGCGGGCGAGTGGAAGAACCCGCATCTTATTCGAAACCGCAATCGGGCCACGCTGCGCGGCACCGGGCCGTGAGCAAGCCCTCAGGGGGCTGCCTTCAGGGCGCCGCCTTCAGAGCATCGGCAGCTTGGCGACGAACTCTTCCTGCGGCACCGGGCGGCCGAAGAAGAAGCCCTGTAGCAGCTGGCACTGCTGGTCGACCAGGAACTGCGCCTGCGGCATGGTCTCCACGCCCTCGGCGACGGTCTTCATGCCCAGGTCGTGCGACAGGCGGATCAGCGCGGCGACGATCTTGCGGTCCACTTCGGAGGTCTCCATCCGCCCGACGAAACTCGAATCGATCTTCACCGCCGAGATCGGCAGGCGCGCCAGATGCGAGATCGAATTGAAGCCGACGCCGAAGTCGTCGATCGCGATCGTCACGCCGTACTCGCGGATCAGCGCCATCAGCTCAGCGGCCTGCTTGAAATTTTCCAGTACCGCCGTCTCGGTCAGCTCGATCTCCAGCAGCTGGTTCGGCAGGTTCAGCGACTTGGCCGCGCGCAGCAGCGCGCGCAGGTAGGCCGGGTTGCCGAACTGCACCGGCGAGACGTTCACCGCGATGTTCCACGACGGGTTCTTGATGCGCGTGCTGATCGCGAGATTGAGTTCGCTGACGCGGCGCAGGACCCAGGCGCCGACCTCGTGGATCAGGCCGGACTTCTCCATCCCGGGAATGAAAAAATTCGGCGTCAGCACGCCGAACTCGGGGTGTTGCCAGCGCAGCAGCGCTTCGGCGCCGACGATCTCGGCGGTGGTGGCCAGCACCTTGGGCTGGTAATAGACGCGGAACTCGCCGTTCTCGAAGGCACGCTGCACGTCCCCCGGCGCGATCAGGGACGGAGCACTGGGCAGGCTGGACTCGGCGCGCGTCTGCTGCTCCTCCTGCTCGGTCTTCAGCAGGGTGCGAAAGACCGAGGTGAAGCCCAGCGCATCATTGTTGTCGGCCATGCTCTTCCATTCAATGCGCGTGTTTCGTTCAAGTTCTTGGATGTACCGCACAACCGGCAACAGCATGTTCGCCGTCCCCCACCGTGAGCCGATGGTAGCAGCTATTGAAGTGCCTGCGACGTGTCGCGCCCCCCGCTTGCGCACTTGTAAACATAGTTGACAATTTGAAGGTCTTTGGGTGCGCGGCCGGCGCGTATATACTTCCATTGCGTCATGTCGCGGGGCGGTTCGCCAGCAAGCCGGCGCGCCCCGGCTCACCGAATCTCGCGCTTTCTCAGGCGCTTTCGCCACCCCTTCGCGTTTTCAGCACGCTTTCAGGACACACTGCCGTGGACCGCCGCCCGATCCTTCTGGTTGAAGACAATCCCGACGATCAACTGCTCACCCGCATCGCCTTCCAGAAGGCGCATCTGGGCAATGAGCTGATCGTGGTGAACGACGGCGTGGCCGCGCTCGACTACCTGTGGGCGCGCGGCGCCTATGCGCAGCGCGATCCCGCCGACCTGCCGGCCCTGGTGCTGCTCGACCTGAACATGCCCAAGCTTTCCGGCTTCGAGGTGCTCGAGCAGCTCCGCGCCAATCACGCCACCTCGGCGTTGCCGGTGGTGGTGCTGACCTCCTCGGTGCAGGACGAAGACGTGCTGCGCTCCTACCGCAACGGTGCCAACAGCTACGTGCGCAAGCCGGTCGAGCTCGACGCCTTCATCAAGGCATTGGCCCAGCTGCAACTTTACTGGATGGTGCTCAACGTCAACCCGCACAACTGAGCGGACGCGGCAGGCTGATCCGGCCGGGAAGGCGGAACAGGCAGGCGTTGTGGGGAAGAGTTGTGGGTGACGAGTTGCGTGGACGGCAAGAGCCGCCGATGCATCAGGCGGGCGAGCCGCCGATGCGTCAGGCGGGCGAGCCGCCGATGTCCAGGTCGAGATCGGCGCGGCCCAGGCGGCGGTGCAGGCGCGGCGAGCCATCCTCGGCGAGAAACTGCACCGCGAGGGCCGACAGGTCGCCGTTGCCCGATCCCATGCACTCGCGCAGCGTGGCGCGCGCGTACAGGTCGTTGCCGGTGAATTCCATCGCGTCGAAATACACGCCGAACACCTTGCGGTACTGGTTGCGCAATTGCGAGAGCAGGGTGGCGTCGCGGCCCGACAGGCGCACGTGGCCGCTGCCCTGTGCCTCGCGGCGTTCCGGCGCCTTGCCTTCGGGCAAGCGGATGACGCTGATCGGGCCTTGCGGCGGCACCGTGCCGGCGTTGCCCGCTGCGGGATGGCTCTTGTTCTGCATGCTCATGGAAATGCCCGCCGGTGCGCCGAAGTAACGGCACGAAGTAGCGGCAGGATCGCCGCGAGTGCGCGGCGAAATTGCGTGCCGCGAGAAAGTGTCCACAAAGTTTATCGGCCACCGGTGCTGAAGACAAAGGATATGCGCGCGGATTTGCAAATGTTCACAAAAGCGCAGCGCCGCGCGCGATGGCGCACAATAGGCACTGCACGCAACGTTCAACCCCAAGCCCATGCAACTCCATTACATGTTCGATCCCCTGTGCGGCTGGTGCTACGGCGCCGCGCATTTGGTGCACATGCTGGCGCAGCGCCTGGCGCCCGAAGTGCCCTTGCGCCTCTGGCCGGGCGCGCTGTTTCCCGAGCCGGTGCCGATGGAGGCGGGCATGCGCGCGCACATCGTCTCGGCCGACCAGCGCATCGCCGCGATGACCGGCGCGCAATTCGGCCCGGCCTACCTGTCACGCATCGGCGATGCCTCGCGTTCCGTCACGCTGTGGTCGGTGCCGGTGATCGCGGCGCTCGCCTGCGCGGCGCCGGAGAAACAACTGGCGCTGCTCGAAGCCCTGCAGCGCGCCCACTACGTGGAAGGGCGCGACCTGGCCGATGGCGCGACCCTGGCGGCGGTGGCGCGCGAAGCCGGGCTGGACGGCGCCGCGTTCGACGCGCGGATGCAAAGCCCCGCGCATGCCCGCGCCACCTCGGAATGGATCAGCGAGGCGCGCGCCCTGATGGCGCGCACCGGCGCCGGGGGCTTTCCGTCTTTTGTGGTGGAGAAGGATGGGAAGTTGATGGCGGTCGACCATCAGGCCGCCTATGCCGACCCCGAACCTCTCGCGGCGCAACTGGCCGCCCTCGCGCGCCGGGGCTAGCCCCGGGGCCTGGTATCGGGCCCGATGGCGCGGGCGCGCGCGCCTGGCGCAAGCCCGTATCGCGGCTTGCCGGGAAGATTGTTAATTGTGTATACACGCGGCGCAAACGCGATTCGCGGCGCGCCCGCGCTGCTAGGATCACGGCACAGGTTCACAAAGGAGCGGCCGCTCATGCTTTCCGGCCGCGAACCCGATCGCGGACACCCAACCATCCGCCGCGGCGTTGGTAGTGGCGACTCAATTCGCAGCCGCCTTGCCTTCAACCGCGCTGCATGCGTGCGCGGTATCGCACACAAGGAGCACAAGAAAATGCGAAAACTGATAAGCAATGCCGTGGTGCTGGCCGCCTCCTGCCTGGCCCTGTGCGCCGCGCAGGCGCAGGACCTGGTGCTGGCGCAGGTCGCCTCGCAGACCAACATCTCGTCGGCCACCAACGCCCGCGGGATGGCGATCGGCATCAGGGCCTACTTCGATCTGGTCAACGCGGCCGGCGGGGTGAACGGCAGGCAGCTCAGGCTGGTGACCCGCGACGACGACCTGAACGCGCAGAAAATGGTCGCGCTCACGAAGGAACTGATCGCCGACAAGGACGTGCTGGCCCTGGTCGGATTTCTCAACTCCGGCGGCCTCACCGAGCTGGCCAAGGCGAACATCCCCGGCGAAGCCGGCATCGCCATGATCGCGCCCCTGCAGGGCAACAAGAACATCGTCGGCGCGGACAACTTCTTCCCGTTCCGCTCCGGCTATACCGATGAAGTGACCGCGCTGGTAGCCGAGGCGAAGAACACGCAGAAAAAGCGCGTCGCCATCTTCTACTACAACACCGCCTTCGGCCCGCCGATGAGCCAGTTCGCGCAGACCACGGCGAAGAACCAGGGCCTGGAAGTGGTGGCCAACGTCGGTGTCGAGGTCGCACCGGAAAAATTTGACGCCAACATGAAGGCGGCGGTGCTTGAGGTGGCCAAGACCAACCCGGATGCGGTGTTCGTGATCTCCGCCGGCCGCTTCGCCAACGAGTTCGTCAAGCAGTTCCGCGACACCCCGGCCGGCGGCGCGCAACTCTACGCCATGTCGGTGATCCTGGCGGAAGATGTGGTGAAGGCGGCCGGCGCGGCCAAGGCGCGCGGCATGGTGATCGCGCAGGCCACTCCCTTCCCGTTCTCGCCGACCCTGCCGCTGATCGCCGAGTTCCAGCGCGTGATGAAGCAATACGCGCCCAATGAAGGCATCTCCTTCTCCAGCCTGGAAGGTTTCATCGGCGCCAAGATCACCGTCGAGGCCCTCAAGCGCGCCGGGCCGAACCCGACGCGCGACAAGATCGTCAAGACCCTGAACAGCTTCGGCGAATGGAACCTGGGCGGGGTGTATGTGAACTACGGTCCCAAGGGCCGCTCCGGCTGGGGCAGCGTGGACCTGACCATCGTCGGGCCGAACGGCAACCTGCTGCGCTGAAGACGTATTGCGGGGCAAGGACAAGGCGGCCCACGAGGGCCGTCTCAGGTTGTTGACAAAGGGGCGTCCCCTTTGAATCCCCCGAAGTCAGAGGGCGCGGCGCGGGAGTTGGTGTGGCCCTGTTCGCAAGAACCTGCTTTGTCAGCAGCCCGAGGCGGCCCATGAGGGCCGTCTTTATTTGGCTTCCTGGTTGAGCAGCTTTTCCAGTTCCTTCAGGGCCTTCTCCAGGTCCGCCTGCGTGGGCTCGCCTGGCGCGGCCGGGCTGCCGGGAGCGGGGCTAGCCGGCGAAGGAGTGGCAGGCTGGGGATTGGCCGGCGCGGCGGGCGGGGACGCAGGCGCCGTGGGTATCGCGGCCGGCGCTGCTGGTGCGGCCGCTGGGGTTGCCGCCGGGGTTGCCGCCGGGGTTGCCGCCGGGGTTGCCGCCGGGGTTGCCGCCGGGGTTGCCGCCGGGGTTGCCGGAGTGTCGCCCAGAACCGCCGCCGCCTGCGTGATGGCGGGCAGGGTCGGCGCGATGTAGAGGAATTTCCACTCGGAAATCAGCTTCTTGCCTTCGAGATACTTGAACTCGGCGGGAAAGCCGAACAGCTTGACCGCCTTGGCCGGCGACAGGCTGTACACGCCCATGATGCCGCCGCCCGGCGCGGGCACGGTACCCCAGTTGGGCTGGCCGGTGAGCGGGTCGGGGTAGATCTGGCGCAGGTGGCGCAGCAGTTCCTTGTTGCGCGGGTCGGCCAGCAGGTCGTCGAGCTTCTCGGGGTAGCGCGGCGTACCCGGCGCCATCGAGCCGGCGGCCAGGTAGTAGCTCTGGATGGCGCGGCGGAACTCGCCGCCGACGAAGATCAGTTGCTCCTCGGCGTTGCGGCGCTGGAGCATGGCGCCGGAGATCATCGCCGCGCCCGCCACCGAGAGGAACACACCGAAGAATACGATCAGCGCCATGTAGGCAAAGCCGCGCTGGCGCCCGGCCTGCCGGCGCAGCGGATAGTGGCTGACGCGCCTTATCGTGCTGGGCGCCACCCTCCCGCGCTTTACCATTTTGTGCATCACCATTTCGCGCATCACCATTTCGCGCATCACCATTTCGCGCATCACCATCTCGCGCATCACCATCTCGAATACAGCGCGCCGTTCAGCCCGGGGCGCTGCGAGCGTGAATGCACGTCGTAGACGTCGCTGCCGGGCGCCGGCGCATCGGGCGGGCTCGCGTAGGCGCGCGTGTCCCAGCTGGCGGCGGGGGAGAGCGAGGTGTTGCGCTCCATCGGGTCCGGGGGGAGGCGGTCCAGGAACTTGAGCTTGCGGTGTTGCGCATCCTGCTGGTCTTCGACGCCGTCCACCAGGGTCTGCAGGTCTTTCGGATAGCCGGTGGCGCCGGGCTCGCGCTTGATGCGGCCCTCGTCGAAGGCGCGCTTGTGCGCGTCGATCGCGCCGCGCAGGGCGCGCAGGGCCGAGTAGAGCTGCTGTTCGCGCTCGCGCGTGGCCATGATCTCGGCGACGTGGTTGACCATCACCGCGAGGATGGCGAGGATGCCCAGCACCACCATCAGTTCGATCAGGGTGACGCCACGGCGGCGGGCGGGGCGCCGCGCGAGTGGTGCGGGCGCGGCGATGATGGCGGCGGACATGCGCGGGCGAACTCCGTTCAGGCGTGCGGCACATGGTACTGCATGTGCCCGCGCAGGCTGGACGCGGCATGCCGGGCCCATGCTCCGGCGCGGGCGGGAGCCGCCCTATTGCGGCGGCGCCGGTGGCCTGCCGCTTATTGCAGCGGTACGAGTGGGTCCGCCGCTTATTGCAGCGGCCCAGTAGCCCCGCCGCTTATTGCAGCGGCCCAGTAGCCCCGCCGCTTATTGCAGCGGCGCGAGCAGGCCCGCCGCCTATTTCGGCGGCGGTTGCTCGCCCAAGTCCCAGAACAGCCCGGTCATCATCGCCAGGCCTTCACGCAGGATCGGCTCCAGCACGTGCTCGTTGGGCGCGTGCTGCGAGCAGCCGGCGTAGGAGTGCGGCACCCATAGCGTGGGCAGGCCCAGCACGTCGGCGAAGCATTCGTTGGGCAGCGAGCCGCCGATGTTGGGCAGCACCGCGGGCTTGACGTGCATGCTGCGCGCGATCGAATCGACCGCCCAGCGCACCCACGGCGTGTCCGGATCCAGGCGGGTGGCGTGGAACAGGCCTTTCTCGGACTGTTTCACCTTTACGTGGGCGTAGCCTTGCGCGTCGAGATGGCGCTGCAATGCGGGCACGAAACCCATCGGGTCGCTGCCGGCGACGTAGCGGATCTGGCAATGCGCGCTGGCGATGCCGGGGATGGCGTTGACCGGGTTTTCCGGGTTGCCGGTCTTCATGGCGAGTATCTCGAAGGTGTTCCAGCCGTATACCTTCTCGGCGCGCGAGAAACCCGGCTCGCCCCACCAGTCCTCGATCGACGGTTCATCGTCGCCGGGTTCGACCCCGCAATCGGCCAGCGCCGCCTTGACGGAGGCAGGCATGGATTGCGGCAGGATGTCCGGCACCAGCACGCGCCCGTTGCGGTCGATGATGCTGGCGAGCGCATGCGCCAGGAGCACGCCGGGGTTGGCGAGCAGCCCGCCCCAGTTGCCCGAGTGGTGCGCGCCTTCGCGCAGGTCCACGGTGAAGTCCATGTTCACCGCGCCGCGCGAGCCCAGGTACAGCGTCGGGCGCAGGGCGGAGAGGCGCGGGCCGTCGGAGGCGATCAGCACGTCGGCTTTGAGGCGCTGCTTTTCGCGCGCGCAGAATTCGGCCAGGCCGGGCGAGCCGATCTCCTCGCCGGTCTCGATCAGGAACTTGGCGTTGAAACCGAGGCGGCCACGCTCGGCCAGTACGCAGTTCAGGGCCGCGAGATTGATCGAATGCTGGCCCTTGTTGTCGGCGCTGCCGCGCCCGTAGTAGCGCGCCCCTTCCTGCTTCAGCTCCCAGGGGTTCAGGCCCGCGCGCCACTGGCCTTCCAGGCCGCGGATCACGTCGGCGTGGCCGTAGGAGAGCATGGTCGGCAGGCCGGCGTCCTCGATGCGCTCGGCGACCAGGAAGGGGCCGCCTTGCGGCGCAGGGTTGTCGAGGATGGCGACCGAGAAGCCCATGCATTCGAGCGCGGGCGTGATCTCGTTCCGCAGATAGTCGGACAAGGCCGGCCGCTGCTGCGGGTTCTGGCTCTCGGTGCGCACGGCGACGCGGCGCGCCAGGTCGGCGATGAAAGCGCCGTTGTCGAAATGTTGCGCGGCGCGCGCCAGGGCTTGCTCTCTGCTCATGATGAAAGGCTTTCTGCTGTTGCGAAGCTGCCCGCGTGTGCGGGCAGCGGTGGTGGTCAGTCGGCGGTGGCGCCGGAATCCTTGACGACCTTGGCCCACTTGGTGATTTCGGCTTTCTGGAACGCCGCGAACTCGGCGGGCGTGGTCGGCATCGGCTCGGCGCCCTCCTTGGCCATGCGCTCCTTCACGTCGGGTGAATTCAGCACCTTGACCAGCTCGGCATTGAGCTTGTCGATGATGGGCTTGGGCGTGGCGACAGGCGCGAGCATGCCGTACCAGACGTTCACTTCGTAGCCGGGCACGCCGGCCTCGATCATGGTCGGCACGTCGGGCAGTTGCGGGCTGCGCTTGGTGGTGGTCACGGCGAGCGCGCGGGTGCGGCCCGCCTTCACGTAGTTGATCTGCCCCGGCAGGTTGTCGAACATCGCCTGGATCTGCCCGCCGAGCAGGTCGGCGGTGGCCGGCGCGCCTCCCTTGTAGGGCACGTGCACCGCGTCGAGCTTGGTCATCGACTTGAGCATCTCCATCGACAGGTGCAGCGAGCTGCCCACGCCCGAGGAGCCGTACGAGAGCTTGCCGGGATTGGCGCGGCCGTAGGCGAGCAGTTCGGCCACGCTTTTCACCGGCAGGTTGGGATTGACCACCAGCACGTTGGGGAATGTTGCGACAAGGGAGATCGGCGCGAAGTCCTTCACCGGGTCGTAGGGGAGCTTCTTGTACAGGGAGGCGAAAATCGAGCTGTACGAGATCGCGCCGAACAGCAGCGTATAGCCGTCAGGCGCCGCCTTGGCGCCCGCTTCGGCGGCGAGCAGGCCACCCGAGCCGGTGCGGTTTTCGACGATCACCTGTTGCCCGAGGTTCTCGCCCAGCTTGAGCGAGACCATGCGCGCGATGATGTCGGTACCGCCGCCCGCGGCCAGGCCCACCAGCAGGCGGATCGGACGCTCGGGGTAATTCTGCTGCGCCTGTGCCCGCGTTTGCGCCGGGACGGCGGCGCACAGCAGCAGGGAGGCCGCAACGACCAGGCGGCGCGAGATGGGCGAAGAAGAAAGGAAAGGAGCCAGGCCGGGTTTGAGGTTGTGATTCATGATGGACCGCATAGGGTTCTCCGTAGGATTGTAGCGCGGCGACTGGTCTACACTGCCTGTTCCGCCGTCTTGGCCGCGCCAATTGCCACTTGCAAGGACCATTCCATGAAAGCCGTCGCCCTCACCCGCTATCTGCCGATCAGCGATCCGCAGTCCCTCATCGATGTCGAGATCGAAGCGCCCGCGCCCGGCCCGCGCGACTTGCTGGTGCGGGTGAAAGCCATTGCCGTGAACCCGCTGGATACGAAAATCCGCGTCTCGAAAAAGCCCGAGGAGCCGTGCCCGCGCGTGCTCGGCTGGGACGCGGCCGGCGTGGTCGAAGCGGTGGGCAGCGAAGTGAGCCTGTTCAAGCCGGGCGACGAAGTGTATTACGCCGGCAGCGTGACCCGCCCGGGCGCCAACAGCGAGCTGCATGCGGTGGACGAACGCATCGTCGGCCACAAGCCGAAGAGCCTGGATTTCGCGCAGGCCGCCGCGCTGCCGCTGACCACCATCACCGCCTGGGAAGGGCTGTTCGACCGGCTCGGCATTTCGCCCCGGGGCGAGCACGCCGGCCGCTCGGTACTGATTCTCGGCGGCGCGGGTGGGGTCGGCTCGATCGCGATCCAGCTTGCCAAGCAGGTCGGCAAGCAGGTGGTGGTCGCCACCGCGTCGCGTCCTTCGTCGGTGCAATGGTGCAAGGAACTGGGCGCCGACCACGTGCTGGACCACACCGGCGACCTGGTGGCGCAACTGCGCGCACCAGCTCTCAAATCGGGCCTGAAGTGGGTTGACACCATCCTCTGCTGCAACAGCCTGGACGCGCACTTTCCGGCCATCGTCGAGATGCTTGGCCCCCAGGGCAAGGTCTGCTCGATCGTCGAGCACCAGAAGGAGCTGCCGCTCAACCTGCTGCGCCCGAAGTGCGGCACCTTCGTCTGGGAGGCAATGTTCGCGCGCTCGAACTATGAAACGCCGGACATGATCGAGCAGCACCGCCTGCTCACCGAGGCCGCGCGCCTGATCGACGCGGGCGTGCTCAAGACAACCCTGGGCGAGGTGTTGGGGACCATCAATGCCGTGAACCTGAAGCGCGCCCATGCGATGCTGGAAGCCGGGCACACGGTCGGCAAGCTGGTGCTCGCCGGGTTCTAGCCCGGGTCACAGCCACGGGTCACAGCCACGGGTCACAGCCACGGGTCACAGCCACGGGCCACAGCGCATGAGCAGCCGCGCCGGCATCTACTACTGGAAGTGCGACCGCGCGCACGCGCTGCACGGGACCACGCTCAAGGGAGCCGAGCGCGACGCGCCGCAAGCCGCGCGCCTGCTCACCGGGCTGCTGCGCGCCCCGCTGGATGCGCCCGATCTCGAACTGCGCCCCGCCGGCGGCCAGGGCAACCATCTCACCTTCACCGCGCATGCCGGGCACGGAGGGGGGCGAACCTGGTTCGTGCGTGTCGAGGATGGGCCGGAGGCCGACGACTACATGGAAGTCGAGTCGGCGCTGCTTGCCTCGCTCAAGGCAGGCGGCCTGCGCGTACCCGCCGTGATCCATTCGGACGCCACGCGCGTCCACGCCCCCTTCGCGGTGCAGGTGCTCGAGCGCGTCGAGGCGCCGGACCTGAACCGCCACTTCAAGGTCGGCGAGCTGGACCTGAACGCGGCGCTGGCGCGGATCGGCGAGGCGGTGGCGCAATGGCAAGCCTTGCCGGTGCAGGGCTACGGGCCCTTCGATATCGCCGCCCTGCGCGCGGGCGCCGGGCCGGGCCGCTTCAAGGGCCTGCATGCCGCGGCGGATGACTACTACTTTCTCAACTTCGAGCGCCATCTCGCCTTCCTGGTCGAGCGCGGCTTCATCGAAGCGGCCGAAGCCGCGGCGATCCGCGATATCGCGCAGGCGCATGGTTCGCTGTTGCGCGATACCCCGCCCTGCCTGGTGCACAAGGACCTGGCCTTGTGGAACGTGCTGGGCCCGCCCGCCGGCCCCTATACCTACATCGACTGGGACGACGCCGTGAGCGGCGATGCGATGGACGATTTCTCGCTGCTCGCCTGCTTTCATCCGGCCGCTGGCGTGCGCGCCGCGCTGGACGCCTACGCAAGCAGGCGTCCCCTGCCGCCGGAGCACGCCACGCGCTTCTGGCTGCACCTGCTGCGCAACATGCTGGTGAAATCGGTGATCCGCGTCGGCGCCGGCTACTTCGAGCGCAACGACGACCTGTTCATCCTCGGCGCGGGCGGCGGGGCGGGATTGAAGCGGTTCACCCTGGCGCGCCTGCGCGCGGCGGCCGATGCCTTGCGCGAAGGGCGCAACAGCATCGACTACGAGTAAGGGGTCTTGCGAAGCGGCCTGATGCCGGCCTTCGCAAGCGGCGCCTTACGGCGCCACCGAATAGCGCAGCGCCTGGCTGGGGAAACCCAGCATCAGCTTGGAGAGTTCCTCGAAGAACGCCACGTCGATTTCGTCGCCAGGCACCACGTAGCGGGTGCGCCCCAGCGGCCCGACGTTGCGGCAGGTGATGTCCAGATTGCTCTCTTCGTAGTTCACCCGCGCGGTCAGCGAGCAGATGAACTTGAACTCGAAGTCGACCTTGGCGCGGATCACCTGCTTGAAGTCGTTCTTCACTTCCTGGACGCCGTGCTTCATCTCGTGCGAGATCAGCAGTTCCTTGAACTTGGGCAGCTCGACCGGGGTGACGGTGGCGCGGCCCGGGTCCGGCGAGATCAGGTAGTAGGAGAGCATCAGGTGGTCGATCACATCCTTGAGCTTGCCGCGGTCGTCGACCCGGTTCATGCGCGCGTTCACCGTCACCTCGGAGAACAGCATCGGCGGGCAGGGGCCGTAGAACAGCAGGTCGTGCTTGCCGGCGTAGAGCGGCGTCGCCTCATTGAGCTCGCGGCAGAATTCGAGCATGAACTGGTAGCCGGCGCGCATCTTCGCGTCCAGCGCCAGCATCGCGTCGGCCTCGGCATCGCGGCGCGCTGTCGCGGCGCTTTTCGCATCCGATGAGGCTTGCTGGCGCAGCAGGCCGAACACGCCGCTGCTGCGCGCGCTGCTGACCGCCTCCTGGGCCTTCACGTCGGCGGCGGTCTCGCCCGCCAGGCGCGTGTGGGCGCCCAGTTCGGAGATGCCGTTGGCGATGTGGTCCCAGTCCTTGGCGCCCGCGCGCGCCTGGCGCTGCGCCGCCTTCGCGCTTGCTTCTTCCTCGATGAACTTGCGCTGCGCCTCGTCCACGCTACTGGCCAGGCTGTCGAGGTCGCCGAGCAGGGTATCGGTGGAACCGCTGCTCTTTTGCCGGGCGGCGGCAAAACGCGAAGCCGGCTGCGCCGCGGGCGCCGGGGGCGTTTCAGGAGCTTGCACGGCGGCCACCGGCGCCGGACCGGGGGCTGCCGGCGGCGTCATCACCGGCGGCGTAATGGCCGGCGTGTGGACAAATGCCGGTGCCGGTTTCGGCGCGGCTGGCGCGGGAGTGGGGTTTTGCGGGGCGGCAGCGGGCGCCGCTCCTTTCTTGCGGCCGAGGAAGGCGGCAGCGCGTTCCCATGCGGACCCGCCCGAGGCGGGCGCGGCGGCAGGCGCTATCGCGGGAACGGCCGCGGGAGTGGATGCGGCGGCGGGCGGCGTAAGCTCCGCGGCAGGGCGGGGCATGATTTGCGTGGGTTCGTCCGGCGGCGCTTCGGCATAGGCCGGGCGGTTGACGATCGCCGTGATGTCACCGAACGAGAGGCCGTTGGCCTGCATCAAAATCTTGAAATTGCGCAGGTCGTTGGCGAACTGGTTGGCGCGCTGGTAGCGGTCCTCCGGCTTTTTCGCCAGGGCGCGCGACAGGATCAGGTCGAAGGCCGCGGGCACGTCGGGCGCGATTTCGGCCAGGGGCGCCTGCGGTTCGGTGACGATGCGCTGCATCAGCGAGAAGATGGTGGAGGACTCGCCTTCCTCGAAAGGCGTGCGCTGGGCCAGCATCTCGTACAGCACGACGCCCAGCGAGAAGATATCGGCGCGCCCGTCGATCGCCTTGCCCAGCACGTGCTCGGGCGCCATGTACCGGGGCGAGCCCAGCATGGTCCCGGCGGTGGTCATGGTGGAGGACTGGATGTGGGCGATGCCGAAGTCGGTAAGCTTGGCGATGGCGTGCGGCGAGACCATGATGTTGGCCGGCTTGATGTCGCGGTGCACCACCCCGAAGCGGTGCGCGTAGTCCAGCCCATCGGCGATCTGCGCCATCAGCGAGGCGATGGTGGTGAAGGGCAGGCGGTCGCCGCGCATGATCTCGTGCAGCGACTTGCCTTCCAGGTACTCCATCGCGATGAAGGCGGTGCCTTGGGATTCGCCGAATTCGTAGATGGTGACGATGTTCGGATGGTTCAGCTTGCCGGCCGACTTGGCCTCGCGCAAAAAGCGCCCCTTGACCTCGTCGAGGATCTCGTTGGGCAGGTCCGCATTCAGGGTCTTGAGCGCGACCGGGCGTTCGATGGTCGGGTCGATGCCGTGATAGACCGTACCCATGGCGCCGCGGCCGAGTTCCGCAATGATCTGATACCGGCCTAGGGATTGCAGGGTCATGTATTCGGGTTGGACAAAGACGGCACACGCCGCCAGACGCTCTTATAACGGCAAAACCGGGATTTTATTGATATCCGGGCGGCTATGCCGGCGGCATGAATTTGCTTGCATGGCAATTGTAGCCTTAACCGGCCCACGATTCGCGCCGGGATGCGTGTTTGTGTCGCCCAAGAGCAAAAACGCCACACCCTGGGGTGTGGCGGTTCGTGAAAAGGCGCCACACCCTGGGGTGTGGCGGTTCGTGAAAAGGCGCCACACCCTGGGGTGTGGCGGTTCGTG
>Ga0307511_10002190_pt1 | contig 20496 bp, 26 predicted proteins | sample 13_EM_MG_FD_200266 | JGI IMG/M metagenome (GOLD analysis project Ga0307511, IMG submission 200266) | Populus trichocarpa ectomycorrhiza microbial communities from riparian zone in the Pacific Northwest, United States - 13_EM | ecosystem: Host-associated > Plants > Roots > Unclassified | place...
ACTGATGTCACTTGAGACTCCTGCTACGCAGTCCATTTTTGGCCCATTCCGTATGCATTTTCACCAGAAGCACAGGATCCTCAGGACTATATATCTGGAGGTCGTCGTGTTCTCGAACCTGCAATCCCCTCCTCCTTCCGCCTACTTCTCTATCTATAATATCTATAATACAAGAGAATATATTTTTTCTCGCGCTCTGATCGAGCTGGAGCACGATCTGGCCTGAATCAGCATTACAACCTTCTGGGGTCGATACCGATCTGCAATCACGATGATTACGATGGACTTCGGCTTCGTAGGTTTGCGACTTCTCAACTTCGACTTCGCAACTCTTCGACTTCGCAACTTCGACTTCGCAACTTCATGGACAAGCAAATCGTTGAGAGATCAACCAGGTTCAGATTAGATAAATACTGGAATGTGAGCTTCGTATCGTGTTACGACCTTCCGCAGACAATCGGATCCGTAGCCATCACTAGAGTAATTTGCTAATAGATTCCTTCAGGGCTACCCTGTCAATAGTTGTAACGGAGCCGGCCCGGTCCATGGCCGACTAACCCGTAGGTAGACGAATAACTCTTTATTTTACCAAGAACCCACATGGACGTTCGGCCGGACCTGAACATCCACATGGTACTTTCACTCGAGCCTCGCTAAAGGTATATTTCAAATTACTACTAGAACTGTATATAAGGAAGCTGTTGTAGGTAGAGAAACAAGGACGCTTTCGAACAGTTCTATATCGCGTGTTTACCTCTAAGCTCGAGCTTCACTTTCGCTATCTTGAAGATCTCGAAGTCAACTTCGCGATCGCGAAGTCGCGAAGTCTAGCCTCGAGCCCGAGGGTTCACAATAGTAGATTGACATTTCAATCCACCCAGCGTAGTCACTCCATCCTCGGGTCGGTGTTCCTATTCCTTCTATTTTTCGTAGTCACTCCGTGGCCTTCTGTGGCCACTCCACCACTGACGCTGCGATCTATCGTTGCTCCACTGCGGATCCTGGATTGATGTTCGGTATCTGCTGTCATTCCGCCGTAGACCCCACAGTGCTGCGATCCGTCCAGTACGATCACTCCACAATATTGCAGTTCCTGGATTGATGTCCAGTACCCGTAGTTGTCCACCGTTAACTCCGGAACTTTTATTATCCGTGGCTACTATGTGGCCAGCCTGCTACTGACACTGCGATCCGTCCGGTATGATCGGATCGACATTCAAGGTTCGCGGCCATTCCATTATGAGACGACTCAACGACTGTTGATGGATGTCCTTACCTACCAAATCATAGTAGTATTTTTGTACTCCGTAAGATAGGCTTTCGACCTTGAAATCTTGGTGTACTTCCTCTAAACACCCATGACAACGCCAATATCTCACGCAAAATTGATGGCGACCACATGCCGGGGCGAAGCCCGGCAAATCTTGTACTCTTTATACAAACGTCCTGTTACGACCAAGTGCTCACGAGGACCCCTTTCCACATCATGGAAGTGTCGAACCAAACGTCCGGGCATCTCCCACTCGTCTCCGAGGGCGAACATCCTTATCAACAAGGACCAACGGGCTTGCCTCGCCGACTTCCGAAGGTTTTCTCGACCATCACCGGTGTCACGACTTACGCTGGGACCTCTCAGGCGTCGCTGATTTCAAACGACTCACTCATGTCATTTACTGGGGTGGAACTCGTCGGCGGATCGAAACGCACGGCCCGGGGTAGAAGATATAATTTCCTGTTTGGACGACGCTGCGGCATTCTGGTATGCAAGGGACTTATAGCTTGTGGTAAGGGAGTCGAACGATATACGCACAATGTTGACCATATTTTCGTTACCTTTTTTCCTTTTTTCCTAACTGTTTCTCCATTACGTTCGCATATCGAGTACATAGCGAGACTGTATTTGTTCATTGAGTACCACCAGCACCTGATCCAGAGCTGCAGCGTTCTGGTACATGAGAGAGTTCTCACATGATGATGAAGCCGAACGGTATGCATGTTGACAATCCCACACTGACCGGTCCCCCTCCCTACCCACATCTCTGTTACATTTGTATATTCAGCACATAGCGGGATCGTATCTGTGCATCGTGCACTGCTTGGTTCGGAGCCCGGGGGAGGGGGTCATCGGCAGGCAACGACATGTAATATGATCCTCACGATGACAACCTTGGTTATATCTACGACCGCTCTAAAAACCTGGACGTCTTCCGGGGAGAATCCAGCCTCCCGACTACGTTTGGGTGCATTGAAACGCTGGCAGTACCAGGGCTGGTGATAGGGGTTCTCTTTGAGCGAACACCCACACCAAGGCGACCTGGCTTGCGGTCGCGTTGTACGCATCGCTTGTCTTCTTCGGATCATTCAGTGCCTTGAGAATGCCGGGAAGTTCTCTCGCTAGCTGAACCATCCCTCGTGCTGAGTTGTAGGGTCTCTAGAGTATCGGCACACGCCTTTAACAATGAAGGTTCGGGGCTCGCACTCCAGGAGGGGACCATGTGGCAGAACCGTAGGTACTGCGTGAGGTGACGAGGCGCGCCCGGGCCTCGACCCAGCTAGGGTTAGATGGCAGGGCCCGCTTAGTAGATCTCGACATCGTCCAGACTTAATAGAGGGAGGGACTGTGATCGCCACCGGAGTAGCAATGCGCATTGAGCAACCCATGACGCACGACGGATCGTAGCGTTGGTGAGAGGTATTCGATGCACGGTATGAAGGGGTGGATTTCCGGCTCCTTGAGCCTCAGAGGTTGAGCGTGGACGCTCGCGAGAGCGGGAAAGTTGTTGGATATACGACGGCTGAATGTGGGGGTCTCGAAGGCTGCCACGAGGATGGACGGCGAACCCAAGCAACGCGGAGTTGGAAGGATACGGTCCTGGAAATACGTAAGTATAATATTAAGGTGTTATCAAGTGATTGCACTTTGAAACCTGTGCAACGTTGTACAGGGATCCTTTCGTGCGACCCTCCTGGAACACGATGAGGGCAAACGCAAATACCGTCTTCTGCTCGCGCACATGACCCTCTTCGCCAATCAGTGAACGAAACTTCAACATTCCCCGCAGCGACAAAAAGAGGGGGGAAGTTTTGCAGCCAAGACACAGGGGGAAACTGCGGTCGAAACAAACGGAGGAATGTACGAATAAAAAGCACAAAGCACATAGGTGTGTAGGATGCCCGAGTGTGCCAAGGGTCATATTATGTCTGCAGCTTTGAGAGAATTACGGATTACTGTGTTGCTGACTGCAATGGGGATGAGTCGAGTGCCAAACATCGTATCATCCGTGGCTTGCCCGATGCTGTAATAGGTGGTGAGAGCTCGTGACCGAAGTGCCGATAAAAGCACTTACTGGGGATATACCGAGCGTTTTGCCCTGTTCGTTTGCAAAAAGCGCCGCAAGATGTACTTGACCGCATCGTCCACATTCGGCCCATCACTGTACTCCTGGAAGTGTCGTTCTAATGGTACCTTGGGACCGATTAGTCCGCCGAAGAAAAAAAAATAGGCACCAGCCACTCGCCTTGGGTAGCTTGTGCCGAAAGATGTCAATCTTATTCAAGACTAAGATGAAAGATATGTCGAGACGCCACTGCGAGTTGATTATCACATCGAAAAAGGCGAGAGATACAGCCAGCCGGTTCTAGAGGATGCAGCCGTCACATGAGGTTACGGTAAGAAAGGATATGCGAACCCAGCATACCTGGCCCTTTTCTTCCGTCGAAATCCGATCATAGTCGCTCAGCGCGACGCAGAAGAGGACGGTGGTGACGGGTTCGACGCGGTGCATCCATTCCATGGGTTGGTTGAGTTGGCCGCTCACCTCGGAGAGATGTAGCCTGGAGACGATGAGTAGCCGGCCGGCGGATGCCACGAAGGGTTCGGCTCACGAGAGCGTCGGGATGCTGACTCTTGTCCCGACAATACCCGTACTTCGCTGTCTACATTGGAGGATATCCTTCATAGTGGGGACATAGTTGGCGGAGGCTATGCGTCGTACTTCGGTAAAGAAACTCGGGGGTTGATGAGACCGGGTCCAGCGGCGGCGCAGCTGAGTGCTCACTAGGGTGCGTTATCCATCAGGTAGAACTTTGACCTGTAATCGTCTACGAATTCAGGCACCGCCCGGTCTTTCCAGAGCCTATGTATAGCCTTGGCGATCTGAGTCGGGAAGGTAAAGGAAGATGGGTACGTTGACGACTGCGACTGTGCATTGGGGTCGTATTCCAGTAAGAGTTTCAATGCTTGCTACACGGAACAAGGTTCAAGGCAATGTGAAGGCACCATGATCCGGAGAAGAACTCACCATGGTGGAGGGATCAACAAGTTCGACGCCAAACTTGCGCAAAGCAGCTGCGACCGCCTGGGCGCTTTCAAGCAGGTTGGAGTATATGGTTTCGCGGTACGATATCCTTGCGTCGTGACAGAAGCCGCCTTGGTGGATGGCGCACATCTGCTTCATGATAGTTGATTTGCCAGATTCACTCAGGCCTAAGACAATAAGGTGAGGTGCCGGAGAATGGAGGGAAAGATCGTACGCGCCTAGGAGTAGAACTTTGTGTGTCTTTCCCATTTCCCTGGTACGCCGCTCTGGATTGTCGCGTCTTGAACGAAAGCTCCGCATTCTGTTCGCCTATGGGGTAAATGGTATGAGGGCGTTGGTATAGTAGGGTGTCTGATTGAGACCGGCGCTGGAAGGTTGCAGGGATTGGTCCCAACGTTGATAGTGAGAATAATGACAGGAAGGTCGTGGACGGAATGCGGTTGCGATCGACGTTCGGCGCGGCTCCCGCGAGTACACACTCTGTAACCTATGATTTCTTCCTCTCTGTCGCTGTGATCTCTTCGCTTGGATGAGCAGCCATGTCTGATGCAGACCCTTCAAGACTGGGCTGGGCACTCAACCGGACTCGACCGGTGGCCTGAAGAACCAAAACTAAGTTGCATTCCCCTCGCTCAGTCCCAAGAATCTCATTCGACGGGGGAGGATTTCTTACGCGTGTCCTCAGTTGCCGCCCTGTTCGTGGATTTCCTCAACAGACCATTCGACTTAAATATCTACCCTCAGTCTGCCGCCTGATGTCAAGTGATAGGATTTCACCAACGGATTCGCCCTCAGCGGCCGCCGTTTCGGAAAAAAGAACGGAACTAGTCGTAGGGTTATGGCCATTTTTCTCTTCGATGTAAAGGACAAGGAGTCTTGGAGCGCGGATCCAGCAGGCGAGTCAAGTGAGGAAGGCTGAATGAGAATTTATATTCGTTCTGTCAACCTGCGGGATTATTACACGATACCGCACTGAACCCTCCATCAAAACCGGGCATACTTAGTTTGGTCTACTGGTGAGCAGCTCGTCCGTTGGGATATCGGCCTTCTGGAATGGCAAGAACGCATCGGCATCGGTCGGTCTGGGAGCAACGTGGCCGGCATCAGTGGTGATAATAATTTGCGGGGGGTGAAAACTGGTTCGGCAGCACCGTACTGAACGGGTTCCAAAGCGAGGTCGGCGGGAATGGTGGGAGCGGATCGCTCCTCCACTGAACGACACGGTCGTTGGTGGCAAAAGAAGTGGATGAGTTCTGAAGTCGAAAAGCTGAGCGTTGACGTTGAGGCCCGGTCTCTCGACGATCCAAAAGCACGGTCAAGATCAAGATGGGTTGGAATGGTGTTTGAGGGGCAGCAGAGGCCTAGAGGGTCCAGGAGAAGGAGGCTTGACAACGTAACCGACCATGGAGAGCGTGACGCATTGACAATGACCGGGCTCGTCGCTGCACGGGATGCCCAAAACCAGCACCGCCTGGGTCTTCGGATGCATCCGTTGCTCCCACGCGAAGAGAAACACATCGGCGGGACTGCAGGATTGTGCACGTTCACTCACATGAAGCCACGTGCACGGTTCTACGATTCTGGAATCTGCGCCCATGTAGAACTGTAAAGGAGTTGCATACATTTTTTTGGTCCGAAGCACAACCAACGATTGTGAGTTTTGTGCGCATAGAGGGTTGGGAGGAGCATGGCACATCTCATCGTCCCCCCGATAGCTCGTAAAAATGGGCGGGAATCCTTGGACCCCCTGTCGTGAGAAAAATCTTAGTACACACCATCTCGACTGGCGGGAGCATCACGGTCCGCGGGGGTGGCGCTGCCGAAGTCGCCCGTCCTCCCAAATTCCACTTGCGATATCGATGTAAAAATGTTCGTTGTCACGGCCTCGCATGATATCGCCCTTTGTCTCCATCAGCTCATGCGCATGTTCTACAGGCTACGGACCATCTCCAAAATTTCCACAGCCCCAACCGTCGAGCACGTCGTCCTCAGTTCGAAGTCCCAGATCCAGGAATCCAGTGAACCACTCCATGTTTGGCGAGCGAGGTTCCAACGGTCGACGCCAAGTCGGGAATTCTGTAAGTAGTTGACAGCGTGAGGCGAGCCTAAACCCCGCTGATTCCCCCTCATGCAGATTTACGTCACAATCCTTTCGTGTATGCCGCGACCACGTCAGCAAACCATCCTGCCCCGCTTCGCACTTGTCGAGTCAATTTCATGGGTCAATATCAATCACTTTCTCGATCGTGAAGGAAGCAATTCGACGGTGTGTGCCATAGCCGTTAGGGTCTTGAACAACATATTTAAGTCACGAGTGACCTACGTGGGCCTCAAACGATGACGCCTCGTGCCTAACAAAGTCCGAAACGGGCAGGAAAAATCAGCTATTTCCGACATTCGAAAAGTTCTTCGCCGCTCAAAATCCCTCAAACGCAAAAATCAGCTCGCTTAGTGAATGTCGGGCTTGCTGATGCCAGAATGTGGGAATGGCCTGGTCCCCACGAGGCCGGGAGTGGTCCCTTTATTGAACCTCAACAGCAAGTTGCTCCCCTCCCTTTCTGTCGCTGTGATGTCCCTGCTTGAACGAAGAGGCATGTACTACGCAAACCCTTCCGAGAGTGAGTGGCCATCCCAACTGAGCCCGAGCAGTGGTAGCTGACTAACAAATGATTTAGTTGAGTTCCCCTCACTTGGTTCCGAGGACCTCGTTCGAATAGGGGAGGACTTGTTGCACGTCTATCCCATTTACTACAAGGTCCGGCATAACCCTCGACGAGACGATGAATACGTATCATCAATCCCCAACGCAATATTGAGAGGTAAAACTTCTCCCACGGGTTTGTCCTCGGAGGAAGCGGCCGCGTTGGCGGAAAAGTTTCGCAAGGTACCTCTCCCCTGCCATATCCCCTCTCAGTGTCTGACGCCCCTGGTGGTCAGGCCATACCCAGATGGAATCACGCGGGTTTCTGTTCTGACCCGTGGACTAGACTTTTGACCCACGCCCTCCTCCGTGGATTGCAAATATTCCCCAACCTAGAACTGTGTGATGAACGTCTGTACTACACCCTTCGTGGATTCACCGACATCTGGAAGGGAAACTATCACGGGGAGCCGGTGTGCGTGAAGGCCGTTCGGGGAAAGGACCTGACTCGTGTAAATGAGGTCCTACGGGTACGGCGACTGGTTTACGCAATCCGATGCATACTCAGCTCGTGTTTTACCAGACATACAACCGCATGATTGGAAGGAACTCTCATCCGAACATTCTTCCTGTCACCCGAGTTTCAGAGGAGCTGTTTCCGTTTTGCATCATGAGCCCATGGATGCCAGATGGGAACATTACTCAGTACACCCAGGCGAACCCGAGTGCCGATCGTTCGATATTGGTGCGTCTCCATCTACCTAGAGATTGGCGGGAATAACTTACTGAGTACGCCTGTGATAGCTCGCACAGGTGTGCCGTGGTCTCATGCACCTTCACGGGTTGGGTGTTTTACATGGCAACATTAGTCCGGTAGGCGAAATGAAGGGTTTGGTTGACCCCACGCTGATGCTCAGTCCTTCTAGAACAACATCCTGGTTACTCAGGATGGACAGGCGTGTCTCGGTGACTTCGCAATCGCGGCGGCGTTCCCGAGATACTCACACTTGTACTATCAGCCAGAAGCTCTTCAATATGTGGCCCCGGAGCGTTTCTCATATGAATCTTCCGTTTTTCTGGTGGCCGGCCCTTCAAAGGAGAGCGATGTTTACTCATTTGCGATGGCTTCTTTCTCGGTACGCACATCTTTTGAAAACCCATCCTACTACTTGATACGATCATTCCGTTACTCTCAGGTCCTCACGGGGGCGTTGCCGTATCATGGAAGTAACGTGGAGAACATCATCGCCGATATTTGGACCGGTAAACGACCATCCCATCCAATAGACGCAAGCCAAGACCGATGGCCGCAGAGCCGCGTTTGGGGCGTGATCACGACCGGCTGGAGCCATGAGCCGGAAAAGCGATGCGAACTTTCTGATATGCACCGCGCGTTTTCAACGTCCGCTCAATGGGAGCAAGGTGACTCAAACCCTTGAAACGACGGAGACATCATGATAACTGAAGCATCCCAAACACTAAACAGCGCGACAGCAACTTGGGAAGAGGGTCGCCTCTGTTTTCCAGTTTCTGAGAGACACGGAGCCAGAGATCCAGAAGCGTGTTGATGCAATGAACAAGGTGAGTATTTTCACTTCCCCCCCCCAAGGTTGACACAGAGGCTGATGCGACCTGTAGCGTCTTGAGAATGATACGGTGTTGGATAAGGAGCGACTCAAGTTGCTCAATAAGCTTTGCAAAGCATGCAGCCGACACGGTGTGATCCCAACATCCATGCAAATCCCTGACTGTTTGGAAGACTCCGTGGAAGCCGAATCCGGGGGGTTTGCCGACGTATCACAGGGCACATTCGAGGGGCGTCAGGTTGCTATCAAAGTTGTGCGTGCGTACGTCACCAGCGACCTGGACCTCATCCGCAGCGTGAGTAATTTGCCTACACCATTATCTCCATCCGGATGAACGGGTTGCAGAGCTTCTGCCGAGAGGGGGTTACCTGGAAGCACCTCCAGCATCCCAATATCCTACCGCTGCTTGGAGTGACATTGAACGAGTACCGGTTCGCGCTCGTTTCCGAGTGGATGGAAAACGGGAACATCAACGACTTCATCAAGAGGGATCGGGATATAAACCGCGCAGAGCTTGTACGTTGTAAGTTGGTCTTGCAGCAACCTCGCTGATGTACCGGTTAGTTAGCTGGGGTGGCGAGTGGGTTGAAGTATATGCACAAGCTCCATGTAGTTCACGGAGATCTGAAAGGGGTACGCTGTTCGACTGTCGAATCAAACCTTTGGGCATATCTCACTCGTTCCCTAAGGCGAACATCCTTATTAACAAGGACAGACGTGCTTGCCTCGCCGACTTCGGTCTCTCGACCATCACCGGTGTCGCAACTCATGCTGGGGCCTCTCGGTCGTCGCTGATCTCAGACGACACACTCATGTCATTCACTGGTGGAGGGACTCGTCGGTGGATGAGTCCTGAACTTCTGGATCCAGAAAGGTTTGGGATACCGGAGTCGGAGGGCGATCGGCCAACTAGGCAGTCCGATTGCTATGCTCTCGGAATGGTCATCTACGAGGTGGGCGTTCGTGTGGTTGTGTTCGTTGCAGTAGGTGGTTAACCGGAGATAACCTAGGTCTTATGCGGATATCACCCCTACGTTGAGTTCGAGTCGGATATTCTAGCCGTCAATGCGATCATGAAAGGAGTCCGACCGAAGAAACCAGAGGGGGCGAAACAACTGGGATTCAGCGACGAATTGTGGAAAACGGTCGAGCTGTGTTGGTTGGAGGATCGAAACGCACGGCCCGGGGTAGAGGATATCCTTTCTTGCTTGAACGACGCTGCCGCGTTCTGGTATAGAAGGGAGTTCTAGCTCGCGATAAGGGAGTCGAACGAACGCGCGATGGCGATCCTATTTTCATTATCTCTTTTTCTATCCGTTCCTCCCTTACGTTCGCATATCGAGTGCAGCGAGACTGAGAGCTCGGTGGAGGGGGTATCCACAGACAGAGACAATATATATTATGATAACCTTCAGGATTACTATCGGCCTCGACAAAGGGCCTGTTCTCTTGTGAGACCGTTACAACCGGAGTGAATGCGTCTGTCGTGGGGTAGCCCTGGTTCGACTCGAATGAGGTGATGACCTGGCATCACCCAGCGGACGGCGACCTTCTCCCAGTTTCGCCGTTTCGCCCAGGTCTTGTACGTAGTAGTAGTAGTATCCCCCAGGAACCGAGGGCGTCGAACGTACCAGATCCTGCGCGTCTTCACCCGCCCCTCAACCAAATATAATCATCGTCCACTCCATTGGAATCCGTCCACTCAAAGCAAGTCAATGAGAAACAAAAGGCATTCGGCCGTGATTCTGCGCACTTGTACGCGCTCAGAAATGACTGTCAATAGCTCGTATGGAACTCCTATCGTTCTAAACGGTTCAGGCCGGCCTGGCGTTTTTGAGATGGGCAGCCCTTTTCGAGAGTGAGCTGACAACACAACCGAACTCGGGCGGTGGTAGATGGCCGGAGGATTTTGTTGAGTTCCCCCCGGCTAGTCCCCGAGAACCTCGGCCCATCAGAACGGGGGAGGATACGTTGCATGCATATTCCTCCTATTGCAAATACATGAACTACACCTACGTGTCATCGATCTCCACTGTGATACAAAGGGGTAAATTTTCTCCGAGATATTTGTCCTCAGTGACAGCGACTGTCTGTGTCTGACACTAGCGATTGGGCCATTTCAACCCTTCACACGGATATCTGGTCGAATTAATGGATCAGTCTTTTGACCAACACCCTCCTCCATGAGTCGCGAGTCCTCCCATGCTTAGGACTTGATAACGAATCCCTGGACTACTATTTGATGAATTCACGGACAGCTGGAAGGGAAGGTATTTCAGGAGATGATGCGCATTGTAGTAATACAAGAACGGACCTTGACCTGCCTGTCGAACGGGCACGGTGACCTTTTGGTTCGATCTGTGTACTCGGTTCACTTCACACTAGATATTCCGTAGTGCGATCTAAGAGAGTGAGGTAAACCCTCATCCGAACGTACTTCCGGTAATCGATGTTTCAGAGTCACGGTTTCCACTTTGCATCATGACCTAACAGCGGGGAAGAAATGTGATGGCCGTGGGGGGTAGAAGGGAAGGTAAAGGATGCGGCGGGTTGTAGGATCGGTGAGAGGTATTTGGAACAGCATTCGATGCCTGGTATGAAGCAGTGCATCGTATGGGGGTGTGGAATCGAGGCGGCGTACAGGAGACGGGCCAAAATGAACGTGCAATAAGTTCTAAGTGTTGAGGTCGCTGATGGCAGAGATGGGTCACTCGTGCACCAGTGGGCCGAGGTGCTTGATATCGAGTACGGAAGCCTCGTTGAACAACCTTCACCCCCGGCTGTTGGAGACATCGTCATCATGACGGCGCGGAAGGTGTGGTTTCATCGTGGTACGGGATGGGACCAAGGAAATTGGCAAGCATCGACTAACCTGACAAATTTGCCCATTCTAAAATCGATCAGTCGTAGCGTTGTGGTTGTTGTACTCTTCAAAGGAGCTCAAAAGGATGCGGTGTCCTCCCGTCTCGCCCTTAGGATGTCGGCGTCCAGGAATAACAACGCGTCGGCGTCGACCGGTCTAGAAGCAACGTGGCCGGGATTAGTGGTGGTAGCAGGAGAAGTGGGTTTGGTGGCATCGTACCGGATGAATGAAGCAGGGTCGAGGTCAGTGGGAAGGGTTGGAATAGGTGACTCTTTTACGGAACCGACACGGTTGTTGGTGGTCAAGGAAGCGGTTGAGTTTTGAAGCTGAAACATTGAGGGACGGGTGAAAGCGCGGACCACGTTCTGAGGTCCTTGAAGACGAAACCTACGTGGGATAAAACGGTGGGGTTAAGAGCTCGAGTGGGTCGACGTGATACCAAATCGTCGCGTTTGTGGCAAAGGTTGGGGTCACCGTCGTGGGTGATCGAATCTTGCATTGGAAACCCTAGACGGAGAACGGGAGTCGAAAGCCTTGTGAACATGAGGGCTTCGGAACGTCTGTTGGGGGTAATGGAAGGAAACTGTTCCCTCGGAGGATGATCCGATCGACAGGGTTGGTACCAACCCCGTACTTAGCCACGTTCGATCTCCCTGTGCGTCACCACAATACCCGCCCCACTTCCCCCCATCGCGTTCTCCCCCTACCAGGGCGAACAACCATATCCGACGCGGATCCTCTCACGAGTGAGTCACCAACCTAACAGAACCTGAGCAACGGTAGTTGATGAGCAGACGATTTACTTGAGCCCCCCCAGGTTGGTCAATCCCAAGAATCTCATTCGACTGGGGGAGGATTTGTTACATGCACCCTCTATTCCACTCCCGAACGGGCGGGGTCTTTAAGTGACAAAAGGGCAATACGTCGCCTATTTCTCACCTAATGCTAAGGAATGAAATTCCTCCGTCCCCAGCGGAAGCAGAAGAAGCGACTGAAATATTTCGTGAGGTACACACTTTTTACTCGCTGGACGTTCCTTCGGTCTCTGACGCCTTCGGTGGTGAGCGTATCAACCTTACCTTTCGCAGATCGGACTTTCCCTCGTCGCACCCTCGTGTTGAGTCATTCGGTCTCTAGAGTTTCGGCACAGGCCTCTAACAAGGAAGGTTTAGGGCTTGCACGCCCGTAGGGGTCCATGCGACAGAACCGTAGGGCACCGCGTGAGGTGACGAGGCGCACCAGGGCCTCACTCCAGCTAGAGTTACGTGGCAGGGCCCGCTTATGTAGTAGGTCTCGACATCGTCCAGGCTTGACAGAGAGGAGCGCGATCGCTACCCGGAGGAGTAACAATGGGCAACGCATGACGGGTCATAGTGTTAGTGAGAGATACCCAAAATGCTATTTGATGCACGGTATGAAGTGGTGGATTTCCGGTTCCTTGGGTCTCAGAGGTTGAGCGTGGACCCTCACGAGAGCGGGAAAGTAGTGCGATTCACGACGGTTGAATGTGCGAGTTTTGAAGGTTGCCACGAGGAATGCTCGACGTCTCCCTCCGGAAAGTGGGTACCGACGTGAAGCAGGCCAATAAGAAAACACATTTTTGAACAGTGCGTAGTTAGAACTCGGCCACCGCCTAGAATGCCTGTGGCTGTGTGGGTTGTTGTAGGAGACAGCGTGGATATAGGTAATCAACCTGGTCAACGGATATAACGGGTGGAGAACTCAAGTAGCGTGGGGTTGGGAGAATACAGTCATGGGAATATGTATAATAGGTGTTATCGAGTGGTTTGCACTTTGAAACCTGTGGAACGTTGTACCGGGATCCTTCAGCGTGGCCCTCCGGGAACACGATGGGGGTAAACACAAATACCGTCTTCTGCTCGCGTATGTGTCCCTCAATGAACGAAACACCAACATTCTCAGCAGCAAAGGAATAAAGGGGACAACAATGAAATGGGGGGGAGGGGTAATAGTAACAATGGAGCGAGAACGAAAGCAAAGCACGAAGTATATGAAAGTGTAGGATGCCCGGGTGTGCGAGGGGTCATAAAATAGCCGTGTCTTCGAGCAAATTCTTGACTATTGTGTTGGCGATTGCAGTAGAGATGAGTCGGGTGACGGAGTTTGCATCGTCCGTGGCTTGCGCGATGCTGGAATAGGTGGTGAGACCTCGTGACCGGAGTGCCAATACAGGCACTTACTGGGGATATACCGAGAGTTTCGCCCTGTTCTTTTGCATAAATTGCCACAAGATGTACTTGGTCGCCTTGTTTATATTTGGCCCACCCGTGTACTCCTGGAAGTATTGCTCTAATGGCACCTTGGGATTGATTGGTCCGCCGAAAAAAATAAATTGGCACCAGCCACTCACCTTGGGTAGCTTTCGCCGGAAGATGTCAATCTTGTTCAAGAGTAGAATGAGAGATGTCCTGAGACACCACTGCGAATTGATCATCGCATCGAAAAGGGCGAGAGATACAGACAGCCGGTTCTAGAGGGCGCACTCCCCATGTGAGATTACGGTAAGAAAGGATTCACAACCCAACATGCCTGGCCCTCGTCTTCTGTTGAAATTAGATCGTAGTCACTTAGTGCGACGCAGAAGATGACAGTGGTGGTACGTTCGAGGCAATGCATCCATTCCATGGGTTGGTTTAGTTGGCAGCTCACCTCTGAGAGGTGTATCCTAGAGATGATGAGCAGCCAGTCAGCGGAAGCCCCAAGAGGTTAACTTACAAGAGTGGCGGAATGGTGACTCTCGTCTCGACGACACCAGTATTTGGCTGCCTGCATTGCAGGATATCCATTTCAGTGGGGGTATAGTCGGCTGAGGTTATACGTCGCACTTCGGTGAAGAAACTGAGGGTTGAACGTCGATGAGGCGGACTCCAGCAGCAGTCATTGACGTCAAGTGCTTACTAGGGCGCGTTATCCATCAGGTAGAACTTTGATCTGTAATTGTCTACGAATTCAGGTACGGTTTGGTCTTGCCAGAGACTGTGTATGGCTTCGGCGATCTGACTCGAGAAGGTAAAGGGAGATGGACATATCAGCGACTCCAGCTGTGTACCGTGTTCCAACAAGCTTTCCAACATTAGCTACGCGGAACGAAGTTGAATACAACGTGAGGCTATCATGATCTGGAGAACTCACCAAGTTGGAGGGATCAGTAGGTTCGACACCAAACTTACGCAAGGCGGCCGCCACCGCCTGGGCGCTCTCAAGGAGGTTGGAGTATATGGCTTCGCGGTATAACATTCTTGCGTCGTGACAGAAGCCACCTTGGTAGGTAATGCACATCCGCTTCATGATCGTCGATTTTCCAGATTCTCTAGGGCCTAAGCGAACAAGGTGAGACACCGGAGAACGAAGGGAGAGAGCGTGTGTGCCTAGGAGTAGAATATTGTACGCTCCCTCAGTGCGCCGCTCTCGACTCGAACGAAAGCTCCACATTCTGTTCTGGCTAGAGGGTAAATGGGATGAGGGCGTTGGTATAGTGGGGTGTCTGATTGGGACTGGCGCTGGAGTGTCGCAAGAGTGGGTCCCTGCCCTCGTCCGTGATCGCAAGAATAATGGGAGACGGGAGTAAGTCGGCCGTGGTCGTGAAGGAAGACGATTGCGATCGAGGTTTGGCGCGGTTTCCGCAGCTGCGCTCTCTCGGTGACCCCGACATCTTCCTCTGTCGCCGTGACCTTCCACTTGGATGAACAGCCATGTCTGATGCAGACCCTTTCGAGAGTGGGTCGTAACCGATCCCGACTGGCTGTGACTGACTACCGGAATTAGTCGCACTCCCCCCGCTCAGTCCCAACAACCTCATTCGACTGGGGGAAGATTTCTTGCGCGCTACCTCAGTCCCCGCCCCGTCCATAGATTTCCTCGATGGGCCATTCGAACCTAAATATCTACCCTCGGTCTCTCGCCTGATGTTGAACAATAGAACTTTACCGGCAGGTCTGTCCTCAGTGGAAGCTGCAGAGCTGGCAGAAGTATTCCGCAAGGTATATCTTTCGCACTGTCCCCTCCCCTGCCTCTGATGCTTCTGATGGTTAGGCGGTATCTGAATTATCCCCCCTGCGATGGGAATACCCCAGGTTGCACCCATGGCTCAGACTTCATGCCCACGCCCTCCTCCGTGAATCGCGAATCTTCTCCGGTTTAGAACTGTATGACGAGCCCCAGGGCTGCTCATACAACGGGTTCGCGGATATTTGGAAAGGGGATTATTGTGGAGAGCCGGTGTGTGTCAAGGTGATTCGGACACGTCATCGGACTCCCTTGGTACGAATCGAAAAGGTGCGTGGCCCTTCTATTTTATCAGAAACACGCTCAGTGCACCTTACGCCAGGTATACCGTCGTATAAGCGAGCTCGATCCTCATTCGAACGTGCTCCCAGTCATCGAGGTTTCGGAGTCACTCTTTCCGCTTTGCATCGTGAGTCCGTGGATGCCAGACGGGAACATCGCCCAGTACACCCAGAGGAACCCAGGTTCTGATCGGTTGATACTGGTGCGTGCAAACTGACCTGAAGATTGAGAAGGATAACCTACTGACTGTCCCCAAAATAGCTCGCACAAGCGTGCCGCGGCCTGATGCACCTCCACGGGTTAGGCATCCTACATGGTAATATTACACCGGTAGGCCATCCAAAGGGTTAAGTGTGGCCTCGCACTGATTCCCGGTACCGCCCAGGACAACATCTTGATCACGCGGGACGGGAAGGCATGTCTCGGAGACTTTGGGATCACAGGAGCGTTCCGGGGTCTCAGCTTCACCAGCTATGAATTAGGAACTCTTCGGTATATGGCCCCAGAGTGTTTGAGCTTTACAAGACCTCTGGATCGGGAAACCAGCGGGCATTCAACAGAGAGCGACGTCCACTCTCTTGCCGTGACTTCCTTCTCGGTACGTTCCTCTGTTGTGAACCATCTTACTACTTGGTACTATTTCTCTGTTACGAACAGGTCCTTACGGGGGTGCTGCCGTACGATGATGGAGACTATGATGATATCTTCTGGGGTATCAAAAATGGTGTGCGGCCGTCCCGCCCGCAGAATAAGTGGCTGCAGGACTCCGTTTGGAATGTGATTGCAGCTGGTTGGCGCCGTGAACCGAAAGAGCGATGCGCGCTCCGTACTGTGTACGGCGTATTTGTGGAAAATGCCAAGACAGGTGAATCAAACGCTCAAAAGAGAAAAACCTTATTGGCTGAAATGTTTTAGACATTGAAACAGGGCAAAGGCGACGTGGAAAACTGCTTCCACGGATTGCATCTTTCCTCCAGTCTCTGCGTGATCCGGAACCAGAAATTGAGAAGTATGTCAATGAAATAGATGGGGTAGGCCGTTCCACATCCCCACCCTCTCCCAAGGCTAACGTGGGCTGCAGCGTCTAGAGGATCATACCATACCGGACCGGGAACGACTCAAGTTGTTCAATAAACTTTGCAAGACGTGCAGCCGACATCGCGTGATCCCAAAATCCATGCATATTCCCGATTGCTCGGAAGGTTCCGTGGAAGTTGAATGTGGGGGCTTTGCCAACGTGTCACAGAGCGTATACCAAGGGCGTCAGGTGGCCATCAAGGCTGTACGTGTGTACACTACCAGTGACCTGGACGTCATCCTCAGCGTGAGTCTCCTCCCGCGCTGTCACATACGTCTGAACGAACAGACGGCAGAGATTCTGTCGTGAGGGTGTTGCTTGGAAACACCTCCGACATCCCAATATCTTACCGCTCCTTGGCGTGACAGTAAGTGAACATCGGTTCGCCCTAGTTTCGGAGTGGATGGAAAATGGGAACGTCAATGACTTTATCAAGAGGGATCAGCACGTTAACCGCGTCGAGCTCGTGAGTTATCGCACATGACCCCTCAAGGCCTTACTCATGCTACTTACTCTTCAGCTGGTTGATATTGCAAACGGCCTGAAGTATATGCACGAACTCCGGGTGGTCCACGGAGATTTGAAAGGGGTACATATCTCTATTGAATCGAGCACCTTGGCGCTCCTAACTCGTGTACAAAGGCGAACATCCTGATCAACAGTGACCGGCGAGCTTGCATCGCCGACTTCGGTCTTTCAACCATCACTGGCGTCACAACTCACGCCGCTGCCGGGGCTTCCCAGGCGTCGTTAATCTCAAACGACACGCTCATGTCATTTACCAGTGGGGGAACTCGTCGGTGGATGAGTCCTGAACTTCTGCATCCGGAAAGGTTTGAGATGCCTGAATCGGAAGACAATCGACCAACCAGGCAATCTGATTGTTATGCCCTCGGGATGGTCATCTACGAAGTATGTGTTTGCGTGTTTGAATTGACTGCTGTGGAAAGTCAACCGATTATACCCTAGGTCTTGTGCGGGCACCACCCCTACGTCGAGTTTCAGTCGGATATCCTAGCCGTCAATGCGATTTTAGAGGGGATTCGGCCGAAGAAACCAGAGGAAGCGAAACGACTCGGATTCAGCGAAGAACTGTGGAAGACCGTCGAGCTCTGCTGGTTGGAGGATCGTAACGCACGGCCCAACGTAGCCGATATCCTTTCACGCTTAAACGATGCAACACCGTTCTGGTATATGAGGGACTTCTAATTCATGGTATGGGGGTCGAACGGTATCCGCATTGACATTCTCATCTTTACTCGTTACTCTTCCCGTCTGTCTGTGTTTAACTTACTTCTGTCTATCAATTACATTGCAGAACCATGTATGTTCATCGGATGCTACGAAGGCCCGATCGAAGTAAGGCGTCAACCACTCCTGCATCTCGGTACGTTTGAAAAATGGGGGAGGAAATACGATGACTATAGAGCCGAGGAGTATAACGTGATCTGAACAACCGCGGAAGTGCCCTGCGTGACGTGGTGGATCCCCCGTTCTCTTCAGTGCAGTTTCGAAGATAGCGGAGGTTGGGAGCGTGAATCCAGCAGGATAGTCAATCGCGATGCCGAACGCAAGTTTATATTTGCTCCCTCCGCCTGGGGGCTATTGTACTGTACGATACCAACCCCTCCACCGAAATCAGCCCGAGGAGAGTCTAATGGTAGTTGAAATATCGGCCTCCAAGAATGCGTCGGCATTAGTCATTCCTGGAGCAACGCGACCGATAAGGACCGGGGAGACGCAGGACGTGATGCCCTTGCTCTTGCTTGTAAACCCTTCCTCGAGGCACAAGGTCCTGACCTCCGCCTGGTGATAATGGCTTGAACACCCGAGCCTTGGAAGGTTCCATCTTCTCATTACGTCGACGTGTCGTTGAACCTGGGACCCGGCGGTGCTAGGGTGTTGGCACCATGGGGTTTGGCCCAATGTTCTACCGTAGAATGACGAACTACGGATGATCGTCGAGTTATACCCGCTGGAGGATCGCAACGAACGGCTCAGCGTGGGTGATATCCTTTCCGCCTCGAACGACGCCATGGGGTTCTGGTATATGGAGAGCTTCAGCTTGCGATGAGGGAGGAGCGTGTCGTGTCCGTTGAGGGCCCTATTTCCCGTGCTTATCCCATTTTCCATTGAGTTTTGTCGTGCCCGCCCGCAACCAATCCCAGGACGCCCGCTTGTTAGGCAAGTTTTTCCGGCTGCTCGTTATTGCTCCAAGACATACATACATCACGAGCTGCGAGGTTTGGGGCGCGCGCGTGCCTAATCGAAGTTTGGAGGTGGAAGTACCGTCCATAATGGATATAGGTAGTGCTCAACGAATGGTGGGTGGGGAGTCGAGAAAATCTAGGAGACCTTCCGCAACTGCAGAGTCTAGGGCTTCCGCTAACCCCCGTCGTACCTCCTTCTGGTACAATCCAGGCGCCTCGGGCAAAAATACCAAATTGAAAGGCTTGGCTTCGTACATCTTGCTTAATGTCTCGAATAACGTTACATCCTGGGGTAAATACGTCACCGTATGGCCCGCGATGACGAGAACAAGTTCGGAGAACACCGGGGATGAGATGGTCGAGAACACCTCTGTGACGTTGGTATGATGGTGACCTGCTGGGAGACCGTGACCGCCTGCCCAAGCCCCAACTTGTAGAGACCGGAGCGCTTCAAGCCGCGACAGATTGAGTTCTGGAAGTGGGAAGGGCCAAAATTCCGTTCACCATCAGCTCGGGCCCGTAGATGGATTCATGTAGAACCACTTACCTGCCAAGCCATCGGTTGCGTTGAATCGGAGCGTCTCTATGGTCTTAGCACACGCCTCCAATAAGATGGGCGCACAGCCTGCACTCCCACGTAGGTCCGCGTGCCGAAACTGTGGACTACAGTTTGAAGCGATGAGATGTGTCCAAGTGTCGACCCAACGGAAGTAATGAAGCACCAACCGCCCTCGCAGTTTCGGTGTGGAGAACGGCACGAGCTCCATATCGGGGATGGTTGGGTTGGGTGTGTATGTGTAAGTGTGCTGGATCTCGATGTCGTCTATGTTTGGGAAAAGGGAGAGGAAATAGGATAGTTGCCGTGGAGTGCAACGCGGCTTGAATAAGGCGATGGATTTTAGCGATGGAGAGAGGTGCTCGAAATAGCGTTTGATATTAGGTATAAAGTGGTCGAGTCGCAACCTTTGAAGAACCAAGGTTTGAACGTTCGTGAAGGCAGAAAAGTAGCGCAAGTCACGGCGGCTGAATGCCTGAGGCGCGAACCAACCACTCGTGCCACACCATTGGCTCACTCGGATTTCCTTTACGAGGGGCATCAGACCTAGCCTGTGCAGCTTGGATAGTGACTTCAGCTTGTTATGGGCGGCGCCAGGTCTGTTCCCCCTGAGGATGAGGGTATGGTGAAGAAGTGGGGCGACTACGAGATACCAGAGTCGGCAAGTCAATGAACACGCCTTCAGGGTATCGAGGTCGCGGATGAGGTGGGCGGTGATCATTTCCACGATCTCGCATGGGAAGAGAGAGGCCGATTCGCACGCGGTGCGTCTCCGTGGAAGCGTGTTACCGAGGAGGCGGTTGACCTTGTCCTTGCCCCGATGCCAGACGGTCGCCATGCGAGTCGGGAGGTTTCTCTCTGTGGCGGGAACGGCACAGGTCAGAATCCCTTGACGTGAGCTAATGAGAAGCCATACTTGGCAATGGGGTCATAGG
>Ga0307511_10002191_pt1 | contig 20492 bp, 26 predicted proteins | sample 13_EM_MG_FD_200266 | JGI IMG/M metagenome (GOLD analysis project Ga0307511, IMG submission 200266) | Populus trichocarpa ectomycorrhiza microbial communities from riparian zone in the Pacific Northwest, United States - 13_EM | ecosystem: Host-associated > Plants > Roots > Unclassified | place...
CGAACGGGGTGATCTTGCCGGTCCCTAGACTTCAGTTAGCATGGTTGCTAGTATTGTGCTACAGGGGCCATACGAATGAGGAACTCCCGCTGCGTTTCATTTGGCATTCGCCCACTGGCCACTGCATTCAGAGATGATCCCACATCAGGCCCAGCCTCGCTTCTCTCCTTGATCCGCTCATGGATATCTCGAATATCCTGCTCAAACCCCAGTATTTTCTTACTCAGGGTTTCTATTTGTTCATTTACACGCCGCCTCTCCTCCGGTTTTGTACTTCTCTTCTCTAGTTTGCCATGCAGTCTTCCCAGCTGATACAGTAGCTTGCTGAAGAACACACAATCTTAGCATTGAACATCTGCCAAGAGTCATGAAGACATACTCCTTCTCGCCCTGTGTCCTCTCGAGCCGCTTGCTATCAAGTTCATCCTCTTTCTCATTTATAGCCCGGGAAGCCTTTACAGTATGACTATTAGCCTATGGACATCATCATCGAATTTACGTTGGGTATTTAAGCTTCAATACCTCAAGTGCGATATCCCGCTCCAGCGTTTCCTGGTCCACGGCATGAACTCCGATGGCCTTCTCAAGCTCTGAGGCGCCCTGAGTACGGGATCCAGAAAAATCTATTAGTTGTACACTATCTTCATCTTCATCTTCACCTTCATCTTGCTCGTCCTCTCTCCGCTTAATGTTGCTTCGGTTGTTGACAGGAGAAGGATGTTGGAGCGACGTCTGCTCGAACGCCAGGGGCATCTCGACGGGCATGGTGCGTAGGATATTAACTTGCAGAGTGTAGGACGACCACGATCAATGAAAACTACTGGGAGAGAATCCGATCAATGTCCAGCCTAGAATAGAGCTGCATAGCGAGTATTAAAGATAGCGATAAGTTTATTACCACCTCTCGGCTGGGAGGACGTGTTAGCTACACTAACATGTTTAAAGTCGTGACTAAGTTACGTCAGGCTCGAGGAGTCACGCTTGAGTGAGATAGTCTCATGCAAGTGATACAAATGAGGACGATACAAATGAGGACGATACAAATGAGTCTCGCGTGCAGCGCCCGAGCCTCAGGTAGAGAAGAACCAGTAGGAAAAATTGGGGGTGGATCCAATATAGAAACCACTAGACCTTAAAATAGACCCATAATTTTTCAGTATGAAGCATCGATGTATGTATGTATGTACACTGCACAGCATACATGTAACCTTGAGATGTGTTTTCGATGTCTATTCGGCTACTCGTCGGTTTTTTTTTTAAGAAAATCGGCCACAACGCCATAAACTGACTACATGAGACATCCGGGTCGTGCACCCCACTCGAGTTATTCTCTAAAATAACATGTCAAGTTAGTTATTATTGATTTATTTTTTAAGTTACGATAACCATGAGTAGGTGTACCCGAATACACAATTGCCTCTGTAAACAAATCACTAGTCTGGTTGGACAAATCACTTATCAGTATTCAATATTTCGTTTCTTCGACTAGGAGGGGTGAATAAAGATCTTCAGTTTGTAATTATGTTTACCAACCAACTTGAACTTTTCTCCCGTGGTACCTAGAGACTATCTACCCGCTGTCTAGAACGATTATCACCAATACCTTCAAGTCCTTTCCACCCACTTCCAGGCCAAAATACATCTTCTTTACTGTCTAAGTACATGTGCTTCGTGACTTTTATGTTACGTCAAGACTCGGTCGAGTGAAATGGGCCTCACGTGCCCTGGTGCGAGACTGGCCCTCGGTGGAACAACAACCAGCTCTTGAAGCAAAGCAGCAACACCCAGTGCTAATAATGCAAGCTTGCAGCCAGACTACAGTTGATCAGCGTGATTTTGTACTCTACTGTCTACATCCTCCAGTGCTGGCATCCAAAGCACTTAACGAAGTCGCATGAATATGCTACTCTATTGGAGCCTAAGTAGGCTCGTAAAATGCCCCAGCGCTGCCGCCGATTCGCGGACAGTCTGGATGTTTGTATGCTGCGTTGTTGCGTGCCCTGAGTTTCATCAGTCAGCGCGCGTTCCAGGATTGCAGCAATCCCCGAAATCAAATCACTCTGTCGTTGTCCCTATCCTATTATCGCCCTACAACGGCTCTGTCTGGCACAGCGTTCGCTTCCAGAATCTGTCTGTCGATCACGAGTGGAAATATCCCGAAAGCCTGAACCATCGCCAAACTCAACCTTCTGTGTGCGTTGCCCCTCTTCCCTCAGTGGGTTGAACCCCCCCCAAAGCAAAGGTCGAAAATAGGTCCACTGCAACCGCTTTTTTGACAACTCACTGAACCCCGCCATGCTAGCTATCTAGATACTAACTGTCATCTCCCTCTGACCTGTGGAGGGCTCAGCAACCTACAATTCTTGTCATTCCCGGACCTATCATTGCTGGCTGACCGAAGGTCAAGTACTGCAAAGCGTCCTCTACCAATATTCGGCGATTCCAGATTAGCTGCCCTTTCCACGATACACGGCCCCTACAATATCCTGAGCAGAGCAGCCTTTGGTGTTCTCTGATATTCGCATTGCCTAGCCTGGGGCGGACATGGACCCTTGGAATAATGCACCGTATTCGTCGGATCCTTCTGCAAATCGACAGCCACGATATAGCAGCAATGTGCTTCAGAACAGCGCCTCCGCCATAAACCAAACCCGTGATTTCAACCTACCTCTCCAACCCCAGCAACCCCAGCATCAACCCCAGCAGAGCTCAGGTTACCAGGCATACCATGGCTCGTCGTCCGTCCAGACGGGACCACCTTCGGCTGTAGCCACACCTAATACCAGCCGAGCGGACAGCTCTGCAGATTATATGGACATCGATCCGGAGAACTACAGCAGGTCAAAATACCCTCAGAGCCAATCCCGGGAGCAAAGCTCTCGCCAGCCATACCTTCAGTCAGAGGACCCATCAACACTATCTCAGAGATATTCCCCATTAAACTCTCTAAGTCCTCAAGCGCAATATACTTCTGGACCTAATACCCTGTCACAGCAGATGCCCTCTAACTACCAAGCCCGGCAGTCGCCATCACGGCCGAACTATACTAACCTCACACAATCATATTATAACCAAAGTACTGGCTCTCCGCGGACAAGCGCCCCCCCCACCATGCAGACATATAACCTTCCCCACCAGCAGGCACAACCTCCGAATATAAGTCGCCAGTCGTCAATGAGCAATGCTCCCCAGCTACCACCCATTAGCATTCAAAACACAGGGGACGCTCGCTACTATCCACCCTCTGCCACCATACAACAAGCCTCATTTGACCAAAGCCAACCCTCTCCTCGGCCTAATCAGCAGCTCACTCCCCAAATGGAGCCTGTGCCCCAATTCTCCCGAGTAACCAGTGCGAATGATCTTCAACCAAGGGTTCATGCCCAGCCTGCTTATCGAAGAGCAAACCCGGATGATGGTGGCTTCATAAGTGTAAGTTGTAAGACTGGTTATGGAATGCTCAACTTCAACTAAGATTACAAATAGCCACTACAAGCCTTGACCAGCTACTTACCTGTCACTTACCGTTTTTGTAATAACAATTTCAAATACGAATCCTCTCGGAACCCTCGACGAGTGCTCACAAAGCCCAGCAAGGGAGTCAAGAATGATGGCTACGATAATGAGGACAGTGACTATATATTATATGTCAATGACATATTGGGCTCTGAGGAGAATGGTCACAAGTATGTAGATATCAACCGCTGTATAGTGGGCAGCATGCTGACAGTGGCAGGAACCGTTACCTGATTTTGGATGTTCTAGGGCAAGGAACATTTGGGCAGGTTGTCAAGTGTCAAAATCTTAAGACACAAGAGGTAGTTGCGGTAAAGGTGGTCAAGAACAGGACGGCCTATTTCAACCAGAGCATGATGGAGGTCTCGGTTTTGGACTTGGTATGAGGGATACATTCAGCCGACAGCTGTGATAGTTTAACTAACTCTGGAGAAGCTCAATAGTAAGCTTGACAAGGGTGATGACAACCATATATTGCGGTTGAAAGACACATTTATCCACCGTCAGCACTTATGCCTCGTATTCGAGCTGCTGAGCGTGAACCTATACGAGCTGATAAAACAGAATCAATTCAGAGGCCTCAGTACCACACTGGTCCGAGTATTTGCACAACAGCTACTGACTGCATTGTGCCTCTTGAATAAGGCCAAGCTTATACACTGTGATTTAAAACCCGAGAACATATTACTGAAGAAGTGAGTGTTATTGCTAGCTCAGCGGAAATCACCGTCTAACAGCATCTACCATAGCCTCGAGAGTCCGATAATTAAGGTTATTGATTTCGGATCCGCCTGCGATGAGAGGCAGACGGTATACACCTACATCCAATCTCGGTTTTACCGCTCGCCAGAGGTCCTACTAGGATTACCGTATGTTCTCGGACTTGTTTTAAGTGGGCCTTGCTGATTCATATGTTCGTTAGTTACTCTTCCTCGATAGATATGTGGTCTTTGGGCTGTATCGTCGTAGAGCTGTTTCTAGGTCTCCCATTGTTTCCCGGGAGCTCGGAGTATAATCAGGTGGCTAGAATCACAGAGATGCTGGGCGTTCCCCCAACTTGGATGATAGAAGTTGGAAAGCAGGGACATGACTACTTTGAAAAGGTTGTTGATGAGTTTGGAAGAAAATCATACAAGCTTAAGAGCATGGAAAAATATGCCCATGAACACGGAACAAAAGAACAGCCTAGTAAGAAGTACTTTCAGGCAACTACCTTGCCAGATATCATACGACAATATGCGATGCCACGAAAAAACATGAAGCCCGTCGAAATTGAGCGAGGTGAGAGAAACCCCTGAAACTCAATGATGATGCGGTGGTCTAATCCCATGCAGAAATGAACAATAGGGTTGCTTTTATCGACTTTGTGAGGGGCTTGTTGACTTTGAATCCGCTCGAGCGATGGTCTCCACAACAAGCGAAAATGCACCCGTTCATCACAAATCAAAAGTTCACAGGCCCATTCCATCCCCCAATGAACCTGAAATCACCCAATCCAAAGTCTCCAGCACCAGGTACACAGCAGCAGCAGCAAGCTGCTCAAAAGCACCAAGAGCAGGAGCAGCTGAAACAGAGGCAAGCTCAGGCTCAAGTTCAGGCTCAGGCGCAGGCGCAAGCACAAGCTCAGGCACAGCAAGTAGCACAGGCAGCACAGGCAGCACAAGCAGCACAAGCGGCACAAGCAGCACAAGCGGCACAAGCGGCACAAGCGGCACAAGCAGCACAATCAGCCGGCTATGGTAATGTTTCTATGGGTTCATATGGATCGCAGCCACCCGTATACAATAATATGTACAACCCTCCATCGCACCCACAGCAGCAGCCACCACAGCAGCAGCAACAGCAGCCACAACAGCAACAGCAACAGCAACAGCAACAGCAACAGCAGCCTGCTCCACCACCATACACGAACCCTTTGGCAAATCAATATGGAAATCAAGGCAATATAACTACGCAACAACCAAATCAAATCCAGTCGAATCCATATCCGCATCAAATGTCATACCATAATTCGACGGCTCGCGCCGCGAGACAACGTGCTGCTACAAACATAGAAGGAATCCCACCACAGATACAACGGGCTGCATCCATGATCGATCCTACACAGCCTATCAGATCACAGCCTAGCCCAGCTTATTTCCCGCCTCCACCAGATGCTGAGGGCGGCAATATTGCTAGTGGAATGAGGGGCAATCGAAACAAAAGTGGTCGGGGTGGATATGGCCGTGGTGGTAGCCGGGATGTGGTACGCACGCTGGAAGATCGTACGCTAGAAGATGGACTATTTAGCCAACAACACTACCATTGAGGTTGTTATGCGATTTGTCACGACGGGGTATTCTGCCTTAGTCATCGGCCCTCAGTTTCTGCTTGAAGTTATTGTCATATCCCTAAGATGAAGCAAGCTACAGGGGGACTACTAAGTAGTAGGTGGCGGCTGCCAGCTGCGTTGGGGTGATTCGCCCCTGCCACTGGCTGTTGAAGAAGCGGAGTACGATGCATCACATTCATGTTTTTCTCGTTCTCGTAATAATCTTCCTTTTCTTTTTCTTGTCTTAAGGGGGTTTCTTGTCTTATTTCGTGTATCTACATGATGCTTATTTTATGGGGGTCAGTCACGCATTATGGATTGATGAATAGCAATTGAAAGATTCCAGGGGTCGTTTAATATCTAGCCTGGTTTCCCCATGAAGATCTTCCGAGCATTTCTACTTGTCGCGGTCACGTGGAAGGGCCAACCCTAAGCTTGGCGTGAATTTTTCATTGATCGTTAGTAATTTGATGATTGAATTAATCAATTTTCGCCTCACGTTGTCAAGCCCCACTACTGAGCGCCCCCCCTGGAACCTTGCCATCATCGATACCCCCATAAGGAACAGCAATAGGAGTACGGCGAGTTCACGAGACCGACGGTCCAATATGTCTCGATTTTTCCACGGCGGAGCGAGTGACAGTGAGAGCAGTTCCTCGGATGAGGAGGAACTCTACTCTGAGGAGGAGGAAGAAAAGTCGGAATCGTCGAGCTCGGAAGAATCTAGCAGCAGCTCCTCGTCTGATGATGAGTTGTCGGAGTCGGAAGAGGAGGCAGAGGGGGGAAACCGATTCATAGCTGGAGGGAAATACGATGATAGCGATGAAAGTGAAGACGAGGGGAAACGAATCGTCAAGAGTGCAAAGGACAAGAGGTTGGGGGAAATTGAGAGCTCGATCAAGCTTATTGAAAATGCGGAAAAGATCAACGACTGGGTTGTTATTACTGCAGGTTTGTTCAGCTTTCGACTCTCGGGAGTGGAGGAATATAAGGGAATTGGAAGGGTTCAAGGCTAATGCAATGAAAAGAGTTCGACAAGCTCAACCGATTTGTGGAGAAGGCGAAACAAAGTGGTCCTGTTCCGAAACTGTACATCAAGGTTGTGGCAGATCTTGAGGATTTCATGACAGAGAGTATTGCGAAGGACAAGGCTTCGCCGAAGAAGATGAATACTGCAAACGCTCGTGCACTAAACGCCATCAAACAGCGTATTAAGAAGAATAACCGAACGTATGAGCGGGAGATCGTACAATATCGAGGGGACAAGGAGGGCTATATGGCTGAGGAAGAGGAGGAAGAGAAACCCGTGGCCAAAGTCAAGAAGGACAAGACTGCTGCACGGGAAAATATTGCTCCTGCTGGTCTCGATGATGATGAGGGTTTTGCAACCGTTGGGCGAGGAGGCAAGGCGGTGCAATATACACCTGAGGGTATCTTCAAACATCTGAAGATTATTATTGAGGCTAGAGGAAAGAAGAATACCGACAGGATGGATCAAATCCGGACCATGGAGAAGCTTCTCGAGATCGCCCAAACTTCGTACCAGAAGATCAAGGTTCTTTTAGCGTTGGTATCTACTCGATTCGATCTCACGACTGGTGCCTCCAACTACATGTCAACTGAGCAGTGGAAAAAGTGAGTTCATCACTCTAATGGCTGGCTTTTAAGACAGAAACTAACATCGATGTAGCGCCTCATCCGAGTTCAACATTTTGCTTGATACTCTTGAGCGCAACCCCAATTATATTGTTCACGAATTGGCAGAAGAGTGGGATGACGATGAGAAGGCCCCTGAACCAGGCCCAGATGAAGTATTCAAGGTGCCTGGAAGTGTCGTATCGTTCATTGAAAGACTTGATGACGAACTTACTCGGTCGCTTCAAAACATCGACCCCCACACAACAGAATACATCGAGAGGCTTGGGGATGAAAGTGCCTTGTATGCCGGGATTGTGCGCAGTCAGGCATACTATGAGAGGATACAACAGCAGCCAGACGTGAAGGTTACCGAGTCTCTGAACCGGGTGGTAAACCGAAGGCTCGAGCATGTTTACTTCAAAGTGAGTACTCTTTCTCTATGCACCCAATCCATGTGATACTGATTAGTATTTAGCCCGCGCAAGTTGTTGAGACTGTGGAGGAAAACACTTGGACCTCTCTTCCAAGCTCCGTCGAATCCGCCATCACCCCCCGCTCGGTTACTCGCAACGCTACAAACCTTATTAACACTCTCTGTACTTACCTCTACAAATATGACCAGACAATTCTCCGAACCCGCGCTATTTTATGTCAGATTTACCATCATGCTCTCCACAACCAATTCTATAAGGCTCGTGACATGCTTCTCATGTCGCATCTCCAAGAGAACATTCACGGTGCTGATGTCAGCACTCAAATATTGTATAATAGGACTCTCGTACAAGTCGGTCTTTGCGCTTTCCGTTCTGGTTTGATATATGAAGCTCAAACTGCCCTCCAAGAGATTTGCGGAACCAACCGATTGAAGGAGCTCTTGGCTCAGGGTGTACAAATTCAGCGATATGCCCAAGTCACCCCAGAGCAAGAGCGTCTTGAACGACAGAGGCAACTGCCATTCCACATGCACATCAACCTAGAACTCCTAGAGTGCGCATACCTCACATGCTCTATGCTTCTTGAGATTCCTGCTTTGGCCGCTGCTGGCTCTTCCCCGGATATCAAGAAGCGCGCTATAAGCAAGACTTTCCGTCGAATGTTGGAGTACCATGAGCGACAAATCTTCACTGGGCCCCCCGAAAACACTCGTGATCACGTCATGCAGGCTTCGAAGGCTTTGGCTGCGGGTGAATGGAAGCGGTCAAGCGAGTTGATTCACGCTATCAAGATCTGGGATCTTCTTCCAGAGCCGGAGAAGATTAAGGAGATGCTTGCTGTGAAGATCCAGGAGGAGGGATTGAGAACATACTTGTTCACATATGCACCATTCTACGACACTGTGGCCATTGACAGGCTTGCTGAGATGTTCGACCTAACAGAGAGGAAGGTTTCAGCGGTAGTGAGCAAGATGATTGCTCACGAGGAGATTGCGGCTGCTTTAGACCAAGTTAACAACGCTATTATCTTCCGAAAGGGCGTGGAGTTGTCACGACTACAATCTCTTGCTTTGACACTTAGTGAGAAAGCAAGCTCGCTTATTGAGTTGAATGAGCGAGTGTTGGAGCAGAAGACTGCCGGCTCTGGGTTTGAGGGCGGTGCCGGTGGTGGACGGGGTGGAAGGGGTGGAAGGGGAGGACGAGGCGAGGGTGGAAGGGGTGACGGCGACAGCCGAAGAGGTGGAAGGGGTGGGAGAGGGCGAGGGCGAGGCGGAATTAGCTCCCAAGGAGGAGCCATCAGGGCTTAATTGTGATAATAGTTACCGTTCTATCTCGTTATTGTCCCTCTCTTCAACGCTCCTATCAACTGCTACTACATACATTCTCACGCTTAAACCTTTTTCCATCAACGGTTTTCATCTTTTCTAGCTTTTTTTCTTTTCGTTTTTGCACGGCTTGGGTTGGATTAGGGAATTGGCTTAGGGGGCATACTTCACGTGTATTTAGCTAGGACCAAAATAGTCAAGAGATGCGTCGGCGCAAGAGAAAAAAAAAGAAAGAATTCTTGCGATCAATTTTCTGGCTCCCGATGAATCTGTGAATTTTTTAAAATTTCCCAGTACAGTTGCAGTAAAATACAAGTATTCGACAAAAGTGTCGTGTCTTTGCATCCACTCTGCCTACTGTTCTCGTTCCCGCCACTCTAACCTGATCTTGGCATCTGCGATTTGATCGGACGAGATCATTTGCCTACTTAATTCTTCAACCTTGATAATTTGAGGTATGGATATTTGTGTGAGGCTGCAAGCAACATGGCATGTCCCTGCTTCTTGGGGCAATAGTTTATACACAAAAGAAAAAACCAACCCGAAAGCAATAAATGTAAACAACATCCTCGCGTAGCAGAAGCATGAAAGTAGGCTCAAGAAGCGACTTAGATTCTGAAGTGAGTTAACTGAGTTTTACATTTGTAGTGCTCCACGACCTCGTATGGACTTTTTTTTCAGATGTGGAAACTAATTATATCAGATATGTATTGTATCTACCTACCTATTGTTGTTGATTTATGAGATTTGAGTAAAATCAAAAGGCTTTTATATCAATTGGTTGTGCTGCGTTCCCCAAGAATTCTAGAAGTTGGCCCAGTCTCCTATAATTATCAAAAATAACACTTGAATGACTTTCTAGGTATTTATAGTTATATTTTAAAAGCCAAGCCCCGTCACCACCTACCCCTCATCGCTATCAACCAAAACCTGCCTCTGTCTGTTGCGCACAGGCTTCGCAACCGGAGAGTCGTTCGCATCGTCATCGTCATCGTCATCGTCATCGTCACCCTTATTCTCATCTCTTAAAACAAGCTTATTCTCTTTTCCTGATTCCCTACCATCGTCGTCATCGCCAATGGGATCATCATCAAGGTTGTCGTCACTCTCGTCTTTCTCTGTTTCACTACCACTACCAGTAGGTAGAATCCGTGTAGAAGCAAGGGAGACGGAATCTAATCGCTTTGAGTTCTGAGAGGTCATAGATTTCGACATTGAAGTACGGGTGACAGGAGCAGGACTGTCGTCGTCACTGTTAAAATCACCGAGAAGATTGACATCCTGCATTTGCTCATCGCTGTCATTGTCACCGTCATCAGAAAAAAATAGGGGTCCATCGTGGTTTTCCTTATCCGCCCCTTTACCAAGATCCTCGGCATCGTCACTCTCTCTCCTTTTAGTCCTCTTTCTTTTCTTGCTCTCCTTCTCCCGCCCCCCCTCCTCCTCTTCATCCTCGCCATCTCCCCCCTTCCTCTTCCTCCTCCTCCTCTTCTTCGTTACTGTTATTTCTTCCGGTGCCGGACCCATTATTGTCCTCTTCTTCGCCAATTCCCTCTCCCTCTCGAAAAAAACCCTGTCTCTCTCCTCATTTTCCTCATCATCAGAATCTCGAATATAAATCTCACTCCTGATACTCGCCATCTTCTCCTCTTGTTTTTTTCTGCGGGCCTCAAGTTTTCTCTCCGCCTCCTCTGGCCCTTTGCGGAGAGTTTCTGGATCTTCCCCATCGTCCCGGCGACGGCGGCGGAGTAGTTTCTTGCCTTTTTTTGGCTTGGGGGCTTTGAGAACATTGGGGCCAAATTGGGGTTCACCGTCGATGGTTTCTCTGTCGGTCACGCTGTCATCATCGTCGCCTTCGCCGTCTTCGTCAGAGGACTCGAGGCGGTCTGCGCGGGGTTTGGTTTTGCGGCGCAGGAAATCTTCCGCGGTTCTACCGTCTTCGTAAACGGGTGGCTCGTCGGTGTGTTTTTTTAGAAGAGCAAGGCGCTCGCGAAGGTCAGCAGCGGCTAAGGAGGGGGGAATCTCCCAGTTGACCACACTGTTATCTTTAGAGATTTAGCAGATTAGTAAAGTTCGGGTTTTGCTGAAAAGGAAGTGGGGAAGCTGGCAGCATACCGTCAAGACTAGATCCCTTGAGTCCAAGTATCCTGAGAAGCAGCATCAGCTTCGGATCTTTCGACATCAATGTCTTGCGCTCTTCCGTATCGGGAGTGACAACAATAGGGTCTGCCTTTAGTGGCTCTGGCGGAGCCTCTTCATCACCCTCAAGAGTCACTTCTCCCATTCTCCTTGCCGTCTGTTCGCTCTCCCAGGCCTGCCTTTCATCAACAGCTCGGGCTACAACCCTCTTGAGCCAGTCTACAGAATCATCCTTATTCTCATTCAAAAGAACGGAAACGGCAACTCCGACCTGCTCAGTGTAAGAGAGCCTAGGGCTAACATCCAGCTCAGCAGATTGTCTAGGTTTCTTGACTGTGTTTTCGTGGTCGTGCCCATGCTGGATGAAGAAGCTTGAGCGGCTTGTCTTGGCGAATAGTAACTCGACGTACAATGCGGGGGTCTTCTGAAGTTTGCGTACGAGCTGCTTGATATAATGCTTCGCAAACTGATCCACCTCCTTGAACGCCGGGTGCGAGTACGTCAGTGCATCCTTGCCCTGAACCATCCTATTTAAAAGGTCCAGCGCATCTATCCGGAAGAGAACCGTTTCTTGCTCTCGCTTCACAAACACCCGGTGCAGGAAAGACAATGCCCGCTTAATCTGAACATATTCAAGCTCCTTGTAATACGCTAGGAGCTTCAGGAATGTATCCACACAAGCATTGCTTAGGAATTTGCTCTCGTATCTTATGAAATCAAATGCTCGCTCTCTAACGTTGCGCCTATTCTCTGCGTCTAGCTCTTCATCTGATTCGTTGATGGCCGTTACCACATCGCCGTCGTTCTGTGCAGCTTTCTTTCTCCGGGTTTTTTGACGTTTGGCTTTCACAAAAATGTAAGTGTTTTGCTTGGAGTATCGCTCTAAAATGCGAAGGTGTACATGCGCGAGCTCTGTACAGGCATCAAGATAACCGAACGGCTGGGCCTTGTAGTTCCGGAGCAGGGATAGAATCATATCTAGGGTATCTTCTTCGTAGAAGATTCGATTCTGCATGTTTTCCGCTATTTCTTGGTCCTCTTCAAGAGGGGACAGGGCCATGTCTTGTACTGTGAGTAGCTGTGGGAAATTAGGTTGGGTTGCCGATCAGGATTCAGGGTAACTGTGCGTACCAGTTGTATCATACACCACATCCCAGCTTCAAGATCTATCCATTGCTTCAATACCATAAATCAATATCTGCGAACTTTTGCACGGGTGGATGACTATACCAGACCTTTGCATCAAACCACTCTTTCAAGCGGCTCTTGAGTAGAATTAGAGTTTCTTGATTGAGCACAGCGGCGACCAGCCCAAAGCTGAGATCACCATCCTCTGTGGCTTCGACCGGTGTAACCTTTCGCCGCACTCGTTCTGCACCTAAAAACCATGATACAAGGTATAGAAACTGACGGGGGTGTAAGTTCTGAAGTATACGGTCCGACTCCCGCTCGATTGCTTTGCGGAGGTAGCCAAATAAAGCTATTTTACGTTAGTTAGCTCCGATACGTCTACATAGTCGGGCGAGATAGAAACCATACGATTGAATCCTGTATCTAAGAACAGCTCCACAAAATTCCGCAATATTCTCTTACTAGATCCCTTTAGCGCGACGGTCATGTCAAAATCATTTGCGGTAGGACCATCACCCTTTCCCCCTCGATTCTTGGGTTTCTTCCATCTCTTTGAGTTGTCGACCTTTTCTAGACCTTTGGATTTGTCAGCCAGAACATCCTGCCCTGATACAGTCACTCGGCGACCATCTGACTTCTGAACCCAGACGGTTGTCCCGAATCGACTGTGCCGTGTGCTCTGTGCCCTAGCGTTCTTTGCTTTCAGGTCCTTTTCCATGTTGAGTAGTGTCTCAAGCTGCGAGATGCTTTTCGCACTTTGGACCTTGTCTGTCATGAAGAGCTTTTCAATATCCACACCCTTCAGCAAGTGGTATAAAGTCTCCATCACCACTGTGTCCTGGTAGTTGAAGTCATCCCCAATCCCAGAAGAAATTGTGAGCAGAAAATCGAATATATTCTGGTTGTGAAAAGTCTCGATGGTAACATCCCTCGAAATTTCCTCCCCAGTATCTGTCTCTGATGGGTTTGGATGCTCGATCAATGCAATATTCCGGAATAGGTAGAGGACCAACTTGATTATCCCCTCGTCTCTTTCGGTCCGCTCCTTTGGCGAAAGAGCTATCGACGGCAAACATACTCTCACTATCCCCGTCAGTACCGCTCCCGACCGATGGTGGAGCAACCCGTTCTTGTATGCGGCCTGGGCATACTCCAGCACTGCCATATGTTTATGGTGGTTCAGCGTCAGCTTCGCTGGGTCTCTGTCAAGAGGCCACGTAAGTGGCACCAACAGCTCCACACACGCCAGTACAATTTTCGCCTTTACCTTATCCTCGACTTCCACTTCCGACCAGGACGCAATGATCTCTAGAAGGTCTCCAGTAACCAGTCGGCACTCTGCCATACACCTTGCGACATCCAATCGATTAAGTTTCTCATCGTATCCCTTGAGCCAACGCTTCAAATCCTTCAGACAGGCAAGTGCTTCACCTCCGAGAACGTATTGCCCTGTTTCGCTTGCGTGTGAACCTCCAAGGGCAGAACAAAGCTGGTGAATGTGCGCTCGGAGCAGTGGGTCGACGAGGTCTTGTCGCTGTTCTTCCCCGTCGGAGCTCATTGTAACGAATGCGGAGGATTAATTTGGTTTTGAGCGTCCCCACTTTGAATGTTGTCTTTGAGAGTGCAGGGGTAACGTGAAATCCATTAAGGTCCCAGTCGGGTCAACACGTCTTCGATGTTCTTTCGCGTTTGCTAGGGCTTGGCAATAAAGGTTGTCAGCCTGCATATGTGCATTGGTACTTGCATATCCACTCCGATTGACCTCGCAGCAACAGCCTTTACTTACACAGTCTGGCGGGCACCGGCCTCTCATATAGAAATTACAAACCTACAGACCAACCTGATAGACTATGACAGACCATTGCTAGAAGCTACATAGTCATGTCATACTACAGCTAGTCTGGTTGACTACAGCAATACTTTGGATAAGTAGGTGCCAACTACTGTACGGTTATCTGGTCTGACGACCCCTTAAGAGCAACGAGTTGTTCTCTGGCCCCGGCAAACCAGGTCGTTAATCCAAAGAATTTATCAGTATATTTTTTTGCGTCTTGGCATAGAGGACACTGGGTCGATGCGTGAAGGCGGTACTGGTACCGTCATATAAGGAATGGGAACATCAATGAGGCATGTTATCGCAGCAATTCAGATTGAGCGGGGGTTTGATTGAGAGATGATTGCTGAAGCACTGTTGTGTTCCTCTACGTTAACTGCCCTATGTAGCTACATATATGACAGCCCTCTCTGCAGCTCCTATAGTTTTATGCAAGAATCTGTTCTCCAAAGCCTTCCATTTAGGTTCATATTCTTGATATGGAATATATTCCTGGGGTTATATTCAATGTAAGACTGAAGCTGATGCCTCTTTTGGCAGTTTGGAGTACTATGTCGGCCGAATCTGGTTGGCTCAAGCCGGCGCTAGACTTTAGCAGGCTAGCATTTCCTAATTCAAATAGTCTCTACGAGAAGGCCGGTGCCCGCCAGACTATTCAAATAAGAATATAACTTTTTACTTCATATATGTATCAGACCTGAAAATCTATTCTTTAATCAAACTCTGAAATGTAGTGACTGACACTTTAGCTTTTAGCTTCACTATAGCTACCTGGACGATACAAGACCAGGGACTCCGGTAAAGGGCACCCAGACTACAGGCGACCCTGCCATATAGCCAGCCTTAGGACTGGAGAATCCTTATGTATCCAAGTTATGCATTTATATAGGTAAATGAAGTGGGTCACGTGATGGTACCACTTACCAAGGTTGCTGTGCACCGAGAAGACTCTTTTCCGCATCAAGATATAAATTCATGCGATATCAACACAATCAATTCAGGAGACCTCCTACTTCCGCTTGCGCTTGCTATCACTGCTCCCGCAGTTTCCAACTGCCCCCACTGTTTCCAACTGCCCCTACTGTTTCCAACTGCCCCACTGTTTCCAACTGCCCCCACTGTTTCCAACTGCCCCCACTGTTTCCAACTGCCCCCGCTAGCCTGACTAGTCCCGCGACTGCTGCTTGCTGATAAAATTGTTCTGCTGCGGCGTTAACTTGAAAGCAAGAGGCAATGGTGGATTGGCGTTGGGCTTATTTTACGCTCTGGCAAAGAAATTCCAGTTCCTCCAGTTCCTCCAGATCATGTATAGCAGTTATCGTGGGGTTAAATCAATACTCAGGTTCTAGGTGATCCTTTAGTCTGGCCTCTCGTAAAGAAGCCCCGGGGTCACTGCAAGCCAGACTAGGGTCACCGGTAGCCCCGCAAAATGACGAGATCAAGGATTTGTCATACATACATACTTGGGTATTTGTTGTTAGTCTCGTTCTGCTGTATACCCCACAGCAAGAGGAGTCTGAGTTTGCACTTCGAATTCAAGTCATCTTTGGCTTCACCATTCTTTCCCAGCTTTCAGTATGACCCGTGTTTTGCTAACAGGAGCCAGTGGCTTCATTGCTCGTGCGTTGTATCTTGTCCCCCATTGATCTTTACATCACAATCTGACGAGAGTCCATGAAGTCCATACCTTGGACGTTCTCCTCAAGAGAGGGTCCGTATGCCCTAGTTGCAAGTTACTATGATAAATGCTCACAAAGAAGCAACAGATATTCTGTGAGGGCTACGGTTCGTAGTCAAGATAAGGCAGATAGGCTTGCCTATGCGTATCCGGAGTACAAGGGCAACCTAGACTTTGCGATCGTTGAGGACATTGCACAATCTAGAGCATTTGATAAGGCAGTCATCTCGGACCCTCCATTTGATTACATTCTCCACACTGCTTCACCCTTCCACTTCAATGTGACAGATCCCAAATCACAGTTGATCGACCCAGCTGTCCGTGGCACAACTGGCATTCTTGAGTCTACAAAGCAGTATGCCCCAAGTGTCAAGAGAGTCGTAAGTTCATACAATTCTAGGCTGATAAATTATGATGGCCATAATAATAATTCCCTAGGTTATCACTTCATCATTTGGCGCAGTTTTCGACCCCGCGACAGGTAACAATCCCGGTAAGTCTCTCATGGCTGCCTACGGTATAGAAAGCATGCTGATGATACCTATTGCAGGGAAAACATGGTCAGAGGTAAGAATGGAAAGCGCTCCGCCGTGTAGTAATTGCTGCTTATATCCATGTAGGAGGATTGGAACCCAATCACAATGGAGAAAGGTCTTGAGAGTGCAGTGAATGGATATCGGGCTTCCAAGAAATTCGCAGAGCTTGCTGCTTGGGAATTCGTCAAGAATGAGAAACCAAATTTCGATATTGCTACCATTAATCCTCCTTTCGTCTGGGGCCCTGTACATCCATGGATTGCATCTCTGAAATCCCTCAACACATCTAATGGGGTATGCTTTATCAACCAATTCCGTATCCGCAACTAATGATTACGACAGAGGGTTCTCAGCATGATCAATGGAAGTATGAAGGAAAGCCTTGCTCCGACTGGCACATGGTTGTGGGTTGATGTTCGGGTATATAAACGCCCCCGTTTTTCTGCTACGACACCCAACTGAAATGACTCCACAGGATGTTGCCACAGCCCACGTCAACGCAATTGAGAAGCCCGAGGCCGGCGGAAAGAGATTCCTGCTTACTGCGGGGCAGTTCAGTAACCAACAAATTGTCGATGTTATTCTCAAGAACTTCCCGGAATTAGCCGATAGGCTTCCTTCTCAGAGAGAGCCTAATGATGGCTTTCCTACCGGGGGTGTTTACAAGGGCGATAACACTCGCTCCAAGGAAGTTCTTGGATTGGAGTATATTTCATTCGAGACGTGTATCGTGGATCTTGTCAAGGTGTTGCTTGAGATGGGCGCATAAATATAGACATATATACCTCATTGCGCTTGAATAAAGTCGTCGTTTCTTTCCCGACAATATGAACATGTTATATGCTTATGCATGCGGCTCCTGAGGTGAACAGACGGCCAGAATGCTTGGCACACAGGTTCCTATGTAGGCCCCCTGCAGCGACAACCTCGGCGGCTGCTCAGCTCTATGCGAACGGCAGCGGAAATCACCAACGACAGATATCACCCCGCGAACAATACTCCTCGGGGTTTCACATCACATCTTGAGCTGGAGTTCCATATCAGAAAGCTCCAGCAAGCCCAGTTACCTATTTCTGGTCGCCGACCATGGCGGCCCAGACGGATACAATGAATCGGATATTTGCGGACCTCCGGGCAAAGTACACTACTCATGTCGCGCTTGCCGATTGCTTCAGCTGATGAGTGGATTACTAGAAACGAGGAAACTCGGTTGAGGGCTGCCGCCGAATTTGAGCAATTTCTCGCAATCTCATTACGAGGTAATGCCCTTCCCCGTCCTCCAGGGCTCGCTCTAATCGGCGCAAATACAGAACTCCCCAGCGAACAATTCTCCAGAACTTATCAAGATGTCATGCGGAGGGTGTCCGAACTCATCCACAACAGCGATAGTAATGCAGTCAATGGGGGCATCGTTGCTTTGGAGAAACTTATTGATTTTGAGTATGACGACAACAACCAGAAGACCACCAGGTTTGCAAACTACCTACGGAGTGTGATCCGTGGAAATGATACGAATGCGATGGTACGGGCGGCAAAGGTCCTCGGAAGGCTTGCGGTTCCTGGTGGAACGCTGACGACAGACCTGGTTGAAAGTGAGGTAAAGCAAGCTTTGGAGTGGCTGCAGAGCGAGAGACAGGAGAACAGACGTTTTGCGGCGGTTTTGCTACTACGGGAGCTTGCGAGGAGCTCACCAACGTTACTCTACTCATTTGTTCCCCAGATCTTGGACCTCATTTGGGCAGGCTTGAGGGACCCCAAGGTCGTAATCCGAGAATCAGCGGCGGACGCTCTCAGCGCCTGTTTAGAAATCATTGCTCTGAGAGACAGTACTTTGCGGAGTCAATGGTATAACAAGATTCTGGAAGAGACACAACAAGGACTAAGGCTTGCGACCATGGATGCTATACATGGGAGTTTGATGACATACCGTGAATTACTACTCAAAGCAGGCATGTTCATGCATGACCACTACAGAGATGTTTGCGAAGTGGTAATGAGGTTCAAGGACCACCGAGACCATCTTATTCGAAGACTTGTCATCTCGTTAATACCAAATTTGGCATCATACAATCCTCAAGAATTTGTCACCTCATACCTCCACAAATGTATGATGCACTTACAAGCACAGCTGAAGAAAGATCGGGACCGAAGTGCAGCTTTCATGGCAATAGGGAAGGTGGCAATGGCGGTTGGAAGCAATACAAGCCCATACCTGGATGCGATTTTGGGAAGCATCCGAGAGGGTTTAAGCGCAAAGAGGTGAGAAGAACCAATCGTTAGAGATGTGGTCTTAACTAATAGTAATTTTGCGTATCAGCCGCAATAAGAACATCCAGGAGGCCCCGATATTCGAATGTATCAGTATGTTGGCCACAGCTGTTGGCCAGGCACTAACAAAGCATATGCATGAGCTTCTCGATCTGATATTCGCCTGTGGTCTCAGTGAGAGTCTTACGCAGGCTCTGGTGGATTTAGCTCACTATATCCCCCCTCTACTTCCGGTTATCCAGGAAAAACTACTCAATATGCTCAGCATGGTTTTGAGTGGGAGGCCTTTCAAGTCCTTAGGAAGCCCTGGGAGCCTCCCCTCGTTGTCTCTAGTGGGGCCAAAAGATTACAAAGATGGCCAAACCGCCGAGGCAAGGAACCTGGAGATCACTCTTGCTTTACACACCCTGGGAAGTTTCGACTTTAGTGGGCATGTTCTGAATGAGTTCGTGCGAGATTGTGTAATCAAATATGTTGAAGATGATAATGCGGAGGTCCGGAAAGCTGCTGCCCTGACCTGCTGTCAGCTTTTTGTACGGGATCCTATATGCTATCAGACCAGCAATCATGCTATACAGGTGGTAGGGGAGGTGATAGATAAACTCCTAACAGTTGGAATCTCAGATCCAGGTCAGATATACCCCTAAGCCGGTAACTCTTTTTAACAATGCTAACAGCCAGCATAGAGCCCATCATAAGAAGAACGGTCTTGATGTCCCTAGATTCACGCTTTGACCGGCATTTGGCGCGAGCTGAGAATGTCCGTTCCTTATTTCTCGCACTGAATGATGAAGTTTTCGCTATTCGGGAGGCCGCAATGACAATCATCGGACGCCTGACGCATCATAATCCAGCTTATGTCATGCCTTCCCTCAGGAAAAATCTGATACAGCTCCTCACCGAGTTAGAGTATTCTACCGTACCCCGAAATAAGGAGGAAGGTGCAAAGCTTCTCAGCAACCTTGTGGCAGCCTCCAAGCAGCTAATCAAGCCATATGTTGATCCTATTGTCAGCGTTCTTCTACCCAAGGCTAGAGATAGTAGCGCCGGGGTCGCATCAAGCATTCTCAAAGCACTAGGGGAGCTGGCAACAGTTGGAGGCGAGGACATGATTCCGTATATCCCGAAACTCATGCCCCTCATCATCGAGACTATACAGGATCAGAGCTCGCCTACCAAAAGGGACGCTGCGCTTCGGACATTGGGTCAACTGGCTAGCAATTCCGGATATGTTATTGACCCATATGTAGAGTATCCCCAGCTACTCCCAATACTCGTGAATATTGTCAAGACAGAGCAAACCGGATTTCTCCGAAAGGAGACAATTAAGTTGATGGGTATATTGGGTGCCCTGGACCCGTACAGGCATCAGGTAAGTTGTCTGCAGCACGTGCCGGAATCGTTTCATACTGACAACGTGTAGACAGTCGAACGGGGTTCAGAGTTGCCTTTGGCTGATCAAGGGGGCGCTATTACGGATGTATCTTTGATGATGACTGGACTTACGCCGTCTAACGAAGAGTATTATCCTACAGTTGTGATCAATTCGTTGATGAACATGCTGAAGGATTCCTCACTAGCCATGCATCACTCATCCGTTATTGAGGCCATCATGAATATTTTTAAGACCCTAGGCCTGAAATGCGTACCGTTCCTTGACAAAATCATCCCAGGCTTTGTTT
>Ga0307511_10002192_pt1 | contig 20490 bp, 25 predicted proteins | sample 13_EM_MG_FD_200266 | JGI IMG/M metagenome (GOLD analysis project Ga0307511, IMG submission 200266) | Populus trichocarpa ectomycorrhiza microbial communities from riparian zone in the Pacific Northwest, United States - 13_EM | ecosystem: Host-associated > Plants > Roots > Unclassified | place...
GGGTACTGTAGGATATGTTAAGGGAGTACATGCCCGCGGGGTAGAGACACGGCTGGAATCTCCGACTGCGGGGATACCCCGGCCGCTGGCCACAGAGAGGAAAACACACTCGAGCAATAAGAAGGGGGGGGGAAACAGAAGAAAGCAGCGTCAATAGGAAAATTTATAAATCCTACAAGAGCACAACTGGCTCATGAGTCCTCTGTCTGCATAGATGCGGTTCTGGCTTCGGAGTGCATGTGGGTACTGCCAGGGCTGCATATGTGAGGAGCCTGGGTGTACGCAGAAGGCTAGTGTGATACTTGCAAACATTGCCTTGCGTGGCAGGTATATTATGCGACGTTTAAGAACTGCGCTACAGTTCAGCCACATGGCCTCGCAATGCCCACTGCTCCCGAGTGACTCCGGATTCGCAGCAGGGTGAGCTTCGCCCCGGTCGATTGCCGCTGTAGTCGGTGCTTCACCACTGCCCTCCCGGGCCTGAGTGGGAGATGCTGGGAGATCTCAATAGCCACCTGTGAGTCTGATGCTGCCTGCTGCATTGCCACCCGTATGCTATAGACGGGGCGTGTTCCCTCGACATCTGGTCGTTAGGGGCTGGGCCGGAAGAGAGAGCGGTGGCGGAGAGGTGGGAGTTTAAGTAACTTAATGATTTCAGCCCGCGTACCGGGGTCAGACTAGACTTGATCGCACCCTGAATCGTGCCGGGGGCTCGACAGGCTCGTCATAGCTCTCTTACCGGGCTGCATGCGAGTAATGAGAGTTTGAGATAAAAATTTGAAAAAAAAATAGGTAGAGGCTCGATCTACCAAACAGAGCAACCGGCCCGTGACCCATCCGAGTGGCGGATACCCTCCAAGTGTTGCTAGAACACCTGGCTGTGCGTGGCTGGGGCCCTGCCCCACGTGTGGGTAGTGCATCACTCAAGAAGCGGTACTCATGGCCGAGGCCACAAGCGTCCTTGAATCTATCCCTGAACACTTGCCAGTACCGGCCCAAAAATCAGGAGCTTTTACCAGAGATTGTGGAGGTAGGAATCATGCCAAGGCATACTTGTGATGGAAGCAACGAAACGTAGCTAGCAATGTTTATGCAATGTAATATAGAATCTGACAATTTATTATGACAGAAGCTGATAAAGCCAAGGTGAAAGTACTAATATTTGTGGTTTTATATTAAACAGTGCATGTGGACTATACTGTCTATATAAAATGAGCTAGGAGATTTATTTTAAGGTTTTTGTTTCATATGGTATGTTTATATATAATGCTTGAGAGCCAACAGGAAACCTTTAGTAATATTAAATGAGGTTAGTAAATTTAGCCTTTTGAATATCATTTATAAATTGAATAAATTTGGTATCTATAAGAGTGAGAAAAGTATCCGCAACTATGCTTTAATAGTAATTAGTATATATGAATTCAATTATAATTTACAAGAAGTACAGACATATAAAATAAAAGGCTTTTAATTTTCTTTTTTAAACATATAGAGATTAATAGAATATGCATACATATATTTATATATATGCAAGGTTATTTTATATATAGAAGACAATAGTATATGAGACTTGATTTAATTGTATATATATTATATAAACTTTTGCTCAATTTGACAGCAGTTATAGTTTGACTTAGCTCCTTCTGCTACTTAATACCTTGTATGTTCTTATTAAATAATTTTCTAGTTGTTACTCTCTTTCTATTACTTTATGTTATTAGGCCAAATAGATATGGATTAATATATACTCAAGTATACATTTGTAGTCTTTTACAGAGTCTTTTAAATACAAAAATAGATGAAGTATTTCCTTGAATGATAGATAAAGCCTTACATATGTAAGAATACGTAAGAAGAGCCTAGTTAATGTAATATCACTTTGCATAAATTATGGTAAGATATTTATTTTGGTAATATATATATAAATATACTACAAAGCACTAGATTACAAAATACAAATAGTATAAGTCTTTTAAACTATATTGAATAAGCAATCTTAATAATAACTATAGTAACTAAATATACTATTGATTAGTTTATCAATAGATATTATTATAATTCTATACGATTATATTTAGAACTTAAAGAGCTTTATTAATAGTAGCTAAATAGTTGTTAAAATCTTATTAAATATATATTAGAAATTTTTGGTATAATCTATAGTATTAATTAGTATTAATATTAACTGGGCTATATTAATTCAAAATTCAATTAAAAATGGACTATAATCCAACAAGTTACTAAAGAATTATATTTACTGATATTTTGAGAAATAAAATACTTAAATTTACTTTGTATAGTCTTAAATATTGATTATGTACAAATGTTTGTTTGAAAAGTTTACTAATAATTGTAACAGATAACAGTTGCATGAGTTTATATTACTATGTATTTTTCGGGTTAGGGTGTATTTAGTATACTATATATATAAGTACTATTGGTACTTAAGTACTATAGTTAGCTGGTATTTCCTATATTTGTATTTGTCATAGATATGAATTTGGCACCTATACCTACATTTCGAAGACTAGGCACACTAGATACTTCTCCATTAATTATGATAATTGGAAAGTGTATTATGGTACTGGTAAGAGAATATGAAAGAATTTTAGAATTCTTAGAGCTAAAGATATATACTTGTCTGATTCCCTTATCTAAAGCAGTATTTTCAGATCCAATTACTTCTGATAGGGTTCAAATGTACATTAGATAGCTTAATACAAAGAGTTTATACCTATTAAATCTACTTTCACTTCTAAGGTCTTTATGCTTTTTAGACTCTATGAGTCCTATACATATTGGAACAAAATATATATATAATTAATCTTATTAAAATATATTAAAGATTCTGTTCAATAGTAGTAGTGCAACTATTGTATTACTAAAAATTCCAGTTTGCATCAAGTCCATCTGAAGTCCATTATGCCCTCTTGCAAAACTTAAGTTTATAAAGCTATTTGGTTATGACGCTGGCACCCTGTTACTACAGGCCAAACCTATTGTATTCATAACTTCTCAATCTCCCATAACATGCCTCATATATCATCGGGTGTACTAAATACCCTATCTTCCACCCACTATATCCAGAGGGACATGTTCTCTATCTATAGCTGCACGTAGTAAATCGGGCTTATATTTTACTACAGAGGCTAGGATTTATACAAAGGTTCAAATATACAAATAATAGTTTTGATGCAATTCCTTGATAATTAACTATATACATAATTCTACGTTGATGCAATAACCGTAAAATGGCAAAATCTACCACTACCCAAACTACATACTAAACAATAAAGCCTAAATGTGGATTCCTATAGTTCCTAGTTCTGGCGGCAATACCTGGCTTGGATATAATTAGCAGTTCCTAGAACAGTAGTGGCCCGGTAATTCTTACCTTAGGTGGTTGTGACTGGTATTGACTAGGACGCTTGTACTACTATCACTAGGTATGGGGCTGCTACTGGTGATGTACCTGCAACACCATAGAACAATTAATATTTATTATACGTGCTGATGATAGTTAGACATATATCTGGACCTACTGGCTGCTACAAACTGCCATTGCTTACTTTAGTTGAAGAGGGAGATCACTGCCTCTGGTAAAGTGTCTGGGACTCTTTAGAACAATTATTATATGTTATGCTTGTTGATGCCAGGTTGTAAATGGGGACCTAAAGGATTTAGGGTGGAATATTACCCTGAAGTAATATTCCAGAACTACTAAGTACTTTAAAGGTTAAGTGGTTGGTTTCTAGTATTGGATTACTAAGTTCTGAGTAAGAGTCCTCATGGGACTAGAATTAACTAGTGGAACTTTTATATTTGTTGTATCTAACTAATCTCTATCTATCTCTCTCTTCTCTCTTTCTCTGGATGTAGTCCTTCAGCCCTTAAGTATTACATGCCAAGACTAGCTGTAACTAATTATTTTGGCTGTTCCACTGTAGTGAGTCATACACGATTTGAAATCCATCTCTGACACATGAAGTGAGTCATAACCTTAAAGTCATACATGAGTCATAGGATATTATTGAGTCCAAAGTAACTCATAGTTAACATGTGAAAAATAAAGAAATTACATATGATTCTTTCTAACATAATTAACCTGGTAGGTTAGTATAACTTTAGTAAGAAATTACATAGTAGATATTAGTTCAGGGTAGGTTGTGAGGCGGTGATTGATCAACATGCTGAGAATATCATCTCCTTACATTCCTCCTTACTTAAAAATGAAATCTATCTTCTTAGTACATAACATAGGCTTTCTTGACATGATCATAACCAAAGGTATTATTAATATAAAAAAGTTTCTTAACAGGGGGTTTAACCATAGTAGCATGTGAGGTAACAGGAGGATTAAGAATCCTATCTCTTTCTGCAGCAATCATTTTAAGAGTTTCTTCCCTGCTTTTTCTTTTACCAGTTTGCTACATTTGTTTATTAACTTATCTTTTGCTGTATGTAGTGCCTTTGTTTCCATTTAGCCAGAAGTCTTTTTTCAATGAGTGGTAAATGTCTTTGTTATTTACTTATCCATCTTGGCAGTTGTCATATCCTTCCCATCTAACTTGGTATTGGGGGAGTCCAGTAACTGGTTGGCTTCTATATTCCATCACTCTTTCCACCTCATCCCTATTTTATTTTTATCAACAAGTCCTAGCATGGTTTTTTCTCTGCCTGTAAATTTGATAGGGTTTGGGAAATAGAGTTTAATGAGTGAGGTGTGGAAGACAGAACTGATGTTTGAGAGGTCAGGGTTTTCTGAAAAGTCAACTTCCACATTTTGGGTGAATGTTAACTCTTTGGTGACTTTGAAAGATCCTATGCATTTACGGGAGGATTTACAGGAGTTGTATCTGACTGGGAGGTTCTTTGTTGACAGTATGACTTGGGATCCAATAGAGTAGTCAGGAGATTTCCTTCTCTTCTTGTTGGCTTGTTGTGTTTGCTGGATCTTGGCTCTGGTAAGGATTTCTGCAGCCCCATAGAATCTTTTGGCTGGGTTAGAAAAGATGAGTATTGGTATGGGCAATGGTGTAGATCCTGGATTTGGGTCAAAGCCTAGGAGGATATGCTAAGGAAATTTTCGTCTAGGTCCACTAACAGCAGTATTCACCTCTATTTGAACAGAAGGTGCGGCTTGTACCCAATTTATACCATCTTCTAATTTCTTAGCAGGAAACATAGGAATAATGGTCTTGTTCTTTCTCTCAGAGGCTCCATCAGTTTGTAGGCAATATGCAGAGGATGCTTTATGCCTAACTCCAACTGAGTTTGCCCAATCTTGAAATATTGCTGACATATAAAGAACATCTTGATCTGTAATAATTTTATAAGGAAGTCCAACAGTGGGTTTGATCCATTCCTCAAAAATATTAATAATATCCTTAGCATTAATTTCTTTAATGCAAGGTATAAGGAAAGTGAAATCAGTGTATTTGCAAGAAATGACTAATAACTTATCAAAGGAAATATTATGAGATCCTTCTCCCTTCAACTTATAGTAACCAGAGATTAATTCAGAATAAGGAATAGTGATAGGTTCCATATTTAGGAAATCCATTGCAATGCTTTCTCACAGTTGGGTTGGTACATTCAATGGGGTTAGGTACACAATTGTTAATTAGGTGGAGCCTTTTGTGGATTGCCAAATTCCACAACTCCTGATGTAGTTTTAGCTGTCACTATAGGAGTTCTGCCAGTAGTACTTGCTGGTTAGCTCCTGGGATGTTCTGTCTAGTCCTCCATGTCCTGTATAAGTATGGGTTAGTTGAAGGAGGTGTTCTTGTACTAACCTACTTCTAATTTTGAGTCCTGTTGGAATTACCAACTTCCATGTTGCTCTTTTGAGGATGTACCAGAACTTGTCTTTGTACTGGATAGTGAGAATCTTTTCTCCATCTCTTGCTCTTGTGTATATGTCCTTATACAAGTTGTCTTTTTCCATACATTCCACATACTGCTGAGTCAGGTCTTTGTCTTGGGGCCAGTTTGCTATTACAAGGTCAGGGTGCATGGGGTCATTCTCATCCTCCTCAAGTGCTATAATGTCTTTGACATATTGCACATTAGCATGTCCACTACTTTTCATCAGCTTTTTTCTAAGCTTGCAAGTATTGGTTTTGTGGTTTACTTTGCAGAAGATACATTTACCAATGGAGGATTCTGGTTTGGAGGTGAGGTTTGTGCACATGACTCCCCAATGTCTTGTTTGTCCACATTTGCCACAAATTCTGATGGTAGTGTGTGGGATGTTGGAGGTATTGTCAAGTGGAGGTGGCATATCTTTGTGCGTTTGTTGCATATGGTTTAGCTGGGTTGCATACCAGCTATTGTTGGGTATTTAAAGGTGTCTGTGTATGTTTTCCTCCATTTTCCTTTGTTCTTCTTACCATGCTATCATGTCTTTTAATTTGTTATTACTTATTCTTTCTTATGACTTAAGGGTAATCTTACTCTTTGCTTCTGCTGGATTAGGGCATTCTTGTGGATTGAGTTTAGTGGTATCAATCTTAAGGTTTTTCTGGTGAGGGAGGATTTTGCTGTATTTTTGCTTCCACTGACTAGTAACTGCCTAGGAAGTTGGAGGAGGAGGAGGAGGATGATGGAACTTAAGTTCCTTTGGTACTTCCTCCTTGCACCCAGTTGGTGAGTGCTGTCTCCTTTTGAGTATTCCAGTAAGAGTAGGGTTCCACTCTTGCACCTGGTCATACTTTATTTTTCCTTTGTCAGTGGCCCTAATCTGTCTCACCATTTCCTCCTGGCTAGGTTCAGGGCTGACTCTTATCCATTTTTCTTCTTCAGTATCAGTTTCTAACTGATTACTATTTGATGGCTCTTCCAAGGTCCATTCTGGTTCTGGGGAAGGAGAAGGACCAGGAGGAACCATAGTAGTGGAGTTACTAGGTTTTTTCTTAATAATTATGCTGAAGTTGGGTGTTTCATGCTTTACTGACCTTCCCAATTCCACTTGTTCTTATTGTTCCTGCTGCTGCGGAGCTTGAACCCTAGTGGTAGCAGCAGCAGTCACTATGGCCTACTGTCTTTCATTCCATGTAGTCCTTTGTTGGAGCTCCTGGTGTCTTCTATCAATTTGCATATTGTTATTCTTGAGATCACTGTAATTTGAGTCTGGTTCTTTTGCATGCCTTGCTTGTTGGAAGATGTCTTCCAACCTAGAGCTGCTGCTACTACTAGTAGGGTTAGGGGATTGTGGCCTATGGTATGCCCTGGTTGCAGAAGAAGTGGGTAGACTGGTTTCCCAGTCATTCCACTTATAGTTCTTCTTGAAGGCATGCTGTTTGGGTGGTTGATGTTAGTAGGTGGTGGTAGAAGATGTGGGTGTGAGATGAAGATGTGGTTAACTACTACTGGTGGTGGTAGTGTAGGAGTGTGGTTTGGTGAGGAGCAAAGGTCAAAGCTAGAGGGGGAGGCAGAGCCCTTATTTACTCCTGCTCCGTTCAGTGTATCTGCTATGAAGTTCTCCTTTCTTTCTATGTATTCTATAGTGATACCCAACTCACTCATTACTTACTGCCACCTGATCTTCATTTGCTTATCTTGCCAAGTAGTCATAAATGTTACTAGGGGTTTGTGAGCTGTTAGTACTATCACTTTATAACCTTGCAGCTCATGCTTGAAATATCTTTGTGAGTCAACAATTGCTCAGAACTCCTTATCAGTTGTTGTATAATTTGTCTGACCCTTGTTTTAGCATTTTGAGTAGAAGCTACTGGCCTGATTACACTATCTTCTTCCTGACCAATCCATCCTAATAATCTTACATTAGTTGTATCTGTTATTAGGTATATTTGTTCATTGGAAACATGATTGATTGGTTTAAGTACTAAATTACTGCTTATTAATTCTTTGACTTGCTTAAATACGTCATCATGCATGTTAGTCCATTGAAAATGTTTTTTTTATCCTTGTAATTCATATAAACATCTTCGTTTGGTTGCTAGGTCCTTGCAGAATCTTGTAAGGTAGTTTACCACCCCTATGAATCTTTGTATTTCCTTTCTGTTGGTGGGTGATTTGAAATATACTACCTTCTTGATTTTTCCAGGATCAGCTTCCAGTCCATTATTGTGTAGGACATGCGTAAGTAATTATATTCTTTTTAGCATTATTTGGCAGTTGTCCTTGTTGAATAACAACTTGGCTCTTTCCATTGTTTTTAATACTGCTCTTACTGTTTGGACATATTCTTCATAGTTATTATTGCCTATAAGGATATCATTTAGGTATACCATTACTATTTTTCCTAGGAATTCTCTAAGGAGCCAATTCATTGCTCTGATCATAGTTGCAGGTGTATTGCATTCACTTTGTTGCATTACTAGTACATCACATTTTCTCATGTGACATGAGAATATTGTGTCTTTGACTTAATCAGGGTGGTACCTAATATTATAGTATCCATCTATAAGGTCTAGTTTGAATGTAAATTTCTTGCTGGCTAGCTTATCAATAATTTGGTTTATACTTGGCATAGGGATCCTTGCTTTATGTGTTTTGAGGTTTCTTGGTATACAGTTTAGGAGGAATCTTGCTTTCTTTCCATTCTTCTTTAGTTGTGTAAACATTATTATTGTGTTGAGGGATTTAGATGGTATAATTCAAGCAGTTTCTAATTTCTTATTTATTTTTTCTGTAAATTGTTCCTGGAACCTATCATAGCTAGAGATATAGTTGGGGTGCCATTCTACTCCTTCTTCTACCTCTATATTGTGTTCCATGATTTCCATTGGTTACTTTAGTGGAGGTGATTCTGTAGGTTTTTCTTTTGGAAACAGATGTGGGAATTCTGAGTAAGTGTCAAATTCTTGTTGTTAAGTTAGGCAGTTGCAGATCATGTCTCCACCTTCATATATGACTAGGTCTGGTTCAGGTTCATAGTCTAAATCAGATCATGTTTCCTATGATCCTGGCTTGATTTCTTCTTCTTCTTCCCAGATAGTGTATAGGGCATCTTGCCCTAATATTCTTCTTCTTTCTGCTTCCATATTTTGCATGAGTTCATCAAACTCATAGTTTAACCATAGGTATATATCTGCTTATTGTTTTCTGATCATATTGTTATCTCCCATCCTTGCTTCTAGATTATCTTTTGTTTTATCTAGGGTTCTACTGAGGGATCTTTTTTCCTCTTCTAGTTGTTTTAGTTGTTCCTTCAGGTCAGTAATTGATACATTGTCTAATGAGTCTTTATAATCGATTTCATCATATGTATAATCTTTGATTAATTCTAAGTCAGATGTTCTATCTAATTCTGCATCTGAGTATGGGTGTGCTGATGATTCACTTACTGTTTCATATATTTGTTGCATCTACATTGCTGCAGATCTTATTGAGTCATTCCCAGTTGCCTGTAGTATTATGAGGTCATATCTGGGTATTCCTGGTGGCTGAATGCTTATCATGTTGTCATGGATATTTATCATTGCTTTTAGTTTCTTTAGTGCTAGTTCACCTAGTATAGCATCCCAATTTCTGAGATTGGCTGCATAGAAAGAAGCTCTTTCTTCTTCATATCCTTGTAAATTGATAAGCACTGTTGTTTTATTTGTGATGGGTGATCTACTTCCTTGCATTGCTGTTTCCAGAGGTTTCTTTTCCATTTGTATTAATAGAAGTTTAAATTGTATGCAGAAATTATTGGATATCAAGTCTCCTCTGTGTGTACATGAGTCCAGTAACACATGAGCCTTATATCCATTAATTGGAATTTCTGCAGGCATAGTTTCTTTTCTTGTTTCAGGCATAATGAAGCTCCTGCTTTGGATAGAGGTTTTCATTACTTGCATTAGTACTGACTGTGTTTCCATATTAAGAGCTGCAGTTTTTACTTTAAACTTAGGGTTTCCTTTCCTGTTTTGGTATTGTTGTTGGCTGATCTTTTAGTATGATGAAGTCCTAGGTTTCTTTTGTGGACACTGTGATGCTATATGACCAGTTTGTCTACAGTGATAGCATTTACCTTCTTGTTTGAGTTTTTGCCTTTCTCCAAAAGATAGGACATTTGCCATATCATCTTTTCTTTTTCTAGCACTAAGGAAGTTGTCATATAGTCCTCCTGGTCTTCCTTTTGCCTTCACTGTAGGAGCTGCAATCTTCTTATTTTCAGGAGGGATTTTGTAATTTGATTTGAGAAATTCCATTGGTTTTCCTAATGACTATTGTTTACTAGGTGGGCTTAGTTTTCTATTTTGGTTCATCATTTGTGGGGGTTTATGACTCTGTTTCATCGTAGCTTGTACTTGTTCTGCCTTGTTGACAATTTGTTCAAATGACATATCCCAATTATTTGCTAATTTAACTTGTTGTTTAATTAGGGAGGTCAGACTATTTACAAATTTCATTTTGAGTGCATAGTTTGAGATAAGGCCTTTGCCTTTATTGTCTCTGCATCTACATTGGTAGTCTTGCAGGTGTTTTGTAAATATGTTGACAGGGCTATCTTGTCCAAATTGTATTTAGTGGTATCCTTCATACATTTTCCATTGTTCTTCCCGTACTGTGGATGGAATGATTTTCTTCCTCAGAAAAACCATAAAACCATGAATATTCCTCTTCCTTGGTTTGGTTTCTTCATTATAGTTTTTCCACCATCTGGTAGCCATACCAGTAAATTGAAAGCTTGCTCTTTCTAAGGCTTCTTCCTTTTCCACATCCAACCCTTGCCATTTCAACCATCTTACCAACTGTTCCATATATTTATCAAGAGTAATTGTGTGCTTCCATTTCTCTGCATTACCATCAAAGGCTTCTGGTTCTTTAATCTTTGCAACACTTGTTGTTTTTTTGATAGTTTCTTCTTTTATCTTATTAGCATATAGTTTGATTCCAGTAACTGTTTCCCATTCCCTCTGGCTTACTGTAATTTCTCTTACTGACCTACATCAGCATGGAAGGTAGCTTGCCTCTAGTGCCTCTAGCGCCACTGGTGCCTTTGGCGGCAAAGTGACAATCGGGAAGGCAGCGATCGCGACCGTGGCACCACAAATTCATCCGAAAACGCCCCAAATGGGTCCGAAATCACTGATATTTGGGCGCCCAGATGCCAGCGTTCAGGGCTAGTGGCGTCCTGACGCCATGTAAGTCCTGGCGCCCCTAGAGGCAGCAGCAAAATCTCTGGCATCAAGGCGCCACTGCAGGGCGTCAGGGAGCCAAATTTTCGTTCCTGATGTATCGCTTTCTGTTCTAGATTCTTCAGAGTCAGAGCTACTATTGTCCCCATTGCTACTAGCTGCCTTTTCATCATTACTACTGGAGCTACTGCTGCTGGGGTCTGGTTCTGGGCTTATTTGGACCTTTTTCCTCTTTTGAGGTAATGGTTTATCTTTCTTTTGTTTCTGAGGTGTTTGTGGTTGTTCTTCTGTTCCTTCACCTTTATTTTGAGGTGTTTGTAGTATATCTTTTGATCCACTTCCTGATTCTTCTCCTAGTTGGGTCTGAGGTTTTATGACAAATGGGTCTTCATCTATCCTTAATATTTCTTCCTCAGTTTTTTCTTTATCATGTGGGTTTATGATTTCAGGAGTCTCTAGTTCATACAGGGTTCCTAACATAAGGTGAAGTTCTATTTCTGGCCAGTTTTTTACTAACTAAGGTATACCTTTTACTAGGTTATATGTTCGTTGAGGTGGTCTTGACTTGAATTCTGAATCTAGGACCACAATTTTTAAAACATGGTTGTGTAGTTCAGCTGCTTCCTAGTAGGTCAGATAGTTCAAACATGCTTGGAAGATTACTCCTATTTCTTTAATGTTTAGTTCATATTGGTTAAGGAAACAATATGTTTGGACCTAGTTCATGTATTGATTCCATTTATTAAGGTTATTGTCCCAATATTGTTTTGTTGCAGCTGGAGTTTTAATTATTCTTCCTGGTATTAATCCTTTTGTATCCAGTTTTATTGTTTCTTGTACTGCATTTTTTTCTTGTATTTCTAATCTAGTTGGAATGGCCTTTTTTGGTGTTTCTGTAAGTACTAATTCTGTGAGTAGTGCTTTTGCCTTATCAGGAGTTAATGCCTTTCTTCTTCCTTTGGGCTAGACCAAGTAGTGTGTAACATGGCTCGAGTTTTAGGGGGGTATAAATCAGCCAGATCTGCGAAAATTGGGCAAAATACTCGCTCTTTAAGCTATTTAGGTAATTTTATTACCCAAATAGTTCAAACTGATCTTCAGGAATTCTTTAGAACTCTGTACATCCCCAAAAAATCAGGAAAAACTCACCCTGTGTTGCACGCTAAGACCAAGGCCTTCTTCTGTCAAGTCTGATCCTTCCTTTGGTAGGCCAAAGAAGGTTAAGAAGGTTAGGTTTATTGATGGCCTCAATACCACTCTTAGGAGTATTCCTATTGCTTACAATAAGTGTACTTCTTAAGGGCTTAGAGGTTGGACTGCTAGGGAGGCTTACTCTTTCTGGCTGGAGAGGTATAGTTGGCGTCCTTGCTGGGTGTATAAGGACAGGTGTGACTGGTGGAATTCCTTGGCATTTTCTTGGGGTTGGGATACTAGGTATCCTTTGGGGGGGTACTACTCTTCTGTTTGTTGGGGATGGAGCTAGTATTGCAAGTAAGTTTTCTTAATTGCTTTACTCTTATTGGCTATTTGCTAATATTTCCAACTAGGTTTGTTGATTAGCCTTTCCTTGGTACTGAGTCTTATCAGTTCAGGTAACTGGTTCTTTTTTTATTTTTTTTTCTGGTGTTGGTTTATTGTAAATATCTGCTAAAGTAATATTTTTACCAATTGGTTTGTTCTTTTCCAATAATATTAAGGGACGAGGGTAGTTGCAGGTTTCTGTTCTATTTCTTATGCAGGTTCTGTCGTACTATTGCTTGTTGTATTTAGTTTCTTTGCTGACTATCAGGCTTGGTTTTACTATGGTTTCTTATCCACTATAGAGTTGTAGTACTTTGGTAAATAGTTACTTTACTACTTGTGCACAAGATTCTAGGCCAGGGTGATCAAGCCTGCCTTGATATAAAAGTCTTTCTTATGTTAAGAAAATATAAATGGGAACCTTAAGTATTTAGGGTGGAATATTACCCTGAAGCAATAAACAAGAACTACTAAGTACGTTAAAGGTTAAGTGGTTGGTTTCTAGTATTCGATTAAGGAGTTCTAAGTAAGAGTTCTCATGGGACTGGAATTAACCAGTGGAACTCTTATATTTGTTGTATTTAAATAATCTCTATCTATCTTCTTCAAGTCCGCTCAACTTCTGTGGATACAAACTTTCAGCCCTTAAGTATTATATGCGAAGACTAGCTGTAACTCATTATTATGGCTGTACTATAGTAGTGAGTCATAGATGATTTGAAATCTATCTCTAACTCATTAAGTGAATCATAACGTTAAAGTTATGCATAAGATATAAGAAATTATTGACTTATAGATGACTCATAGTTGACATGTGAAAATAAAGAAATTACATATGATTCTTTCCAACATAATTAACTAGGTAGGTTACTATGACTTTAGTAAGAAATTATATAGTAGATGCAGGTTCAGGGTAAATTGTGAGGTGGTGATAGATCAGCATACGGAGAATATCACTTCCTTACACATTGTGGATAAGAGAAAGTCGACTATCTATTGATGGGTCGGGGGTATAGTTGTGCCGCTTCTTGTTGATTTATTCAATGTGGAACAGTCCGACCAATATAGGCTTAAGTTTCCTAGATGTTTTCAAAAGGTTAATGTTCTCTATAGAGAGAAGAATCTTTTGACTGGCTGTCAGAAGTGGTGGAAATGACCACTTCTTAGTGTCTTGCTTTGGCTGCTTAACTTTCAAGGGGTATAGGCTGCGTGAGATGTCAAGATGATGTTCCTCTATAGGGGTATAAGGATTGATTGGGTAAGGGAAAAATGAGGAACCTATTTTTGCTTCAAAGAATAAGAATAAAAAGAATGTACTGTGTTGTCTTGCAGTATTGTCCCTAGACTTCAGTATCAGCTAAATTATAGAGAGGTTGTGCAGCCATTCTATTTCTTCGAACTTGGATCCTTGTGGGGCTTGGAGGATTGCCTTGTTGGTCATTTCTAACTGACTGTCCATCTGAGGGTGGTATACATTGGATGGTTCCAACTTTATTCCCTTTCTTGCATCGCAAACCTTGAAATAGGGTGACACAAAGAGAGGGTCTCAATCAAAACAATATAATAGAGATAACCGTAAATAGAAGTAATCTGTATATCAAAGGTATCAGTGCATTTCTCCGCAGTAGGGTGATCCAGAACTGGAATGAGAAACATAAATCCTGATTCTCTACCCAAAATCATCTAAAGTCTTAAAAAGCAAATCATATGATCATCTTCCAAAGGAATATATGTGTATAAGTTAAAGCAGTAAATAAAAATAGAAGAGATTTTAAGTAAATCCATAGTGATATCCATACAGGCTCTTGCAGGAACATCGCACATGGTTACTTGTCCTAGTCATCCCTTGTTGCTATACTTTGTTCGTTGACAGGTCTTGCAATTCGCTTTGGATTTCCTAACAAGCTTTAAAAATGGCTGACCAAAAAATTTATTAGTTAACTGTTACAGGCGAGCTGTAAGCAACATAAATACTTCGAATATATAATGGATAGGGGGGCGGAAGAATAAATGAAGTTATTACTCGAGTGTTGGAGCGGACTCGATTATAGTGAAGCTATATGAGACTTAGAACACTGCTTAGATCTTATTGTATTAACTATGTAAAAGTGTCGCCTTATATAGAAGCCTTGATCTGAAAACGTGATATCAGATCCGGACGAGACTTCCTAATAAGGGAAAGTAGACTTGTCATCAGTAGTTGGATAACTGGGAAGTGACTTGCCAATTAGTAACACTGCAGTCTAACATACATAGATAAGGTAGCCTGTGTTGCAACGCAATGAACACAGGCTGACCTACATGAGCTGAACTTGTAATACAATGAACAGAAACACATGAATGACACTTCTCAGAATGCAACAGAAATATATCGAAGAGATAACATGCATGAGGCCAATTCTACCTGTACACACTTCCCTATTCCAGTTCCAATAACGTCGTCATTGACGCACTTATCCGCACATGCCCTGTGGGTGATCACTCCACTTTGCTAGCATTGTCCTACGATACAGTAAGAAACTGGTTACCACGCTCTAGCGGAGGTCTCTTACCTAACCCATAACATTACTCCCCATTTCGAGGCAGGCGTCCTTGCCTGAACACACTATTCGAATGACTAGATAAGTTTTAGTAACAGATCAGGTAACTTCGGTAGGAAGCTACTAACACTTTGTTAAAACACCCACAATCCCCAGTGTCTGGAGTCCCACAAGACTGGTGAACCCTATACATGTATGGCATGGCCGTTAAAAACCTAACCTCCTGCCAAAGAACCAGTGGAAAACGGTGACAAGTAGTGAGGATAAAAGGTACCATGTATTTTGTAAGATTTAAACTTGACATAGGTCTGAATCTCAGACGTCTCGTTCCTCTCATGGCTTATTGAGGAATTTCTCCAGATACTCTTTGAGCTTATCTAGGCAATTGTCCAACCTCTCGAATTCTTCCCATGTGTCTCCCAATTCATAGTAGTTCTTCCATCGTATCCTGTATTTGACAACTCCTGCGTACTTCCTGGAGTTTAGGATAGTCTTGACCTTGTATATCTCGGTATCCTCATCCTCGTCCATGTCTTGGGGGTCGTCTCGTGTTCGGAATGGTTTGAGGAGAGTTGTCTGAAAGACGTTATGCCACCGAGTTCCTTCTGGTACTTCCAACCTATATACATAGGTTCCAATAGTCTCAATTACTTTGTAAGATCCTAACCACTTATTCGTCAGTTAATGGTTATTCCCAGCTTTTACTTGTAGGTTGTGGTGGTCAACCAAGACACAGTCGTTAACAGCAAACTTGGGTGCTTTGTCGATATGAATAGCACTTCTTTTGATGTTGATGTGCTCAAGGGTATGGTGGATCTGGTTGTGGACTGTCGTCATTCGGTCCAGCCATTCTTCGGCGGGGGGAGAGGAGAGTTCATAGTCATTATCAAAATGAATGGTGCGAGCGTCCCAGCCATATAGGCTGCAGTAGGGGCAGTATTGATGGGTAGAATGGGTTGGTGTATTATCGGCAAACTCGGCAAGTGCCAGCCAAGTTTTCCAACGTTTTTGTCTATCAAGGCAGAAGATGCGGAAGTATTGTGTAAGTGTCTGGATGGCTCGCTTACTGAGTCGATCAGTTTGCGGGTGATTGGCAGTAGAGAGGTGTAGCCGTATGTTGAGCTTCCTATTAAGTTCTCAAAGGTATCGAGAGGCAAACTGAGGGCCGCAGTCACATGTAATATGTCTTGGTAGTCCACATAGCCTCTATATCTCGGTGACATAGACATTGCCTACATCCTCCGCGGTCCATGTTATCTTAGCAGGTATGTAGTGTTGAATTTTAGTGAACCAGTCTATAATAACGAGAATAGCATTGAAGCCTTCGGATTCTGGTAGCTCTCTAACAAAGTCTATAGCTATTTCTTCGAAGGAGCGTTCTCTAGTTGGCATTGGTACTAATTTCGTTTGCCTGCTATTCTTATTTGCGTTTGCTTTTTGACACTTAGCACATCCTGCAAAATACCTCATAACATCATCTTGCCATTTGTCCCATACGAAGTTCCGTCAGATTAGGCCTTGAGTTCGGTGTCTTTCCCAATGTCCTGGCACTTACCTATCATGGTGCTGTCTTAGCACTTTCAACTTATGGTCTTCAGGTTCTACCAACAGTCCGTTCTTCTTTTCCATACTTGCAACATCGATTGCTTCTAGTTCCACGTCTTCCACATCCCCTCTATCTTCTGCATCGTCTTCTTCAAGGTCTAGCAATTGTCCTTCATCAAAAAATCTGGCTTCCATACCGGATTTCTCTTCCCCTGAACGCCTGAACAGGCCATCTGCCTTGCCCATCTTTGATCTAGGTCGGTAGTGGATATGGTAGATGAATTCGGACATTTTGAGGTACTAGGAGGCTTGTCAGGAGTTGAGCTTCTGCTATGTATTGAAGTATTGTAACCCTTGATGGTCCGTGTAGACGTTCACAGGTACTCCGACTAACCAATATCTCCACTTATGGAAACTATCTACAAAACCAAACAGCTCCTTATCATGTATAGGCCAGTTACATTGAGTAGCATCGAGTGTTTTAGAATTGTACCCGGTGGGGTATAGTTGCTTAACTCCATTGATGATCTGATATTGTGATAGGATACCTGAAATGGCTTGGTTACTTATGTCAGTTTCTTTTATGGTCTCAAGGTATCTATCGAACTGTGTGAGGATAGGTATGGAGAGAAATAGTTTCTTGAGCTCATCGAATGATTGTTGTTGGGCTTGTCCCCATGAGAGTGGTATATCCAGAGTGAGGTCAATTAGTGGTCTTGCTTTACCACTGTAATTGGCAATAAATTGTCGATCATAGTTGGCAAAGCCTAGGAAGGCTAAGACTTCTCTCTTCTTCGTTGGGGTAGGTCATTTGAACATGGCTTCGAGTTTAGGTGGGTCCATTTGAACTTGTTGCTTGTTGATGATGTGTCCTAGGAAGAGGGTTTCTTGAACATGGAATTTGGATTTGGTGAGTTTTACTGCTAAACCATGTTTGAGGCATTGTTGGAGAACTTGTTCTACCAACTGCTGGTGTTCCTCTTCTGATTTTCCTGCATAGATAAGGATGTCGTCGAGGTACCAAATGCATCCTTCCATGTCTTTGAAGACTGTGTCCGTCATTTGTTGAAATGTGGCAGGGGCGTTAGTCAGTCTGAATGGCATAACTGTATACTCGAATAAACCCTTCTTTGTGCGGAAGGCTGTCTTCCACTCGTCCCCTCCTGCAATTCCAATAAGGTTGTACCTGTTTTTTAGGTTTAACGTGGTTAACCATTTTCCTCCCCGACTATTGTCAAGTAGCTCACTGATGAGTAGTAGAGGATACTTGTGAGGTATAGTAAGACGGTTGAGAGCTCTATAGTCAACGCAGAGTCTCAAGGACGCATCTTTGTTCTTGACGAAGAGGATTGGTGCACCTGTAGCAGAGTATGATGGACGAACCTTACCAGTGGGTAGGTTTTCTCGGAGGTAGGTTTGGAGGGCTTCGGCTTCTTTCTAGGTTGTTTTGTAGATAGCTCCAGTGGATATCTTAGCTTTGGGGTCTTGGAGAGGGATTTTGTGGTCCCATGACTTGTGTTCAGGGAGTCTAGCTCCCTGCTCAATCGAAAACCATTTTGCGTAACGAGAGTAATCATTCGCTTGCAACAATAATTAATTATATCTTGCCATCTTCTAGTGCCTCGAGATCTACATCCAAAACAGGAACAGAAGGAATCCATAGAATAGAACAAGGGATAACTAAACCTGACAGATCCTTCCTTAGCCACCTGGCCTGAGTATAAATCCAAAACCTATGTTCTTTCAACCAAGAAAGTCCCAAGATAACATCTCATTTCCCAATATCCAATACATCAGTGTTTAATATAAACCTACCTAAAAGAAATCCTTCAGAGAAAACCTTGAACATTGTATTTACCACATATTTTCCTTCTGCAAGAGTTGATCCATCTCTCTATCGAACTCAAACCTTCCTAGCTCTCTTCCGACATCCCAATGTCTTCGCAATTCTCTCTCCAATAACTGGAGCACTGGCTCCTATGTCCACCACTACATCAAATTCGTCCTCGCCAATTATTATTCGGACCATCAAGAGGGGCGTATGTCTTGTAGTGCGTCCGACGGCAAGAGACACACTTCTTATTCGTTTTCTGACTCCTGTAATCCTAACTTGGTGATCTTGAGATGTCCTTGATCAGTTCGTTGCCTTTTATTGCTGACGGGTTGTTGGTTGGCGTTCTGTAGTTTCCAAGGGGGGGATGTTTTAGCTTTCCACCCAGTTTTGTAGTCTGCCTCGAATTGTCCCTTTCTTGCACATTTCAGACATCGTTCCTCTTGCCTTCTTTTCCTTACAATCGGGAAGGGGACTCCTGGTGCTTTTTCGTTAGTAGATTGAGCCGAGCCACCATGAACAGAGATTCGGTATTCCAATTTCCTATTTCCATTGTAGTCCCTCTTTTTCTCCTTTCCCTGGTCCTTGTTCCTGCTTTGGAATTCGGTACCAGTGATTTCCATCTTGATTAATCTATCCTTTTATGCTGCTGGAGTCGAGTGGAGGTGTTCGTAGTGTGCCATAGCTTCTCATAGCTTAAGCATCAGCATGGAAGGTAGCTTGCCTCTAGTGGCTCTGGCGCCACTGGCGCCCTTAGCTAAAAGGTGACAATCTGGAAGGCATCGATCGCGACCGTGGGGGGCCGGACACCATCGTTCCAGATCGCTAGCGTCAGGGGGCCACTGTGCGCCACAAATTCATCCGAAAACCCCCAAAATGGGTCTGAAATCCCTGATATTTGGGCGCCCGGATGCCAGCGTTCAGGCCTAGTGGCGTCCTGACACCCTGAAAGTACCGGCGCCACTGGAGGAAGCAGCAAAACCGATGGCATCAGGGCGCACCTGCAGGGCATCAGGGCGCCAAAATTTCTTGCTGATGTGGTTAATTCCGTTGATTAAAAAATTGATCAACTGTCGATCAGGAATAGCGGCATAGGAGTTGAGTCTATCTACCTCAGTTAGGTAGTGCTGGGCAGTGCTAGTTTGTCGAAGTTCCATAGGCTGGCAGTAGGATCGATCAGGCTTATAGGGGTCTCCATAATATTGTCGAAGGGAATCCTGACCTGCTTCCAATGTGTAGAATGATGACTTCTTATTTTTCCACCATTCCAAGGTGGTACCTAAGAGACATATGTGGATAGGGAATAGTGGTTGGGCTTAGTTCCGGATTTTTGTAACGATAATTTAGTCGTCCATTTGAATAATCCAGCCTTCAAGTTGATCCCTATTCCTCGAGAATTTTCTGGGGATGGGTGCTTTCTCTGCTACTATATCATTGTTCATCAGCCAAAAGAAATCGGCGTCCGGATGCTGGAGTGCGTCTGGTGCCTCATGTGCTTCAGGTCAATACGACTGCGTCCTGTCGCGTCCCGCATGGTTCACACATGCCATACATCCTCCAGTGCGTCCCCAACCATGACTTGCATCTCGTGCATCAGGTCTCAGAAGAAATATTCTGGGCCATTATGGAGCCTACAAAGTGCTATGGGCATGACTGCATTTGGCTAAATCACATATATCCCTTAGCACAACAGGATATTCTCATAATGCGGAGATTCTGTTTTGCATGCAATTCCTTTATAATTTACTATATATATAATTCTGGGCTCCCATGATAACCATAAAATAGCAAAATCTTGCGCTACCCAAACTGCGTCTCCAACACCCCACCAACCCAGCCATGGCTACCGCATCCCATAGTTCCCAGTTCTGGTGGCAATGCCTGCCTCGAAAATGATTAGCAATGCCCATATATATATATATATATATTCACCTGCGATATTCGTGAACTGGCTAGATAT
>Ga0307511_10002193_pt1 | contig 20483 bp, 16 predicted proteins | sample 13_EM_MG_FD_200266 | JGI IMG/M metagenome (GOLD analysis project Ga0307511, IMG submission 200266) | Populus trichocarpa ectomycorrhiza microbial communities from riparian zone in the Pacific Northwest, United States - 13_EM | ecosystem: Host-associated > Plants > Roots > Unclassified | place...
TTGAACTCTTACATCACTGAGCCAGAAGGGTTACTATCGTCTTGGTAGTACTGTAGTGAAGAGCTTCCAAATATCTATAAATACGAGGCCTCTGCCTGCCTAACTCAGTTCTCCTTCACCAGCACACTACGAGTTCTCTCGACGATTCCATCATCAACGAACCCCTCCAAAGCACTGCTTTAAAGCCACCATCACCGAGATACAAGCCCCCAACCTACTATCTCACTACCTATATCTCATCAAGATGAAGTTCCTCTCTGTCACCTGCGCCATTGGCCTCTTGCTCCTCGGTACCCTCACGAACGCTCTCCCCAATCCTGCAGCTCTCCCTGATGCCCTAGTCGAGGGTGATCTCGAGGTCGTGGCCCGCGATGCAGGGGCTGACGAAGCCGGAGCCCAGCTCTCTGCTAGAATGCATGGGTTCTGTTGGAGGGGCTGGGACCAAATAAATTACCAGGGCAACTCAGAGGAAGCCTGCTGCTTTCAATCCTGCTGCTATATTGAGTATGCCCTGCTGAGGGATCGCCTCTTCAGCGCCAAGTCAACAGGTTCCTCAAGCGGTGGCGTGAGGTTGTGGACCAATGAAGGGTGCACTGGTCAGAGTAGATGGGTTGATCCTGAGGGATGGTATGACTTGGCGAAGGCTCCAACGTACCTTAGCTACAATAATTAATCCAGCTTTGAAACTCGAGCACCGGAGCTTGGGCAACTTGGCTGCTCCGACCGCTTCGGCTGGAAGGTTCTGGTGGAATGAGGGTGGAGGGCAGTTGAGTGGTATGTGGTGGGCACGATACTGGAGCTTGGGGGGGATTGGTATAGGCTGGGTGGGATATAGGAATGGATATATGGAAGCGGCAAGTGGTTGGAATATTGGAATGGAGGAATATCGGTCATATTTCCTGATTTTATTTCATAATTCTTATATTGGTCACTCCTTTATCCTAACATATAACATACGAAACAAAAATAAATGTGGTTGTGAATGTTAGCAGACCTTAGGTACCGTTCCACCAGTTTTTTTCTTTTTCGTAATTGTCTATGAGCCTAAGCCTATTAATATTAAAATGATTTTAAATTCGCCACTAATGAACGGCCGATGCGGGCTGAAGCTAATGGTGCTGAGGAAATAAATAAAGATGGTACTACACAAATCCGCAACGCCATGGTTGCCAGGAGCTACCATTCTCATGATAAATACAGTTACAAAATGTCATAACTGAACTACCGCTGTATATGTATTATAAAACACTAAATGGAGAATGGTAGCTTCGTTCCCTTCTGGAGAATCCGTGTTACCCTGAACCTGTAAGGTTGAATAGAGCTCAGGGTAAGCACCTATTTGTGGCGTTCATACTCTTCACATACATATATACTTGGTACATCAATACGAGTAGGATGTTGCTGGAACCCAAAGCCGTAGTGGTTACACATACAAGGTGAGAAAAGATAATAGGATCATAAATCATATCAATATGGTAGAGTATACGACTGGAAATAATCTTCTTTTCCATGTAATATCTATCTAATATAAAAGGTATCAAAAAATCTCCCAGAAAAAAAAAAAGCAAATAGACTCAGACCACCTCCAGCCTCCGGCAGACTAGCTATCCACCTTTTTCATATTTGCACATCAACGGTGGTGGTATCAACGAGTACGGTGAGGATAATCCAGAAACAGGTCGCTTCAAACAAACACCTCAGATTTAATACCCTGATGTCAGTAATGCACCCTTTGGTAATCTAAAACACATTTGATAGTACGCTCCATTGCTGCTTGACATTGCGTCATAAGTGATAATAGCGGGAATATAGTTTGAATCTGCTTTGGGAATATTGGAATCCTATAAGTGCGATGCACTTTCATCGTTTTTACCTGGGGACTGATATAGATCATTTGGAGGATGCTGATATTCCAGCCTAATGAAGCAACACCCGTCAGTTCATGGCACAAAAGCAAGAAACGGTGAAGACATACCATTATTAATAACGCCGAAAACCTGTAGCTTTTGCATATAGTCCCAATCTTTCCTCACTAAAGTCCCGAGGATGTCCAAATTCCCAGCCAAGGCTCTATGCACTTTGGCGTGGTCACGGTCAGACTTTGGATCGTTGTTTACATTTGCAGCACCCCCAGAAACCTCAATGACCCCCAAATCAAACGCCAGAACCCCATCCACATATCGGAAGACAGCATCCGACTTTTCTGCATACCCCGGAATATAGGACTGAATCTCCTTGCGGGACACAACAAGGTCCGGATAACTTCCTCCAAGAAATAAAGAGTCGATGAACCAAGGATTCACGGAAGAATCGAAGAATCCCTCACGGAGGTACGGGCCGATGTTGACCATAGATTCCGTAAGTTTATCCATTAATGTTGTAAGATGGAAAACGGCTTGGTTGATATATGACGCCGAATGATTTTTCCTCGACCAAGCGACTCCAGCAGGGCGAGGGGAAGTTTCGGCAATTTCGCGATAGCTCTCGATAGTTTGGCATCCATTGAACCGCTTAATGGCGAAGTCTACACAGTCCGCGATATGTGGGAGGGCGGAGGCGAGCTGCGTTTGAAGCTCCTCGAGGTGGACTGGACAACATACTTGTCGGACAGGCTCGTCATCGATATCAACGATATTCGAGTCCAGTAAGTAGGGATAACGAAGGGTCATGGAAGGGCCGTCGCGGAGGTTTGATAACCAAACATCAATAGATGCACCGTTTTGAAATACAACTGAGGAAGGGTGCGCCTGCAGAGCACCGGTTTAGTTCACCTTGGGGTAGGGTTGATGGGACGACCGTGAAATTACCAAAGGTGGTGCAGGTGGTGTCCCCGCAAACGTATTTACGTCAGGTTCATCTCCATCAATGGGTTGTGCCTCAGGCAGTGGGCATGGTTGTTCTGCAACAGATTCACTTTTGGGCGACAGTCCTGTGACTTTGATTGTCTCAACATTGCTGGTTGAAGTTATTGAAGACTTTGAAATATTGACGGATCCGACCGCACTCCCTTGTATAAAGGTGATAGGTGCCTTTTGGCTCTGACAGAAGATAGCGATTAAAAACAATTTCAGTTCAATTTAAAATAATGAATCAGTAATATACATCTCGCAACATGCGCCAGTGAAACAATAGCAGTGTTTAGCAAACAGCTATATCAGATAGCGCTTTGTGAACAGTAATAATTTGGTGGCCTCGACATGACGAAAAATAAGTGTGAACACCGCTCGCGTTTTCACGGCGAGCGGCTGGCACTTTGGTTGGAAATATCGCACTCAAGCAGATAAATTCCAGCGGCAACACTAGATTCGCGTTCTTACGGCGAATCTAGCTGGAATGCAATAAAGCAATCACACCGCCATCACACCAAGCTGCGTTTTTACGGCAGCCTGGCTGGTTGCGGATTAGGCAATCCCGAGTCAACACCAGTCGCGTTTTTACGGCGACTTGGCTGGTTATTCCATCATCAAAATGAAAGAAAAACAGTACTCACGGCATTAGGCTGTTTAGCTTTACTGGAACGACTAGTCTGGCGGCGAGCACCACGGATTAACTGCTTGACTTTTGAAGTGGGCGCGAGGGTGGATTTTTCGTCTAGAAGCCGGTTCAGTTGTTTCAGCCAGAAGTTGTGTATCTTTTCGTGAGACCACGCATAGCCGGCGAAGGTGCGACAGTGAACATCGAAGGCGGTAAACTTCCAGCTTTTGTAGGGTTGGCTCTCGAAGAATTTGCGAATGTGGGCAGCGTGCGGCTTTGTAGGCTTTGAGTTCAGGGAGTTACTTGATGTCGAAGTCGCGGATCCGAATTCGAATGTTGTTGATGTTGGTGTTGTTAAAGCAGGAGCGGGGGAGCTCGCGGTCGATAAAGGAGCGTCAGCCATACCTTGGCTTCCAACCAGATTTTTTACTTTGCTGGTCCATTTTGTCTGGTTGGTGCGAGGTATTTAATCACGCTGAAAATAGGTGGTTGGTTACGCCAAGTCTTGGCCCGACCAGGTACAGAACATACTGTATCTATTGTGGGTAAACGTACCCAGATTATGCCAAGCCACTGCCAAAATCGCCCAGTTTGAACTTCGTGGCAGTGAGAAAGTTTGATGTTGAGTTTCTAGCGGAGTTGTGTCATTGTTGGAGGTTGTAAGGAGGATGGAGAGGAAGGTCGGTGATACCTTGCCTGGAGGTGATACCTATATCTGAGTGTGCAACTCAGAATTCGGCATTCTTGGCACTTGAAATTCTTCCATGGAAGTTCCATTTCGTGCGAGATGATATTCCATTTGTTTTCCATATCGGAAGTTCTATGATTCTAAGCTTTCGAATTGTTACCCTGAACTTAGTCTCGTAATCGGGTTGTAGAACTGCCGTTTGCCAGTTGGCTACAATAAGATGATGAAGCATAGGGGATTTAATGAATACGGGGATGTCAATTTCAAGACAACTGAACAAGGCCACGCGTAAAAGTAGTGCCGTGACTAACGGTAGGTTTAATTCAACCCTAATAGATGAGTCAATGGGTATGTGTGATGTGTTGTTACCTAGATAGTAAGTAGGGATACCTAGTCATATATTCTGCATAATTCTGTTCATGTAAGGCAGATCGTCATATGTATGTACGTATGTAGGTATCAAATAGGGTTATATACTTTAGTCTCTTATGAATGCTAGTATTGTTCTTTATATAGCCTGGACAATCGACAGCGGTTGAGTCCGACGTCGGGTACTGTACCTATCCACATTACAAAGACAGCTTTAATGTATCGCATAATCTGAGAATGAAGACTGTCTCTCCAGTGTAACAACGTTATTCTCAGATTACCTCTACGGTAAACATCTTTGCTTGAATACTTCGGGCATCCTTAGCTCTGGTAGGTAGAGCACATCATAAAGCACGAAGTCGGGGAAAGGTGGACCATCGGGCAAACAGTTGCTATCAGTCGGACCCATGTTTGCCCGTGCTGCAGCTGCAACCCGTAGGTAACTGGGTCATATCCCTGCAGTTCGCTAATTATCACGTGAAAGGTGACGACAAGATCACTCAAAAAACACCAATTCGTTACTTCAGTACCATTTTCATTTTCAGCACAGTATTTCAAAAACTACCTAACGGAATATGCATTGACGGGCATAGCAATTGATATCATGAAATGGATGTCTTTGTTTTCTTAGGTACCGAGTACCAGCTGTACATGTTGGCTATTCCCTTTGATACCCATGGAGTCTACGTCTTTTTACAAGGCCTGGAGGACTCATGAAGCATGAGTTTTTCAACATCGAATAATTGCGGAGGCCTGAGAATGCTACAACGGGAAAATATCACTAAAGTAAGACATGCTATACGCCACTTCCCTTACGTCTGCCAGAATACAAAAAGAAACACCTATCAAGGCGCATGACTGGCTTTGTACTACGGAGGTGCCGGAGAGGCATACGACTGGCCTCTGAACAGTCACAACCATATCGGCGGCGCCCGGGTGAATTGTAGAGTTCCAGCGGAATGAAGCTTCAAAAATAATCCCGTTGATAAATTCTCGTAGAGAGAATCTGAGCATCCAATTTCTATAAAAGGGCTTGGTTGCTGCTTATATTGCAAGAAAGATACCCGAGACACCCGATATACCAGTGCGAGACAAGTCTGACTACATCTATCGAAAGCATTTACAGATACTTTTATCCCCATGTCGTCTACAGATAAAACCCCGGCTCTGGCCCCAACCTACTTGCCCTCAGTCGCCCTCTTCGGTTCAACAGGTGGCTGCCTTCTTTCTACTATCGTCCGCCTTCTTAATACACCACCGCTTTCTAGTAACCCTCCCCAGCACGTATCCGTCCTCGTGCGATCCGCATCTAAACTTGAGACCCTCCTTACTACAAAGGGTGTCCCGGAAGAGACTATTTCCACGCGGCTCCGAATCGTTGAGGGAGATATCCTTACGGATTTCGACAAGGTTGTCGAAACAATCACGCTTCCTCCTGACAATATCCATAGCAAGAACAAGAGATTTGTCGATGTCATCCTCTTCGGCATCGGGGGATACCCCCGCGCAACAATCGTTCCACCTTTCTTCACTCTTGACAACCCCACTATCTGCCAAGATGGTATGTCAGCGGTCCTCAATGCTCTTCGGCAATCACCGACAAATCACTCCGAGTCAGCTATCAACAACAAGCCTCTGATTCTTGCTATTTCTTCGACAGGTATCTATCGGGGGGGGGAAGATGATCCTCGTGATCTTTATATTCCCATGCTCATGATGTACAAGTGCCTCTTGGGTGGTCCCCACAAAGACAAAATCGCTATGGAGGATGTTTTGACTGCAGCTGCGGGTTCTGATGTCAATAGTGATGCGAAAAACAACCCACTTTGTGATTATCTTGTTGTTCGTGGAGCACTGTTCAACGACCAACCTGCTGAAGCGAAGCCTCTGCGAGCCGGATACCCGAAGCGTGTACCGGGAGTGGGTGAAGGAGTAAAGTGGGGGGATGTAGCGGGCCCAGCAATTGGTTGTGGTGTAAGCAGGGAGGATGTGGGGAGATGGGTTTGGGAAGAGGTTGCGAGTGGAAGGGCTGGTTGGAACGAACAGGGCGAGTATGTGGGAGAATGGAAAGGGAAGAAAGTCACTTTGACTAACTGAGTTGGAACTTATGCCTGGAGGTGATGAGTTTGAAGATTCTCTCTGTAGAAATGTTTATACATCACCTCTCTTTTCTCTTCAATTTCTCTTGGGTTGGTCTTTAGCGATTTTACGTTATTTTGGTGTTTTGATAAAGTATAAGGTCGTTCTATTAATACTACACAATAATATTTCGTATAAAGCCCTCATTAAGAAAAACATCAGGTTCAATCATTGCCTAAAATGTGGTATAAATCGCAGGGCAAATATGCAAACACCCAGAACTATAAAAACCAACAGAAAAACTCCGCACATGTGATGAAAAGTGTCGCCGGGAATCAGTTCGGAATTCTCGCCCTCATGCATGATCACCAACCTTCCGGGACAAACCAAGCACCCTCCTCTTCCTCAACGGCTACTCCAAGGTAAACCTCCACACCTTCTAGTTCCGCTGCTGCTTCCGGGCATTCCACCTCCACCTCTCCCATGGTGCACTGTCTTGTCATTACCGCTCCTTTCCCTTCGTTATCAATACCTAACCCACGCATAGCATCCACACAGTCTAACCCATCCGCCCAACGTACAGCAACAACTCGTTCACGGGCAGGCTGTTTACGGGGAATGATATTAGAAAACCACTCGTCAAAAACACCCACTGCCAATAAACTAGTAGCGTTTGTCCCGCTCTTGAGAACAAACCAAACACTTCCGTCCAGTCGATTTAGGAAAACTTCGTAGCATGGCTCCCCCACCAGATGTCCAAGGTTAACAAGCTCTAAGTATACATCTCTCCCTCGCCTCCGTAAAATTGACCCTCCTCGCTCCCGAATTCGTCGACTATTTTCGCGGTTTAAGAGCCCCCTTCCACTCCCGGGCTTGAGGGCCGTATGTATTGACATTGCCGAAGATGACGTTCCGGACTCAAATGGACCGCTATTGACGAAATTGTTGGCAGTGTTGCCCACCTTAGCAGTCGTACTCTGGCTTGCTCTAGGCCGGATAAAGATTACCTGTCGACTACCCTTCAGAATTGTGGTGCGGCATGGCATATCTTGCTCCTGTATCGGGAAGCGTGAGGGAGCAGTAAGTAAAACATCGAGTGTTTTAATCCTAGCCTGGCTATAGCTAGAGCTGGGAAGACGTAGCTGGCCAATATTGACCATAGAGCTCTTGTTAGATTGAGAGTAGGAACTCGAAGAAACCGGGATTACCTCCGTGCCTGGAAATTCCACAGGTAGCTCCACAGCGCCCATTCGGGGCCGTGGAACCAGACAGTACTTGAATTGTGGACTGGGGTACGCTATGTATTCAGAAGGAGAAGGGAGATTCGAATGGTGACTATGACTTGACAAGCAGCTGATACGGGCATTAGAGACTGCTGAGTCGTCGGAATAATGGGAGGAGCTTGTCGAGAGGCGTAGAGGGGAAATGGTTGGGCGCTTTGGGGTACCAGCAAGAACAGAAAGAGATTCCAGATATATATTCAACTCGTAATAGGATGAAAGGTCTAGTGATGAAAGCGTCTGCCAATGAATTTCTGTTGGACCCTCCACATGTATATGTTTCTGAGACGGCGAAGGTGGGGTAGGCATCGCGTTGCTAAGATCATTGTGCGAACTCGCGGAACCGGGCGGGCTAGAAGGGGTACCACCATTCATATTTGGGTCAAGGCAGTTCCAACTGGGCTCAGGTCCGGTTCTAGGTAGTCTCAATTCCGAGACGTCAGTAGAGAAAAGATTCTGAAGCTGGGCAGCCATGGGTGCAGTATCGTATGAATTACTATCATTCGATTCAGTTACTGTAATAGGTAATAAGTATACTTGTACCGGAGGGGCAGGTTTGCGCTTGATAGCGAGGCGGCGGTTTTGCTCCATAGGAGATAATCGGGGGGTTTGCATCGAGGTTGGTTGTGCATAATCGAGTGTAGGAGATGAAGACTCTGGTGAGCTCGGCTTAGACAGGGTTTCGTCCAGATTTTGAGGATCACCAACTTGAAATTGGAAGAAGGGGTCAAGAAGATGATTCGGCCACTCAATTTCTTGAGCAGCCGCCAGGGTAACTCTGGGGGTGGATACATTCTCTCTCTCACTTTCCGTCGGATGTACTGAATCTACGTTTTCCGTGTGACATTCAGATCGCCACCCTATGGAGTCTTCTAGCGTTCTCGGTGGTGCCTCCGAGGGGATAACATCACCAGCATGAATCACAAACTCCAGGGCAGAGTTTTCCCGAGGAGGAGTAACTTTAAGAGAGGATCCTATCGGAGGTGGTGGCAGCTGCACCCGAAGCCTTCGTCGACCTTTCTCCCTTCCCCTTAATTCGCTATGCTCCGAATCCCAATTTTTCACTTCGGCATCGCTAAAACTGTCACTTAGCCCTGGACCAAGACCGATGTTTGGAAGCCTCATATAACTCATTTCGCTAAATGATCTTCTCCTGGAAGGCTCGCTCTCAACGGCCCACTCCCGCACGCCGTGTGTTGTCGGGCGCCCTCTTTCTTGTTGAGCCACCTTGCTCAATTCTCTCTCAGGTATTCCGGGGATAGATTCATGCTCAATCGTTAGTGGTGTTGGTTGTGGACGATGGGGAAGCGGCTTGGACGATATAGTAATTGTGTTTGTCTTCACTGTTGTTTTTCTGGTACATATTGGTGCTTGTGAATGTACTGTCATCCCTGGATGCGCAGGCACCCGGCCCATATAGTGTGGTTTTCCTGTCACAGGCGCTGACCTCACTGGTGATGGATGAAGGAAGGGTGGGCCTCCTTGGCTTGGGGGAATAAATATAATAGTCGTTTTTTGCTTGGAGCGTTTTTGCTGTGGCTTTGATTGAAATGACCGACGTTGTGCTACCTGTGGCTCGGTCCATATAGTTGTACTAGTTCCAAGGTTTGGGCTGGATGGAGCAGAGGATGACCTCATAGAAGCCTCAAAGTCGTTATGAACCGCCAGATAACCGGGGATTGAGTCCTGGTTCCCATTGTGAGCAGAGGATTGAAGCGCCGGTAACCATGACTCGAGGTGCTGAGAATCATGTAAGATTTCCTAATATCCCCAAGTCAGCACATGTCCCGAATAAGAATCAATCTTGTAGGGAGATGGGGACGCGAGGGTAATTGTGCTAACCATTATTCATTCAGGGGTGTGATCCACCAGCTCCCAAACGAGTACCTCGTGATGATGGGGCCTCCTGACTTGGATGTAATGCCAATTCTGTTATTTGGCAATTCTCTGTTCCCCTCACCAAACCCGGTGATTGATATTCACTTCTCCTACCCTTCGCTATTTGTGATGAATTACTTGGAAACCGCCCCTTTGCTCCCCCGAGAAAAAAGGATCCCCCCACGGAATTCAGTATAAGCGAGAAGGGACTATGACCGGCAATATATACCCTTAGATTGGCGTCACCCGGAGTTGTACGCTCTCCTGTGCTGTATATTTGAGCTTTCTAAGCTATGCTGAGATTCGGCGAATTGTGAGCAGAGGGTGGGTTCCTAGGTCGGAACGTCGGTACTTTTATGACAAGTATGGATGGCCCCCAAATTCTCCGAATGTGTCAACCTTGAATGCATGCGCAAAACTCCCTCGATAGCCGCGCGCGCAAGGTTCGGTTTGTTCGATATCAAACGCATCCAATCCCTCTGCTTGATATGTCCGTACTTTGTTGGAGGATTACAATATTGTGTTGAAGTCTGGTAGTACGCTCGTGCTGTGGTGATCGATATTGGAAGCTCATATGCGACAGAATCGATGCGCCCTATTGACTGCTGCCAATGTTGCACAGTTCGAAAAAAAGATCGGCAGCGGGAAGAGTTCCCATGAACAATGTCCAGAAGGAGCAATTGCAATTGCTCAGCAAGTTTTTGTAGCAGTTACCGGTACATACCGGTGACAAAGAAAGACCCATGAGTGTCAATCTCGAAAATTGTCTATTGGTCAAAATATAGTTACATATGTAGATAATAGGGATCAATTGAACAAAGGAGGAAGTGGTGTGGAAATGTGCCTGTATAAAAAAAAAATATGTGTCTCAAAGATAGTATTGGTGCCAGTTCACGTTTGTACGCAATGACACCTACATCATGGAATAACATGCCGTGAATGAGAAGTAAGAAATATCATCTAAGTGACCACATAAAGATAGGTACCACTGTACCTCTTATCCTAGCAGGCTTAGCGTTATGTTCACCGGATACTTTCCAGGAGTTTACAAATGCAACAGGTGGCAGTAGAGCGCCGCATAGCCTTAGGCTGATTAGGCGTATAGACTCCAAAAAAAAAAAAAAGGTGGCAGTAGAGTACGTATACACGTCGACTCACAATCGCCAACTCTTTTGCCATCAATAGTCACGAGTGCTTTTCTTTGTAATATATTCATAGTACAGAAACAAGAAAGTACATACTGTGCATGTATTCCTACATATTATATGGCAGTAATGTGTCTCTAGAATCCATTACCATGGCGTTGAAATGTATATGGCGAACGGAGTTGAAGAACTGCCCCACATGACCATATATATAGACGAGCACTACGGATAGTTACGATTGAAAGTAAAGGTATACAGTTCCGCTCAAAAAGAGCAGTTACCGTGTGGTTAGTATTTAAGCAAGAGTTATATATCAAGACGCGGCAAGCTATCTACGCGCACCTCAGTGGTCATGGCCACAGGTCACCAACACCTTTTCAGTAGCTTCTAGACTCCTCTTTTCACACTTGGGCTTTCATTATCAATCATAGCAAACTACATAGCGGTACAAATGAATGGTTACCAGCTAAATCTAGGATGGGAAACTTTGGGGATCGGCCGCTACGTCTGATTTGTGGCCTATCGACTACATGGTTCAGAATTTACTGAGTTCAATATCCGTAATCACAGTCGAAAACAACCTATGTATGATGTACATTATAGTGTACACGGATAAATACGAGGGTACACGCAGTCTCTTGAACAACTTTTCATTGGTTCTATGATGGCTCTATGATGATACCTTACAAGGTATATAGAACAGGAGCTCATTAAACTGTTATCAACCTTACAGCTTTGACGCCTTGCACTACGTCTGTTTTCCCCTTCATTTGCGTCGCCTTTGAAGCCTTTATGGGAGACTGCAACTAGTGAATTTAAGATTGTAATGAAAGTGTATCTGAATTTATTATTTTGCTACTTGACGTTCTAGAATTTGCTTGATAACCACTAGCGCCTGTGAATGTATCACGAAATTGTCACAAATATCATTACCAGGGGAAATTGCACCCCATAGTGCAGGATTTGCATCTTGCAACTAGAGCATTGTAGCTATCAATACATTGCATGCAGGAACAGAGTTGGTCTCATACTAGGCTAGCTGAGGGAGGCTTGAGGACAGCATTATGATATAGTATGAGAGCTTAGATAGCAGATCCACTTCTATAATTCCCTCAGCATCAGATGTAAGGTAAAAATCAAGAATTTTGAGGCATCATAGCAAAAATAGGATGATTAAAGAACAAAACCCGAACTGAGTAATCCCTATCTTACCAAAATAACCCAATAAAGCCTCCAAATCCAATATCGATGTCTAATGCATCAATGAACCACGCCCCATACCCCGTGATATCTCAGCTAGCTGGCGATTGTATAACCCAAGCTGATATAGTATCTTATCTTCTAGAATTTCAAGTGCTAACTTACAGGTATCTCTAGAGGGAGGTACATTGGTTGCTGTACATCTTAGTACAGGCTACCTATAGACCCGCTAGATGTATACCTTTCGCAACGTTGGGATAAGGCGATAATATTCTGTTGGACAGCTATTCAGGGTAAATTAATTATACAGTACGCTACGAATGATATGATTTGAGCAAGTGTTTTGAATAGTTATTGATTTACCACACAGCTCATTATAATCTCTTCTTGTCTACAGATCTAGAAAAGACTTTAATCTACAAAACCAAAGCCACATCGTGGTTTAGAGTAGTCATCGCTAGGATAATAAACGTGAGACACTATCTAAACGGAACGCCGAGAAGGCCACGGCCAAAGCCCGACGCCGGAGACGATTGCAAAATAGATGATTTACACAATATTGCCAGGTTGAGCTTATATAGGAATATTTATATTCATAGGCGTGGTGTACATACTTGTTGGTCTGCCCGTGGGGGTCTCGCGGTACTAGGATACCCCCTCTTTAGGTAGTTACGTGTGTACAGTGCGTGGGGGAAAGTATCCGTGACCCCCTTTTTATGTATCGTTCGCACTCCTCAGAAATAGCAAGCGGGTCGAGGATACATTCCCCCACGCACTGTATGTAGTAGATAGATAGTACTGGGATACTAGCACTATCTGGTAGGGAACAGCAGTAAGTGATGGCGCTTTCCGACCGATCGGACTAAAAAACATAGTACACCATACTCGGTCTGTCGATTCCACTTTAGCAATTATCTTGAAACTTCGAATCCCACATAGTATTCATAACGTTGGTTTATACCTATATCACTATTACTTTTAATATATCTCTTTTAAATTACCGCCCAGCTAAGTACTATAGTCTAGCTTGCCGGTACCGGGAAGAGGCTCCTTGTCGGTATTTGAGAGAATAAGTCAAAGATCAGAGCCAAGGCCGCCAATCTCTGCCCAACGACCACAAGGGAAAGGTCAAGAGATACAGACAAGGGGTCTTATTTCCCGGTATCGTGTCTCGGGTTCGGTCACTTACCCTTATACCCTTGTATGTAGATCTACAACAAAAGATTGATTACCTATACCACTAGTCTTGTTCTTGACTGCTTAGTTCCGTCTGCTTTCGGCAAGTTTATCAAAACGCAGATCCACTTTGCGGCCCGGGGCACTGTGGAGAAAGTAGAGGGCTAGCTACACCGTTAACCAAGGTCTCGGGCCAGCATCATGTGGTATTTACCACAAACAGCGGGTGCAGGTTTCCGCCTGCATGCAGATGTCTCATTTCCAAAAATGGAAGAAGAACTGGATTCCTTTGCGCTGCTATGAGCGAATACGCTTTACATCCATCACGGTGATACTTGTTATAACTAGATTAGTTAATATTTATCTTGACCTCAAATTTCGCACCGTTGAAACTCAATGTTAGATGGCAGGAGCGTTTACTTACTCCGTGGTACTGGGTGCAGGTCACACCGCTTCCGTTATTACTTTATATGCACGCCTAATTGTGCCAGGGGCTCCTGTACATGTCCTGGCCCCACTGGACACTTCAGAAGTTAAAAGAACAATAAGAATTAAATAGAGATATTCCGTAATGCGCAACTAGGCTAACATATGGTATCTGAATATTCACGTGGTTTGATGGCAGGAAATGCGGTAAACACCGGCTCGGTTTCTTTCGGCTTTCCCCAGTCAGGTTTTGTCTCCAGCTTGGTATCAGGACGGCCATGACGTTTGCTGAACGGATAAGGCCCCACAGACTCAGAATCGCCTCCGAAGCCGCTTTGATGGCTAGTGGCCGCAGTTATCCGGGGGCAAGCGGCGTTTTTGCCTAGTCTGGGTTTCTTACTATCGGACTGCACCGTCTCAAATAAATTATTGTTTGAGTTTAGGATGACCGTGTCCCTAGGGCTCACTTTGTGCCCTGAAATATTATAGATAGTTCGTCAATCCCCATAAGCTTTCTCCACAAATCGAGTGAAAGACTGTCTATACCACATCAGCATACCATCGTCGTATACTATTTACGCCATTCATCTGTTCATCTCCAGCACCAAAGAATCAAACCTTCCTATAGATAATCTCATCGCAACAATGACGCCTTCTGCAAGTGCTGTCCCCCCTATGCCCATCACAGGGGGTGTTCTCACCTCTGATGGTACATCCGTACCTCTGTCATCCTCAGTTTCCTCGACAAACTCTGAATCATCAGATTATTCCGCTGCACACTCATACCGCGGATATGACCACGTGCACTGGCTCGTTGGCAATGCTAAACAAGCAGCATCCTTCTATATCACAAATATGGGTTTCAAGCCCCTTGCATATCGTGGTCTTGAAACAGGCCACCGAACAGTCGCATCTCATGTCATCGGAAATAACGATGTGATTTTCGTACTGTCGTCGCCGCTCAAGAGCCCAAACGCCCCAGGCCTGACACAGGCGGAGAGGGATGAACTGCGTATGATAAGCGAGCATACAGTTGAACACGGAGATGCTGTTTGGGATGTGGCCTTTGAGGTGGATGATGTTAATGCAGTTTACTGGCGTGCGGTTGAGCATGGAGCCAAGAGTATTCGTGAGCCATGGGTAGAGAGCGCGAAGGATGGTGTAGTCGTCATGGCGAAGATCAGGACATATGGAGATACTATCCATACTTTAATTGAGAGGAAGCGATGGCATGGCGAGTACTTCCTCCCCGGATTCGGCAGGCCACGGGGATTTGGAGTAACGGCAGATCCGGTACTTCGGAGTGGTGGGCTCGGAAAAGCTGCAGTTGCAGCGGGGAAGGGGGTATTTGGTCTTCCGGAGATCCAACTCGAGGCAGTTGACCACTGTGTTGGAAATCAGGACTGGGATAGGATGGATGAAGCTTGCGATTAGTATGTTTATCCCCCCTCATCATTTGCGACACACAATGAAGTGCTAACTTTTCTCTGTAGTTATGAGAAAGCTCTCGGCTTCCACCGCTTCTGGTCCGTGGACGACTCACAAGTATGCACCGAATGGTCGGCACTGAAATCGATCGTCATGGCATCACCCAACGAATTGGTAAAAATGCCTATTAACGAGCCTGCACATGGAAAGAAAAAATCGCAGATTGAGGAGTATGTAGAGTTTTACAACGGCGCTGGTGTGCAACACATTGCCCTCCGGACAAAGGATATCATCACCACCGTTGTGAATATGAAAGCCAGGGGCGTCGAGTTTATCACTGTACCTCGATCATATTATGATGCCATGGAGAAGCGTCTTGGGATTGTGCGAGATGAGTCAGGGTTCATTGTCGCAGACAAGAGAGCGGGGCGGGCCGGATGGACGTTGAAAGAAGATTTTGACATACTGCGGAAACTGAGCATCTTGATTGACTTCGACGAGGGTGGATATCTGCTACAACTGTTCACTAAGCCACTCATGGATCGACCGACGGTGTTTGTGGAAATCATTCAGCGAGAGCATTTCGAGGGATTTGGTGCCGGTAATTTCAAGAGTTTGTTTGAGGCAATTGAACGAGAACAAGAGGAGAGGGGGAATTTGTGAAGGATCCTAGTTAGCGGTGCGGCTCGTGTTCAACATTTTTGCTTTTTCCTACCCTCCATTCGCATTTTTACGGTTCTGGATTTTCCTTAGCAAATTTTTAGGCCTTGGGTTCCTTTCGTTATATCATTAGATAGCCATATCGTGCAACCAGATAATGCCATATCGTATTCTATTCGCTGCTATTTCACGTGCATTGCCACCGCCAGGTACCAAGTTTGATTTTGAGTACTTAGGTTGACCCTGTGGCTCAGCAACGTGTTCAACTCTAAGGAAGGAACGTGGGCCGGTAGTTTTACTAGAATGAATCCCTGCCGAAGTAGGGATGTTTAACAGGCGGTCCCCGAAGCCGCGGATGCCCCACTAAACTACCCCGCGGATCTTTGTTCCAAGACGTCATTTTCCCTGGTCCAGTTTTCGTGATGGAGTACAGCTAAGTACACGTAGGAGTATGCAAGGCATGCACTTGAAGTTCAGGCTTGTAGAGTAGTATCCGACTACGAGTGAAATTTCCCAATTCCTTCCGCTGATGCTAAATGAACTCGGAAATTTCAGAAGTACATTCGAACTTGGGTGTAAATGGACTAGTATTATCGGAGGCGAGCCCGGGTCAAACGGATATAGCAGGATTTGGGATGGAAGAGTTGCTTTCTAATACGGCCGGGAAATGCTACGCCGCCCCACTTTATCCTCTATTATAAATCCAACCCCGCCATATGCAATACTTAGATATATAAACCCATAGGAATCGCTAATTGCGGATACCTTCTGTGTAGTCAGGCTTCTTAATTCTCTATGCTCTCTACATCAATAGATCGCTCCTGAATATCCCAACCTTGCGTTCTCCGATATTTCGTCTAAGATCAACAACATCATGGCCACTGAAACACCAAAAATGGAGTACCGTCTGCTCGGCAGGTCTGGTCTCAAGGTCTCCGCTATTGGTTTAGGCGGTTGGCTGACGTACGGTGGAACTACGGGCGACGGTATGTAATTCTAATACACCAGGGTTGTACTCTGGTTTCTGAATTGATCGTGGACAAAGCTGTTTCTGGAGCTCCATTGTTCTGTAAAGAACATTCCAGTTGAATATATTTTGAGCACAATGCTGACTTTTCCCCCCTCTGTAACAATAGAGATTGCGTTCGACTGTATGAAAGCCGCTTATGATGCTGGTGTCAATTTCTTCGACTGCGCCGAAGGCTATGCGGCCGGAAAATCCGAGATTGTCATGGGGCAGGCCATCCAGAGATTCGGCTGGAACAGATGTGACGTAGTCATCTCTACCAAGATCTATTGGGGTGCAGAATCCAACAGCGCTCCTGGGCGGGGGCAGAATAGTGTTGGTCTTTCACGGAAACACATCGTGGAGGGCATGAACGCTAGCTTGAAACGTTTGAATCTCGAATACGTCGATTTGATTTATGCACACCGTCCGGATAAGTTGACTCCGATGGAGGAAGTTGTTAGGGCATTCAATCACCTTATTAACACTGGAAAAGCCTTCTACTGGGGAACCAGTGAGTGGAGTGCAGAGGAGATTTCTGACGCCTGGAGGGTCGCTGATAAGCTAGGGTTGATTGGGCCAGTGGTGAGTTTGGGTGTAGATGCCTCCATTTTAAAGGATCGTCTAATACCTTTCCCGGAAATTTAGATGGAACAGCCACAATACAGTCTTATCTGGCGTGAGCGTGTGGAGAAGGAATATGCCCCTCTCTACTCTAAGTACGGCACAGGATTGACCACCTTCTCTGCTCTCAAGGGTGGTTTCCTCACCGGAAAATATGACAACGAAGTCATCCCGGAGAACACACGTCTTCACTCTGCGTCAAAGGATACCTATATTTCTACCGTTGTTGCAAAGTTTGAGAAGAAGGATCCTGAAATCATTATAAATATTACCATTTCCCGAGCTATCAAGGTATGTTATACTGCTACATTTCCACTGCTCAGAGTTTTATTGGGAAAACTGTCTAATCCCACCACCGCACAGCCAATTGCCGATAAACTTGGCGTTACTCAAGGTCAGCTCGCCCTTGCGTGGGTTATCAAGAATCCCAATGTTTCGAGCGCAATTACCGGGGCTTCGCGGGTCGAGCAGGTGCATGAGAACATGCAGGCATTGAAAGTCGTGCCTTTGTTGACCCAGGAAATTATGGATGAGATCGATGCTGCAGCCGGGAACAAGCCTGTTTTGGATCCTAAGCGGTTTGGGTAGAGTGGTTGTTTGAGGGTCGGGAAGCTCTGGAATATCTCACAATAAGATGATCTTGCTGTCACTGTAAAGTAGTATTTCGTTCTTGTGTTATTTGCAGTACAATGTCTACCGCAACGAATGCTTAGAATGGTTAAGAATTGAACTATGGCAACGGGGTTGCCCAATTCTTGATACTCCTGATAGCACGCTATAATCCAAATTGCCCATCTAATGATCAAATATTGATTCAAAGGTGAGGGCTCTTGCTTATTTTCTGTTGCTAGAATGTGGGATCAGAAGCTACTATAGAGAATAAAATTTCTGCTGCACTGTTCTCTGGTGGGGTCTGAACATGGCTCGAGCTGCAAATGAAAGAGGTGGCTGATTATCTTCGAAGCGATATGATTGAAAGATTCTGTTGCCGTGGCAATGGGAAGCTACATATGAGGGCGCTAGCCCGTGTATGTCCCTTGAAACCTCCGGGCTTCCAAGAGGCTCCTCATGGTCCGCAACTGGACTCACATAGGAGTAATGAGTTCAAACAAACAAACAAAGTTTTCCTAATTTCCACATTGTCCGTACTTCTTATCTTGCCTGTATGCATCATGATGACTCCCTGAACGAGACTGTATGCACTTATAACCCCGTGGGCTTTTATTTCAGAGGTAAGATATAGTTACTTGACTTTACAACTGACAACTAGGTATTTCAAAAGAAGCATCCTATCCCCTGGTTGTGTCAGAAGAGTCTTGGTACCTGTGAATGAGGGGGTAGAGGAAATCTGCAACGCCGGGGAACATATTATTCGGGGGACCACCCTGGAAAAGTCCACAATACATTGGAACCCGGTTACTGAGTTCGAATGCATGTCTATCAGATCTGACAACGGATGTATAGGTTGGAGCATATTATCCTAAACTATATCTCGCTGCTTTTTGCCCTTATATCCAAGGCATAAAGAGTGCCCCCCCAAAAGGTTCAATTAGAAGCCTCAGATAATAATGCAACACACAAGCCAGGTATTCTTGAAAGTTCCTAAAACTGGCCATGATATCAAATTGATTGAGACGTCTAGAATTTCCGCCTGGTTTAGGGGCGTCAGTAACTTTCATGGTGGTTCTTGAAGATAGGGAAAGACTTTAGTAAAGACACGGAGATACTCCGATCATTTGTATTTGGCTACACATTAGGTGCTAGCCATTGAATGCGAGAAAAAGGTGCGCCAGCTAGTCTACAGAGCTGCATATATTACGAGCATAGGTCAGCTAGTGTGGATACAATTGTTTTAGGTACGGAGGCGAGCAATTAAGTATGTCGTGAGGATGTTTATTCATTACAGCTTAGGCCCTCAATTTTTAATCATTTACCTCACTAATAGTAATGTCTTTGAATGCTCAAGGGTCATATTGCCCTGAGAGTTGCATTTCATAGCGCCGACCGCAGTGAACACAGGCAGCTTTACTAGCGCTCGGTATAATTCGCCGCATGGAGTCAACTTGCTTCGAATTTGTGTACTTATGCAGTCACCTCCCTCAACAACACAAGGTGAATTGTTCCTCAGCCTATTAATATATTCCAGTATAGCAGCTACGGATTTATCACATCCTGCTTTCTGTTATCCTGAATAATCAGGGGGCATGTGTGGAATAAATTTGGAATAACTAGCTACATTTTGTTGACTTACATGAGGTATATCAAGGTCAAATTTCGGTTACCCTGAGGTCTAACCCAGTGTCGGAGCTGCAAACGTTAATTATAATTTGACCTTAAACTTACTATCGAACTACCTCATGCTCTGGTGCACCTACACAGTCATTTGTAAATTCGAACTGGCAGGCTATATTGTGTATGAAACGTTTTTACCCATGGCCCCCTAGCTTTGCTTCAATGTTATCTGTATAACCTGGTCACGGCGAGCTTGGGCAACCGCCAGATCACTCCAAAATTGAGCGCGATGTGTCGGGGCAGTAGGTATCGAATGCTCGTTCCATGCATATGGTGTCCAATTTTAGATTTTACTTTACAAGGTTCTGTTGTGAATAGTCTTGTAGCTTACCGTTACCATCAGCTCCCCGTTTGATTCTGAGGCACTCTGTATGATATTGGCAGTGTTCAGCAGGGTACCTCTAAGCCTCTGCTGAGCCCTAGAACTTGCACGCTTGGGAAGACATTTGGGTTCTGCGGGATGAAAATAACTAGTTCAGTTACAGAAGGGTAGGAACTACTAAAAACATTCACTGGTGAGAGCTCATGTTCTGACCCATACGTCAATACGGCCCACCCATCAATCTGACGGCCACATAATATTTTAATATAATTATCTCATATATACGGAACTATTGAGAAATACGGGACTATGGACCACTACGGATAAATAGAAAAATCGGCTCCTGATTTGAATAATACATTGAATACTCGAGTGCTACGGAAGAGGGCTTGATCTAGTATATTTTATTTATATATCTCTGGAGGATTTGATTTTC
>Ga0307511_10002194_pt1 | contig 20480 bp, 20 predicted proteins | sample 13_EM_MG_FD_200266 | JGI IMG/M metagenome (GOLD analysis project Ga0307511, IMG submission 200266) | Populus trichocarpa ectomycorrhiza microbial communities from riparian zone in the Pacific Northwest, United States - 13_EM | ecosystem: Host-associated > Plants > Roots > Unclassified | place...
CAGGGCTTGCGCAGCAACCTCGGCCTCACCATGCCGATCGTATTCGACGATGGTCGGTTGGGCGAAGCGTTCCATCTCCGCGTGACACCGCAGCACGTCATCATCGGTAAAGACGGACGGATTCAGTACGTGGGATGGCTCGCGGATCAGCGCCTAGAAGATGCGCTCAAGTCAGCGCGGACGGCCAACGGTTCCAGCTTATCGCGCCAGGGCGCGGCTGCAACAGTGGATTCGCGGCACTATGACGTCGGCGATCGGCTGCCCAAGATGTCGGTGCGGTTGGTGGATGGAAGCGCCTTTGACTTTCATGACTCCGACGCTCCGATGGTTCTGGTGTTTCTGTATCCGTGGTGTGAGCATGAATATCTGGCGAAACAGCGCCCCGAACTGTCGGAACGGTGCCGGCAGGTCCGTGAGCAGGTGGACGCTCTGTCCAAGCAGGATACGCACGTGCGCTGGCTCGGCATCGCATCGGGCATATGGACAACGCGGGACGAACTGGTCGCGTACAGGGACGAGTACAAGCCAGGAATACCCCTGACACTCGACGAAACGGGTGCGTGGTTCAGATCTTTTCACGTCCTGACCGTGCCCACCGTCTTAATCGTGAACCGCAATGGAAAGATCGTCCGCCGCACCGAGGGCTTCGATGCAACCTTGCCGGAGGCGCTCAGGAGTACGGCTGCCTTCAAATTCCATTGAGTTGCCTGCAGGGGTCCGGTGCCACGGCCAAACCCTGCGGATAGAGTCGCTTGAGTAAAGAATCGGTGCTCCCTTCGTCTTCCAATCGAGCTAAAGCGGCAGGGGTAGCTGTCTGCGGCGCAGACAGGCCGGCCAACCCCGGCGGAGGTGGCTGAGGCCCGCACTTGGGCGGCTCGGTTCCCGCGACGGTTTGTTGTACCGGCTTTGCGGCGCTACGTTGCTATGCCGTTTTCGGATACCGATCGCGGTTCGTCTTCTTTACGAGCCCCGTCAGCTCTCCACGTCTCCCACCAGATCTGATAGCAGTAGAAGTGCGTGGAAAATACGCGCGGGGACCAGTTGAAGTGAACCTCGTACTCAATCTCGTCCGAGGCGATCTTGCGACCGCAACACGCGCAGCCAGTGTTACTGCCCTTGCTGCCATACGTTCTGTCACCGGGTCCGCGGGGTAGTTGTCCGGTGCGTACACGTTCGCGGATCAGCGCTAGCACTTCATTAGCACTCATAAGCAACCCCCATTTGTGTAGCTCCCACGAGTCAGTTACGAACTTAGTCGGTGATGCGATGGCGCTGGAGTTTGACCGCTTCGTCCGCGCGCTCGGTATGCCTCCAAATGATCCCGATCAGCGCAAAAAGGCAGGTGACGGCTGCGTATGTAGTAATTGTCGCGATGGTTTCCATGGGACGAAAGCTTGCGCGCCGTGAGCCTTTCCGAGCAGTGCCGAAGGTCACTGAAAGCGGCGGCACAGATATGACCTTAGTCACCACCTGCCAGACAGTCGCGAGCGGTCCAGCTCGCGTCCGAGCTCCGCCGTCCCCCCGAAACCGCACGGTGGGCTCCGATGTCAGTCGATGCTCACGTGATGGGCTTCGGCTTGCTTGCCTTCATGTATGCGGCAAAGCAGGCACGATGTTCGCGGTCAACGCATTCTGACCCGCGCCGACGTTGATCGAGGCGCTGGGGGCGGAATTGTTGACGTTGATGTTCTCGGTCTGAAGCGTCAGGTTGTCGGCGATGTAGTTGTTGGTCTGGTAGAAGTTGATGATCGGCAGGATCGAGGCGGCCGGGTTCTGGTAGGGCTGGAACGCAAACAGGACCCAGTCACCGGCGCCTGCGCCCCGGATGGCCGACATGGCCTTGTAGTCCAGGGCACGGCTGCTGGGAAGATCGGCCAGAATATAGGCCGGAATGTTGGAGATAGTCGTGGTGGCCATGATGGGGGATCTCAGTAATCGGGCTTGTCGGGCGTCACGGTGGGGGCCATGCAGGCCCCCACCTGACCACCGGATCAGCATTGACTCACTTGAACTTCGAGAGAGCGCCCAGGAAGGCGCTGAACTTGTCACCGGAGTCCTGGTCGTTCGAGATGTCTCCGCTCTGGTTGCCGTCAACATGGATGAAGGTGTTGCCGGCCGAACCGGGTCCGTAGCCGACCGCGATGGGCGCGTTGATGCCCATGGCTTGCAGGATGCTCGAGGCAGCCGAGGTGCCGTTGTCGCCACCGCGCACCGCGCTCATGGTCTTCGTGTCGAGTTCTTTGCTCAGGTCTTGGATCAACATTTGAATTCTCCGAAAAGGTTAGAAGGTGGATGGTCGAGACCGATTAACGGACCGCGTAGGGGAACAGGGCGCGGAAGGAATCGCCGGCGTCCTGGTCGTTCCAGATCGTCGCGTACTGCGAGCCATCGACGTGGACGTTCGTGTTCGAGGGGCCGCCCGCGCCGACCGCCACCGGTACGGACAGGTTCAGCACCTGGCCGATGGTGTTGGTGGCCGAATTGCCGTTGTCGCCGCCGCGCACTGCGCTCATGGTCTTCGTGTCGAGTTCTTTGCTCAGGTCTTGGATCAACATTTGAATTCTCCGAAAAGGTTAGAAAAGGTTAGAAGGTGGATGGTCGAGGCCGATTAGCGGACTGCGAAGGGGAACAGGGCGCGGAAGGAATCGCCGGCGTCCTGGTCGTTCCAGATCGAGGCATCCTGCGTGCCAGTGACATGGACGTTGGTGTTCGACGGGCCGTATGACTGCACGGCGACCGGCACGGACAGGTTCAGCGCCTGGCCGATGACGTTGGTGGCGGAATTGCCGTTGTCGCCGCCGCGTACCGCGCTCATGGTCTCGGTGTCGAGTTCTTTGCTCAGGTTTTCGATGCGCATTTGAAGTTCTCCAAAAAGTGTAAGGTTGTTGAGTTGGTTTAAAAGGTTTGAGCATCTGCTCGCTGATCTATAGTGCGAGCGCCATGCCAACCGCGGTGACGAGCGTGCGGAATCGCGGTAAGTAATTGAAAATAAATGTGAAATAGCCTTCGCTGTGAGTTTGCGGAAGGTTGCGGGCGGCTGGAAAGTGGTGGGTGCCGGGCAACAGTGCGCCGGAATCTGTTGGTCGGCTCGCGACACTTGAGCGGATCGAAGGCCGCCGCGCTTCGCGCGCTTCGGCCTAAGGGTGCTTATCGGCCGCCTTCACGCGCGGCTATGCGAACGATGGACAGTGATCGGACTGCGAGGGTCTTCCGAAGTCCTTCAGCGTTTCTTGCTGCGCCCTGAAGCTTGACCCAAAACTGCATCGAGCAGGTTCGGAAACCTGGCATCCAAATCCTCGCGGCGAAGTCTGTTCATGAGCGCAGTTCCCTGGCGGGTAGTCGCTACGACTCCGGATTCTCTGAGCACCCGAAAGTGATGCGACAGAGATGACTTGGGACGATCGACCTCAAAGACGCCACAAGGGTTCGGTCCTTCGCGGTCCAGTTGTCGAACGATCCCCAGGCGCAACTCGTCACTGAGCGCGTAGAGAATCTTCGTCAGCGACAATTCCGCGCGGGCCGGCTCTTTCGGCAAGAGAATACGAATTATCGGGCTCCATACGAATACGACTGCTCGTGGAAATCAGACATTAGCAGTCCCCATTGTCAATCACCAATAGTTCGAATATTCTCGTACAACCGAACAAGCGAGGAGGATAGCGTGAAAGTCTGGGAACTACGTGGATTTGGCCGAGGAAATCTGGTGTCAGCCGAGCGGCCCACGCCGAAGCCGGGACCCTTTGACGTCCTGATCAGAGTCAGCGCCGTCTCGCTGAATTATCGAGACCGCCTCGTGGTGGAGGGGCTTTACAACCCCGATCTGAAATTTCCGATGATCCAGGTCGCCGATACCGTCGGCGAAATCGTTGAAATCGGAGGCAGAGTTTCTCGGGTTCGAGTTGGAGACCGGGTTTTGACTCAATATGCCACGACGTGGATCGACGGCCCGCCAAGAGGAGACGAAACGGCCCATACGCTTGGCAGCGCGATCCCCGGTGGACTGGCGGAATACCTCGTTCTGAATGAGAACATCGTCGTCCGAGCCCCGCGGTATCTGACGGATGAAGAGGCATCAACTCTGCCGGTAGCCGCTCTCACGGTTTGGTATTCCCTTCGCGATCAGGGAAAGCTGTCGTCCGGTCAGACCGTTCTCGTCCACGGAACAGGGGGCGTGTCGCTGTTCGGCGTGCAGATCGCCACAGCTCTGGGTGCGCGAGTCCTGATAACCTCCAGCGGTGACGAGAAGCTCGAGCGCGCAAGAGCCCTGGGAGCCCAGGCGGGGATCAACTACACACGGACCCCTGACTGGGATAACGAGGCGCTGAGACTCACGGACGGGCAGGGAGTCGATCATACATTGGAGGTCGTCGGCGGAAAGAATCTGGCCAGATCCATTGCGGCGACCAAGCCGAAAGGCCAGATCTCGGTCATTGGCATCTTGGATGGGTTCTCCTCGGAAATTCCGATTTTTCCGCTCTTGAACCGACAGACCGTCATTCGCGGCATTGTGACCGGACCCCGGCGCGTGTTCGAAGAGATGAACGAGGCACTTGAAACGCTCAAAGTGCGGCCCGTCATCGATAAGGTCTATCCATTCGACGAGGCGCTGGCAGCCTACGACCACTTATATCGCGGAGCGTTTGGAAAGATCGTCATTCGCGTTCGTGATTAGTAGGGCACCTCACGCGAGGTAACCGTCGCCATCGCCTTTCCTCATCATTTGCGGCGACGAACGAGGATTCCCGCCGCTGCCAAGCAAAAGGCCCTCAAGCACCGATGAGTTTCACCCGCCGCGACGGTTTTAACTATGAGGTCGGCATGTTTACGCACGCGGAGGAAACCCGAGATGATGCTGAAGAACAAGGTTGCGGTGATCTACGGAGGCGGCGGCGCTGTCGCACGCGCCTTTGCGCGCGAGGGGGCCAGGCTTTTTCTCACCGGGCGACACTTGGCGCCGGTCAAAGCTGTGGCCACGGAAGTGGCTTCCGCCGGAGGGTCTGCCGAGACCGCGGAGGTCGATGCGCTCGACGAACAAGCGTTGGACAGGCATTTACAGTCCGTGATTGATAAGGTGGGCCGAGTCGATGTCTCGTTCAACGCGATCGGAATCCCTAACACAACGCTGCAAGGTGTGCCGCTGGTGGAGCTGGCTGTCGAGCAGTTCTCTGAGCCGATCGCGACCTACACCAAGTCGTATTTTCTGACCGCACGCCTGGCCGCCCGGCGGATGGCCGCTAAGCGCTCGGGGGTGATCATGACCGTCACTTCAATCCCCTCGCGGACGGGTATCCCGCTGATGGGAGGCGTTGCTCCCGCGATACGAGGTTGCTGACCTCCAGAGGCGTCAATTGCAATCGACGGCCCTATAAGTCCGCAAGAACAGCCTATCCGATGCTTCGGGCGCCCGCGCGCGGCTACCAATGGGAATTGGCCTGGTGATGAATGGCATCGAGTCCCCCTTTGAGCTCTCGCGGGGGCTGATCTTCCAGAATCCGCCAGACTTCGGACTCAACGGCCAGCGGCAGATCGTAGCCCGTCACCGTACCGTCGGCGCGTAATTCGAACGGCACTCGTGCCTCATAGAAGACTCTGCTGCCGCCGTGAAAGGGAACCGCGTGGATTTTCAACGCGACACTGTCCTGGGCGGTCCGATATAAGAAGACATCATCGTGCATCGGATCGAATGCGCGTTCTTCATCCTTGGCGTATGCATACCGACCGAGCTGCCGATCGAAGGTTGCAATACACGGCTCGGGCGGAACACCGGCATCCTCCGCGCCGCTCAGAAGGAAAGAGTGATGCAACTCCAGGGAAGGCGCGCTATGCATGATTGCGGCGAAATCATCGAACAATTCCTTGATGGGTCCGAGTCTCGGGGTGGGCAGGAAAAAGACAGCGGGTGTCCTACGTGTCGTAAAGTCCGCCGTCTGCGGCGGCAGCAAACGAATGGTGATGACTTCATTTGCACGCTCGATCTGGTACGAAACCGGGATCGTCAAAGTCTCGCCCCACTCCTCGCCAAACTTGTTTCGAGCTACGTGTATGTACTCAAAGACAATCCGTGAGCCGTCATGATCCAGCCGAGTTCGCAACCCGGTCAGTTCCGTGGTCGACTCACCCGCGCTCTTGAGCTGCTGGACGCTGTGAGCCTGCAGTGCTGCGGCAAGCCGTTCAAGGAGCCAGCCCTCGTCGATGGGCGCGCCCCCGGGATCCAGAGATTTGAACCTCAGACTGGCGGGGGGTGTTGTCGGGACGTAGTGAAGAGTGGGCTGCGCAGCCAATCCCTGCGTGGTGAAAAGTACAAATGCTGCGGCAGGCAGAAACCTGCTCAGCATGAAGCAGTAGAGATTCAACTCGAAACCACGGATTCTTAATTGCATATTCCGGCGCACCGACGTGGTCAAACTTGCACTGCTGCCGCGGGCCGTCCGCCCCGGCAATTGCGCTGACTCCATGCGTGTCCCATGGTCATTTCACGGTGTAAATGATCTTCACCGTCATATTCACGAAGCTTCTGTCCACGTAGCCGATAGCGTGTGGATCGGCCGCAACGGCTTTCACGACTTCCTCACCCGAAGGTAACTCCTTGGGGGCTGAGCCCTTCCCGGTAAATACGAGTTTCGACCACCTCGCCTTCACCTGGCCGTCATTCTTGCCGGTGACCTTCGTGTAGAACTCGCGTCGGGTTCCCGATGGAGTTGCAATATCCACGGGTGTCATCGTGTTGGAATCTCCCAGGTAAAGCCGCATGATTTCGTCAGCGGTGATGGCGGTGATAGTGCTATGCGCGCTGACGATGACAACCACGTCTGCGCGCGCCTGTTGTAATGCGGCCGTGAATGTGAGGCCGGCGGCAATCATGGTCTTGCTGGATCTTTTCATGATTGCCATTCCTCAAAACACAAAATCGAGTGTCATGCTCGCCACTGTAACCGGGCCGTGAAATCCCGGCTGGGGATTTATGAATAGTCCGTTGCCTTGTGGGCTCACGCGGTCGACCTGGAGCTTCAGATCGACCGACTCGTGCAGGTCCCAACGCAGGCCGGCGGAAAATGTGTGTTGATCGGCCCCCACAGAGTTGATCAACTGGTCGACACCCAGCGCAAGAGGAAGAAGTGCCCCAACCCGTGGAATGGTTGTATTGGTACGCGCGCTGGTTACCTTTTGCCGGGCGTACATCGCGTAGGGCGTGAATTTGTGTACGCGGTATCCGGCGAGGATGTATTGCCCGTCGGTACTTGCCAAAAAGGCTCCGACCGTCTCCTTTGAAATCTCGCCCTGAACGGTCAGATGAGTTCCGTCCAGACTGAAGCCAAAGTCGGTAAACTTCAACGGGACGTTCAGGGGATTCAACTGGTTGGCGAGTGCGGTAAATCCCGCGGCATTGACGGCAGTGAGCAATTGGGTATTTCTCGGGTCGCGAGCGGTAAATGCCGTCTGGCTACGCCCGGCGCGCAGGGTTAGCGGCCCCACCGTGATATCGGCGTTGACGCCCCAAATCTTTCTCGCCTGTACGGTGGCCAGCGGCAGGGTCGCATCGGTCTTGCCATAGAAGGCTTGCGCACTGATGTCGGAGAAGCCAACAGTCTTGCGGTAGAGAATATCGGCGCCGTCATCGCTGTCGAGCGGTATCTGCCCGTACACTTCGATTGGCGGTCGGACCCAGGTACTGGAGTAGCCGACCTGCCGATAGTCCGAGAGCATGAATACCGGCAACTGGATTCTGCCTACGCGGACGGACAAGTCGCGCGTCACTGCGGCCTTGACGAAGAACACGGGAATATCGAGCTGGAAGCCTGTGTTGAACATCCGCCGCACCATCCCTTGGGCGGTGGCAGAGAGCATGTCGGTCAAGTGCACGGTTCCCTGCAGTGCGAACAGTGAATCGACGCCGACGTCGCCTTGGTTGTTGGCCCCTAGCGGCTGTTGTTGAACCCGTCCGAACTCGGCTTTGCCGGTATCGGTCACGGCAAAACCAGCCGTGCCGAATCCGCTGATGTCGATTTGGGGCAGAGCCGCGGTCGCCCGCGTCGAGCAGAGCGCGAGCGCGAGCACAAATGATGCGGCTGCCCTTGCCGGTGAACGGTACATACAGTCTCCTGTCGCTGTTAATAGGCCACTGTCGCGGCGAGCTGTGCGCCGCGGACGGATCGGTTACTTGGAATCAGGCGATTGAGTGGCGGGTCAAAGTGGCTCTGCCAGCGGGCAGAGCACCTTGATCAAGGCCGAGCGACACTGGGAGTGTGGGTGCAAGAGAAGGTGACTCATGTGCGGAATTCTCGTTAGTTCTTGTCAGTTCCACGTCAAAGCACGCGAAACGATCCACACCGGCCGGCAGCGCGACAGACCTTCCCCGTTTCCCTGGACTTACTGACAGTCGGTTTCAGACAGTCTGCCGACTGGGTGTGGTCCTTACAACTGTCTACTATTGCAAACACTGTCTCTTTCAACACCTGACCGTGGTAGTTGAATTTGAGATCGGCGGGATGCGGGAGAGGCCTTGCAGTTCCGCGTAAATCAGCTGGGCTTCGCACTAAAATGGTGCGGGACGTTGAGCGCCAGCCTCGACCCGCGCGGGCGGGTCGAGGCTTCGCCACGGCCTGGATGAAACGGCCCGCTACACGGCTGGGCTCATTTGGAAGTTGGGCATGGGGGATTCGGGTTGTTGATCACCTGCGGGTCCGGGCTGAGAAACCCCGATCCGATGTTGTTCGTCATCCGTGCCGCCAGCCGGAGACAGAAAGGAGTGGTTCGGGTGTAGTTGAACGAATTGCGGTCGATGATGGTGATGGAATTCTTCTCTTGATCCACGCGGACGTGCTCGATCTCATAGGTGGCGCAATTGTCGGGATCCAGATTCACATAGACGAGCTGGTACGAGTCGGCGCATTCCTGGTCCAACGTATAGATGATGGCTGTCTTGCCGTGTGCGGGTAGCGTGAAATTTCCTGTAGCGGGATCGACTCCGGGGCCTTCGAACGTCCAGATGTAGCGACGCACTGCGTCGTTCCACTTGATGTTGACACCGATCTCTACGGTGTTGCTGATAGTCTCGTCCATTAGTTCCGTTACCTTTAGTGAAGTTGAGACAGTAAACGTAGGTAGCCGGCCTGCCGATAGCCGATCTGCGCCAGCCATTGGCTCGCGGCGGTGACCTGATCGCCTTGGCCAACACACAGGTGGCTTCGTACCCACAGATCCTGTGTGTTGTAATCATGTGCGTCGATGCGAACCAGGGGTTGTAGAATGGCGATCGCTTCCTGACAGGCCTGCAACGCCGCCGGGTGTTCGCCCAGGGCGAGTCGCGCGTGGGCGAGGCCAACCAGGCCGCGCGCTTTCTTCTGCTCGAGCTCCGTCTTGCCGCGCGCCTGCCCGGCACCCAGCCGCATTCTATTGAGCGCTGTCTGAATCCGCTCGCGCGCCTCCTGCGGACGGCCCAGACGCAACAGACCCTCGCCGAGATTCAGCAGGTTGGCGGACTCCAAAAGCATCCACGTCTGGTTGGCCGGATCCAACCTGGTCAGACTGGCCAGGCCGGTGGCCGTCGCAGTTTGAAGGTCCAGCGCCTGGCGCAGATCCCCGAGGTTCGCCTCTGCTTCTGCGGTAAGCGTTTCAAGAATCAGTAGCGTCTGCTGCCAGAGGCGATTAGTCGGATCATGTTGCGTCAGGCCCTGCGCCAACGTTACGGCCGAGCGCAGCTCAGCCGCCGCTACCGCGTCGTTGCCGGTTGCTTCCAGCAGGTTCGCATGGCGTTGAACCGCAACGACCAACCGGTAGGTCCAGTAGAGCTCGGTCGGCGCTGCCGCGCGCAGCGCTGTGAACTCGGCCTGCTCCTGTTCGAAGAGCGCGATGGCCTGCCGCAGCTCGCCTTGCGCCTGGCGGGCCGAGCCCAACCAGGACAGGCTGTCGGCCAGCTCCGCCTGCAGGACGTGGTCGTCGGGGCGGCGAGCCAGGGCCCGGCGCTTCAACGCTATCGATCGTTCGAATGCCGCTGCGGCGGCGCGATGGTCGCCGCGCGCTTGGGCAACGGAGCCCAGGCTGTTGCTGGCATAGGAGACTTCGACCCAGGCGTCGACGTTGTCAGGTTCGCGAGCCATCATCCGGTCGCTGTAGCCTTGATACTGACGGAACCAGGTCTCGGCCTCATCGAGCTGTCCCTGATCGAGGCTGATCTGTCCCAGCCAGAAGGCATCCGCGCCGAGATCCTTCAGGAGATTGGCGCTCTCATGACCCTGAGTCAGGTTGGTATCCAGCAACGTCTTTGCCAACAACAGCGCGCGACGTGCTCTGTTCGGATCGGCTCGCGAGCGGGCTACTTCGCCGATGGTCTGCAGGGCGAGCGCCTGCTGCTCGCGTGAAGCAGGTGACAGGTCGGACGGCTGAACGTCGCCAAAATAGCTCAAGGCCTTCCCACCTATACCCGCCAGCAAGTCGAGGCGCCCCAGCGGTCGTAGCTTGTCGGCCAGGTCGCCGACCATGAAGTCCATCAGATCCTCGGCCTCGTGGCGGTGTTGATCGGCGACGATTTCAGCCCGATGCGCGCGCATACCCAACACGACAGCTAACATTGCGATCAGCGCGAAGCCGATCAAGGCGCCGACGCGACGTTGGTCGGCGTGCTTCACCCTCTGGACCGAGGCGGCGATTAGCGCAGTCACCTCGGCGTTGAGGGGTATCTGCGCGGGACCGAGCAGCTCGCGGGCTTCTTCCAGCAGTTTCCCCCGCGGTAGCAGTAAGTCGGCCCGTCGACTTTCCTCAACCCAGCGGCGCGCTGAGCCTTCGAGTCGGGTGCGCGTGTGCAACGCCTGCCGGTGGTCGGAAATCCAGGCAGCCACCCGGGGCCATTGCCGCAGCATGGCCTCGTGGGCAATGCCAAACACCGATTCTCCGTCGTAGACCAGACTGACGAACAAACGCTGTTCCACGAACGTGCGTACCAAGATGCGCTCATGATCGTTTGCGAGAGCCGACCATGGAATGCGGCGGTTGCGGACTGATTCGTCGTTGACCGTGACGATCATCGACAGAATGCGTGCAAAAGATGCCTGCGACCGGTCCGGCAGGCTATTCAGCGTCGCTTCGGCGCGTTTGCCGAGTGCGCCGCCGATCCCGCCCAGTGCGCGGTAGGCCGCCACCGTCAGTTCGCGGTTGTTGCTTCGTTGCAGATAGAGTTCGTGAAGTGTGTATTGCAACAGAGGCAAGGCGTCAGGATTATCCGCAGTGCCCTCACACAAAATGTCGTCCAACTGGGCCTGGGTCTCAGGGTCGACACCGAAACTCAGTTTCGCCATCAAGGCGGGCCGGCGGATCATCTGGGCGATTTCCGCGCGCGTCGGCGGACCAAGGTCGAAATGAGCGCCGGCCGCCTTGCCCTTCATCAGCACGGGCTCCCTGGCGACATCCGGATAAAAGTCGTTCCGGCAGGCGGCGATCACGATGGCCGCGCCGCTGCCGGCCAGCGCATCCAACGCAACGAGAAATTGGCTTCTGCGTTGATCATCGATGGCCGGGGCATTGAACAGGGCCTCCAACCGATCCACGAACACGACGACCCTGCCATTGGGTCGATCGGGAGCCGCCCGGCGCAACGCCCCCTGCAGGGCCGCAGGGTCCGCCGTCGTCAGGGTGGCGCCGATGCTCTCCGCGCTTTGTCCCGCCATCAGGGTGTCGCCGTTGATCTCCAGATCCAGCAGCGCGCTGCCGATCGCGGTCAGCAACGGCATTTCGCCGATATCGCCCAAGTCCAACGTCGTCGTGCCGACGAGCTGAAAGCCTTGGTCGGACCGGCGCAACGCAGGGAGCAATCCCGCTTGCACGAGCGATGTCTTTCCGCTTCCGCTGGGACCAAACACGAGCACGAGCGCGCGGCCGGTGTAGACCTGCGCGATGACCGCGTCACGCAGCCGGATGGTCGCCTCGTCCCTGCCAAAAAACACCGCCGAGTGGGTTTCACTGAACGGATCCAGGCCGACAAAGGGCGAGCCATCGGGCCAGCTCTCGGCGCCGGCGGATGCGCGTGCTCCGGGCAACGCCTTTACCGGGGCAACGGTGCGATAACCACGCTTGCGAATATTCTCGATGTAGCGGGCGCTGCCGGCGCTATCCCCCAGGATCCGCCTCAGTTGGGCGATCGCCTTGTGGACTTGGTTTTCGCCAACGATGACGCCATCCCAACACAGACGGAGCAGCTCGCCGGCGCTCAGAACATCGCCGGCATGCCTACAGAGGGCAACCAGAACATCCATCGCCCGCGGTTCCACGGGCACCGGCTTCGGTGCGGCATCGTGCATGAGCGTGCAAGTCTCGGAGTCTACGAGCCAGTCGCCGAATTGGAAGATCTTTGCCCGCATCACTATGTCGCTCGCCAGACTAGGGGAGGCTAGAGGCAATGCTCGGAGGAGGCGCGAGCGTCCTTGCATGGAGCGGTTTCTTCGGCTCCAGATGCACCGGTGGATGTCATGAACGCATTATCCGGGGAAACCAGTCTGACCACATCTGCATTCCATGCCAGGTGGCCCGAGGTGTCAGCGCGACTCTGTCCACGTGGCGGTTGAGCGTTGCCATGCAGGCAAACAGAACAGGGATTGAATCTGAGCGAAGTCCGCGATATTCGCACGGGAGAGTCGGACAGACTTTGTCAGGCTCCCTCCGCGTGTACCAATCCAGGATTCCAACCCACGCTCGCGGACTGGACCCAAATTCCGAGGGGTATTCCGAGTCGAGTCTGAGCGGTGGCGGAGGTTTCCAATACGATCTGGTTCGTGCCGTGCTCGAGGAAACCGGCCGGGATAGCGACGTGCTGCGTGAACCAGGTGTCGTCGCTGGGGTTGTACGTGTGTAGTGTCTTGCCGTTCACGATGACCGCGACCGCGGAAGCGAACGGGAGGCAGGTTCTCATCACCAGGCTCAACGTCACGCCACAGCGGCAGTGGCTGTCCAGCGTGAACTCGATGGGCCGCAGTGTGAAATACCAAACTGTGGACCAGAACTCGCTGCCGTTCACGGCATAGTTGGTGGCCGAGGAGCGCAGATTTGCCGAAATGGGATTCCGCGGGGTGATGGTTTGCAGCGGCAGGTTTGCGCAGCGGACTGTCTGCAGCGCGGGCGGCATGGTCGGACTGGGCGAGTACTCAGCCGGAGCCGGCCCGGCTGCAGGCGAGTCCGTCCGGCCAACACACTTGCAGGCAATCGGATCGCCTGACGCCGGCGTCACCGGCTCGAGGCAAGCGTCTAAGGCAAGATCGATCATCCGAACCGGGACGGTCATGGCATTGGACTCTTACGAAGGAGGCGACTCTCGTTGGCGGTGTCGGCGAGTCCAATATTGGAGAAGCGAGGAGCAACCTATTCTTCTGATACTCTTCCGGGTGTAACTATCTGATAGTATTAATATTCGACGATTGCCGACGCCGGGCTGGATGCGGTGAAAGTGAGATTCCGGCGGCCTCAGTCCGCCGCGGGTTGTGGCCGCAGTGAAGCGTCGTCACACCCAACGACGGGATCGGAATTGCACCAAGAGGGCAAAGCCCAAGGCGCTGATCAGTCCCCATCCCATCGCGCCTCCACCGCCGCCGCTGACGGACGTTGGCGGCTGGGTTGTCACGAGCACAGGTCGCGCCTTTTCAATCTTCGCCACAAATGCATTGCTGCTGTGGGAAGTGGCGTAGGCACGATTTGTAGGCTGGTAGGCGTTCGAGGTGGGAAAGTTGCCCGAGCCGGCAATTCCAGCGACGTAGATGTGCCCGATGCTGTCCACTGCCACGGCATTCGCCGAGTCACCGATCGCCTCCGCCAAGGAGGTTGGACTAAAAACGTATACGTCCCCGCTGCCCCCGAGGTAAGTGGAAAAAGTCAGCGCATTCCCCGCGGCGTTGAACTGACTTACGAATGCGACGTTGGTTCCAGTAGTGGCCCCATTGTTGGCGGCTTGCAGCGGCTCGGCGGTGGGAAAGTCGGCCGACAGTGTGGAGCCCACGACAGTGGCACTGCCCGCAGTATCAATGGCGACGCCGGACGCTCTGTCATCGCCGCTGCCGCCCAGATAGGTCGAATACACCAGCGCACTGCCGTTTGCGTTGAACTTTGTTAAGAACGCGTCTGCTGTCGCGCCACTAGATGCTTCGTGATTTACAGCTTGGAACGCGTTGAGGGTAGGGAAGTCGTTTGAATCCGTGGTGCCCGCGACATAGGCACTACCGGCACTGTCCACGGCGATGCCGGAAGCCGTTTCGTGCGCGCTGCCGCCCAAGTACGTGGAATACACGAGAGCAGTGCCTGTGGCGTTGAGCTTAGTCAGGAAAGCAGTGAAGTCGTGACCAAGAAACTGCACCGGATCTATCGCATTGTTTGTCGCCTGAAATGGATTGAGGGTAGGGAAGTCAGTTGAGGCCGTTTCCCCTACGATGTAGGCGTTACTATTACTATCAACGGCGATGCCCAAAGCCTTGTCGCTGAAGCTGCCCCCCAGAAAGGTCGAATAGACGAGCGCGTTGCCGGCGGGGTTCAGCTTGGTGACGAAGGCGTTGCTGCCGATGGCACTGCCCCCATTGTTGTTCGTGGCTTGGAACGGATTGAGGGTGGGAAAGTCGGGGGAATCCGTTTGCCCTGCGATGTACGCGTTACCGGCCTTGTCTACTGCGATCGCGTTGGCGGTGTCGGACTGGGTGCTGGACTGCGAGCCGCCGCCGCCGAGGTAGGTTGAATAAACCAGCGCGTTGCCCCCGACGTTGAGCTTTGTAACGAAGGCGTTGCTTGGATAGCCATTGTGCGCGTGATTCGTTGCCTGGAAGGGGTTAGCGGTGGGAAAGTCGGTAGAGATTGTGTTGCCGGTGACATAGGCATTACCGCTGTTGTCCACCGCGATAGCCGTCGCCCGGTCGTTGTCGCTACCACCCAGGAAAGTCGAATACACCGGCATCCCGCTGCCGGCGTCGAATTTGGTGACAAATACATCGTTCTGGCTGCTACCTCCCATTTTACTCTGAAACCCATCGAGTGTTGGAAAGTCGGCCGACGTCGTGTTGCCCGCAACATAGGCGTTACCCGGGAAGTCCACGGCGATGGCGGTCGCAGAATCGTTGCCGGTGCCTCCCAGGTAGGTGGAGTACACAAAGTCTGGATCGATGATCAGTTCTCGGTTGTGATCGTACCGGCCGAGCGCAAAGGAAATCTGTCGATGATGGATGACATAGTGACCGTCGATATAGCGCCGCTCGCCACTGGCGGTGCTTTGGTAAATCACCGGCTTGATCTGCGTCAAGGTCTCATCCCCTGTCCCGATCAACAGATCGCCGTTGTCGTTCAGTGACAGAGGTGCAGCGCCTGCGATCGTGAGCCTGATCTGCCCTGGATCGGCCTGAGGAGCGAGAATCAGATCGTATTCGAGCCGCTGCGGATTGCCGTAGACCACCCAGTCAATGCCGGGGTAGACCTGCTGGTAACGCACGGCGGCGTAGTTGGGAACGTGGCTGTGCCACTTGGTGTGATCGCTGCCGATGAAGTAGTTACTGACGCTCGGCTGCGGCTGTTCGGCGCGCAGGTGCGGATGCGTATTGGCATTAGCCAGGCTCAGGCGCACAAAGGTCTGCTTCTGCGGAGCGGTTGATTTCGCTGTTGCCGAACCACGTTTGGGGCGCCCGTTTGCGGCGCCCTGACGCAGCGCGATGATCGCGCCGTGGTCGGTGAGAGCTACCGTGTAGTCGGGCCCACGTGACCAATATCTCACCATCGACGGAGCTTGTCCGACGTTGGGTTCGAAACGCATCGGTAGCTGGGCGTATCCCGGGATCTGCCGGTAAGGCATGTCGACGCCGGTCGGAGTGATTGAGCGAGATCCCGTGCCGGTTGCGGCGAGTCCATCAACAGGCGCGCCGCCGGCCGCGATTGCCGCATTGCTCACGACCGAAATCAATCCTGACGCCACCAGGAATCCATTGCGCATCTGGTACATGCGGAAGTCCTCAGCGAACGCGACGCAACCCGACCGCCTTATGAAAATGGATGCTGGAAGTGAGAATTTGCGCCAGTGGCCGGATGGTACTCACGAGCGGCGAATCGGGCTGTCACTGAAGTTTGCACAGCTGTAGTGATTTGTGGCGATTTGTAGATGACGTCGGGCCAGACGATGGTCGTGGTTCGGAAGGGCTCGTTTGGTTTGTGCCCACCATCTTGCACTGAGCTCCCGATGACGCAGCTGGGCCTTGACCTCACAGGTCATGGAATCCCACGATCGCCTAGTCTATGTTTGCGGAATGAATGCGCATCACGCTCCATTCGGGGTGCTTTTACGGCGTTGGCGAGAACAGCGCCGCATGACGCAGATTGATCTCGCGGTCGCTGCGGAGAGTTCGACGAGGCATCTGTCGTGTCTCGAAACCGGCAAGGCCCAACCGAGCCGGGACATGGTTATCCACCTTGCCGAATATCTGAACATCCCGCTTCGGGACCGGAATACGCTGCTCCTGGCTGCCGGATTCGCTCCCGCCTTTACGGAACGCTCAGTGGACGGATTGGAGGCCGCCAAGGGCGCGATCGAAAGCGTGTTGCGTGCCCATAGTCCGCTTCCCGCATTTGCTGTCGATCGGCATTGGAATGTGGTGCTTTCGAATGCGGCCCTTCCTCAACTCTACGAGGGCTGTTCGGAGGAATTGCTACGGAACCCGGTCAATGCGGTTCGTCTCATCCTCCATCCGAACGGCATAGGACCGCGGATCGTCAATTTCGTCGCATGGCGTGCGCACATGTTGAGCGTGCTGCGTCATCAGTTGGAGGCTCGAGTCGATTCGTTCATCAAGGGGCTGCTCGCCGAAGTGGCCGACTACCCGATACCGACCGGCGCTAAGGAATATGAGGGTTTCCAGGGTTCGGAGCGCTTGGCTACCCCGCTGAGGATCTCCACGCGCTTTGGCGTAGCCTCGTTTCTCACTACCATCACCGTATTTGGTACCCCCAACGACGTGACGCTGGCAGAGCTTGCCCTGGAAATGCTTTTTCCAGCAGACCCGGAAACGGTTGCGATCGTGAAGAGCATGATTCGAGAAAAGGACCTGGCCGCAGAGCGTGAATTGGCGGTTTAATTCGGTCAGCTGCGGAACGCTGGATTTTGCAAGGTCGTACCGGTGTTTGGCGCGCTGTCGGTCGACTCGCTGCGGATGAAGCCCATTAAATCGCGGGTGAATCGATCGCGATGTGTGAGAGCGATTCCGTGCGGCGCGCCTTCATAGATCCTGAGTTCGCTGTGGCGTATTGCCTCCGCCAGTTTCCGCCCTGTGAGTTCTAGTCGGCAGACTTCGTCCTTGTCACCCTGAACGATCAGCGTCGGGATTTTCAGAGTCCTCAGCAGCGGCCGATGATCGTCGCTGGCAATCGTGCGTGTGCACTCGATGACAGCTTTGGGCGAGGACAGTAAGAATTGCTCCAGGACCCATTGAGTCATCGCCGGCGAAACGGTTGAATTCCTACCGAGAAAGAGAGGAATGCTGTCGGCCATGAACGCGGGTCTATCCTTTTTCAGCGCAGCGATGAAGCTTTCGTTCACCGAATGCTTCTCGCTGGCCGGAGCAACAGGGCTCACGAGCACGAGCCGCGAAATACGATCCTTGCCGTATCGCGAAATGTAATGAAGGACTTCTGCGCTTCCCATCGAGTAACCGACCAGCGTGACCTCGCGAAGGTCCAGCTGTCCGATGATGGCCGCAAGGTCTGCAGCCAACGTGTTGTAGTCGTAACCGCGGCCGGGATCCTCCGACCTGCCGTGACCGCGTCGGTCATAGGCGACGCAGCGAAAGCCTTGATCGCTCAGCTCGGTCAGCTGGTATTCCCAAATGTCAGCATTGAGCCCCCATGGATGGCAGAAGAGGACGGGCGTACCCTCACCCCAATCACGATAAAACAGCCTGGTGCCGTCATCCGTTTGGACGAACGGCCCAGAACGCATTCGCTTCGCTTGTGAGGTGGGTCGCGTGTCGACTGACGCTGCTGACGCTGCTGACGTTGCGGCAAGGGTAATGCCCATGGATATTGATTTCATGACCACCCGCCTCTGCATGGAAGCATCTCCCGCGAATGTCTGCGCTTGCTCTGTGATGCGAGAATAGCAGCGGCGGTAGCGCGGGCCCATGACCTCGCAGGTCAACTTGTGACGGCGCCGGGTTCTCCGAACTCGACCTCCAGTCGGGCTGCGACTGCTGCACGACTTACGTTGAGATCACCGTCAAGGAGACTGGATTCCGGTGATTTGATGGGTCGAAGGGGTCGTTCGCTCACGCCAGCGAGGGCCCACGTTCTCAATGCGGTCTGTCCATACGAAGCCGTTAAATTCCGGAGGCACCAGGTTCAACTCCTCGATCGTGTCGAGCCGAGAGAAATTGGCGCCCGACAAACGGTCAATCCGCCCGATCAGCATGACTTCGGTACGGTGCTCACGCATACGCGTCAAAAAGCGATTTGGCCACCCCGATAACAGAAAGCGAGCATCCCTCCAGAGAAGAGAGTCTTCTTACTTACCAGTTGGTGCGTTGAACTGCGCGCCTCGGCCTGTACCATGATCGGGGATGGCGCAACGTCCTGCAAAAGAACACTCCCATAGTCCACCGAAGGAGTGATCGCTTGGCGTCCGCATCAAGTCTGGCTGGATGGTCTGGCGCGCTCGATCCGAGCTCGCGCCGCCATGGTGAGCAGTGAGTCGATTGGAATCACGACACACTTGTCACTCTCGCCAATCGATGCGCCGGTACTAGCCTATATCCAGGTTTTCAAACCAAAGCACGAAACATTGCTTATTGTGGGAGAGAAGACATGAGCGAGGCTTATAACGGCGGATGCGCCTGCGGCGCGATCCGTTATGAAATTTCTGCTGACCCGATCGTGAAGAACGATTGCCAGTGTCGCGATTGTCAGCGCATGAGCGGCACCGGGCACGGATCGTATCTGACCTTCCCGTCGCGCATGAGCGTGAAACTCAAGGGCGAAGCGAAGCATTGGGACGTGGTTGGCGAAAGTGGCAATGTGAAGACCCGCGCCTTCTGCCCCACCTGCGGGTCACCGGTGTATATGACGTTTGCGGCTATGCCCGATCTTTTCACCGTGCATGCTGCGAGCCTTGATGATCCAAGCCGATACAAGCCGCAAATGGTGATGTATCACCTGCGCGGTTACGCCTGGGACCACATCGATCCAGCCCTGCCGAAATTCGACAAGATGCCGCCGATGTGAATGCACCCTGACCTGGCTTCGCCCGAAGGTCGAGTGACAAGGCAAGCGCGGGCAGATATCTGTAAGCACGAATGAAGATATATAACAGTTTCAGAAATGGGAAAAGAAGGTCAAGATGGTTAAGGTACAAACAATTATCGTAATTGCAGGTCTCCTGTTATCGCTGACAGTGAGCGCGGAAAACAAGCAGGCTCCCGAGGTGATGAGTAAAATAGAGCCGCTACCACGAGATTTGGAAATTCAACTGGCCTTGAGCGCGCTGCCGGCGCACCTCAGGGACGATGCAACGGTATATGTTTTAAATCCTGCTAAGGGTTTCGAAGTTGCCCGCAAGGGTACAAATGCATTCCACGCCTTCGTTGCTCGAACCGGCGATGACACGTTCAAGGGATCCTGGCCCTTGACGGAATATAGAAGCGACATTCTCTACCCGATTGCCTTTGATAAGGCGGGCACCAAGGCACAGATGCGGGTCTTCTTTGACGCCGCAGAAATGCAAGCCAAGGGGACTGCTCCCGGCGAACTCAAGAAAATCATCCAAGACCGTTACAAAGCAGGCTTCTATAAAGCGCCGGAACGAGCCGGCGTCTCATACATGCTGTCGCCAGTGCTGAGAACCTACGTAATCCCGGAAGAAAACGATCGTGTCCGCACGATCAACTACCCACACGTCATGTACTACGCCCCGGATGTTTCCAATGAAGACATCGGCGGTGGGAAGCCCGGTGGTATGGAACCTTTTGTCATCCTTCACGGCCACCATGGATATATGATTCAGCCTCTTGGCGTGACCGAAAGAGCAGCACGTAATAAGGAATACGCCGAGATGCTTGCACGACTTTGCAAGATCAAAGACCTCTGGTGCCTGCCAAAAGATTAAGGTCGCGGTCGTCCGGATACTGGGGCACTGGTGTAGTCGTTGGAATAATGCCATTTTATGCCTTTCCAATTTTCGGAATTATGCAGTGCTTCGAACTCGCTACACCGTGACACTGGTAACGTGCGATACGCAACCTCTTCTGACTCGAAGCGATAGTGCTCTCAAGGAAGAGCTTGAGAGCTTAGGAGCATCTGTTCGCGTTGCCATATGGACCGATGGTGAGGTCGACTGGTCCACCTCAAACCTGACGGTAATTCGATCTACTTGGGATGCGTGCACACGGTTTCGGGAGTTCGAAGGCTGGCTGCGGCGAATTGAATCCGAAACACGTGTCTGCAATCCCGTAGAGAAGATCCTGTGGAATTTTGAAAAACACTATCTTGTGGAT
>Ga0307511_10002195_pt1 | contig 20477 bp, 16 predicted proteins | sample 13_EM_MG_FD_200266 | JGI IMG/M metagenome (GOLD analysis project Ga0307511, IMG submission 200266) | Populus trichocarpa ectomycorrhiza microbial communities from riparian zone in the Pacific Northwest, United States - 13_EM | ecosystem: Host-associated > Plants > Roots > Unclassified | place...
CAATCATGAGCCTTTTTCTAATAACTATGTAATTTCTTGCAAAGAATCTTTTCAGTGGATTCTTGCTATAAATAAAGAGATTAAGTCTCTTTATAATAATCAAACATAAGTTTGTTACACCACTAAATAGCCATAAGATTATTGGGTGCAAAAGGGTTTTCAAGATGAAAGATGGAATCTTAGGGGTTGCGGATGCAAGGTTTAAAACATATTTAGTTTCTAAAGGGTTTTGCACAAAGAAAAGGTATTGACTTCAATGGAGTGTTATCTCCAGTTGTAAAGCATAGTTTCATATGAGTATTGTTTGTTATGGTAGCTTTGTTTGACTTAAAGCTTAAGCAACTAGATGTCAATATAACTTTTCTATATGGTGAGTTAGATGAGAGGATCTATATGCATCAACCAGAGTGTTTTATTGCTTAAGGTTAAGAAAACCATGCATGCTTATTGAAGAAGTTATTATATAGATTGAAGTAGTCACCGAGGCAATGATATAAAAGTTTTGATACTTTTATTCTTGAATATGGTTAATTTAAGAGTGATTATAATAGTTATGTATATTTTATAAAGCTTTTAGATGGTTCATTTATGTTTTTGTTGTTATATGTTGACAACATATCAATTGCCTTTAAAAACATATCTATGATCAACAATTTGAAAGATAAGTTTAATGGTGAGTTTGAGATTAAAGATTTAGGTGCAGCTAAGAAGGTTTTGGGATGGAGATATATAAAGATCAAAGTGTTAACAAGTTATACTTATCACATATAAAGTATCTTAAGAAGATACTTGAGTATTTTGGCATGCAAGACCGTAAGCCAATGAGTACTCTACTTGCAGCCTATTTCAGATTATCTTCGAGTTTGTCACCAAAAAGTTATAAGAAGAATAAACACATGTCAGAGGAACCTAATTGGTTGCTAAACATTGCATTTGATCTTCAAATATAAACCAATCAATTATTGAATTGATAATAAATTAATTTATTTAATCCTATTTTATTTATAGTTGTTATTCATATTTGAGCTAACTTATTAAGGAACCTAATTGGTCACACATATAAAAATCATTGTTCAGATATTAAAATGGGATAATTAATCAAATGTGACTTGATTGTAAATAAATTTTAGAAATTGAGGACTATGATGTAATTTAAACAAGGAATTATAGTTTTAGACCTAGAAAAATCAAGTATGGACTTAATTGAATAAATTTCTAAAATTATCCTGAAATAACATGTGATATTATTCAGAGGGTAATTGATATTTTATCATTTATAGGGTTTTTAGATTTTTTTATAAATCGAATGCTATGTTTCTTATTTTTTATGTTGAAAAGAATACAAAAACTATGTAAGTTACATAACACTTGAAAAACACAAAAGAAAAAAGTTAGCACTCAAATGTATAACAATCTCTCTCTCTTAAAAGGGTTCAAAAGATTTCTCACTTTAACAACTTGTGGTTTGCGACAACTCGACCTTTGAACAATTATTCAAAACTAAAAAGAACATCTAATCTTCGAGTAATTTTTAAATAAACCTTAAACAACTCTAGATCTGTCTAATAGTATCCCTAAGACTCCTAAAAAAATTTAAACTCACCATTTATGTTGTGTATATGTGTTTTGAAAAACCCAACAATAATATCTTGGAGAAATATATAGTTTAGTTCACAAAGATAACCTAGTTTAAGGTTATGTCTAGAATTGCACTAGACGTGGGCCCGCTCTAAGCCATGAGGCTTAATTTTTTATATAAAAAATGATATTTAAGTATCTCAAGCACGTATTAAAGAAGAAAGAAAAATTTGTGACTCGGTTTATAGACCCGATTGGGTCAAGTAAGTTGCTTTATTTTAATTAGATGATTAAAAAATAGACAGTGATAATAAATGAACCAACTAAAAAAAAATAATCATAATAACATGAAAAAAAAAATTTCAAAAGGAAAAAAAATAATGTAGCTTAATTCTTAGCTAATTAAGGATGAAAGAATGAAGTTGGGTAAAAAAAAGAATAAAAAAATTAGTCCGACTCAACTTGAGTTAACATAATAAACATTAACTTTGGTAATAAGGGGAGAGCCAGCTCACCAAACTTACACCCAACTCAAGAGATCAGAGTAACTAAATAGAAAAGAACATAGAGAAAACCACAAAGCCTATTTTTTTTTAAAAAAATCAAATTTTGAATGATGAAATCGAAAAAGAAAATAAGTAAAAAAAAACAATGTCAACCCGCATTAACTTTTTAAACTTGTAACTTGGGTTGTTAGATTAAAAACACCATATTTGAAAAAAACATGAAGCTCAATCCCCAACTAATAAAATGTTAGAGGATAAAATTAAAAAAAATATATCAAATTATACAAAAGGATCCAAAATAAAAAATAACAATTCAAAGAATAAGGATCAAAATTAAAATAAAAAATAAATTATATGACAACCGCTATTTTTTAATTGAACGGTGAAATTAAAAAGAAAAATAAACTTAAAAAAAACCCAAAAAAGTGACACAATAAAAAAAAATGACCAAATTGAAAACAAAAAATAATATATCATAAATTGGGATCAAATGATGAAATAAAAAACAAATAAGAATTGTATAAAAGCGATAAGAACAAGAATTAGAAATTAAAAGAATAATAACCAAAATTGAATATTAATAACTAAAAGGAAAATTCTAAAATTTTGAATGGTCAGCGTAAGTTTTGAGGACAAAAGAAAAAAAAGAGGGAAAAAAAGAAAGCTCTGCCTACGAAAATTATTCCTCTGCTGCCTCTACGCGCCGTACCAGTAGAAAGAAGACACCACAAGGATTCCAATAACACGGCGAAAGGTAATTTTTTATTGTTGGGAGCGCCACACTAGCTACCTAAAGACCGTGAACGCTTCTCATATGCTTGCGCTTATGTTGTACGCGTCAACCACTTTCTATTTAAACAATATTTTATATTAATTAAAATACTAAATTGCCCCCATTCAACTCGATAATAACAAAAAAAACATAACGAAAAAAATGAAAAGCTTTTGGAAGCAAGTTTTAAAATTTTTGCTTTTATGGTAATTGAATTATTTTATTATGCTTAAAAAAATAAAAAAACTAAAAAACTTTTAGATTCCATTTTTTTTTAAAATGATTTTAAAGGTAATTGACTTTCTACTATATTTAAAAAATAATAAAAAGATAATTTTACCATAATCCCCATCCTCAATCTAAATTATATTTTATATTAAATTAAGTGAAATTTGATTTGATATGACATAATTAGCATGACAAGTAAATTAAATTAAATTAAATTAATGATCCTATCAAACCCCCCTTTTTTTAATCAAATAATGTAGTTTTAACATTTAAAAATAAAATTTAAAAATAATATTGTTTTAGATTTATCAAAATCAACCCAAAATAACTCACAGAACTCATTATACAGCCTTGCTTCGGGCCAAGTTTATTAAATTTGTGCATAATAAGCTGTCATTTAAGGCAAGGCAATGCTAAGGATGAGGAACATAAAACAAATGGTGTAAATTGCGAATTGCTTGGCACTGAGTGCAGGGACAAGGGAGTATGGTATTTTCTTTTGCATGTTCGAGGGAGGGCAGTGCTCTACAGTCTACAGGTAGGTGATTGTGAAGTTCCAGTCTAGAGAGAGAGAGAGAGAGAGAGAGCTAGCATGGAAATAGAATATTCATTAAACCAGAAGTTTATTATATAAAGGTTGCTCTAATTCGGTTGAGGGCATGAAAATCTAAGGGTGTTGGTGAGATTTGCGAATTAAGGAGAAAGAAACTTCAAGATCTCCAACTTCTCTCTCGTAACATTTTCATGAATTGTTTTGTTTATTTATTATTATTAGAAGAGATATTCAACGGATCATGGATTAAATCACAAGTGTAGCTTTCTTTCGATCCTTAGATCTCTACCTTTTTTTTTAAAAAAAAAAACAAAACACGGATCCTATTTTTATTTATCAAAGAGAGTAAGAGTGAAAGAAAATAAGATGTACTCTAATAACCTTTTATTATTTGCTCTAATCAGTGACTTTTATTTTTATTTTTTAAAAATCGATATCATTTTAATTTTTAATTTTTTTTTATTCGTTCATATCAACTCAAATCAATACCGAAGCTTTTCACATGTCAATTTTGAAATCGAATTGCATTTTATAATATGTTACGAAATTTGGCACTAGTCCACTCTCTCCTCGACGTGGCTGCTCACATCTATAGAAGAGTATATATTTGCTTTCACGAACTGTTTAGACAAAAATTATACCCATGATGCTGATGTCTTGAATTTCAGAATCCATTTCCAATGGATTTCCAGCTATTGGTTTATACGATACGATCATCAAAGTTTGAACAACTTGCACTATAGATTTTTGTATGCTCATGCTTATCCACTCCAACAATGGATTAAACACTGAAAGGGATGTTCGATATTTATTGGATTCATGTCTGCAACAGATATTAATACAAAAAGGACCAAAAAAAAAAAATTTACAAATTGGCAAGAGGCAAGGTGAATGAACCACACAATAAAGTTGTTCTCGTTCTATCCAAAAGGGGTCCACCATCTAGCACTTTTTTGCCCTTTACCCTTTTCAAAGACTATTTCGACCAATCCTATCGTTTCTCGAATCTCCTTTTTATTTCCGGTCTCTTTTAACCCTAAATGCCACACTCTTTATGTTCTGTCCTTCCTTCTCTTATTCCTGCTTCAAAGCACGTTTTTACTCACTTATTTGGCTAAAACAACCCCTTTTGGCATCTGGGTCGCTTTGATTTTAGTTCTTTTGGAGACATGGTCTATCTGGGTACTTGAGGTTCTGTTTTATTATTAAAATATTGAATCGGTTTTGATAAATTTGGGATATTTTGGCCTAGTGGGTTTTGATTTTGGAGGTCTCGGTTAACTGATTGGTTTTTGAGAAGAGGAACTGATTTCAGAATCTGGATCTGCATAAATTTCAGTTTTTGAAGCGGGTTTTGGTTAAAGTTTGATTTTTTTTTTTTGATCCTGGAGTGGTGGGTTCATGGGTTATTTGGTGGGTTAATGGTGAAATTAAAATTTTTTATTAGGAGTTTGTGTGGAATTTGAGATAGAGAGAGACAAATTGAGAGATTTGGAGATGAAGAGAGGGAAAGATTATGATAAGATAATGGGGCCTATGTTTCCTAGGCTTCATGTGAATGATACAGATAAAGGAGGGCCTAGAGCTCCCCCAAGGAACAAGATGGCTCTTTATGAGCAACTTAGTATTCCATCTCAAAGGTTTAATCCTGATGTTTTGCCTCGTAATTCGAGTAATACTAGCGACTTAGCTCCTACAGGATCCTCAAGCCAGGTACTTTCTGATGTATTTATATCTGTTGTTATTTATCTTTCGATATGGATTTTTCCTATCTATGCGACTTTTCTTGCAAGTGATGTTTATTAGAGTTGGTTCTGAGCAAGAGAAGTTCTGGTTTGGAATTAGATTTAGTAATGATCTAGAATGCTTCTGGTTCGTTAGAGTTGGTCTTTTGACTTGTTTTAATTTCATACCATGGCTGTTATATGGTTGTTGAGTTGTTTTTGGTTGTAAATTTTATAGTTTGAGGAACCCTTCACTTAAATTGGTCCTTTTCCGTGTCATGTTTAAGGTGGTTTATTTGTGTATTGTCTTTCAGAATTTCTTCTCGTTACTGCTTATTAGAAGAATAAAAGCATGGTTTCTATGTGGAAGCATGCACAAGTGGTTTAGCATTATTTTTCCTTAAGCTTGATGCTATGGTTGTTGACTATGGTGAAGGAGCCAACAAGCTATTTTCTGTTTAATGAGTAATATGACTAGGTTGAACATTATTGCCATAGAAGGTAATGAATGTGTTCCATATGGTGATGCTGCTAGTTGGTATTTATGATGTCTTAACTATGAGGCATTCTTATGCCATTAGCTCCTCGGAGAGATAATGATGGTGGTTGATACTGGGTCTTTATTGGGATGTTTAAGAGAAACTTTCACCTGAGAGAAACTATTTGTATTACATAATGGTTCCCTACAAGTTTCAAGCACTGGAAGGGGTTATGGTGGTCTGATATAAACTTTTATTCTTTGGATGCGTGCATGTGACTGCTTCTTGCTTTTGTTCTCTTTTAATAGGGATAGTGGTTTTACCTTTTCTGATCGTCATGAGTAATTGATATGCAGGGCAGTGGCCTTGAAAGACATTTTCCTTACCCTCATTATGTCCCTTCTCCAACACCCACTGATGTGGCTGAGAAATACCATTCTCGCCAGCCTGATGGAAGAAATTTGAACACTCCAGTGGCACCGCTGATGCAACGAAAGAAGGTAGGTGAAGAAGATGATTTTACAGTTCCTGTTTTTGTTCATTCCGGGAAGGGTCAAGGTCAGACTAAAATGCAGACTAGTGCTGCTCAGGAAAAACTCGCTTCCCTCTGCCCTACTTATTTGGGTCATTCATCGAGAATCCAAAATGCTGGTGATAATGGTCATATTGGCTCCACAGGTCTCAATCTGAGACCAGACACAAGTAACCAGAGTGAAGATAACCTAGAAGTGTGTGTCTCAAGTAGTGATCATATAGCAAGACATTCCACAAATTTGCGAACCAGAGAAAAGAATGACATTCCTGAAGAAGGCAATGCATCTCAAAATCAGCAATATCGAAATAACCTTGTGTCTAATTTTACCAGATTACATGAAAATGATACTTGTTTGCAACAAGAGACTTCAGCTAGGTTGCAATCAAATCACAGTGAACATGGTGACCATGTTCCTGAGTCGAGGAGGCAAAAGGAGAAAATAAACATTTTTCAGCCTGGAAATGACTCTCATTTGAGGAAGGATTGTAGTAGTCCCAATGAACCTGAAATTGACAGCGAATGTTTTGGAGACAAGACTTGTGGGTCACTGCAATTCAGAAATGGAGACAAAAGCAATGATGCCTCTGAGACCTCCATGGTGGATTCTGTATCAGTGTTGGATATTTCTCCAGATGATGTTGTGGGAATTATTGGTCAGAAACATTTCTGGAAAGCAAGAAGAGCAATTGCCAAGTAAGTCTTCTTGCTCACTTACTGCTACTCATGATTTTTTCGTCATGGAAAATTCATATTTTAGGTTTGCACAGAAAGGTTTTTCTAAATGTGGTGATTGATAGCATATTCTTATATAATGGATGAAATTATTACAGGTTTTGGCTTCATAAAATTTTTGCAGTGTCATATTTTTTTTAAAATGAGAACATGGAAAAATCTCATCTTGTTGTCTGTGGCCTTGCATTCCCCTTTGAGTTTGTCTCATGTCAAAGGGAAACACAAAAATATACTCTACAGACATAGCAGATTTCTTTGGCTCCACTATAGATTTTAGTGAGTTTGATTTTGATGCTTTGATCTTGATGCTCTTACATTTTTATTGTGTTCTCTTAATTTGAAACATGAGAGTATGTATATTCTTTCAGAATTTATGTTCATATTTTTTGTTGTTCTAAAAATGGCTTTTTCTCAGAACACTAAAATAATTTTGCTATAGTTCCAATGTTATTTGTGGCTGTATATTTGTAAAAATCGCCTCTGTTCTTGGATTAGGGCAGCCTGTAATTATAGTTGTTGATTTAAGTTTACTGTAGAATTTTGGGGTTTTCCTGATAGGATTGGAAAACATAAGGTGATGTTATTTTTCTATGGGGGAAGAGAATGATAAATGGAATCCAGGAAGGTTCTACATTTTCTTGGTCTTGGGATTAGTTTTCTTCTTATTTAAAAAATGTAGATCTATTGTTGAAATACTACGTGGAATACTAACTTTAGGAACATGGAATGATTCTTTGATTTTGAACTGAAGACTTGTAAACGTGGCTATGGGTAAGGGAAAACTCACTAGTGTGGAATCCCAGGATCTCTTCCAATCTGGCATGTTTATGTGTGCGAAGGCCCTCGATAGCGTTTTAATGGCGGATCATCTGACAGCAGGGAGATGGACAATACTAATTTGAGGTACTTTGTCAATGTGCCCCCGAGACTGGATCATCTCAAAAATGCCCTTTTGCTTCTGCTTTTGGGTACATTCCTGTCTCGGTTTGGTGTTGCTCAATTTTCCCTGCAACTTTTTTTCTCCATTTGTGGTACTCGAGGGCTTGGCGCAAGAAGGCAACGAGGGGTGGTGGATGATCCCAGGTGATATTGCTGGGCGAGTCATGGAAGAGAGAAACTGGAGGATAACTGCCAGTGTGGGATTATTGGTGGACTGGGTGGTGAATATAATTGTTTTGTCTTTGGTGTTTTAAGTTGGAAGATTTATGGGGCCAGAATTCCTTTTGTTTGTGCCAATATTTTTCGTGATTTTCCTGATGTACAATTTGCACTTGTACTCATTTTTTTTTAACTAAACTGATTCTATATCTTTAAATTTAAAACAGAGTTGTAAATTATGTACATGATGCAACTGCAATGCTGGCTTGAGGTCCTGTCTATTTTTTGGACTGAATATGTTTTGAGTATGCAACTATGCTTAAGAATTTATTTACCAGAAAATTGAAGAGCTGAAAACATGTATTATTCTGAACCAAAATGTTAGTTCAGTGCGTGAAGCTTCAACATTTACATTTGGATGGCTCAGTGACTGTATTCTAGTTTTGAATTCTGTGTTGTTTCTTTCTCTTCCTCACCCTTCCCCTCCCCTTTTGTGTATATTTCTTTTCCCGTGACATTATCTTCTTGTTTTCAGTAGAATAATATGCCATTGTGGTTCTATTTGTATAGTAGTGCATAATGATATGATTTCTGCCAAGTGTTTGTAAGTATAGTTGTAGAAGGCTTCAAAGTTTTGGTGGCCTCATGGAAATAGGCATCATGGTTTTTTAGACAAAAACTAACCACTCAACTAATAAATCAAACATTAGATTTTGCATTTCCTGCAGAAAATGGCCTGTGTGAACTTTTTAAAATTTTATTTGAACCAAGTGCTTGCCTGGTTTTAATTTCTGGTCTGCATTGAGGTCTTTAAAGAATAATGCTACGTTGTGCCTGGTTGTGAACAAATGTTGAGGCAAGATGATTCTGCTGTTCCTTCTATGTGCTTACCAGAACATGTTACAAACTCTTGTGGCTTTTTTGTCCTTGATCCAACTCCTGTTACTTTCTACAGTCAACAAAGAGTGTTTTCCGTACAACTGTTCGAGTTGCATAGACTGATAAAGGTAAGGTGGTCCTTGTTAAGTAGCTTGTTCTAGCCCGGTAATGGGTTTCATTGAATTTATGCTTGCTTGGAAAGACAGTGCCTTTAAAAATTCTCGTTCATACAGGTTCAGCAACTGATCGCAGGATCCCCACATGTCTTACTTGAGGAAGAGGTTCATCTGGCCAAACCTCCTATGAAGGGCTCTCCTTGTAAGAACCTTCCATCAGAATGTGCTGTAACACCTCCAGTTCATGTTGCCAAGCACAAAGATAATTCAGAGAACCCAAACCATAAGATGGAATGTTTTGCAGAGAATGCAGTTGGGAAGACACCCTTTGCTTCTGTGAAAAATGGTCAGCCTCCAAATTTCGGGCCCCATGCAGGACCGACAACAGTTCCCATGGCTTCTGACACCAAAATGGCTCCTTGGTGTTTCCATCCTCCTCCTGGACTTCAATGGTTAGTTCCTGTAATGTCCCCCTCAGAAGGATTTGTATATAAGCCTTACACTGCCCCTGGATTCATGGGATCGGGTTGTGGAGGATGTGGACCTTTTGGGCCAATTCCCTTGACAGACAACTTTATGACTTCAGCTTATGCGATTCCAACATCTCATTATCATCAAGGTATTGGGGTCTCACCAGGTGCTCCTCCAGTTGGTAATGCTTGCTTCGCCCCATATGGCATGCCAGGAATGAACCCAGCCATCTCAGGTTCTGCAGGGTCTGGTTCCTGTGGTCAAACTGCTCAGTTTCCAGGAGGCATTTTGAGCTCGAACATGCCACATCAAAGCTCATGTAATGAACGGACTCAAAAGAGTGAAGCTGTTTTAGAAGGTATGAAGCTTCGGGCATCTAAAAACACTTCGGTACAAGGAAGTACAGGTAGTAGTCCCAGTGGCAGAGTGCAAGGGGTTGGGACTGTTCAAGCCGCTGATGGAAGAGCTGCGTTCCCACCTTTCCCAGTGACTCCTCCTTGCCCTGAGGGAGCCCCTCAGCATCAAGAGACAGACCAGCTGTCGAAAGTGATCAAGGTTGTGCCTCACAATGGTAGATCTGCTACTGAATCAGTAGCTCGAATTTTCCAATCCATACAGGAAGGGAGAAAACAATACGACTCTCTTTAGCTTTTTTTTATAGTGTCTGACAATTGTTGGTAAACAACATGAGACACATCTGAGTTGCTAATGGTTCTTGGTTATTTGCTCCTCGGTTTTTTTATTGGTATAATGTGTAATGTACTCTCCTCTTTTCAGACCTGATTGTAGGCTATTTGTATGTAGATAGTCTGTAAGAAAACAGCGATGTAACATGAATGTCGTGGTCTTCATGCTGTTGTATACTTGCTTGTACTGTGCTGAAATAATTTTACAGAGTTATTATGGATCTTAAAAAGGGAGGATACATTCTGCACTGACGACTTCCGATTCTCTCTCTCACTTAAAAAAAAATATTGCATTTCTAAAATTTTCTTCTTTGAAGTTGTCTTCGCTGGTCAATTATCCAGTGCAGTGGAAGTCCCATCCTGTTTCAGAAACCAGGATTTGTAACATGATTTTGCGTCACTTGCGATTTCAAGTAGCTGCAAGAGCCAAGACTTGCATTTTCTCACTTTGAAGGACACTGCCATGCCAAAATTTCACATGCAAATCTGGTGATATTCAATTCATACCACAAGTAATCTTCAAGTTTGAGCGTAATCAGAAAGAGTAAACCAACAATCATATTGTTGAGGTTTATATTCAAAATAAAGTTGATGACGGATCAAAGGACTGCTGGATGAATCTCCTAAACATCTTTTCCAAACCATATTTCAAAGAAAAACGTTTCAAGACACTTATTTTTTAGGTTTATATTAAAAAAAACGTTTCAAGACATTTATTTTTTAGGTTTTCAATACTCTCATGGACAACGATAGCTTTGACCTGGCCCTCCGAAGAAAAATGTAGCTTCATCATTTGCATTCCCTGCTTTGTAATTAACTGCAGAGTAGCAATTATATTCGTCTTTCCAAACGGCAACAAAGGTAGGGTACTTGTATGACTTAGAATAATCCAGAATCCTTGGCTGTCCAATGAAACATGCAAAACCATACAATTCCTCCGCGTCATATCCACTTCCCATGGCTGTCTTTGTGTGGGGAGTTTTCCTGACATTAACACTATAAACTTGTCCTCCCCATTCAACAGATGTGGCACTGTGTTTTAGCAAAGAGAAGAGACTTCCAGGCCAGTATCCAACAGCAATGTTGTGAAATACCAGCCACCAATTGGTTGTGGTTGGATCCTATGTGGTTCAGCAGATGAAACTTATGTCAATTGCAACATCATTAGTAAATGTTTCAACGAAGATAGAAAAGAAAAGATTACTTCATTACCATGAAGATGTTGATTGGGAGAACATACTGTTGTTGAAATGAACTAGAACCGGGCTCAACAGCTCCACCAAGAGCAATTTCGGTGCTAGTTTGCACGAATCCATAACAAGTAAGGTCAAAGCAACCTGTTTTCTTGTATCCATCAACCTAACAGAAAATGAAAATGAAAGGGCATGAAAATTGTCAATAACTGACGTAGAAATATTGTTGTCTGAACATTCTTCTGCAAATATGTATTTTTCAGAAGAACTTACAGTCCAGTACACAAAAAATCTAGTCCGTGCATCACTATATTCTGCAGGGTGTACCTGGAAAGAAATTAGTAACATGGAGAGCAGAATAAGGACATCAAGCTATTTCAGAATAAAGATCACTAACTCTATAAGAACAACCGGAGGTTTACACTATCCTATTTATTGATGAACTAACCGTCCATCCTGCTTCCACGCTTTCAAAATTGTTCACTGCACCACTCTTAAGCCAGATTTGAGCAGTAGTGAATTCAGGTAACCTTTCAACATGTGGGTTCCAGACATTTATTTCTCCACTGGCTCCAACATAATTGTATCCATATGTCAAAAGGATTGCGGTCTGGTTCAGGAAGAAAATCAATTTTTAGTGTTAGACATCAGTATTATCATAGGGGCTGATACGGAGATGATTACTATAGTATATAGCATCAGAATCACAACAAAGAAGTGGTTTTAGTTGCTGTGTATGGAGCAGGAAAGTTTTCAGTACAGGTGTGCGACTGTCATCATAAACAAAAGCATGTACCTGATACTAGTCGAAGACCGAAAAAGAAGAGAATGCTCTTGATATTTAAGCCTTTCATAGCTGTGATATATAAATTTGAAAAGTATATATAGAACATGCAGATTATTCATTAGCATAAGATTAGTGTACATGCAACCATCAAGTTCATGGGTTTTAAAAGGATGCTTACAGAACGATTTTCTGGAGTAGGATAAAGAATTGAGCCTTTGGTGTTGTTGAGGTGCATAAAGCGATCCTGAGTGGCTATTTTTTTTGTCCCTTTGAGATGTTCAGGGCTCTTTCTCCCATTAGTTCTCAATAACTCCCGCCTTCGGATTCTGCGGATAGGAATAGTTCCCTTTGGACAACTACCTCTTTTTTTCCAAAGTTGAGACACAACTGGCCGAGAATTCTCGCGTTCTCCATTTGGAGTCTCTGTTGAAGGAATAAAACTGGGTTGCATCTGCATATTTTGGGAAGCTTAGAGATAACAGTTGACACTGTCTGGTGGATTTTGGGAGGAAGAAATGAATAATAGTAAAAACAAGACCATACGCAAAGAACATGGATTTTCATGGAAGGATTCATGCCTTTTTTTAGCAGATTCACTAATCACTATTGCAAATTTAAGTACGAAAATTAAAGGGAAAGGTTTATGAAATGGAGCTTGGAGATTCACCTGAATAGTATGGTTTTTCAGAGCAGGATGATCAAAAGCAGGTTGCTTGTAGATATCAACACAAGCAATAATATCTCCATCTTCACTCTGCAAGAACAATACCAAGTGGCAATACATTAGGCTTACTATCCATGGCTTAATAAGTAAAAAAACAAGGGGTTAATTCTATTTTGTCAAGATTTTAATTTGCAAAATTGGAATAAACGCTTCCATGGATACATGGGAAAAACAAGTGATGTAGATGACAACCACACAATAGAAAATAACTAATTAGACATAATTGAAGTCGATCGAGGTTGTCAAATATAATCTTAATTGGTATTTTTATTACCGCATAAATAACTCTATATATTTTTTCTTTATAAGAGGTTTATATAAATCAAAAACTAACTTAAACAATATAGGAAACCTGAAAATTAAAAAAAGAAAAGAAAAAAGAATTGAAGTTCTAAACAAATTAATAAAAAATAAAATTATCAATCTAATTTTCTAAATTGAATAAGAAAGAAAAAATTATAAAGAGAAATATTTTTCTAAACTAAATAAAAAATAACAATCACTTAGCAAAATAATAACTTTCTAAAATTCATTTTGTATCAATCTCCCTTGGATGGAGCAAACTCGCCCTCGAATTCAAAATGTTTTTGCTTTAATCTCGGTGTATATCCAATCAAACTACTTTGATATCATTTAACATAGATGGAAGCAAAAGATAATGGAGTTTCTTACATATCAAAACCTTCAAAGACCAAGAACACCATAACTATAAAGAGATTTTCAAACACTTAATTTTATTCATTCATGTCTTCACTTGTCAAAAGCTATTACAATCTTTTATATAGAAAAAAATAAAAAAGTCTAATAATAACGAATAATAAAAAAAATAGGAAAAAATAAAATTAACAAATAAAAATATTTATTTTCTTAAAAAAAAATCATGCATCAATCTCTCGAGTTGGAAAGACGTCAACCTCGAGTTCATACCTCAGTCAACCACCGTCCTCCATGAACATCCTTTGTGTGCAGGTTATTTTATTATGGGTTCCTAATATAATATATTTGTATGCATTGTTCCATTTTGGGTTTCACTACTGAATTTTCAATAATAGCAACTTAGCACAAACAAAAACAACACACCAGAAAACAACAAGCTATAAATATAACCCTAATTAGTATTTTTATCACTGCAAAATATCTTTGATATAGTTAGTTTTTTTTTAATAAATTTATAACTTCTTAAATAATCTCAAAACACAACCTAAACAACTATAGGAAATAAAAATATAAAACAACCAATTTGATTTCTTAAACTAAATAGAAAAAAAATAACATAAAAAAAATATTTCCCTGAACTAAAGATCCGTTTATTTAAGCTTATCAACCTGAGTTTCAAAAACTCAGACAAGGAAATAATAATGACTAAGAAAAATAATTTGTCCCTGGAAATCTTGTTGCATCAACAAGCTAAAAAACTTGGACTAAAAGATACAGTTTCTTCTCCAACAGGTGAGATCTGAAGAGGAAATTTATGAAGTACAATACAATATTTAGCCCAAAGCATAAGCAGTGAGTTCATGCAATCTTTTAGTGTAAAATCCAGAAGCTCTTATATAAATCCTAAATCTTGTAGCAAAAACCTCATCTCTAGATGAGATTCATCATACATTGAGACTCGATGGAGTGACATCATTTGAAAAGAAATTGATATGAAAACAATTACGCATCTGAGGGTGTTAGTATGAAAATTAGCTGATAAGAAGAAAGAAAATCATGTCAGCACTGGCTCATGATAATGTTTGTTTGAAGATAGTGTATATAACTACATGGCATCATATACCTTAATGGTCTTGACTGCAGGTTTATTGAGAAGCTTTAACCTCCTATTGATTTCAGATCGATGTTTTCTAGCTTTAGTTTTGCCATTTACTCCATTGCTCAATATGCAAAGTAGTATCAGCAACACAAGCATGGAAAGTCTTTTCTCCATCTGTATGAAAATTCTGTTCTCTAGCTATCTGTTCCTCTCTCTCTTGCACTCTAAGATGAAGAACACGAATAGACTCTCTTTTCTCAGAGCAGGAGGAAAGACAGCCCCAGAAACATATATAGAGGCATATGAACTCCCCAGAAAGGAAGTTGAAATTTGAAAACAGAAAAGATTTTTCAGTCCTGGAAAACATTAATTGCATTCCAAGCTATTTCGAAAACCTTGGATTGTATATCACTATGATCGCCTTTTCTTTCCATGAAAAGATTACCAAATTCTCCCGCTGTAGGATTTACGATAAAGATCAAGATTTACGTCCTATGGACAGCAGGTGATTTCCTTATCCTATAATTAGCCCTCTAAGTCAGCATAATATAACTTTTTTGAGTCGGATTTCATGACGGAGTCTAGGAAGATAAAATTAACAACTAATAAAGGAAAATGCAAGGCAAAGACAAGAAGAAAATGGACATATACAATATTTGGTTACTTCATATTTTGAAAATACAAAAAATTATTCTGAAACCATCTATTTTATGTCTCTGTTTTTATTTCTTTAACCAAACACATTTTTATCCTCGCAGTCTTGTTTTTCCCGGGATAATAACCAAATGTTATTATCATAAAACTCCCAAATGCAAAACGGCATTTATTGGAGACATGGTCAAATTCAGTTTTGCTGTTGCACATAGAAACAAGACAGGAACAACTGCATTCTCTGATTCTTAAAGTTCTTCTGCCAAGTGTTCTAAGAATTTGATTTCTTCATGTGATTATGTTTTCTATTTTTAAATGCAAGAATCTTTTTATCAAGGGAAGCGTGTATGCATTTACATTTGGCAAGACAGAACCTATGAGTTACAGAAGCAAAGAATCTGAAATAAGTCAATCTTCAACAATTCAGCGCACTTGGGAATTGATAAGATATTTGTTGTTGCCACCTTTTACATTACAATCTCAATTGAAGCAACTAGGCAGGTCCAAATAAAGAAATTGCATGGTGCTCAAGTTACAGCGTGGTTTTTTATGATCATCCATATTAAAACTAGAAGATAACGTGACAAGCTATAATTTATAGGATGCCATTAAATATAGCTTGAGTACAGTAAAATCTATCTTGAAATGACCTGCATCCTAGCAGACATTAAAAGTTATGATCAAGGGCACAGGGGATTCTGACCAGGCCCTCCGTAATAGAACTCAGGATCTTCTATGTAATCACCAATATACTCAGCATCATAGCACCTGTACTCGTGTAAGAAAGTTGAGACCCACTCTGGGAACTTCAAGACTAGAGAATTTTCACGAATTCGCATTCTCTTGATACAACCGGAATTGCCTGATACATAATCAGGAAATTGTCCATTACCCATAGCTGTCTTAGTATGGGGAGGATGCTCCAGTTTTGAGCTGTACACTTCCCCTCCCCACTCAGCTGTTTCTGCATTACCACGCAACCAAGCAAACAAGTCAGGTGGCCAGTAACCCAGATTAATTTTCTCTCCATACTGCACCCACCAGTTGCCTGTGTTTGGGTCCTAAAACAAAATAAGATAAAAGAGAGAGATGTTTCAGATGATGGGGGTGACTGAGGTGGGGAAAAGGCCACCATCAACCAACAATTAACTTTTCTGACCTTAAATATGAAAAGGGTTATTTGATATGGGAGACCAGAAGGGACTGAAAGAGGATATATCGCTGCACCAAGAGCAATTTCACTGCTAGTTTGAACGAAACCAGGACATGTAAGATCAAAGCAACCTGTTTTCTTTGATGCATCAGCCTGATTCCAGACAGAAGAGAAAATAGTGAATCAAGACTTGTGCTGGCTTTTTCAAAATGGATGAGATTTTAACACTGTCACTTATTCATGAAGTTAAGTAATGCTTCGACAAGCACATTTCTCTTGATTTAGAGCTTGCGTGCAACAAGATAGGCCTGGCTTGAACTTACAGTCCAATACACAAATAATCGAGTTTTTCTGTCTCCATAAACACTTGGATTTACCTGCAAAGTTGAGAAGTGTTCTGGAAAATCAGATTTTGTGCAAGAAAAACTGAACATTGCACGGAGACAACAAACAATATGCAGTTGTGTAGCTTTGAGTTATGTAAATCAAACACAGTACTAATTAACAGTGTTTTGCTAACCGCCCATCCAGCTTCGACACTCTCAAAATCATAGTAAGGACCACTTTTCAGACTAACTTGAGAAGTACTGTATTCATCATCAGATTCAACATGAGGATTCCAAACTTTTATGTCTCCCTTAACCCCTGAATAACTATACCCTTCTGTGAGCAGTATAGCCACCTGATTAGCATAGCGCAAAATTAGATACCGTTCAAGTAGGACACAATGAATGTCATACATGCTTAATTAGAAACGATGTTCTATACCGAGCGATTACTCTGCTGAAGGTTTGAGCTGATGTCTTTATTGATACGAGTAAGCGGAGGAGAAGAACAAGGCTTCTTCCTTCCATAGTCTTCAAGTGAATTTGTTTTAAGCGGTACTTTTTGCGGTAATCTTCGGACTGGAATTGTTCCCTTAGGACAGCTTCCACTTTTCTGCCATAGTCGTGATGCTAAATTCATTGAAGAGTCTTGATTCTGCAATCTATTTGCTTTTGTTGTTGTTTCCTCTATATTTGGATCGTAACTGGGTGCCATCTGAATAAAAAATGAAGTTGAAACAATTTAAGCTAGAAAAACAATCGGAGAAAAGGACTTCTGCTAAAGTAAATAGTAAAAATATGACCTGGATGGTGTGATTCCTTAAAGCAGGATGATCAAAAGCAGGCTGCTTGTAGATGTCGATGCAATCTATAATATCACCATCTCCTCTCTACAGGCACAAATATTGTCAGTGATTGAATAATCTACCCGTTCCACTACAAACAGAAGAGAAGTCCCCAGATTTAGCAGGAAACTTGTACCTGAAGTCTGCTTACTGTGTTGCTTTTGAGGTGTTTTATCTTCTCTCTGACTTCCAAAATCTTCTTTCCCGGCATCAAGTTACACTCCCCGATCCCAAAACCAAAAATAATTATTCCCAACAGAATCACCATTCCTTCAAGTGGCAAACCGCGAGAACAGAAGCTTCCAGCCATTTCTTACAGGAAAAAGTTACTTTAATCAATAGTAAATCTTGGAAAAAACAATGCTTCACATAATCCCCTGCCCCATTAATGACAAATGAACTTGAATGTGATGTAATCATCACTTGATGATGATCAAATCATGCGGACATTCCAAGTACTTTCAAATTCAAAAGCACACAGAGTTGGTATGGTACACCTTCTAATCATCCATTTTACGTTTCCATCATGTCATGTGATATGCAAAATGTGAAACATGCATATACAGTAGGTTCTTGAAGAATATAATTTTGGAACATTCTGGGACCAAACCTGGAGGCTGTAGTGACCAACTTTTGAGATGAGCAATTAAGCTGTCAATAGCTTAACCTAACTCCTGTTGATATTATGTTGCAACTCTTTGGATCCCCATATCTTGACTAAGTAGAAAGAACATTTCCCAGCACATACAGTCCGGGGAATTTGACCATACAATCTTTGCCACTTGGTAATCAACACCATCATGATTTCCCATCATCAAAACACGTAATTGTAAGGTGAAGTGTAGAAATCAAATTAGATCCATTTATGTTAATTATATCTTTTCTTGCTGTTTTTCATATTGTAATCCCATCAATTTATGCTAAAACCTAATCCAGAAAACATTTAAGCGTAATCCCATCAAGAACACTTGAAATCTTCAAACCAAATCACGGGTCCAACGCCTTTGGTGTAAAACTTCAACAACCTGGCAACGGGATTGAAAAACTTCGGAAATTGGCTGCAGTGATTTCAACCGCGCACGGAAATATTTAGCTGAAGTCTTGTTCTTTGTTAGTAGTTTTGAAATTCTTTTTGTATCTGGTTGAACTTTTTCGTAAAAAAAAAAAATATAATGGAATTCTCTATAGCACATTGATCAGAATTTTCAACTAGAGTCAGTTTAAGTCATAGGTATCCAATTGGATCCTGTTTTTAATTTTTATCTTATACTGGTTTTTTTTTTTCCGCACATGTACCATTCAATTGTGTATTTATTATTTTTTATTAGTTTTTTATGAATTAATTCAATAGTTAATAGTTGAAAAATACAAAGTCTATGTATATTTATTATAATAACTCCTGAAAATAAGTATAGTTAAGATTAAAATAATATTCTTTATATCATGCTATTGTAAGAAATGTCATTTTTTCAACAAAAAAGAAAAAAAGAAAGAAAGAGCATCATTTTTTTCTTGCAATGTACATAAAAAATCGTTTCAACTAAAAATAACAATTCTATCATTTTTTTAATTAAAACTAAAGTTAGTTTGGTTAACTGATAAAACTAATTATGATCAAATATAAAACTAAAAATATGATAAATTAATATTAATCTAAACCATTTTTATTCTAATTGCTTATATTCTATAATTGAAAACTCTTGAAAAAAAAATCGATAAAAATGAAACTTGACATGATATTGGACCTCAAATATTTATATTTATATTTCAATATTATAAAATTAAAATGCTTTCTCCTACCAAAATTACTATTATATTAAAATATTTGTGAATTATGTTTTATTAAAGAAGTTATCTGTTCAAATAAAATCAATATATAAAAAATGCATAAGGTGTATGGTGTGAATAAAAAAATTGTTCAGAATTCTTTAATTTTTAACTTGATAATATTAGCATTGTAGTTTTTATGAATTCATTTATTTTAAAGAGTTCATCCTTATTATTTGTGAGTAAAATAATAAAGATTTAGGCTTGAATAGAAATTTTATGTTACCTTTTGACAAATGAATTCTTTTTTCATATTAGTAGAATTGGTCAAAAGGAATAAAATTTTTAATCTAAAAGAGTTAAAAAGATAACACAAGACAGTAACTAAGGATCCTCAAAAAAAAAACTAAGGTCTATATAATTTAATAATTTACTAAATTTTAATTATTTTAATTTTAATGATATATAAGGTGAATAAAAGTAAAGAATATAGGCATGATAACCATATAGGTGGTGACCCAGTGGTAAAAGTTTGAAACTAAGAGGTTTGCTCCATCTGTGGTCTCAGGTTTGAGCCATGTGGTTGCTCATATGATGGCCACTGAAGGCTTACATGGTCGTTAACTTCAGGACCCGTGGGATTAGTCAAGGTGCGCGTAAACTAGCCCGGACACCCATGTTAAACTAAAAAAAAGAAAAGAATATAGGCATGAGTGAAGGTTTTATGAATCATTATATTTAAAGGAGTCTTTTTAATAATAGGAATGATTATAAAAAGTGAAAATACAATAACTTGTAACCTTTTTTTTTTAATTGTTTATATTGATATTTTATATTTTAGTAACATCACAAAAACAAATCTTGAAAAAAATGTTCTTTTCCTTTCATCTAATTGATATATATATATAAATATTTTAA
>Ga0307511_10002196_pt1 | contig 20476 bp, 17 predicted proteins | sample 13_EM_MG_FD_200266 | JGI IMG/M metagenome (GOLD analysis project Ga0307511, IMG submission 200266) | Populus trichocarpa ectomycorrhiza microbial communities from riparian zone in the Pacific Northwest, United States - 13_EM | ecosystem: Host-associated > Plants > Roots > Unclassified | place...
TTCCGCCGCGGGGTTCACGATCGAAGGGTTTCACACTCAGAGGTTTCCTCCCTCTCCTCCGAACTCATCCCTCTCTCTGAATATGAGGCTGGATTCCAGCCTAGGTTTCACCACCCACTAACTTTGCCTTGGGCGACGGACTGACGGACGCGACGGCGAGAGTGTGATGGAACGCAACGATATCAATGACAATAAGAGCCAATATGGCGAAGTTGTTAGACGTAGAGAACAATGCCAAGCCTTCCAAGCGCGAAGTTATGGGCACGGGAGAGGTAGAGCGCACATGAAGGTTGAGTGAGACCCTGTACACGTCGCCGGGTGTCAGTAGACCGAAACGGATTAACCAGGGAGACGTACGAGAAAGGATCTTCACCGCTTCTCCATCTACCTCCAACAACAACCTCCTGAGTTCCTCATATCGTTCCTTCACCGACTGGATGGCATTGCCAGCCGGCACAAGGTCCTCGATAGGGACCAGGGAACTAGCCAGTGGCTCCAGAATATGATCCAGCCGCTTGATGAGATCCTCCCGCTGGTACACCATCCCGATTCCACCAAAGTCCTCCTGAATTAAGTTCTGCATCTCGGCGAGGCCTCCAGGCCGATCATCAATATGGAACCAGTCCGACCAGAGAAGAAGTAGATCCGGCTCGAGAAGTCCGAGGTCTCTAAGTGCCCGAACCCGACGAACAAAATCTTCCTTGGCTTCCTTCGACACGACAAATGATTCGATGTGGCGCCACATGAATGGCCCAGAACCCGAGGCCATGATTGCAGCACGTGAGACCGCATTGAGCATCCCCCGCTGCCCGCGTCGCTCTAGAACGAGCGCATATGGGAAAAGTAGACTGATGGCCTTGCGTTTGTGCTGTATATAGTCTAGATCACCAGCTTTGACCAGGTCTTCGAGTTTCTGAGTTATCAGACCAGAAAGCTCATCTGGATGTACACTAACTCTTGGTCAGAAAGCAGATATCTGTCAAATAAAAGCGTACCTCTCGCCAGAAGCGGCGGTGTTTGACGGACCGCAGTCTAGGGCGATGGCGACAATTGACAGTGAATCGGCGACAACTGAGGTTGGAGGCAGGGGAGATTGGGACAGCGAATGGAGCGCGAAGCGGAGGATCCAATAGGGCGCCTTCCCAAATGTATACTTATCGTGTTCGTACTTGAACCAGGCGATTTGAACGAGAGCACGTGCAACTGCGACGTGTTCATTGTTGGATGGTTTATAGTCTTCCCATTGGACGCGAGGTCCAGTGTCGTCAAAATGATTGTAGACCTCTGAATGGGTTGTCCTATGAATTATGCGCAAAATCTGGGAAATTGGGAGACCGTCGAAACTGATTGTGATCATGGGGATAGTCGCAACGTATTGCCACCGGGTGTCCTCAATAACCCTCGATGTTGGCTCTATGGTCATGAGGTGGGAAAGTGTCCGGAGGCAACACATAGAAGCCGCTGCGGCAAGCTGCCCCATATCTTGAGCGATCACTACGTTGCCACCAACAACCTTGACACAACCAAGCAGGATATCGAAGCAACTCGTGACGAGGGCGGGGTCGAAGTTGGCCAGTTTTGTCGTTGCAAGATAGTTCAGGGTCGGCAGGCGAACGGGTCCGTCCAGTGATGTCTGGAGTGTCCACAATATGCAGCGCAAGTCCAACAATGCCACTTCCTGTTCTGATTTCCGCTCTAACCGGCGGAAAAACATAACCCAAAGCCAAGCTATGGCCTTGCAAGCATCCAAGACCAACCAAATGGGCAGGAGGACGATGAGTAAGAGTGCAATGGGGGTCTCGGGTAGTGCGTTGGGGAACTCTGTTATCACTTGCCACACCGTGTTGAGGAGCTCACAGCAGATGGATCCTTGGATGAGAGGGGAGATGACCAGACGAAACGCGCCAGGGGTATGCGGAATATGGCGAATGGTACGTAGAATATGACGGAGGATGACTAGGATAAGAGGGATTTGCGGAAATTGACGGAGGGTGCTTGGAATACCGAAGACGATTCCACTCCCGATCTCGTAGATGATATCTGGGATACGACGGAGGGCATCAAGAATTTGATGAATGACACCCGGAAATCGACGGAGGATCTGTGCGCCAGGGGTTTGATACGGGCAGCTCACAGAACTCGCCCCCGCAACGACGATGAAGAGGAAGAAGAGAACGCCGGACGAGGTGAAGCTAAGGACCACCGCTGCGACAGCCGTGTTGATCTCCCATAGGTACCGAGAGAGCGCAAAACCGAGCAGCAAGAGCGCAGCCTGTAACATCAACGGTAGCGACTCCATCACATGGTCGAAGTACCAGCTGACAACGCCGTCTTGCTTCCGCTGCCGATTCTGGCTGCGCTCGATGGCGGAACCTCGCATGTCAACCGACGCGTATCGGTTCACCCACTGCTTCCCGAGCATCGCGAAGAAGGCGGAGAAGAGTGAAGTGGCGAGACTTGCGAAGAGCATCGCCTGGACCTGAACGATCATGTCCGGGGGGCCAGTCCACTGTGGGATGCTTGGAATGTCGTCTCCAAACGTGGTGTTGTCCACTTTGTGAATGAGGACGCGGAGGAGAGCGGCGGTTTCTTCATTCGGATCAGGCTGGAGCTGGGAATTGACCTCGATGATGAAGGCAGAAGCCACGGCAGAGAACAGACCGGCCTGCAGTCCAAGTCAGCACACATATGCTTGAGCGACGTTCAAGACTCACAAATATCAGGGTGGTGTTCAGGTCCTCGTCGTACTTCTTAATGAAGTCTTTGTCGAACTCCTCCGCTTCTTTGTGATACGTTTCATAGAACCGTGCCCGATGGTCCTCCATCGATGGTAACAAGTCGTTCTTCTGGCTGTACGAGGGTTTTAACGACACTCTAGGGAGACACGGATGAGGCTTACCCAACCGCCGATTGTTTAATTTGTTTCTCATTTCCTCCCACCACGGGATTTACTCGATCCTGACTGGGGTTGGGGATCAGAGAGATCTAGCGGCTGAACCCGAGGGATTGTCAACCATACCATATTGGGAAACCTTTCATAGAGTCGTCCACGTTCTTGCGTTTTCTGGACCTGATTTCAATACCCAGTGAAATGGCCCACAAGTAATGGAGCACACCGCTCGCTCATGCTCTCTCTCGCGTGTGTGGGTGGACCACCGCTAGCTGGACGCGCTGGTTCCCCCGTTTTGTCTTCTCGGCTACAACCCCAACCGCGAGTCAGCTGGGCTGCCCAGTGTCGAGGACTAGGTGACTCACTGCGCTACTGTGACCTCTTCCAGGTGCGCCATGATAGGCAGTGCGTCGATTGGCCACTGAGCGGGAGGGATACGAGATGAGGGAAGTTGCCAAAGGCGCGGGCACTGAGCGGCTGACCGCTAAGCTGTCACGTCATGTATACGCGTGCCATCGACTCGAACAAGGGGAGTAGTACGCGCGGGCGGCGTTTGACCGGGCTCAGACCGAACGCAGGACGGTGAATATTTGAACAAGTGGGCATGCACCAGCTCAAGCTCAAGTTCAAGACCGCGCCACGGACGGTTCCAGACGACTCGACTTTCTATCGTCTTTCGTATTCACAAATTTGTGACTCGAACCCCTTCGTGTTTAGCGTTCAAATGATAATCTTATCGGTGAGAGGGTAACACGGGACCCGGCAGAATTCAAATTCAAGGCGACCGAACGACGGAGTAGGTAACATCGGAATCGAATTATGCGATGTCCGAACAACTCAGTCGAGAGGGTGCGGGAGATCCGAGTACACCAACCGTGGCTAGAGGATGTCGACCCCCCGGGGTAGAAAATGGAGAAGAGAGATGCCCGATTTCTTCATCCGTGGTTGGCGGTGAGTTGTGGGAAAGGGAACCCTTTTGAAGAGTTTGTTGTCGGAGCAGATGGCGGTATTCATTGTAGATCCGGTCTCGACGCATGGCATTGCTACCAACAGGGAGGGAGAGGAAAGGAGTGGAAGTTTGAATCCGCAAGCCAATGGTTCGAGTTCAATTAGCTTCAAGTTGCGTGCTCATTCGAGACGAGCACGGGTGCTGATGGCATTATCCCCCACCAGCACCAATATTGATGAACAAACGGAATACTTGAGTGGGAGTCGAGTGCGGGGCCTAGCCAGTGATCATACAAGTAAGGAAGTGGAATACGTATACATTGATATCCTAGGAGGTATTGTCAGTGAGCACGGGAATGGGGGGGGATTGTTATTGCGAGAACGGCGCGAATATATATCAGGGGAGAGGCGACAGTGGTCGTTATACTACGACAATTGTCTCCACACCCATTCAAAGACGTCCACGCGGAGTCAACTCAAGCAGCACCCGATTCGGCTAGGAAATGACGAGAGGAGTGTCAGGACGGGTCGGATGGATGACATTGAAGCGGTGATACGAACAAAGTAGGGAGTGGGAGTGCCGAGGGTTTCAGTTTCCAGTGGCGAGACTATGGACATGGGAGGGGGGTGTGCATGTGAATATTGCGTGGGATCCTGTGCGCGCCGGGGAAGTTAGCAAAGAGAGGGGTGTGATCATTGGATGAGACGCACGTTTGATCACTTCCGTATCCGCGTTCGCGTTCGCATCTGCATCCGCTCCGCGTCTGCATCCACATCCAACAGTGTCTCTCTGAGTTTTTGGTACGTGGACTTCATTTCCACCAGGTGGTGTTCTTCAAACTCCGGGTTGTGTTGTTTGAGGTACTCCAGCCCGCGATTCAACCTCTCGAGAACGTGGTCCAGGCGTTGGACGAGATCCGCACGGTGGTGTCCCATCCCGATTCCACCGAAGTCCTCCTGGATCGAGATCTGCATCTCGAAGAAACTGCTGGAGATGCGGGGCTGAGGAATGTTGGGACTGAGTGGGTAGGAGTTCGGCGGCTGGTGGGGGTAGGATGTGCCGGGCCTGTTCAGGTCGTAGGGCGAGTGGTAACCCAACGTACTGTCGGAAATGTTGGTTGGGCGGGGGGTCGGAGTCTCATTTGGGGGTAGGTGGGCGTTTGGCATCCTGTAGGGCGGGCGACGACTAGGCCTCCTGTAGGGTGGGTAGCGGCTCGATGTATTATCTGAACCGCTGTGCGAGTGGTGGGTTGATATACGGTCGGGGATGCAGGGTTGGTGGGGACTCGATGCCCTGCTGATGACGGAGAGCGGGTGACGAATCGATATACTACCTAAACCTTGGGGCAAGTGGGGACGCAATATGCTGCAGGGATATGAGTCTCTGCGCTCTTTCGGAATGTGAAATGAATCGTGACTTACCTGCCATCACGGATGGAGTGCGGACGGCGACTCGACTCATGGTCTGAACTGTTGGATACGGAGGGATTCGGCCTAATGCCTGGGATGTAGAATGAGGATGGGGCGGGCGGGCGGTGACTTGGCGTACTGCCAGAACTGTTGGATGAGAAATGATTCCACGCTGACCAGATGAGAAGGAAGTAGGACTTGAGAACCTCGATGTCCTTGAGTGCCCGAACGGCCCTGACGACGTGAGCACGAGTTCCGACATCGCGTCCTCGGCAGATGGGAGGGAGAGAAGGTCGTTTGGTTAGCCACGACCAAGTATCGGTGGGGATGTGTGATAGAAGCTCCCTCTGAGACGCAATTTGCAACAGTGTGTTGACCACGCACTGAGCGACCTCCTCAGTACACGGGACCGCGGAAGCCGCCACTGCCCACCGTTGGATCAAATCTTCCCTGTCTGTCAGCCAACTCCAACGAATGTGGGGCAAAACAAGCACAATAGCGCGAGGGCTGGTTTCGCGAGGTATCCTACTGGCATATCGCCTGATGGTATTCCATGTGAAATCCCAGTTCTTTGACGCTCTGGCAGCTTGTAGGAACGCGCCAAGCATCTCAGGTTGTCCATCTCTCTCCCTCTCCACTGCGTACGGGAGGAGCGCCGTGATCGCCTTGCGCTTGAATCCGATTGAACGCCAATCTTCATCTTCGGCCATCATTTTTAGTCTCTGAGTTATTAGGTTCACTACCTGCTCCACTCGCACGCTAATTCGAGGTTAGGGCAATGTTCGCCTCTCGGGTGCAAACGTACCGCTCGTCTGATATCGTGAAACCGGTGTTTGAGACGTCACATCCAAGGTCAATCGCGATGATCGACAGGCAATCAGCGATGGCAGATGTTGGAGGGATGGGGTCAAGGGATAGGGAATGGAGTGCGAAACGGAGGGTCCAGCGGGGTATTTTCTGATGTCGTGTTTGCCAATATACTAGGTGGGCAACCTCAGCCACACTCCGCGTGAACGAAATACATTCCTGAGCGGATGGTCTGTAGTCGTCCCACTGGATACGGCGAGGATTCCAAAGTTGATTGGCCAGGGCATGGATCTTAGTAATTGTGTAGTAGAACGGGAGTCCCCTGAAATCGGTGTTGATGGGAAAAACCCTTTTGTAGCGCTTGCGTACGTCCCTGAGGACATTTGAACCTGGGTCCGCTGCCGAAAGCTGATGAAAGGTCCGGAGAAAACACATGGCGGACACCGCAGCGAGCTGCTCCAACCCCTGCATAATCACCACTTTGTGATTGATGTCTACTTTGATACAACCGACGAAGACATCGAAACAACCTGAAACGAGGGCGGGGTCAAAGTCGGCAAGTGTCATCATTGTCGCGAGGTGTTTCAGGGTTGAGAGGTGGACTCTTTTGTCCAAGGACGTCTGGAGCATCCACGAAATACATCGCAAGTCCAGCACGATTGTTTGTTGACCCAAACCGTGCATTCTTGGGGTGGAGGTATACCAGCGGTACACCACGGTGACAAGAGAAAATAGCAAGTGACGCATTATCCGGCCCAAAGTAACCACCAGCATCACCGGGCCAAGGAAACAAAGATCCATGATCAGTGCGCCGGGCATCTGTATAACGAAGCAGAGGAAGGCGGCGATATTGTTGGCTGATGACCACCAGTAGACAAGCAGACGACAGCAGAAGGAGCCTCGAACGAGACCATGGAGCCCGGAGGAAACGAAAATGAAGACCTTGCGGGCGACAGAGTGAAATGAATGAAAAGCAGACGGGAGGATATTGAGGAACATGTAGCGTAAGAAGCGGGCACCGGGAGTTTGATATGGACAGCTCTCAGAAGCCGTGCCTGCGATGATGATGAAAATGTAGAAGATGATGCCGAACGAGGTGACGGCAAGGACCACGGATGCGACGGTGATATTTATGTCCCAAAGATAGCGGGAGAGGGCACAACCGAGGAGCAATAGCGCAGCCTGCAGCATCAACGGCAGCGACTCCATCACATGGTCGAAGTACCAGGTGACGATGCCGTCGAGCTTGCGCTGTCGATTTTGGCTGCGCTCGATGGCGGTCCCTCGCATGTCGGTGGAAACAAATCGGTTCAACCATTGTTTACCGAGCATCGCAAGGAAGGCGGAGAGGAGTGAAGCGGTTAGGCTTGCGAGCAGGATAGCTTGGACCTGGACGATCGTGTTGGAAGGACCGGTCCACTGTGGAAGGGCGGGAGGGTTGTTTCCGAATGTGGTATTGTCGATCTTGTGGATAAGGACACGGAGGAGGGCTGCGGTCTCGTCATTCGGGTTCTGCTGGAGGTGAGAATGGACCTCGATAATGAACGCGGAGGTGACGGCGGAGAAAAGACCAGCCTGTAGCAGAGTTAGCATGGACACGCCTGAGCACGACACAACTCACGAAGATCAATGTGGTATTCAAATCCTCATCATACTTCTCGATAAACTCTCTATCGTACTCCTCAGCCTCCTTGTGGTAGTCGTCAAAGAATCGGGCCCGAGGGTCCTCTTGAGTGGACGGTAAGACCTGTTTCCTGCTGCGTGGGGGATCTTGGTGACATCCTGGTCGGAGGCGAGGGAGCTCACCCGTTCGCTTGTTGACCGCTATTCTGTCCCGCACTCGCATCCCCTTTCCATCCTTTCTCAGGGTCCTGGCTGTGATTGGGGTGTCAGAAATAGGAAAACGGGTTAGTTGAGGGGCATATCAATCGTACCCCGATGGAAGGCTCTGGAAGGAGCCCTCTGACCCAGTTGAATTCCGACGCTTCCTCGACCTAAGGATCAAACACTCAGTGAAACGAACGATGTGGGCGCAACACAACGTACCAGTTTCGTCTCTTACCCTTCAGATGAGCCAAGTCTCTCCCAACCTCTGGTTCCGACTCCTCGCCTCCGCGCTTTCGGCTATGAGCGTGGATGTGATTCGGTTGGGACACAACATGGAATGATCAGAGGACTCACGGATCCTCCACGATCCCTTCTAGGTCTGTCATGATGGGTGGTGTTGACGCAACTCACCAGAAGAGAGGAGTGAACGATGGTAAGGGGATGAGCGAAAGGCGACGAGCGCTGAAAGGCCACGATGTAGATATATCTCCGATATCTTCGAGCTGGCTGTCAAGCTGTCAAGGACCGGCGTGGTCCGGATCAATCGACCGTCGGAGGGAGGGACCGACACCCATTGCTGAGCGCGGTCAATTGGACAAGCTGATGGACGTTGTGGTATAATGAGCAGGCGGACCCTCACTGGGTTAAAACGACAACCAAGCCCGAGTCGGTTTGAGGAAAGTGGACAGCGGTCGCCCGCGGGTCTAGCTGCATGTCAATTTTGTATATCCCGTTGGTTCGAAATCCCGTGGTCGTTGGAGGATCGTGGAAAACAGAATCGGCATTCCTCGCATTCGCACACATCCCTTCGACCTTCGATTTCCCTCCCCAGGCCGGGTGGTAGAGTGTTCAGGCGCACGTAATATTGTCACTGTTCCTCGGTACGAAGTAGTTAGACAGAGTGCGATCATTGGAAGGAGCGTAGAGTTCGAAACGGGTATATGGCCATCGAGTATGAAGGTGGAATTGGGAGACAACAAGGAACTTAGGAAGACGCAGAAACCGCGGACGGCGCGAGATCGCGCACGAAGCGTTGGGAGTCTGAAAAGGGTTAGGCAACCAGAATCCAGCTTATGGAAACAATGCGGATCTACGTAAAAGAAAGGATGGACATGGTGAACCGAGCCGGACTCGAGAGATCGTTTATAGTCGCATCACTGAAGGAAAACGAGCATCTTGGCGGGCACGTGTCCGAGAATCGCCCATGGGAGGATCGAGAGTTTTTGGGGTGTATTGGTGTCGAAGGCGGTCTTGAGAGGCAGTGGTGAGCAACCTGGACGGGAAACGAGTCTTCAAAACTTCACGGATATCCCCCAACGGAAAGGGCACTGAGAAGTTGCGGTTTGGCGTTGGACATCGAAGGGGAAACGGTGGGGATTGAGGTGGTGGTGGTGGCCAGAACAGGAACCACCCGCGATCGACTCGGCGCTAAAGCCTTCAGGCCGACCGAAACTCATTCTTGCCCACAATCGCGCCTTGGAAATGACCTCGACAGTGTTGCATCTTAGACGTGATTCTCTCCGCACCTGACGTCGACCCCTCTCGCTTCGTATTTCCAAGTTGAACCCGGTATCCAACACGGCAACCGCGACGTCGACTCTCCCGCTCTGGAGGCTCGCATGCTTGGGTTACGATAAAGTCGGACACCATTACGTCCGAAAAGATGGGGCTGTTCTAGCGGATCTAACCATCCTGCTCCCATTCGCCCCACAGTTATTCCAGCACATTTCCCTGGCGTGAACCGCCAAAAGCTCTCCTTTAGAAGCGCTTACTCCCCTGTTGCTGCGACCAATGGTTGTCTCCGCCGGGGTCTCGTACCACGCTTTTTGCCCTGTTACACCGTTTCAATGACGTTCCTTTACAAAGGACCTTGTGGGGTGGTGACTTTCGCCCGTCTTCACGCTCACTGGGGAGTGGTTTTCAATGTCGTCATCGTGTCGGCGCTGTTTTGACGGGGTCAACAAATGTAAACAAAAGCCTCGCGACCACTGGAAGACACGCGTTTGCCTCGCACAACCTCACTCCCACCTCGGCTAAGCCGGAGAGAAGAGGTGACCTGGAAGTCCTCTGCGACCTCGTGCGACGAATCAAGGGCGTGGCATTGTCGTCGCGCGCCCTCCAACATCATCGGACCATCCCATCTCTTTATCCGAGGACACTTGCGTTGTTTGATCCGCCGTTATGCCAACTCTGACGGGCTACAAACCAGAGGCCACCCCTTGGGTACATGCATCACCTTTTGTACCAACTCAGTATCAGGCGCGTCCTTCGATCACCCTATGTGAACTCCGTACTAATAACCGTTTACCTCGCCCTACAGCTCCCCATACTATACGTCGTCCGTTCATTACTTTGATCAACGACTGTCATTCGCAACTCTCTGATCAATCCACCACGTCCAGATTGCAGTCTACGCAGTCGTCATCTTTGCTGTGTGGAACATACCGGTGATCAGTAAATTGATCAGCCCGTTTAAACTCTTCACAATCGGGTGGCATGAGCTATGTCACATCATCGTAGTCCGTGTCCTCCACCCAGATTCCTACTGTCAGAACTCCGTTTCTCATTTGTGGCCCTTGTAGGCTATTCTGACCGGCGGAAAGGTATTGAAAGTTTCCATTGATCCAGATAGGGGTGGATGCACGATGGTCCAAGGCGGTCATCCACTTTCCGTTATTTCCGCGGGTTACATCGGCTCCACGCTCCTCGGTGCAACGTTCGTCCTGGCTGGTTTCGACACGCTCATGTCAAAGGGAATGAGTTGGGTCATCGGTTTTGGCCTGATCCTCCCGTTAGCTATAGTTAGAGATAAATGGTAATGCCCCCCCGCATTCTCTACACGGAGGTTCTCAACCTTCACACACAGCACGATTCTTCTAACGGTCGTTTATGAGGGTCTTTTGATCGGATTCTGGTTCATCGACCACGCGTAGGCCCTTTACGTTGGCACCTCGACCCTCGGGAGATTTCTACTGACGTTATCTGTTTTATCAGTCAGGCGCTGCGATGGTATTGTCTGTTTGTTGGTGTGATGCAGTCAGTTCCTTCCGTTCCCATGAATGGTCCGCCTGTTCCCTGATCCGATCCTAAAGTGTCTTTTACTGTGTCTGTGAGTCCAAAACGAACATAGCCGCAGAACTCCCCTCACCCTTTGGTTGTTACAAGGGGAGGTAACAGACGAAAAGTACTCCCGGACGGACAATGGCTCAGACGCTACACAGCTCGAGCTCATGTTCCCTACAATACCAGCCTATGGTGAGGTGGAGCCACGTTCCCACTTGAACGAACTCACCACCTGACCCACTTCCCTCCGACCCGATTCACGTTCAGTGTGGGCTATGATATGGATACTATTCGAGATTGGCGTCCTGATCGGTTTCATCTTGCTCGGGATCGCTATATTCAAAAGGACACCCGACCAGATGTATCGTGAAGCTTGTACGAAACCTCATTCTCTCCCGCCATGCGCCCCGGCTTATCCTGTCATACCTTGCAGCCCACTTCTTGCCCACATGACAGTCACGGTAACCCATTCATTATGCGATACCTTTTGTATCAACGCCCATCACATGTTGTTCATCACCCCGCTGTATCTGTGTCTGGTTAGTAGACACGGGCACCACAGACTGCTGTTTTTTTTATCAAGCACGCTTATCCACGTGTAGGCACCTACGGAACATGTACTTTGGAAATGAGGACAACGGGTTCCGGGTCGGAGGCTTTGGCCAAACCTTGGGAGCCAGTAACTAGTTTTGGCGGTGCTCAGGCGGTACATTTCGATGGATCTTTGCAACATTCTGTGTTTTCGATGGGAGATCGGTATCTGTTCATACATGCCTCTTTCAACCGCAGGCGTATCCGTTTGATAAGTACCACGTCTGTTGGGAACGGTCCAGCACAAACACTTAGGGGTGGGGTAGTAACGACGGGAATCACAAAGCTCGACCGCAAGGCACGACTAGCATCCGCGTAATATATGTACTGTGATATATGATACGACCTCGACAAATTGCATCCGCGTGGGAGTTGTGGGAGAGTGCAGAAACGAAAGCAAACGATCATGCTACTAGGAGGATAAACGGGACGCGAAATCGCAAGTCCGAGCAGACCGAAAGGCCACAGAGGGTCCACTGCCACCCATCAAAGTGGGGGCAATAAATAACATGCCGATTTTGCGCCAGTCTGGCGAGAAAAGGGTAAGAATTCCATGGCTGGTGTATGGGAGGGACCAAAGTCTGTACAAACGAGGCGGCCAGGGGGGACGATCTAGAGCAAGGGCACCACAGGTTCCAGAAAAGCTGTGGAGAGAGAGAATGAGCGAACATAAGCGTCGCACGAGAACCCACGTATTTCCACCGGAATCAGTACCTGGAAAAGAATGGTCACTGGGGGACGACGTACGTCTTTCCGCTTCCAGCAGACCCTCCCTGAGCTTTTTGTATTGTCTCTTCCTCCACCACAGATCAAGTCTTCCGAGACGCAGATCGTGCTGCCTGATATGTTCTAATCCCCGGTCCAGCTGTTCCAGAACGTGGTCCAATCGTTGGACGAGTTCTGCTCGGTGGGGGGCCATCTCTATTCCGCAGAAGTTTTGTTTGATCGAGGCGCACACCTCATCGAAACCTTCGCTCCAGGGAGTATCCCACTCGGACCAGACAAGAAACAAGTACGATTTGAGGATCTCAACATCCTTAAGCGCATGAACTGCCTTGAGGACGTGAGGACGACTTCCGACAAAACGTCCGAAGCAGACTGGCGGGAGAAGAGGTCGTTTGTTCAACCACGACCAAAGAGCAACGTCGACATGCGGCAGTAGCTTCTCCACTGACGCGATCTGCAACAGTGTATCAACTATGCTTTGGCAGACCTCTTCGCTATATGGGACTGTAGAAGTTGCGGTTGCCCACCGTTGAACCAGATCCCTCTTGTCAGTCAGCCCGTCCCAGGGAACGTGGGGTGACACAAGTACGATGGCACGAGGGCTTGCTTCCGAAATTAAAGCAAGAGTGCTTCCCCCGATGCGACGCCACGCGAACCGCCTCTCCTTTGATGCCCTGGCAGCATGTAGGAACGTTTCGAGCATCCAAGGGCGTCCACTTCGCTCCTGACGGATTGCATAAGGGAGGAATGCGGTAATCGCCTTGCGTTTGGATCGGAGTTGACATTGATCTTCACTTTCAACCATTGCATCGAGTTTCTGCGTTATCAGGTTCGAAACTTGCTCCACCCGTGCGCTGCTGCGAAGTCAGAATAGATGTTACTTATGGGGCGTGAACAGACCTCTCGTTCAGCGGCTCAATGGATGCTATATCGCAGCCTAGCTCGATCGCGATGACAGATAGACAGTCGGCAACGATAGGTGTTGGAGGCGGGGGGTCCACGGAGAGAGAGTAGAGTGCGAAGCGGAGGATCAAACGGGGAACTTTCGCTCGCCGCACCCTTTGGGACCCAAACCGGGCGAGCTTTACGAAAGCGTTGGAAACAATTGTGTATTCGTTGCTGGGTGGGTTGTACTCGTTCCACGAGAAGCGGCGACGTTCCACACTTCGAATGAATACCCTATGAATTGCATTCATAGTGTGGGAGAATGGGTGGCCATGGAAATCGACCTCTGTTGGGAAAACCTTGGTGTAACGCTGGCTTACATCCTTGAGGACGCTCGAAGTTGGATCCATAACCGCGAGATGAGAGATGGCGTGGAAAAAACACAGGGCGGTCACCGTCGCGAGCTGTTCCAATCCTTGCATAACCACCACCTCACAATTGCCGACGGTGACGCAACTGATGAAGACATCGAAACAATGTGTAACGAGGGCGGGGTCGAAGTCGGTAGATATCTGGATTAGCGGTTCGAGGTGTTTCGAGGTCGTCAGGTGAACGGCTTTGTCCAGGGATGTCTGTAGTATCCACGAGATGCATCGTAAGTCTAGCGTGGTGGCCCGTCGGTCCATAACGTGTGTTTGAGGGGGGGAGGCGCACGTAAAACGGCGTGACAACAACGAAAATATCGCTCGCCCAATAAAGTAAGCATCCATGGCCAATGCGAGGGGCAGCAAAAAAACAGCGGAGAAGAGGGAGGTAAAAAGGAAGACATAAATATTGAACGGCAAATACCAGGGTTGATCTAACGACGACGACCACCGGATGATCAAAAAATAGCACTGGGAGGATCGGATAAATCCGGATAGCTTAGAGAGAATAACGGCGGAGAGTGCGGATAGGGTAGTGGGAGCGGAACGAAAAGCACACAGGATGCGGAAGCTGTGGCGGAGAATATGTGCGGAAGGGGTTTGATACGGGCAACGTTCGGAAGCCGCCCCCGCAACTACGATGAGAACGTAGAGGATGATACCGAATAAAGTGGTGCCGAGGACAACAGATGCGACAGTAATGTTGATCTCCCAAAGATAGCGAGAGAGCGCACAGCCGAGGAGCAACAGAGCAATCTGTAGCATCAATGGCAACGACTCCATCACAAAGTCGAAATACCAGGTGACGACACCGTCGAGTTTGCGCTGCCGATTCTGGCTGCGTTCGATTGCGGTCCCCCGAACATCAGTCGATGCATACCGGTTCAGCCATTGTTTCCCGAGCATCGCAAGGAAGGCCGAGAAGAGCGAGGTGGCGAGACTCATGAGGAGGATGGCTTGGACTTGGACAATTGTGTGGGGAGGACCAGTCCATTGTGGTATTGCGGGAGGGTCGTTTCCGAAGGTGGTGTTGTCGATCTTGTGGATAAGAACGCGAAGGAGGGCGGCAGTCTCGCCGTTCGGGTCGGGCTGGAGGTGGGAGTGGACTTCGATAATGAATGCGGAGGTGACGGCGGAGAACAGACCAGCCTGTTACCCATTTTAGCATACGTCTACAAGAACTTCATAGAAAACTCACAAAGATCAGGGTCGTATTCAAATCTTCGTCATACTTCTTGATGAATTCCTTGTCATACTCCTCTGCCTCTCTGCGGTAGTTCTCGAAGAACTGAGCCCGGTGGTCCTCTTGAGCGGATGGTACGTCCTGTTTACTGTCGAATAGGGTTCCAGCCACATTCTGATTGAGCGAGGAAGGGAACTTACCCACCTGCCCGTTTCCCACCGTTCTGTCCCTCACGCGCCTGCATTTCTTCGGGGTCTTGGTTACCATAGACTACCGGAAAAGTGGAATCGATTGGTTGTGGTACTCCTGCCAAATCGCGCCCCACCGATGGAGAGCTCGGTACAATGTCGTCTCGTCCACCAGTGTTTTGACGCTCGCTTGGCCTGGGGTCAACTGGTTAGCAAGTAAAGCGGTGAAGGTGCTGTACGACTTACCCCCTCCATTTTTTAATCTTTTGGTGAGGCGGGTCCCTCCCAACCTTGTTCTCCGGATTCTCTTCTCCACCTCGGCTATGGGCACGGAACGGATGGAATCAAGGTACATCACGGCGTGACCAGAGGACTTACGGGTCCTCCAAGATCTCGTCCAGGTCCGTCATATGGATGGTGTTGATTCAGATCGCTGACGGGGAAGAAAGATGGCGAAGTGAGGAGTGGAGGAGGGGGAGCGCTGAGGCCTGAGGCCTGAGGGTTGAGTCACTTTGTTGTTGCCACCCGGTGATGAATTTCCAGGCCGTAGGCTGTCCACTGGCATCGATCCGGACCAAATCAGTAGCCTACAACTGGTAAACGGGAGCAGTAGGTACTGCCCGGCCAGATCCATCAGAGTCTAGTATCGTGGCACAACAAGTGGGTAGGTCTCCACCACGGAGGTAACACCATGAGTTGGTTTGAAGGAAACGGTAAGGAAGTTGCTCAACTCGTAGCGCCCCGCATTCATACACGAGACCCAGGTACTAGACGAGGGGACGTAAGGCGGCTCAACGCACACTGCGCCAATACATCGTGCATCACAGATCACCGGAGATTTGGGAGAACAGGATCAATAAATATTCTCACCCGCCGCCACACCTCTTGGACTGCTCGGCGCTCTCGGGGGCGGGGTATCTGGTAAATGCAACATTGCCATTATTAACTTATCGGTCCGAAGGTGTTTAAGAATAGGATGATGTCCGCGACGCGGGGAACCAAAGATGAGCGCGCAACAAGTGGAAAACAGTGAAATCGAGAATGATTGCGCGTGACATGAATTGACGGAAATAGACGGCGCGAGTCCGCGTACGAAGCATGGGGGAGGTCTGAAAAGAGGTTCAACGAGCAGAATCCAGATGTTGAAAAACAAAGTGGTTCCCCGTGAAGGACGCGCGTTACAACCCCGGCTCAAGAGACCGAAACACACTTGCACCGTGGAGGGGAGTCAACAATCTCCCGCGATGGTGGGCTTGGATCCAGACACAAGTTCAAAGGAAGGGAAGAGCTCCAAATTGCGAGGAGGGGGGATAATTCGGAGAACATCGAAGGTGTCGTAGTCGCTTGGCCGGGTAGCTCGAGAGACAGGGACGGAAACCGAACTTTCACGGATGGCCCTCAACTCATCTAGATAGGCACTGAGGCCCGAGGAGTCGTGGTTTGGCGTTGGCGCGTTGACGAGGGAGCGACAGGAATCGAAGTGGTGGTGGTGAACGTCGAAGCCGAAACCGTTTTCCAACTCTGGGCCATACCAGCTCCCGGGCCGATTCCAGCCGAGCATTGACAGAAACTCGCGGAGATAACACACTTTATCGCTTTCCGCATATCCAGAACTTCTCAGAACTCCTTTCTCTGCAGGGACTCAAGCTCAACTTAGGGAATCGAGACACATTGGTTCGGAATCCCAGTCGTTGAGGACTGTGGAGAATAGCGTGGTATTTCGCACTCACACGGCACTTCGCCTGCTCTCCGAACCAGGTGAAGGAATATTCAGGCGCACGTAATATTGATACCATTTCTCGGTGCAAAGTGGTTAGACACGGAGTAACACGTATAAGTGGGGTAGGGAACTCGAAACGGATATGCAACGATTAAGGAAGGTGGAATTGGGAGACCACTAACGAGTTGCGGAGGGTGTGGATGGGAGTCTGAGGTAGGCTCAATGACCCGAGTTCAGATAAAGGAAAACAAGGTGGATCTTGTTGATGAGATGAGCTTGCGAACCAAGTTGGACTCAATGAATGGTTTATAGTCGGGCCACGGAATGAAATCGAATACCTTGTGAGTACTCGTCCAAGAATCGTGCATAGAAGGCTCGGTATTGTGAACTGTGGGGGGGGATGGGATCCGGGGCGTCAGAGGTGTCTTGAGATGTTGCGCGGGGTAGTTTGAGCAATCTGAACGAAAAAGCGTCTTCAAATCTTCGCGGACGGATTCCAACTCGTCGGGATGGGGCACCGGGAAGTCGTGGTTAGTTAAGCGTTGAATGTTGACGCGTGAGAGAGAGCAGTGGGAGAATTGAGGTGGTGGTCGCGACCAGAAGGCGCCAACGGGAACCGCAACGCGTTGAACCGATGCCGCCTCACAGAATCTTCGAGATCGACGAGATCCTGAGGGTTATCGTCTGGTACACGAGATTCGCAAGCAAGGTCACAACGGTCTCGTTCGCCTGCTGCTGCAAAGCTTTCGAAGAACCCGCCCTCAGCCTGCTCTGGGTCGGCAAATCCTTGAAAGATCTCCTCCCCCTCCTTCCATCCATTCTCACACCGACCACCGAACCCGCCACTCGTCCAACAGAAGATGAGTGGAGGCGATTCCGGCGATACGCGTCCTGGATAAGGGTCCTCTTCGTGGATGTAACGCCGGGATACGTGGGTCAGGAGTCGACCCTCATCAACCTTATCACTCTATCTTCGACGGATGGGTCCACGCAACAGGCGACGATGTTCCCAAACTTGCGCAACCTGACGTGGCTCGGCGAACCTTCCTCCCTCATTCACCTCCCCTCATTCGTGTCCCCCATCCTCACAGACCTCCTCGTCCGCATGACGATTCGATGGGAAACAGAACACCTTCCGGGGGAATACGCTCCCCTTGAACTCGTCATCAATTCGACCATATCTCCATCAAATCTGCGATCTCTTTGCCTCTACATCCCTCCTGACGCAAACCCCAGTCTCGAGCTCAAGCGTGGCGTCGCGGACTTGATCCTCCGATGTGGGTCCACGCTTGCAGGCTTCGAGGTTGAGTTCGAGGTTCCAGAATCGGTGGTCCTGCACCTGATGTCTCTCCCCAACTTGAAGATATGGAGAGTGGCGCAACATGCGCCGGTGGAACTCCTCTCATCACCCCTCAGACCCGCGGTCCCTTTTCCCCAGATGGAGTACCTCGCTTTACGAACAGCGACTCCGCACGGCTGGCTCTCCTTCATCAACACTCTTGTTGGAGAAAAGTCCCATCCACCCCCAGTGCCTCAAGTTCCCGCGTTCAGTTTTAGCAACCTCACCAACCTCGATGTAGATCGGCCCAAAGGTCAAGAATGCGTTTACTCATGCACCTTCCTCCTGACCGACTCGGACATCTCCCTCCTGGCCGACACGCTCCCTCGCCTTCAGTGGGTCTGGCTTGGTATACCGTGTCCTTTCAACACCTGCCAAACCACCTTCAGGTCCTTACACACGTTGTCCACCCGGTGCCCCTTCTTGAAACACCTCTGCACCCATATCAACACAACCACCCTCGTCCAAGACATCAGGTCCGTTTTCGAAGAAGACAATGAACGGACGGAAACTCCAGGAGCAGGGCCGGGCCCGAGTATTGGGAAAAGGAGTTATCCATTGGAATTTCGGTATGCTCAGTATCTCCCTCTCGAGGAGAACATGGGTGTTGGAGACATTGAAGTGGTCGCAAAAGGGTTGTTCGACATTTCCGTGACGCTCAACACGGCCGGTGCTGTTTCAGACTCGAATAGAAAACTGTGGGAGAAGGTTTCCGAAGGTATAAAAGCGCTACATGTGTAGAATTTGGACGTTGGATGTTCAGCTAGATAACCAACTGCCGTGTAATTCAACAAATGATCGGGTGAAACATTGCGTTAAAGTTGGCATTATTTGTGAGGTTGTAATGACGGAAGTGACTCTGCTGTAAGGTAGGTATCCCTTCTGGTTCGCGTTACGTTCTGGCTACGCTCGATGGCGCGACCGCACCCGCATCCGCTAAACAATTACTTTGCCTGTGCGGCTTCCCCTGCCCCGATGTGAACTCGATCCAGAACTCCTCCCTGACCTCTTTCAACCAACAGCGCTCATTCCACCGTTCCTTCGACCAACGACCGCATTCACCGAACTCACCAACCACGCTTTTCACACCGGAGAATATCGCCGCAACGGTAGCCAGCGTGTACAATAACGTGTCTGGGTTTTTCAATTCCTGACTGACTCAAATATGTTGTTCCTCGTGCTCCTGGCTCCCTCTCGGAATGACTCTAGTATCTCGGCTTCATGTGTGGTTTTGGTCCTAATCAGGCTATCTTCAGTTCATTTCTGTCACGATTTTCACCTTTTCACTCATTTTCTTCTAAGTTCGAAGCACCCAAACACTCATTCAAATCATGACATGGTGTTATCTTATCTTATTTTATCTTATCATTTCACACTTCAAAGTCACACTGTCAAGACGAGGAAAGCAGATAGTATTGCAAAACCGACAAAGGACTATCTACTGGGAAGAAGCAGCAACGACCCACGCATTCTCCTTATCGGACTCCCCTAACCCATCGAAGTCCAACTCATCATCGGCATCGTCCCCACCATGAGGCCAAGTCTTGTCATAAGACTGCCAATCTACATATTGGTCAACAGTGGCCTGGTTGACGGTCAAACCGGGAATCTCATCCGGAAAGCCGATGTCAGGAAGAGGAGGAGAAGCTGGACGGAAGACGGCCTCCCTCGGAACAGACGGAGGAGGATTGGTCAGCTTCTCGACCATCCTCTTGAGAGATGCAACGCGAGCCTTGAGGTCAGCAATCTCTAACTGACCCTCCCTGGAATCCTATCAGTACTCCTCGACAAGAAAGGAGTAAAGGAGGACACACCTTAGAGAATCCTCAAGGGACCTCTTCACATTCATCCGCTCCCAACCGTCGAGAGCCCTCTTCTTCTGCTCCTCCCTCATGTCGTCCTTCAACTCTGCAATGGTCTCATAAATCTCACAACCCATGACGGCTGCGAAACCCAGAGAAGCATCCATACGCCCATCCATCACATCATTCTCGTGATGGATCTCCCGAAGACCCCGACCAATCCAAGACTTTGGAAACGTCTCCAAGTCTAACTCGTTGACGTGCTTCCTCCATCGCTCCTTGGACACCATAATGGCATCCCCCAGACCAAGATCCCTCAACCCATCATGTCGGTACTTGCTGGTCATCATCCTACCCCTCACCGACTGAAGGGAAGGATAGGGTTTTCCCCCATTGTCCCTCCTCGACGACTCACCACCCTGATTGTAACGATAGACAAACAAATGTTTGTCCTGTTCCTCCCTCTCCTCCGTAGAAGGGAAATGCCCCTTCTTCCTCTTGAAGAAAGGCAACCCTGTAAAAGATTCTTCAACATCCTAATCAACAAAGAAGGAAGAAGAATCCTACCTGAGGATTCACCCTGACTCTCACCCCGAGGATAGCCCCTACGAGTCTTGATCTCCTTCCTGGTCAGCGGTTTCTTGGGAAGGACCGAATCCTCATCAGACGGCG